>ORJL010974455.1_pt1 | contig 15653 bp, 24 predicted proteins | sample 1779941 | NCBI WGS metagenome assembly ORJL01 (sample SAMEA104232317, study PRJEB22302) | groundwater metagenome | biome: forest; feature: aquifer; material: groundwater | place: USA | collected 2011-08-07 | depth 5.8 m | reverse complement strand
GGGTGCAGCCGACGCCGTCACGTGGGTCGTCGGCTTCGCCCTGATTGCCGACCTCTACGGATCGGCCGAGCGCGGACGCGTGATGGGCATCGTGATGGCGGGCACCAATTTCGCGTTCATGTTCGGCCCGGCCCTCGGCGGGTGGCTGTACGAAGCCGGCGGCATGCGCCTGCCGTTTCTGGCGGTCGGTGCGCTCGCGGCATTCAGTGCGATAACGTTCTTGTGGCTGGACCTTCCGGCCCAGCACGCCGAGCGCGACGTGGCCCCCATCGCCACCGTGCTCCGGGTCCCGGCGGTCGCGGCATGCGCAGCCGCCGTCGTGGCCGCGTCCGCGACGCTCTCGATGCTCGAGCCCGTGCTGCCGCTGTTTCTGTCCTCGACGTTCGGCGTCGGCCCCGCACGCATCGGCCTGCTCTTCGGCATCGGCGCTGTTGCGTCGATGCTGCTGCACCCGATGTGCGGCCGCCTCGCGGATCGGTGGGGCGGACGGCGCCTGACAATGATCGGTCTTGCGCTGACCGCATGCGTAATCCCGATTCTGAGCCGCGCCTGGAGCTACTGGTCCGCGGCCGGCTTCTATGTCTTGCTGACCTCCACGGTTGCAATCGTGATTACGCCATCTCTGGCGTATATGGCTGAGGCGACGTCGGCGGCGGGTGTGGGATCCTTCGGCGTCGGTTACGGGCTGTACAACATGGCTTGGGGCGTGGGCCTGCTCGGAGGGCCGGCCGTCGGCGGTTTCCTGTTCGAGCGAATGGGCTTTCCCCGCCTTGCTGTGATCTGGGCGCCATGCGTCGTGTCGATCGCAATCCTTCTGGCAAGAGTACAATCCAAGGTCCCCCATCGAGGGCAAACATGAATCTCGCTCGGCTGACTGCCATTCTGACGCTCACGTTGCTCATCCCCGCCGCCCAGACGATTCGCGCAGACGTGCGGGCCGATCCAAAGACGAAAATTGAATTTGGCGGAATGCTCGGCCGGATGTTCAACCTCTTCGGCGGCGGACCGCCGTAGCCTTGGCGGAGGTGGTTAGACCTGCACGTAGCGCAGGCCTTCAGGTCTGCCGTGGGGTGCGGCGGGGATGATCGATCCGGTCGTTGCGGATATCGTCATCCCCGTCTACAACGAAGGCGCGAACATCCGGCGCGTGCTGGACTCGTTCCGCGCCGCGCTGGAATTCCGGGTCCGCGTCTTCATCTGCTACGACCGCGAAGACGACGATACGCTGCCGGCGCTCGAAGGGTATGACGTGCCTTTCGACGTCGTGTTCGTGCGCAACCGCGGGACGGGCGCCATTGGCGCGGTCCTGACGGGGTTCGCCGAAACGAGCGCGCCCGCGGTGATCGCGTTTCCCGCCGATGACGACTTCAACGCGCCGAGGCTGAACGCGCTCATCCGCAAATTCCTCGACGGCTACGACATCGTCGCCGCCTCGCGCTTCATGCCGGGCGGCAGTCTGGAGCGCTGTCCGGTGGTGAAAGCGGTGCTGCTGCGGTCGACCGCGTTCGTCATGTGGCGCATCGCGCGCGTGCCGACGCGGGACGCGACCAGCGGCCTGCGGCTGTTCAGCCGCCGCGTCATCGACCAGATTCCGGTGGAATCGCGCGTGGGGTTCGCGTACAGCATCGAGCTGCTCGTGAAGGCGCATCGCCTTCGCTGGCCGATTGCCGAAGTGCCGTTTCTGTGGCGCGAGCGGACCGCCGGCGCGAGCCGCTTCCGTGTGTTCGCCTGGGCGCCGCAATATCTGAAATGGGTCTTGTACGCGCTCGGGACGACACTGCTCGGGCGCGGACCGCAGACCGTGCGGCTTCTGAGTCACGGCACCGACACCGTACGCCACGGATCCCATGGATATTAGAAAGGAAGTCGATTTCTTCGATCGGTTCGAAGCCGAGCACGGCGAGTACGACGTGCTGGCCGAGAGCGCGTACCGCCGCATTCTCGGTACGATGAATCGACGGCTGCACCCGCAGTCCGGGATGACGTGCATCGATCTCGGGTGTGGCACCGGCGCGTTTACGCGCCGGTTGCGCGATTTCGGCCTCGACCTGACCGGCGTGGACATCTCGCCGCGCAGCGTCGAGCGCGCGCGGCAGCTTGGAGGCGCCACCTTCCTCGTCGGCGACGTCTGCGCCAGCACCGCGGCGTCATCGTCGTACGATTTGGCGGTGATGTCGGGCGTCCTGCACCATCTGCCGGCTGCCGACACGCGGATTGCCAGCCTTCGCGAAGCGCTTCGGCTGCTGAAGCCGGGCGGGCGGTTCTTTTCCTACGATCCCAACGGCCTCAGCCCGAGCATGTTCCTGTATCGCGATCCGCGATCGCCGTTGTACTCGCCGGCGGGGAAGACCGAGAACGAGATTCTGCTCGCCAGAGGCCAGCTCGTGCGCGAGCTGCAGGCCGCCGGGTTCGCCGACGTTGACGTGAGCGGGCTGAGCGGCATCGCGTTCCGGTACGTGGAGGGATCGCTCGCAAGAAAGCTGCTGCCGTTCTACAACCGCATCTACGAGAACGTGATGCGATTGCCCGGCCTGCAGCACGCAATGGGCACGTTTCTGATCGCGACCGCGACGAAGCGGGCGACCTAGCTCGACGCGAGCTTTTCGATCCGCGTCCACTCCGCGTCGGTGACCGGCATCACCGACAGCCGCGAAATGCGGACGAGCGGGAACGTCTTGAAGAAGGCGTCCGCCTTGATCTCGGCGAGCGTGACAGGGCGTGCCAGCTTCTTCACGGGTCCGACATCGACGGCGGCTGCCTTGCCGGCGGCGTCCTGCGGATCGGCGTACGCGTCGCCGAGCGCTTTGGCCACGCCGACGACCGCCTTGTGTGGTAGTTCTCTGGCTCTTCTTTGAACAGCCAATTCATGGCCGCCATTCTACAAACCGCTGCGCGATCGTGTTCGGCCGCCTGTGCGTGTGCTGCTCGTCGGCATCAATCCCGGCATATGCTCCGCACAAGTCGGACACCATTTTGCCGGGTCGTCGAATCGGTTCTGGAAGCTGCTGTATGACTCGGGTCTCGTGCCCGAGCCGATCGGGACCGAGGATGACGTGCGGCTGCCGGAGTGGGGGTTCGGCATCACGAACCTGATCGCGCGGCCGACGCGCGGCATCGACACGCTGCGGCCTGCCGAGTACATGGAGGGGGAGCGCATCCTGCGGCGCAAGGTCCAGCGCTGGCGCCCGCGCGTGGTGGCCTTCGTGGGCGTGACCTTGTATCGCGCGGTGTTCGCCAAGCCGGCCGCCCTTCCGGTGACCCTTGGACTGCAGCCCGAACAGTTCGAGGGAGCGGCGGTCTTCGCGCTGCCTAACCCGAGCGGGCGGAATGCGAACTTCACGTACGCGCAGATGCTGAAGGCGTTCCGGTCGCTGAAGCGCCATCTGGCCGAGTCGGCCTCCGCGAAGCGCTCCCGCTTTCACGGTGGCGTTCGTACGTCACGCCAATCCGCGACCAAGTTGACCTGAGGCCGTTGATCTGAGGCCGTTGACATTTTTCGCACAGCAGCGATAATCGCCGCATGCAGATCCAACGATATTTCGCGTGCGTTGCGGCGGTTGTGTTGACCGCCGGTCTGGCGGCGGCCCCCGCCGCGACTCAACTCGCCGGCCGGCCGGCTGAGGAGTGGGTCAAGACGCTCGATTCGCCCACCAGAATCGCCGGGCTGAAAGTCGACGAAACGGTCGCGAGGCTCAAACTGCAGCCGGGCGACGTCGTCGCCGACATCGGGGCCGGATCAGGGATTTTCGAGGGGCCGCTGGCAAAGGCGGTGGCGCCTGGCGGCAAGGTCTTCGCCGTCGATATCGACCAGGGTTTGCTCGACGCCATCGAGAAGCGAACGCAAGAGTTCAAGCTCACCAACGTCCAGACCGTTCTCGGCAAGTTCACCGATCCTAGCCTGCCGACTCACGAGGTCGATCTCGCATTCATCAACGACACGCTGCATCACATCGAAAGTCGCGCCGAATACCTGAAGAATCTGGCGGGCTACATGAAACCGTCAGGGCGAATCGCGGTGATCGATTACATCCCAGGCAAGGGCGGACATCCAGACCAGCCGGAACTGCAGGTCAGCAAAGAACAAGGGGACGCGTGGATGGCCGCCGTCGGAATGAAGCCTGTCGAGGAGTTCGATCTGTTCGACACCAAGTGGTTCGTCGTGTACGCAAAGCGCTGACATCGCGGCCCACGGTGTTCGGCCTTCCAGCCCGTCGGTAATCCTGCGACTCGAACATCAGTAAACACCCGCGCGCGTCGGCTTCAACCGTGGGTGTTATTGAAGGGAAACCTTGGAACCCAGCGGCCAACCTGTTTGGTGTATTCCTCGTAGGACCTGCCAAAGCGTCGACGTAGCGTTGGCTCCTCATAACCCATGACAAAGAGGTTGGCGCCCCCGAACCAGATCGCCCAATAAAATGCGAGCGCCTGGGAGTGAGTCAACAACACCTCACCCAGGACGATCGTGGTGACGCTGAGATACATCGGATTCCGGACGTATTTATAGAGGCCGCGAATGACCAGATGCCGGGGCGGATCTACCGGCGATAGCGTGCCCCGACCGCTCCGGGCGAACTCCACGATGCAAGCTGCAAGCAACACGACGCCAAGGCCGATGCCAATGAGACCCAGAAGGGATGTTGGGTTGAGCCACTCCAACCGGCCCCGACCGAGCCCAAAGAATCTCCACGGCACGTAGCCGGCAAAGAACCCTGGAAGCAGAATCGTCCATAGCAGACTGCGCACAGCGAGCCACGCTGACGACCAAGAGGCCGAAGCCGCGCTCATGTCGATCCCTATCCTCGTGATTGACTGTCCAGCGGTCCACCGCGCGGCTTGAGTCTGGCGCTTCACCTGAGTGACGAACTGGAGTTCGCTGTCGCCAGATTTCGCAGTGACTTCCCAGCAGCCCTCCGTCGGAAAGAACAGTGCGACGATCTGAAATCCGGCGGGGTAGCAGCACGGAATGTGAGCCTCCACCGGGGGAGCATTGGCGTCGAGACGGCGGCCGCCGATCACCAACTGCGTGCCTCGAGGACGCACCCAATAAGTCTTTTGGCCTTTCACCGGACGTCCTCGTCCGCCTGACAGCTGGCCCTTCAGCCGCAGGTGCCATGATACACAGTCGGCGGCTGCAGCGCCCTGTTTGGACCGCGCTCTCGCGACGACGACCCCTGCCGCCGACGTCGTTGTTTTGACGTTGAGCGGCTCGCCGCCTCACGGTAAGCTATTGAATCCATCCGCCTTCGCCCGCGCACGTTCAGGCGGGCTTCGGCGCGATGCCTCGCCGAAGCGGCAAGAGCCGCGGAGGCGGGCACTCAACCGGAGAGATGTCCGAGTGGTTGAAGGAGCACGCTTGGAAAGCGTGTGTAGGGGAAACTCTACCGAGGGTTCGAATCCCTCTCTCTCCGCCATCCGCCTCCGCTCGCATGTGATCGTATGCGAGCTACGGCGCGATGTCGCGCCGAAGCAACGTAGTTGCAGAGGCCGACAGCCTTCGCTCGTTTTCAGCGAGCCTTCCGCCTCCGCTAAAGCTTCGGCGAGACCTCGCCGAAGTGCGCCAGCTGAAGAGGAGTGGGCGCACGAAGGCGGGCGGCCAGGCAAGCCAGCGAGTCGAGACACTGCGAAGGCTGCCCCGCCGAAGCGGCGACCGTCGCCCATCTTTGGCTACGGACGAAAACCGCGCATCCTCCCTATTGAACAGGATAGCCCTGGAGGCCAGTCGCGAGGTCTACTTGAGCGCGATGCAGGACGCCAGGCACAGGGACGACACCCTGATTCGGGTGCAGGCTGATTGGGCCGCGTGGCAAAGCGCGGAGGTTCCCATCGACGACATCCAAAGCCTCTACTGGTTTCGACCAGGCGGTGCGCCACAGGCGCTGCTGCACGGCCGTGTTTCCTGCGCGAGTATCGTGGGTGGAGATATCCCGCACGACTGCAATCCGGCGACCGCGCCGCATCGCCTCCTGGTCTGTGTCCTGAGAAGGCACGCTCTGCCCTCCGCGTACTTGGAGCTCGTGCGTCGTGCGTATGCGGAGCGAATCCCGGTGCGGAACCGACCCGCGCGTTCTACGCGATAATGCCCTTACGAACCGCGTAGAGCACAATCTCGGCGGTGTTGTGCAGATTGAGCTTCTGCATCAGATTCGACCGGCGCGTCACGACAGTCGAGAGTCCCACATTGAGCTGCGTCGCCACCTCTTTGTTGGAGCGTCCTTCCGCGAGTAGTTGAAGAACCTCCTTTCACGACCCGCCGCGGATTCTGCGCGCCGGCGTGAAGTGCGACTGGTAACCGGCTCTTCCAGATCATCCCTCGGGTCAGCGCCGTTCGCTGCCACGAGGCCTTCACCTCACGGCCTCTACTAGCGACACCTCGTCGCCCACCGCCAGCGTCAGCGGTCCGACGCTGCGCATCGGCACATTGGCCGGGCTGTTGGTGGATTTCTTGGGCAGATCCAGGATCACGAAGAGCTCCGGTGAGGCGAGCGGCGCCTGCTCGCCCTGGCGGATGCCGGGCGCCTGCCGGATCACGTCGACGTCCGGGCCGCTGAGGCCGCTCGTCATCTCGCTGTCGGCGCCCGTCCGCAGCACGATCGCGCGCGAGGGCGATCCGGAGCCGCGCATGGCGGCGGTGAACCCGGCCGCGATCGACAGCACGGAGACGAGCACCACGACAACCCCGGCGATGCCGAAAACGGCGACGCCGGTGGAGCCGAGCCGCCGCGGGATGGTCCGCAGGTTCAGAGCGGTGACGGCGATGGTTTGCGCAATCCAGCCAAGCACGAGTCGGCCCCTCCCGGTTCGTCGTTCTCAGCTCGCCCGCAGGGCATCGGTGATCTTGAGCCGCATGGCACCGAGCGCCGGCATCAGCCCGGCGATGACGCCGAGCACGAGAATCAAGGCTCCACCCACCACGAGATCGCGCGGCGGGAGGATGAAGATCGGCAGCACGCCGCCTGTCGGATCGCCCTGCTGCACGAACGCCCACGCGACAAGCAGCCCAAGACCGCCGCCGATGACCGTGATCACCACCGACTCTCCGAGCACCAGCATCAGAATTGTGGTGTTCGAGAACCCCAGCGTCTTCAACACGCCGACTTCGCTGCGGCACTCACGGACCGACTGCGCCATCGTGGTGGCGGCAACCAGCATCATCGTGAACATCACCGCGACTCCCTGGGGAAGACGCCGTCGCGATCGACCCGCGCGGCGTCCGGCCCGATCTGTGTGGCGGCGATGGCCTCGATTTGTCCCACCAGACGTTGTTGTGTTTCGTTCAATCGGTACATGACGTCTCCACTCAAGCTGTGAGAATCAATTCGATCGTGACCCGGACGGCCGACCGCAGCGTGCATACGAGCGGCAGCCTGTCGAGCATCTCCTCGAACAGCTGACGTGTGGCCGCCTGGTCGATCGATGCCGCGAATACCTTGACGTCAATGCTCGCAATCTTCGGCGGCCCCTCTTCGCCGATCACCTCGAGGTAGGTCGGCTCGTGTTCCAGTTCGCCGGTGACGATGGCCTCGATCGCGCCGATGGCCAGGCGCCGGCGAGCCGCGAACGTCCGCAGGCCGTTGACCACCTCGCTGCCGGCCGCGCCCAGCGCATACTCCAGGGCGGCGCCGCGCGGCGCCGCCTCGTCCAGCTCGAGCGGCCGGCCGACCGCAAACTGCTGGCGCCGGACCGACACGCGGGCGACGTCGCGGTCGGGTGCCGTGATGCGGAGCGTGATTGTCACGTCGTCCATCCTGCAGTTGAGATTGACGCTCACGCGGCGATGTCTGGCGCCACGCGTAAACGAATGGGTTCAGACGATTCTGTTGGCGCAACGCGCCAGAGGCGGGCTTATCAGGTGAATCCGCGGCCGTGGCGACTCGGTATCTGAGACGTCGCGAGGAGCGGCATCGTAGCGCGAGTCGCGGCAGTCCGGACGCCCGCGCGGCAAAACGGACCGTTACGGCACGAAGGTGAACTTCGCCTGCCCTTTTACCGCACTTACCCAGCCAAGCAGCGATCCGCGGTTGGGCCGCGCGCGCGCGCTGATCTGTACGTAGTACTCGCGGTTGGCGTCGAGCGTTGCCGTCCGGCACAGCGGCATCCGCGTCACCGTCGTCAGCCACCGCTTGACCACCGCCTCGTCATCGGTCGTCAGCGTGTCGACGACGCGGCCGTCGATCATCCGCGTCATGGTATGCCGGCGCGTGAGGTTGTCGTATTGATCGCTCGTCGTGACGACGACCGACGCGATCGTCCGATTGAGCCAGACGGGGACCGCCATTCTCAGCTCGACATCGTAGGTGAACGTGGTGCGCAGGCCGCTCGCGATCGCCGCGCGGACATCGTCCGTAAAGGCGTCCGCGAGCTCGAACGACACGGACACCTCCTCGTCGTGCACCACCGGCACGATGCGCAGACCTTCAGCGGCGCGGCCGACGGCCGCGAGGCCGACGAGCGCGATGATGGCGGCAACAGCCGCCTGGCGAGTGATCCAACGATGCATGTCAGTACCGAAAGGCGACCGCCATAGTGGCCCGCCAGAAAGAGAGCTGCTCGGCTCCAAAGCTCAGCCCGCGATGCTCGTCCACGCCCCAGATGCTGCGGAAATACCGCAGCTGCCAATCGACCCCAACTCGATCCGTGACAAACCCCGTCGCGCCGCCGCCGACATCGAGAGCGCGCAGGATCCTCGATGTCGGCAGCACACCGAGCGAGTCATGAATGTACACCCGCATGATGCCGCCACCGCCCACGAAATACGGACGAAGCGAGTACTGCGTCAGGCGCCGCGGCAACGCCACGACGACATTCCCGGTCAGCGTCGTCACGTGGCCCGCCAGTACCAGGTGGAGATCGTCTGACCGGAAGAAGCGGGGCGCATGCGCCAGATCCGCTTCGACCCCCACTACTTCGCCCAGCAGCACTCCGTTCCCACCGACGGTCAGGTGCGCATTCCCGGCGGCGAGATCGGGATCGATAAACGTTGTCTTGCCGCCGAAATCCGCCCCCAGAAACGGCTTCAGCTGCCATTCACCGGAGGCGGGTGCCGGCGCCGCGATCAGCAGCACCGCTGCGGCGAGCAACCCCCCTGCGGGAGGCCCCGCCTGCCGCCCAGCGAACAAACGTTCCAAGGAAAACCCGTCCGAAGGGCGACACGGTCAGATCGCCGGCCGCCAGCACGAACGGCTTCACCAGCCCGTCGCTGTTGGCGAGCAGGATCAGCGTGAGACCGCGTGGCAGCACCGTGACGACGAGCGACGACCCTGCGTTCTCGGCGATGCCGTACTGCCACACGATTCTCGCCCCGTTGTAACTCTGCACGAACCACCCGAAGCCGTGCGGAAGCGCTTGTCCGCCGGCGCCGAGCGGCGCGCGCCACGCGGCTGCCAGCGTGTCGGGCTGCAGCAGCACGCCGCGCTTGATTGCCAGATCGAATCGGGCGAAATCGTCGGCCGTTGACACGAGTCCGCCGTCAGCGCGAAGCGTGGTGGACGGGTGCTGCGATGGCAACGATCGTCCTGTCCGATCGACGCTGTACGGCGTCGCGAGCCGCTCGAGCACGTGTTCGTATCGAGCCACGTCGGCCGCCGGAATGTCTGGGTCGGGCGGCGTCAGGCGCGGCGCATCGATCCCCGGCACCGAGTCGACCATTGCTAGGCGATCGAGCAGACCCGCGACCGTCGCACGGAACGAGTCGCCTGTGCAGGATTCGACGGCGCGCGCGAGCGGCTGCATGCGGTGTGGGCGGTAGTCGAAGACGGCGCTGTCGCCGCTGCGGGTTGTGTGGCTGAGAATCTGCGCGAGCGTCGCCCCGGCATCGACGCTCGCGGAATCGAAGCGGCTCACGCGATCGTCAAGCGACAGGCGTCCTTCTTCGACGCAACGCAGTACCAGCGACGAGGTGACCAGTTGCATCAGTCCGTCGATGTGGTACGGCGTGTCGGTCCTGGCCGCGATCGATCGCTCGACGTTCTGCGACCCGAGGGCGCGCGTCCACAGGACATCGTTCGCGCCGACAATGATCGCGGACAGGCCGGGAATGCCCGTTTGCCTCCGAAGCGATTCGAGATAGTCGCCGAAGAATGTGAAGCTGAGATCTTCGGCCGCGCGGACGGGGGCGCGGGCGATCAGCGCGACGGCGATCGTCAGGGCGAAAAAGGTTCGGCGCATTAATGGTGCCAACCGCCGGGGGAACTGGCCCCATCATAGCTGGTCTTCTGCGCCGGCGCTAGTGGTGGAATATCTCGTACGGATCGATCGGCTTGCCCTGCCACCAACGGCGATCGGCGGTCAACTCGAAGACCGCAAAGTGCAGATGCGGCGTGCCGGGCGGCGCGTTGCCGGAGGTGCCGACGAATCCGATCACGTCTCCACGCGACACCTTCGCGCCGTCGCGCAGGCCGTCCGCGTAGCGTTCGAGGTGCGCGCAGTACTAGCGAACCGTCCCGACGGGTCGTACTGATAGATCGTGTTGCCGCCGGCCTTGCTGAAGAACAGTGTGGCGATCATCCCGTCCTCGACCGCGTGCACCGGCGTGTTGCGCGGCGCCAGGATGTCCACTGCCTCGTGACCGCGGGTATCCCCGTCGCGCCGCTCGGCGAAGCTGCCCTTGAATTGTTCGATGTCGGCGCCATCGATCGGCACGCGCAGGTCGCGCTGCTGCAGCTCGTCGAGCGCGCTGCTCGCGCCGATCGTCGCAATCGGCGCGTCCGGCCGTCTGACGTCCGGCGCTGCCGGCGTGGCCGCGCCGGGCGGTGCGGACTCGATTGTCGCGTGGTCGCCGCCGCTGACGTCGGCCTCTGACATGACGGACGGAGCGGGCGGTCCGGCGTGCAGCCACCAGCCGGCCGCCAGCCCCGCGCAGAAACAGCCGAACGCGACCGCGACAACGTAGTCCCGTGGGCCGCGGCGGGCTTTCATTTGAAGATCACGGGCGTGCCTGGCTTGACGAGCGACGCCAGCCGCGCGGCGTCCCAGTTGGTGAAGCGCACGCACCCGTGCGATGGGGTATGGCCGACATTGGCCGGCTCCGGCGTGCCGTGCATGCCGTAATGCTCGATGTTGATGTCAATCCACACGACGCCCACGGGATTGTTCGGCCCGGGCTTCAGCGTGGCGCGATTATCTGTCGGTTTCGCGTCCCAGAACAGATCGGGGTTGTAGTGGAATGTTGGAAGCCAGTTCACCGCCGCAACCTTCCAGTTGCCGGGCGGCAGCGGATCGTGCTCGCTTCCGCTGGTAACCGGCGCGAAGAAGACGAGCGTGCCATCGGCGCGCGTCGCGCGCATGGCCGATTCCTCGCGCGATACCTGGATGGTGACGTCACCGGCTTTAGGGTCGGGCGCCGCCTTCACGTTCGGATCAAATGGCTCGACAGCCGGCACCTCCAGGCGCTGCCCGGCGGCAATACCGACGCCGCGGTTCATCTGCTGGATCAGCGCAGGCGCGGCATGAAAGCGTTCGGCGATCTGTTCGAGCGCCGACCGGTAGCCGAGATTCGGGAGCTTGGCCTGCTGCTCGAGATCGCGCGGGATGTCCGGGACGAACGGCCCTTGCACATCCCCATCGGTGACCGTGTAGGAGGTAACGATCGGCTCGGCGGTATCGCCGCCGAGCGCTCGCCAGGTGTCGCAATCGGCTTGACCGGTGGTCGCGATCTCCTGGCTCTCCTGAAACGCGGAGAGCGCAAGCATGAAGTTGCGACCTGCCTTGCCGTCGATCTCGCCGGGGGAGAACCCGCGGCGATCGAGCAGCACTTGATAGCCGACGAGGGTGCCACAGGGAAGAGCCCCCGGCTTCGCCGCTGCCGCCCGCGGTGCCCGCGCCTTCGCCCGGCTTCGGGTCTCTGCGCGTTCGCAGGCACACTCAGGACTGTCGCGATGGAGGCGGCCAGCAGCGACGCCAGTGAGCAGCGAAGAGCTTTGGATCTCCCCATGGTCCCGGATCCCCGCACGAGGTGTGCCTGGTGACCGAGTGCCGGACGTGCGCTGCTGAGCCCGTTTTGAAGTACCCTGAAGGGACGCAGGCAAGCCCCACAGGAGGTCGGATGGCAAGTCGCACCAAGCCCACTCTCGAAAAACGAGCGAAAGAACGTGCCCGGCAGGAAAAACGGAAGATGAAGGACGAGCGCCGCGCGCACGCGAAGGTTCAGCGCGCCAACTCGCCGCGCCGGGCCGGCGACGAAGACCCCGATATCGCGGGCATCACGCCCGGACCGCAGCCGAATCCCTGGGGCGACGAAGAAGAGATCTAGCGCGCCCGCCTTCGCGAATTTGCGCTCTACGTTTTCACGGCCCGGATAATCGCCTCCATGTGCGCCAGGTATTTCTCGAGCGCGCGGCGGCCCGCCGCCGTCAGGCGATACTCGGTCCGGGGCAGGCGGCCCTCGAAGGACTTCCCGCAGCTGATGTACTCGGTGTCCTCGAGCTTTCGCGCGTGAACGCTCAGGTTGCCGTCGGTCGTCTGCAACAGACGCTTCAGATCGTTGAAGGTCAGCCGCGCGTTCACCGCCAGCGCGCTGACGATCCCGAGGCGCAGCCGCTCGTGAATGAGCCGATCCAGCGCAAGGGGGCCGCGCTTGACAGAACGCGCCTGCGCCGGCTCCTCTGAGGGCCGACGACTGACGACTGACGACTGACGACTTCTCTTACCCACCGTACCGCCTCGCGATCACCAGACCGAAACCGATGTGAAGGCCGCCAAAGCCCGCGGCCAGAAACCAATGTCCCCACCCGGCGGGCGCCGCGAACGCGATGGCGCCGAGCGCCATGAAACACAGACCCATGAGCGGCACGACGCGGACCGAAAACGCGCCGCCGGTGGCGACGGCGGTGCCATAGAGCAGAAGCCAGCACCCCGGCAGCCGTGCGGTCAGCCCGTGTGCCGCGGCCGCCGCCGTAAGGACGCCGCCGGCGGCGAGCGGCGGCAGATAGGCGAGCGCAAAGCGGCGCGCCGGCCTGGCCGACAGCGGCGCGCCGGACCGGCGTGCCTTTCTGGCCATCATGATCAGCGCGATGCCGGCGGCGATCGCCGCGTCGGCGAGCCAGATCGCCAGCCAGCGCGTTGAGTTGCGCGGCGGCCCCGCCAGAGCCGCAGCCGCCAGTGCGCTCACACCCATCAGCACGCCGCCCCATCCTGGAACCGCCGTGAACGCGCCCGCGCGCTCCATCGTCTCGCGGATGAAGCGGAGGTTCTCCATCGCGTGTGCGTGCAGCGCCGGCGGATCACACGGGTCCGGCATCAAGAGCTTTATAGCATAGAGTTCTGGGGTCCTGACTGAGGACTGAGGACTGGGCTACTGCGCGCGCAGCAGCAGGACCGGTACCTTCACGAGGTGACGGACGCGGTCGGCCGTGGTGCCGTGCAGGACGTCGGCGAGAAAGCGGTGGCCGTGCGTGGACATCGCGATCAGATCGACATTCCACTCCTCGACGGCTTTGATCAGCTCCGTCGCAGGATCGCCTTTCGCCAGATAAGTCTCGACCGTGAATCCCCGCGTTCTCAGCTCGTCTGCCAGTCGCTCCAAGTACGCGCGATCCGACTTCATCTCCTCCGACTCGCGGAGCTTGAGCTCGTCGAAGTAGCGGGCGGCCCAGCCGTCGGCGACATGCACGAGGAGCAGCGCCGCGCCCGTGAGCTTTGCAAGCCCGGTCACGTGCTCGAGGATCGTGCGGTCGGCCGCCGAGTTTTCGACCGCGACGAGAATGCGCTGGTACATCGTCGGATCTCAGCGGCCTGCGATTGTCAGATACAGCAGCCAGACGTTCAGAGTGCCGATGATAACCGCAACCGTCCACGCGAGCGCCTTCACCCACCAGGGGTTCGCGAAAGGCCCCATCTTGTGGGGGTCGCTCGTGAACATCACGAGCGGAAACACCGCGAACGGCAGCTGGAGGCTGAGCACGACCTGACTCAGGATGAGCAGCGGCCCGGTGCCGGCTTCCCCATACAGGCTCACGACGATCACGGCTGGAATGATCGCGATGAGCCGCGTGACCAGTCGCCGCAGCCACGGACGCAGACGCAGGTTGAGGAAGCCTTCCATCACGATCTGACCCGCCAGCGTGCCGGTGAGCGTCGCGTTCTGGCCGGAGCAGAGCAGCGCAACGGCAAACAGCACGCTCGCCATCGTCGTGCCCAGGAGCGGCGACAGGAGCTGGTATGCGTCGCCGATGTCGGCGACGTCCTGGTGGCCCGTGCCGTGGAACGTCGCGGCGGCCATCACGAGAATCGCGCCATTGATGAAGAGGGCGAACATCAGCGCGACGGCGGAATCGATTGAGGCGAAGCGGAGCGCCTCGCGGCGGGTGTCTTCCGAATCGCCGTACTTGCGGGTCTGCACGATCGACGAGTGCAGGTAGAGGTTGTGCGGCATCACAGTCGCGCCGAGGATGCCGATCGCGATGTAGAGCATCTGCTGATCGCGCAGGATGTCCAGGCGCGGGATGAAGCCGGCGGCGACCTCCGGCATCGCGGGGTGCGCCAGCCACAGCTCGATGCCGAACGACCCGGCGATCAGCACGATCAGCGCGACGACGAGCGCTTCGACGTAGCGGAAGCCGTGATGCTGGAGGTACAGGACCACCAGGACGTCGAGCGCGGTGAGGCACACGCCCCAGATGAGCGGCAGTCCGAAGAGGAGGTTGAGTGCGATGGCCGCGCCGATCACTTCGGCGAGATCGCACGCCGCGATGGCGACCTCGCACAGCAGCCACAGCACGATCGTCGTCGGGCGTGAATAACTGTCGCGGCACGCCTGAGCGAGGTCGCGGCCGCTGGCGATGCCGAGCCGCGCGGCGAGCGCCTGCAGCAGGATCGCCATCAGGTTCGACAGCATGATCACGCTGAGGAGCGTGTAGCCGTAGCGCGCGCCGCCCGCCAGGTCCGTGGCCCAGTTGCCCGGGTCCATGTAGCCGACGGCGACGAGGTAGCCCGGGCCCGCGAAGGCGAACATCTTGCGCATGAACCCGGCCCCGGTGGGGATGGCAATCGAGCCGTGCACTTCGGGGAGGCTCACCGCGCTGGACGGCACGCGCCAGCCGCGGCTGGGTGTGGGCGATAAGGGGGTTTCTGGCGGCGTGACCATCAAGTTTGAGTCATCAAACTCTAGCATATACGCGAGCGAACCTGTAGTTCGCATGTGCAACAACCTGTTGATCGGCGGGTAGTAGCTACCCGGGCGGGCAGGAGCTTCCCTAAACCATCAAAGCCGCTCATCGGATTTGTTGGGGTTATCGACCCTCGGCCGGTGGCGTCCAACGTGCTCTGAGGATTGCACAGTTTCTGGGGGGACACGAATGAGGCGGCCGGCGAGTCTCCTGATCGATCAGGCGGCGGAGTTGCTCGGCGTGTCGCGGCGCACGGTGTACTACCGGATTCGGGAAGGGAAGCTGCGAACGATCCGGACGCGCTGCGGATCCCAGCGCGTCCTGTTCGAATCGGTGGAGGAGGCGCTGCGCGCCGGGACTGTTCGGAAGCGCAGGCGCTCGGCCGCTGGAGGATCAGAGACCGAGCCGCTGCCGCTTTAGATAGAGTCCTTTTCGGGAGATGCCGAGCGCTCGGGCGGCGGCGTCAACTTTGCCGCCGTTGTCGCGGAGCGCCAGCCTGATCATCTCGCATTCAATCTTGGACAGCGTCGGCGTCAGCTTGTCGCGCAGCCG
>ORJL010712409.1_pt1 | contig 15655 bp, 13 predicted proteins | sample 1779941 | NCBI WGS metagenome assembly ORJL01 (sample SAMEA104232317, study PRJEB22302) | groundwater metagenome | biome: forest; feature: aquifer; material: groundwater | place: USA | collected 2011-08-07 | depth 5.8 m | reverse complement strand
TCAAGGGCGATGAGCTGTATGTTCCTGCCCTGTAACTTATCTTTGACGAAGGGGAACGCGATGCCACCGAAGCTGCTGCCGCCGCCCACGCAGCCGATGACCATGTCCGGGTACTCGCCCATCTTCTCAAAGGCCAACTTGCACTCCTGGCCTATGACCGTCTGGTGCATGAGCACGTGGTTAAGGACGCTGCCCAGAGCGTACTTGGTGTCCTCGCGTTTGGCGGCGTCCTCCACCGCTTCGCTGATGGCAATGCCCAGGCTGCCGGGCGAGTCAGCGTGCTCGGCCAGGATGCTGCGGCCAGCCTCGGTATCCAGGCTGGGGCTGGCGACGACGGAAGCGCCCCAGGTCTCCATCATGGAGCGGCGATACGGCTTCTGCTGGTAGCTGACCTTGACCATGTATACCTTGCACTCCATGCCGAACTGCTGGCAGGCAAAGGCGAGGGCGCTGCCCCATTGGCCTGCACCGGTCTCGGTTGAGAGGCGCTTGACGCCCTGCTGCTTGTTGTAGAAGGCCTGGGCCACGGCGGTGTTGGGCTTGTGGCTTCCCGCGGGGCTGACGCCTTCGTACTTATAGTAGATGCGGGCGGGCGTGTTCAGGGCCTTTTCCAGGCGGTGCGCCCGGAATAGAGGCGTTGGCCGCCACAGCTTGTAAACCTCGCGCACCTCTTCTGGGATCTCTATCCAGCGCTCCTGGCTTACCTCCTGGCCGATGAGGGCCATAGGGAACAGCGGGGCCAGGTCATCCGGCCCGACTGGCTTCTTGGTGCCGGGGTGCATAATCGGCGGCAGCGGCTTGGGCAGGTCTGCCTGGATGTTATACCAGGCCTTGGGCAGGTCTTTTTCTTCCAGGATCAGCTTTGTCTCTTGCATGGAATCCTCCTTCTCTGATTGGCAGGGCGCAAGCTGCATCCCCGCACTAGCTAAACCTAACGAGACGGGAATACCTCTGCCAGCTTCTCTTCCAACTTGGCGCGAAGAGTGTCCTCAAAGGGCCGCAGGGTCAAAGGTAAGGTCATGTCCAAGATGACCTGCGAATCATCGGCCTGCACGCAGCCGTTGAACCTGTAGCCGAGAGCTTGAAAGGCAAAGCCCATCTTGTCATCATGCCATGCGGTATCGGCGCTGGTCATGACGGCGCCGTATTGCTGGACAAGCACGGGGAGCAGCGTTTGGATTCGCTCCCGAGCGGCCTGCTTGGTCAGACCGTGGCTACGATTGACGTGCATGCGACTCCTTTATGCCAATATGCCAACAACAAAAAATAAGCCCCACCCACAAGGGGCGGGGCTTATTCCGCGATGCCACCCTTTTGTCCCGATCAACATCGGAACCTCGTTGCAGCGTCGTCCCGGCTGCACCGAGATTAACGCCTGGGCCAGTAACGGTGCCCGTCCGTCAGCTCCTACCCCCTTGCGAGCAAGGGATCGGGCTGCAGCTCTGGGATCCATTCAACCCTTCCGTCTAGCGCCGGTTCACACTCTTCGTCCCGACACATCGGGACTGTCCCGGCTCTCTGAGCCACGTAAAAGGTCTACTTCTTCCCTTCACAGCTTTTAGAGCTATGCTGAAAGGAGTATAGGGACTGCCTAGAACAGGTGTCAAGGGCAGTCTCGCTACAGCTCTGTTCGCTGCTAAGCGACAAAGGTATACCCTGGCACTAAAGTGCTGGTTTTGGGTTCAATGAACCCTCTACTTTAGCAGGGTGCTGAAAAACTGCTGTCCGCCCTTTTTACCCCACCCCAAAAGGGGAGATTTGAATCTGTCCCGATGTGTCGGGACTCTGGACTCCCATTTTTCAGCAGCCTGTTAGTCGGGGAGCACGAGCATCACCCCAAAGTAGTCAGAGCCTTCGCTACTGCCAAGTGGGCTTGTACTCGTCAATCAATTGCTTCTGGCGTTCTTCAATCTTCGCCTGGCCTGCCCCGGCCATGATTTCCGCCATCCACAAGTTGGGTCCGCTAGCGGTGATGTTGGGGTTATCGTTGTTCACGTGGCGTAACATGCGGGCTTTGATGTCACCGCTGTTGCCGACAAAGAGCGCTGTGTTGTCCTTGAAGATGCCATAGACCCCAGGCCTGAACCCAGGAAAGGCCATCACATCCTTGCGGCTAAAGGGGCGATTGTCTCCTTGAAATGGCATGGCTTCCTCCTTGCAGAGCAGAGTTTGCTATATTGCCCCCTGTCCTTGGCAGCAATGCGATCCTTGCAAAAGGAGAGGGCGATTGCGTCGGAAAGGACAGAACGAACGCCATTATATATACCGCATTCTTTGGCGCATGGCAAGACGGGTAGGGAAACCCTTGAGGTCAGGCTGGGGGTTTCATGCCAATGAGGCGCGCTGTCACCAGCAGCCGGTAGTTGTATTTCCACTCTGGAACGCAGGTGACGAGCACGATGTCTGACGCGCCTTTGTCCACTACGCGTAGATCGTCTTGTGGCAGTATGGTGCTGTCGTAAACCTCGTACAGATAGCTGCCCTGGGAGGACTCCAGTTGCACCAGCACCCGTTGCCCCTTGCGGAGTAACTCTGGGATGCGCGGCAGGTCGCGGAATACCGAGCCCTCGCCGCGAAGGGGGCTTTCCAGGTGGCCGAAGTACCATCCTGTGCTTTTCTCACCAGGATTCGCAGTGGTGGGGATGTGGCCCACCACCCGGTTAGGCGTCTGGTACTCTCGGGAATCTCCCAACTCACGGATAGCCAGGCCTTCTACCGTAGCGTCAACCTCAATACTGGGGATGAGGATGCGTGTGGGCTGGGGCATGGTCCCCAGAGGTGAGAGGGCTTCAAGTCGCACGGGCAGGAACTGACGGACCAGATCTGCCGAATCATCGGCGAGGGGCGCTACGTTCCACGGCTCCGCCCAAGTATTGAAGGGCAGGAGAGGCCCTGGGTACAGGCCCAAAGCCGATGGGGCTGGAGCGGAAGATGTGCTCAGTGTGAATTCGCCGGAGGCCGGCGTAGAGCCCGCCCCTGGCGTGTCAGACGCTGGAGGCGCAGCTAGTCCAGAGCCTGGCTCCGTGTAAACGAGCTTGTCCAGGTTCTGGGTGGCTATTTTTCCATAGGCCAGATACCCGCCGCTCAGGGACAGCATAACTGCCCCTGCTGCAACCATGGCCCATGCCCACAAACTGCCCTTGGCACGTTTGGGGATAGGTATACGGCCGGCGGCTTGGCCCGGATTTTGCTGCGACAACGATACTCCCCTAGTAGCAAAAAGGACTAGCTACTATGGTACAACGAAGCACACAGAACGCCAATAGCGTTCTGGCGCTTCGCGCCCGATGATAGGGGGCAATCGTCCTAGGCGGGGTGTCGCTTACCGCACGCGCGGCACGTGGCCTGCGCCGTTGGTAATAGGCTCATTCAGATAGACGTCGCCGTTGCGGATCTTGATGTTGAACCCGCATTCCGGGTTGGTGCACACCCAGGCCTTATAGTGTATTGGTGCACCCTGGCTTCCGAAGTCCGACAATGGCACCAGGTCCCCACTCCCACACTTCTGACAACGAGGTAGCGTAGCCTCCACAGAAACCTCCTCCATGCCTTCCTAAATAAGACTTTGCGGAGTATATCACAATCGGCAAGGCTATGCTACTTCTTCACCTAACTTTGCCAGCCGTCTGGGGAAGTACCGCGCACCCGAGCGATCCAACTGGCTCTCTATCAGGCTGATGGCCTCTACGGGAATCGCTGGAAAGGCGAAGGCGTCAATTTGCCTCAGCCCTTCCGCCAGCGCCTCAAGCTGCAAGGGCGACAGCCGTCCGTTGATGCGCCCCAGGGTCAGGTGCGGTGAAAATCCGCGTTGCTCTTTGGGGAACCCCTCCCGTTCCAGCGCCGCTTCTAAGCCAGCCTGAAGTTCACCAAGCAATTCCGCCTGTTCAGACAGCCCCAGCCATACCACTCGCGGCGCGCGCAGGCTGGGGAATGCGCCTGTTCCTTGCACCTGCACGGCGAAAGGTTGAATGCGAGCCGCCGCCCGGGCCATAGCCAGCGCAATGGCGTCCAACCCTTCGGTGGGCGTGTCGCCCAGGAACTTGAGGGTGAGGTGGATGCCATCGGGTCGCACCCAGCGCACATCATCCAACGGCGCCCGCTTCATACGTTGGACCACCTGACCGAGGAGGTCTTTGACCGCATCGGGCAGTTCCACGGCTATGAAGAGGCGGAGGGGACGCTTTTCTTGCTGTGTCATACGTACCGATGAATGGATTGACGATTGCCTCAACCCATCTAATAAACCATACCGTTTCTGGTCCTCTCTCACAAGAATACCCCTTGACGCTGCTCACTTGCACGACTACTATCCCCTGGCATACCTTCGGTTTGGAGGCCCCCATGCCCACAGCGCTTATCAACGGCGTTAACATCTACTACGAGGTTACCGGCAGCGGCTTTCCTCTGGTGTGGAGCCACGAGCTTGCCGGCAACTACGAGAGTTGGGATGCCCAGGTCAGCTACTTTGCCCGCCGCTACCAGGTGATCACCTACAACAACCGCGGGTATCCTCCTTCCGACGTACCCGCTGGCGACCAGCACTACTCCCAAGACCAGATCGTGGACGATCTGTACAAGTTGCTCCAACATCTGGGCATCAGCCAGGCCTACGTGGGCGGGCTGTCCATGGGCGGCGGCGTGACCGTTGCCTTTGGCCTGGCCCATCCGGAGATGGCGAAGGCCCTCATCGTGGCTGGGGCAGGCACAGGCTCCACCGACCCGCAGCGGTTTGCCCAGGAGGGCCAAGCCCTTGCCCAACGCCTGGAACGAGAGGGCATCCAGCGGTGGGCCAACGAATACGCCGAAGGCCCTACGCGTGTGCAGTTCAAACGCAAAGACCCCAAGGGCTGGGAGCGATTCCGAGCGGGTCTCCTGGCGCACTCCGCTCAGGGCAAAGCCTTCATCGTCCGCAACGTGCAGGCCAAGCGGCCATCGTTGTTTGCACTGGAAGCCGTGCTGCGCCAGTTTCAGGTTCCAACCCTTATCATCGCCGGCGACGAGGACGAGCCCTGTATTGAGCCGGCGGTCTTTCTGAAGCGGACCATGCCCCGCTCGGGCCTAGTCTTTTTCCCCCAGTCAGGCCACACCGTGAACCTGGAGGAACCGGCGCTGTTCAACCAGGTGGTGTCTGATTTCCTGACGTCGGTTGAGGCGGACCGCTGGGTAGCCCGCGACCAGGGCAGCGGGGTAGGTTTTCTGACGGGCGCAGCGCGCTAGAGACTGTGGCCTCGCGCTTGGTTGTCATTCTGAGGAGCGCAGCTAGGAATCCCGACTGAGTCGGGACTGGTTGGCCTGCAGAAGCGTGGGCCTTTTGCAAAGGGGCCACCGATTCAGACGACAAGGCAGTCCCGACAAGGTCGGGATTCGCAGATGTCCCGATGGCAATCGGGACTCGCTCAGAGCTTGTGAACAAATGCCTTTTCGGGTCTTTTGACGGTCGCTCACAGATACGATTTTGGGCCTGTCAAAGGGCCCAAAATCGATAAATTCACAAACTCTCAGAATGACAATAACGACTGTGCTATAGTGTGCCCATGACCCGCGTCAAGATATGCAGCATCTCCGACGTTTCTCACGCCCTCGCTGCTGCGGAGGCTGGGGCAGACTACGTTGGCCTGAACTTCGTGCCCGGCGTCCGCCGCCAGCTTGCGGAAGCCAAGGCCAAGGACATCGTCACAGGCTGCCGCGAGGCCTGGGGCAGCGGCGGCCCCAAGCTGGTGGGCATCTTCGTGGACCAGCCCCTGGCCGAGGTCAATCGCATTTTGGAGGCGTGCGGCCTGGACATGGCCCAGCTTAGCGGCAATGAGACGACGGACTACGTGCGCGGGCTAGTGAGACCCGCCATCAAGGCGGTGCACGTGCCGGTAGGCCGTCCCGTGGACGAAGTGGTGCATGAGTTTGGTGGCACGCTATTAGAGTACGAGCGGGTAGGGGCCATACCGCTGCTGGACCCGGAAGTGACCGGTCACCACGGCGGCGCAGGGCAAACCTTTGACTGGGCCATCGCCCGCGAGCTTGCCAGTCGCCACAAGTTTCTCCTGGCCGGCGGCCTGACGCCGGAGAACGTGGCCCAGGCGGTGGCCCAGGTTCAGCCTTGGGGCGTGGACGTGTCCAGCGGCGTGGAGATGGGTGGGGTGAAGGACTCCGCCAAGATAAAGGCGTTTGTGGCGGCGGCGAGGTATCCATCTGATGGAGTCTCTCTCCCAATACGTCTGCTCTTTGTTTGCGGCGGCAATACGTGCAGAAGCCCGATGGCAGCAGCGTTGGCCAGAAGGGTTCTCGGTGATTCTGTACTCGTGTCAAGCGCAGGCGTAGATGTTAGAGAGCAAAGTGCAATGAACGACGCTGTAGAGGCCTTGAAAGACCTCTATGGGGTTGATATATCTGGCCATATCCCAACAGATGTCAATGAATATCGTCTAGCAGAGTATGATGTGGTCGTTGCTATGACGCCAGGGATTGCTGATCGCCTGGGCGATTACTATCTCGTTCCCGCCGAGAAGTTGGTGGTTTGGTCAGTCAGTGATCCCTACCTTCGGGGACGGGCAGCGTACGAGCAATGTGTCAGGCAGCTTGCCGGCTTGATAGATGACTTGATTCTTGAACGGGCGTTACCTAGGAGGGCACCATGACCAGCACTCCCGACTTGGAAGCAATGACCAAGTCCACGCTTGTGATGATGGCGGGCTTGCCTGGGACAGGCAAATCGGTGCTTGCGCTTGAAGTTGGGGAGGTCTTGGGATGGCCGATCATAGATAAAGATACGATGAAGACAACTCTCTTGGAGGCAGGAATCGAAGAACGAGTAGCTGCTGGTCTTGCGTATGAGTTGACACTAGCGTTGGCGGAAGACCTGCTAGTCCGTCAACGAGTGTCTGTCATTGTTGACACTCCGCTGACGTTCCACCGGACACTAACCAGGGCTGAATCTATGACGAAGTCAGCCGGGGCACGTTTGAAAGTGGTATTCTGCCAGTGCAGTGACGAACTAAGAGACCAGCGGATGCAGCATCGGCCGCCAAGAGCATCTCAGCCGGCAAGTCTCCAAAGTATTGGCGGAAACCCCGTCGTCCAGTTCGACTACTTGCCTGTAGATACTCTGGTATTGGACACATCGGCACCTATTGAAAATCTTGTCAGGACAGCAGTGGACTACCTGAGGCCACTGCCTCAACCCATGACGCCGGAAGAGCGAGCGGAAGCGAATAGGATGCTGGCCGGAATTAGACAAGCCTTCGGAGAATTGCTTGTGCCTGAGTTGAGGGGAGTTGCAGAGGCCGCGCGTAGGTCGAATCTAATGAGTAGGCCAGGCCCATAGCGGCGTTCCTTTGCCAGAACCTGATGGCCGCCAGACATTGGCCCTGTGTTCCAACCCTGTGGAGAAGCGTGCATGACCACATTACAAGGCGTGGAGAAACCCACCTTCCCTGACTCCCGCGGGCGCTTCGGCCCTTACGGCGGGCGCTTTGTGCCCGAGACGCTCATGGCGGCGCTGGAGGAGCTGGAGGCGGCTTATGCGTCGGCGAAGGCTGACCCGGTGTTTCAGTCGGAGCTGGCGCATCTATTAAAGACCTACGCCGGACGGCCTACAGCGTTGTATCACGCCGCCAACCTCAGCCGTCAGCTTGGCGGCGCGCAAATCTACCTCAAGCGCGAAGACCTGGCCCATACCGGCGCGCACAAGATCAACAACGCCCTGGGCCAGGGGCTGCTGGCCCAACGCATGGGCAAGCGACGCATCATCGCCGAGACCGGCGCAGGCCAGCACGGGGTGGCCGTCGCCACGGTATGCGCCATGCTGGGCATGGAGTGCATCGTCTACATGGGCGAGGAGGACATGCGCCGTCAGGCCCCCAACGTGTACCGTATGCGCCTGCTGGGCGCGGAGGTGCGTCCCGTGTCCAGCGGCACCCGCACCCTGAAGGACGCCATCAACGAGACCATCCGCGACTGGGTGACCAACGTGGAGACAACCCACTACCTGTTGGGCAGCGCCGTGGGGCCGCACCCGTACCCCATGATGGTGCGCGACTTCCAATCGGTCATAGGCAGCGAAGCACGGGCGCAGATTCTTGAAGCCACAGGCCGCCTGCCGGACTACGCCATCGCCTGCGTGGGTGGCGGCAGCAACGCCATCGGCCTGTTCTACCCACTCCTGGCCGACGAATCGGTGCGGCTGGTAGGCGTCGAGGCAGGGGGAGAGGGCATCGAATCAGGCCACCACGCCGCTACCCTGGTGGCTGGCAAGCCTGGAGTGCTCCACGGCTCCTTTTCCTATCTCCTTCAGGACGACGATGGCCAGGTGCGGGAGACCCACAGCGTATCGGCGGGGCTGGACTATCCTGGCGTTGGGCCGGAGCACTCCTACCTCAAAGACATCCACCGGGCAACCTACGTTGCCGTGACCGACGCCCAGGCCCTGGATGGGTTCCAACTCCTATGCCGTACCGAGGGCATCATTCCGGCCCTGGAGCCTTCCCACGCCATCGCCTATGTGGCACAGCTAGCGCCCACCCTGAGCAAGAACGACATCATCCTGATGTGCCTGAGTGGTCGCGGCGACAAAGATTTGCAGACGGTGCAGGAAAGCACTTAGCAGAGTGAGGGAAAACTCCTTCGACCATCCCCCTGACCCCCTTCCTCGCCAGGAAGGGGGATGAGAATTGAATCTGGGGGATACCCCCAGACCCCCACCAGAGGGGCTTCGCCCCTCTGGACTCCCCCTTTTCCCTGAGCCTGTTAGGGCATCTGCCCGCTACCCCCTGGTCACGCCGCCGCTGATGCTATCCGGCCGTATCTTCAAGATCACGCGCACCTCTCCAGGCCGGAAGTTGTACCTTTCAGCGCCTGTGTACTTCTTGGCCAGAAAGGAGATGTGCTCGTTAGCGCCCGCCGTGGTGATCTCCACCACCGTGCCCCTGGCCCAAAGGGAGCCGGCCCACGGGCTTGCGGGGTCCGTCATGGAAACAGCAACGCGGGGGTTGCGTTTCACGTTTCGCGTCTTGACCCTGCCCTCGGCGGTGTTGACCAGGATGTACTCGCCGTCGGTGTCCACCCACACGGGCGTGACCTGGGGCGAACCATCGCGCATCACAGTTGCGATGTGCGCGAGCACCGGCTTCCTCAGTAGCTCCATTGCCTTGGCTGGTAGTTTTGGGGCCATGATGATCTCCTTCGACCAGCCCCCTAACCCCCTTTCCTTCGCTACGCTCAAGGACAAGCTCTAGCCAGGAAGGGGGGATAAGAAATAAACCTGGGGGATACCCCCAGACCCCCACCAGAGTCCCGACCTGTCGGGACTCTGGACTCCCTTTCGCAGCAGTCTGTTAGATGGTCTACTGCCCCTATTCTAGCCTGGTTCAGCGCTCCAGGGAAATGGTTGTCATCACCCCCGCAAAGTAAACTCACCACTAGTACCCCCCCCCCGCCCTTTCCCTCGATTCCTAGCTATGCTATACTCCGCCTGTCTTGGAGGAAGTTACGAAACGAGCTATGAACCAGCAAATCAGATTTCTTAACAAAGGCACCGTCACCAGCGTCCAGGGGTTCCAGGCAGGCGCCACCTTCGCAGGCATGAAGACCTACGCCGAGGACAAGTACGACCTGGGCATAGTCTACTCCGCCAAGCCCTGTACCTGCGCCGGGACCTTCAGCCAGAACGAGGTGCGCTCATACAGTATTCGTATCACCGAGGACAACGTTCGCAAGGGTGAAGTGCAGGCAGTGGTGGCCAATAGCGGCATTGCCAATGCCGTGGTGGGAGACCCGGGCCGGAAAGATGCCTTGGAGATGGGGAGGCTGGCGGCCCAGCATCTGGGCCTTCAGCCTCACCAGATGGCCGTGCTGAGCACGGGACTGATCGGCGTGGAACTGCCCATGGCCCTTATTCGCGTCGCTCTGCCCAAGATCACCCTGTCCGAGGCCGGTGGCACCAAGTTCGCTCGTTCCATCATGACCACGGACACCTCCCCCAAAGAGGCGGCGGTTGCCTATAGCTCTGGAGGACGCACCGTGACCATCGGCGGCGTCGCCAAAGGCTCTGGGATGATCCACCCTAACATGGCAACCATGCTGTCCGTGCTAACCACTGACGCAGCGGTGGAGGTCGGACTATTACACCAGGCCCTCAAGAACGCTGTGGACCGTTCCTTTAACATGATTGATGTGGATGGCGACACCAGTACCAATGACACAGTGCTGCTCCTGGCCAACGGCGCTGCTGGCGGGGCTACCATCACCCAGGAGTCTGACGAGGCGGCGATATTCCAGGAGGCCGTAAGTCAGATATGCATATTCCTGGCTAAGCAGATAGTCAGAGACGGGGAAGGAGCAAGCAAGCTCTTTGAGGTCATAGTGGAAGGGGCCAGGAACGAGAAAGAGGCCCGCATGGCGGCCCGGACCATCGCCAGTTCCAGCCTGGTAAAGACCGCCGTCCACGGCAACGATCCAAACTGGGGACGCATTGTAGCTGCACTGGGCCGCAGCGGCGCCCGTGTCAGGGAGGAGCGATTGGCCCTTTATGTGAACGACGTGTGCCTCATGGAGAAAGGCGTGCCCATACCCTTCTTCAAGGACGCCGTGGTGCTCCAGATGAGGAGCCCGGATGTGTCCTTCCGGGTCCATCTCCACCTGGGCGACGGGAAGGCCACCGCCTGGGGATGTGACCTGAGCGAGGCTTACGTAACATTCAACAGCGCCTACACCACTTAGCAGGCGGCTGAAAAAGGGGAGTCCAGAGGGGCGAAGCCTCTTTGGCAGGGGGTCTGCCCCGACAGGTCGGGACAGATACAAATTTCACCCCCTTTCTGGCCAGAGCCTGTCCTGAGTAGGCCGAAGGAAAGGGGGCAGGGGGATGGTCGAATAGAGTTTTTCATCACCATGTTAGGGCTCATGTCCTTGACTTCACAAGGTCAACCAGTTGGCTGAATAGGCTACCTATGCCTGCCAGTTCCAGGCCCGTTGTTGTCAAGATAGGTGGTAGCACCCTGGGAGTGTCCGACACCTCGCTCCATGACCTGGTGACACTCCAAAGGCAAGGGTGTGTGCCCGTGGTGGTGCATGGAGGAGGCCCTGCCATCAGCCAGTGGATGCAACGGCAGGGCCTGACGCCACGGTTCGTCCGTGGCCTTCGGGTGACCGATGCGCCCAGCCTGGAGATTGTGGTAGCGGTGCTGGCTGGACTCATCAACAAGCAGTTGGTGGCGAAGGTGATGGCCCTGGGCGGGCGGGCTGTGGGGATCAGCGGCGCCGATGGAGGCGTCCTTCAAGCCAGGCCGGCCAATCCGGAGCTGGGGCTGGTTGGAGAGGTCGTGGGTGTAAATCCGGAACCAGTGCTGGAGTTGATGCGGGCAGGCTACATACCTGTGGTGGCCCCCGTGGGCATCCATCTGCCCGGGGAGGCCGAAAATGAGTGTACACTGTTGAATATCAACGGCGATACCGCCGCAGGCCATCTGGCTTGGGCGCTGAACGCGGAAAAGCTGGTCTTTCTCACAGACGTGGAGGGCGTGCTGGACTCTTCCAAGCGCCTGATATCCAGGGTTACCGCCAGGGAGGTCCGAGGTCTAATATCTTCGGGAACGGCGGACGGCGGTATGATCCCCAAGCTGGAGGCCTGTATGAAGGCCCTGGAGCGGGTGCCCGTAGCCCGCATACTGGACGGACGAGTCCCCAAGGCGCTGCTGGATGCCATCAACGGTCAAGGTGGCGGCACGTGGTTGACCGGGACAGCATAGGAAAGGATGTGAATTAGCGTGCGCGAAAACGGCGGGATTCCCCCATTTGCTGGCTGGGAAGGTGTCACGGCGCTGCCCGGACAAACAGGCAGGTGGCTCAAGTTCGGCTTGGCTCTTGGTGGCGTTGTCCTGCTGCTGGTGGGCCTCAACGTTCTGCGGTCCATCTTTACCGACTGGCTCTGGTTCGATAACGTCGGCTTCCTAGACGTATTCACCAAGATTCTGAGGACGCGCGTCTGGCTGTTCCTTGCCGGGGCCGGACTGTTTGCTCTGCTGATAACGCCAAACATGATCCTGGCGCGGCGCCATGCGCGCGGGGAGTCTGTGCTGCCCCTGCCCGCCGAATTCCTGCGCTGGCTGGACCGACTATTGGTGGTGGGTATCATAGTTGGGGCATTGCTTCTTAGCATTGTCATAGGGACTGCTGCGTCCGGCAAGTGGGAGCTTGTGCTCAGACTTGCGAGCGCCACGCCCTTTGGCTCCCCATTGGACCCGGTGTTCCAAAAAGACATATCCTTCTTCGTTTTCACGCTTCCAGTGTTGGAGATGATTCAGGGCTGGTTTCTGACTATTTTCGGCGTGCTGATGGCGGCCACAGGGCTGGTGTATGTGGCCCACTACTCGCTACGCGGCGTACCCTTTGTGGTCACGCCTTGGATCAGGAGCCACCTGGCGGTGCTGGGGAGCTTGATCTTTTTTGACCTGGCGGTTCGTCACTTCTTGAACCGGTATAACCTGCTCTTCTCCGAAACTGGAGCCGTCGTTGGGGCCACCTATACAGACATTCATGCCAGGCTGCCGGCCCAGTTGTTTCTCACCGCCGTTGCTGTGGCAGCCGGCATCCTCCTTTTGGTTACTCTGCTGCCCGCGCTGCGTGGCCCCCGTGGCACCCGCCTGATTATAGGAGCCGTAGCCCTGTGGTTTGGTGCCTTTATTTTGGTAGGCAACCTGTATCCCTCTGCCGTGCAGCGATTTACAGTGGACCCCAGTGAGCTGGAACGAGAGAAGCCGTACATAGCCAGGAACATTGAGTTTACCAGGGCGGCCTTTGGCCTCGACCTCGTGGAGCCGCGACGCTACTCAGCGCGGACGGAGGTTTCCGTGGAGGACATTCAGGCCAACAAAGCGACAGTCAACAACGTCCGGTTGTGGGACCCAGCTCCTCTTATGGACGTCTATAACCAGATCCAACACCTCCGCCTCTACTACAACTTCAAGGACGTTGACGTTGACCGGTACACAATCAACGGCGAGTACCGGCAGGTACTCATTGGCGCACGGGAGCTATACCCTCAAAACCTGCCCCCAGAGGCGCAGCGGTGGGTCAACCAGCGGCTGCAGTACACCCACGGGTACGGCGCTGCGGCCAGCCCTGTAACGGAGTTCACGGGCGATGGCAAGCCAGTGTTCTTTGTGCAGGACGTTCCTCCCAAGGGGCCCATACCGATCACCAGGCCGGAGATCTACTTTGGCGAGAACACGGGCAACTACGTCATCGTCAACAGCCTCCAGGCGGAGTTTGACCGTCCCACGGAAGAGGACCTTCCCGTATATGTCAAATACGCCGGTGAGGGCGGTGTGCAGCTCAGTTCTCCTCTCCGGCGATTGGCCTACGCCTTGCAGTTTGCCGACATCAACATCCTCATAAGCGGCCAGATCACGGCTGAGAGCAGGGTCCAGTACTATCGCGACATTCAGGACAGAATCGGCAAGGTTGCGCCCTTTCTGGCGCTGGACCGGGACCCATACCTGGTAGTGGAGGACGGCCGTATGGTATGGATCCAGGACGCCTATACCACCACGGACCGATATCCGTACTCCCGCCCGTTCAACAACTCATTCAACTACATCAGAAACAGCGTGAAGATAGTCATTGACGCCTATCACGGCACCATGGACTTCTACGTGGCTGATCCCGATGACCCCATAGTCCGGGTCTACGGAGGTATCTTTCCCGGTCTGTTCAGGCCCTTGGAGCAGATGTCGCCTTTCCTGCGGGCCCACCTCCGCTACCCAGAGGACCTCTTCAGCGTCCAGGCGGAAACCTACCTCCAGTACCACATGACAGACCCCACGGTGTTCTTCAACAAAGAAGACCAGTGGAGCGTCCCTAATGAGGTCTTTATTAACAAACAGCAACCAGTGGCTCCCTACTACGTCATCATGAAGCTCCCAGGAGAGGAACGGGTGGAGTTCGTGCTGATCCTGCCGTTTACGCCCGCGCAGAAGCCCAACATGGTGGCCTGGTTGGCGGCGCGCATGGACGGGAATGAATACGGCAAGCTGGTTCTCTTCGAATTCCCCCGCGGCGTCCAGCTTGACGGCCCAAGTCAGGTAGAGGCGCGCATAGATAACGATACGTTTATTTCCCAGCAGTTCACCCTCTGGAGCCAGGCAGGCTCCAAGGTAATCCGGGGCAATTTACTAGTGATACCCATCGGCGAGTCCATCCTGTACGTGGAGCCTATCTTCCTGCAAGCTCAAGACCTTGCGCTTCCTGAGCTGAAACGCGTTATCCTGGCCTCATCCAAGAAAGTTGTCATGGAGCCAACTCTGGACGGGGCATTGGCTGCGCTTCTGGGCGTGGGCGCATTCCTGGGGGTGCCTCCACCAACAACTGTGCCTGAGCCAATAACCGTCCTGCCTGAGTTGGCCCAGCAACTGGAGCGCATACGGAATGTGCTTGAGAACCTGAGGCAGGGGCTGACCGGCCTGGAGGAGGCGATAAGTCAGTTGGCCCAGCTAATGCAGGAGGAGAAGAAATGACATCCTGGCAAGAGATAGAGCGCAAGTATTACATGCAGACAGTGCGCCGCCAGCCTGTGACCATCGTACGCGGGCAAGGCACCAGGGTGTGGGATGAAAACGGTAAGGAGTACCTGGACTTCACCGCTGGCTGGGCGGTGAACAACCTGGGCCACTGCCATCCCGCCATCGTGGATGCCATTCGCGCTCAGGCGGCCACCCTGATGCAGACGTCCAACCAGTTCTACACCATGCCGCAGCTCCAGCTTGCGCGGCTTCTGGTGGAGAATAGCTGCATGGACAGGGTGTTCTTCTGCAACAGCGGCGCCGAGGCCAACGAAGGGGCAGTGAAGCTGGCCCGCAAGTACGGGCGGCTGCATCACAACGGAGCCTACGAGGTCATCACAGCTCTCAACTCCTTCCACGGGCGCACCCTGGCCATGGTGGCCGCCACGGGGCAGCCTCACTACCAGGAGAACTGGAAGCCCCTACCCGAAGGGTTTAGAAACGTGGAGTACAACGACCTGGCGGCCATACGCCGCGCCACCAACGAGAAGACCTGCGCTGTGTTGCTGGAGCCGTTGCAAGGCGAAGGCGGAGTCAACGTCCCCGCCGAAGGGTATCTGAAGGCGGTGCGGCAATGGTGCGACCAGCAGGGCCTGCTGCTCATATTCGACGAGGTGCAGACGGGCATGGGCCGCCTTGGCACCCTGTTTGGCTATCAGTCCTTTGACGTGGAGCCGGACGTCATGACCCTGGCCAAGGGCCTGGGAGGAGGCGTGCCCATCGGCGCATTCCTGGCCAAGCAGCGGGCCGCTGTGCTCGAACCCGGCGACCACGGCTCTACTTTTGGCGGCAACGCCCTTACCTGCGCCGCCGCCTATGCCTCTGCTCAGTTCACCGTAGATAACGACATACCTGCCCGCGCCAAAACAATGGGAGCATATCTGAGAAAGGGACTGGAAGGGTTGAAGGCCCGCCACTCCTACATCACCGATGTCCGGGGAATGGGACTGCTGCTGGCTTTGGAGTTCAACGCCGAGATTTCAGCCAAGGTGCTCTCGGCTTGTAATCAGGAAGGTCTGCTGCTCAACGCCGTACGTCCCAACGCCATCCGCCTGATGCCGCCCTTGACCATTTCGCGAGAAGAGGTAGACATGGGGCTGGAGCGGCTG
>ORJL011439731.1_pt1 | contig 15657 bp, 15 predicted proteins | sample 1779941 | NCBI WGS metagenome assembly ORJL01 (sample SAMEA104232317, study PRJEB22302) | groundwater metagenome | biome: forest; feature: aquifer; material: groundwater | place: USA | collected 2011-08-07 | depth 5.8 m | reverse complement strand
CGCTTTAAAGTTTAGAAAAGATAAAAAACTTAATCGGACTAATACGCCGGAATATTTTCGGTGGTCAGTTGAATTTGCGATAGTGTTGAGATCAGATGATCGAGAAATTTTGGAATTTATAAAAGAAACTTTAGATTGTGGAAATATAAGTCTAACTAAAGACAGAAATCAAGTAAGGTATTATATACAAGACACTGAAAAACTTAAAAAGATAATTGTGCCTTTCTTTAATACTAATAGGTTATATGGTAAAAAACACAATGATTTTTGTTTATGGTCAGAAGCGGTAGAAATAATTTATAGAAACAAGAGAAAAAGTATAAATATTAAAAAAGGAAAGAGAGGATTTACTGAAAACAATTGGAATCCTAATGATTTGAAAAGATTAAAAGAAATTCATAATGAGATGAGACCGATAAAAAGTAAGGTTAAAAACTGGAAATGGCTTGAACAATCAACTTAGTGGTTCGCATAACCTACAATGTGCGACGGTATGTCTTTTTCAAAAACAGCTCTTCCCTCTTAGTGTTCTACTGCAAACCCGAACAATTTCCGGCTGGCCTATAACCAGCCTGCTCTGCCTCTAATATAGAGGCAAAGAAAATTTTATTCTCCGCTTTCATCTTTAAGGCGCCCGGACAATTTTCTAAATGATATATTTTACTGTTTTTATTGCCCACGATTTTTTCAAGCTCGTTTGACGCGGTCGCTTCCCTATTGACAGAGTTGTCGGCTTTTTTAGAAACTGCGGGAATACTGTTTTTAACAGTAGCCGCGCCTGAATTATTTTTAAGGCTTGTGGTAATAATTTTATCTAAATCAATAGTGTTGACCAACGTGCTATTTATATCAAGCTGGGCGGTTTGATATTTAGAACTCAACCGCCCCAAGCCAAAACCAATCAAACCCACCAACATTATACAGCTAACCAGAAAAATACTGTCTTGATAGATTTTTAATTTTTCAAAGATTTTGCCCATTTATAAGCGATTATATTATAAATAATCTGCGCGGCGCCATATTCGGTAAGTTTAGATGATTTATTTGGAATCACCTCAACAATATCAGCCCCGACCACGGTTTTATGATTAAATAACCGCATCAAAAGATTATTGGCGTAATGCCACTCCAATCCCCCTTGGACCGGCGTTCCAGTTGAAGGCATATGGGCCGGATCCAAACCATCAACATCAACTGTTAAATAAACTTTATCCGTTTTAATTGATTTTATTATTTTATCTATTGAATGAATCCCCTTGCCCCATTCAAAAACAACCAGTTTGTTTTTCTTGGCAAAATCAAACTCATCTTTAGAATAAGCTCTTATACCCACTTGCGCTGTTTTAAAACCCAGTTCTATCGCCCGCCTCATCACACAGGAGTGAGCAAATCTGCCAAAAGGTTTAGAACTATAATCTTCATCGGTGTTTCTTAAATCAAAATGAGCGTCTATTTGAAAAATCGTGACTTCTTGGGGTTTTAATATGGAAGCGAAAGCCGTCAGCGGGGCCAAGGAAATAGTATGCTCCCCGCCCAAACTAATTAAAAACTTATTTAAAGAGATAATTTTTTTAAGCTCTCTAGAAACTTCTCGGATCATTTCCTCCGGAGCCAGTTTTTTCAATCCTTTAATTTTGGATTTAATATCAACACAAGCTATTTTAAAACACTCGGCTGGGGTTGTTCCAGAAAATCTCTCATAAAACTCTATTTGGGAATGAAGGCAATCAATGACCGCTCCAGGACCCTGATCCGCCCCTTTGCCAAAAGACGAAGTGGCGTCATAACCGATAGCAACCAAGACAACATCGGCATCGGTTATTTTTTTTGAGTTAATAATGGATGGGGCCAAGGCGCTCATACTTAAAACAGTTTTGAAAATTCTTTTTTAGAGCGATCTTTCCAATAACCGGTTTGATAAGCGTTAGCCGCAATAAGCGGAACAGCTAAAGTAGCTTCGGCATAAACCATCTGCTCATGGACCACGATCACCTTCCCCCAAGAACTCGCCTCTTTTAAAGTAGAAGAAGAACAAGCGCCGTCGCGAACGTCCGCTACTGTAATTTGAATGGCGTATTTATGCACCGGCACATTCACTCCTAAAATTTCGGCGCAAACCACTGTGTCTTGAGCGAAATTTTTTGGCACTCCCCCGCCCACTATAAATAACCCAGACTCCCCGCTTTCAATTTTTATTTGAGTTAATTCTCTAAAATCTTTGACGGAATCTATGGTTATATGATTTTTAGGATTTTTATTTTGATGCATCGCCAAACCAAATCCGGCCGAAGAATCCGAAAAAGCCGGGCAAAATATCGGCACATTATTTTCGTAAGCCAACTGAACCAAAGAATCTTTCTTTTTGGAATGTACGGTTAAATATTTACCCATTTCGCTGATAAATTCTCTGGATGAATATGGCCTGGGTTCTAAAGCGTCGGCCACCACAGTTACGGCTTTGTCGCAGGCTTGCAGTTGCTCTTCATCTATGAAAGTATCGTAAATTCTATCAATATAAACGCTCCTTAAAATGCCGTCATTTATAAACGGCGTGCCTTTGTAATGCTTAAAACCCAGGGCTTCAAAAAAATCCATATCCACAACCGCCGCGCCGGTGGCCACAATAGCATCCACCATATTGTTTTTGACCATATCCGCATAGACTTGCATGCAACCGCCCGCGCTGGTTGAACCCGCTAAAGTCAGCCAGACCGAAGCATCTTTATCTTTTAACATCATATTATATATTTCAGCGGCTCGAGCCAAATCGCGCGCCGAAAAAGACATCTTGGCGTAAGCCTCCATCAAAGGCTGGACATTGATTTTTTTTATATCAATATGCTCAATCGGTTCTTTGAGCAATAATTCTTTTAACAGCATATCTTTGGGTTCAAAATTTTGTTCCATTTTATTTAATTATTTTTAGTTCAAAGGAATTTTAGCAACTTAATAATTGCAAATCAATACTTTAAAACTTGTAAACCTTAAAAATTCCTTCGCTTCGCTTATTTTTTAAAACTATGGGGCTGATTTCTTGAGCAATTAAATCTTGTTCTATCAAATCCGGAGCGGCGGAATATTCATTTAACTTCTTAAAAGGAACATTGATGGTCGGTCGAATAAAATACCTGGCCTTAAAAAAATTCTTGCTGGGCAAAGCTAAATAATCTTCGGCTTTAACTACCGGCCAGCCATGGTATATTTGCCGCCTATCTAAAATCCAGAGCTGGGGAATATTATAAATAGCATTATCGTATATTATAAGCGCTGAATATGGTTCCAAACCACTAGCTTTAGCCTGTTCAACTGACTTTGATTGGAATGAGCTGATAAAAGCGTATTTTGAATCAAAAACTGCCGCGGGCATTTTTCCTTTTAGCTCTTTATCGAAAAACTTTTCTAATTCGTTATAGCCCCAATTATAGTTCTCCCCCCTGATAGAAGAATAGGCCCAAACTTCCCTACCGAATGGATAGTTTGTGATTTGACTATTAACCGAATAAATAATTTCAAAAATAATAATTGGAACTAGGATATATTTGTAGCGAAGCTGTGAAATAAAATTTCCGGCTACCAAAGCCAATAGTGGCGCCAGCATAGTTAAAAAGCGACGGGTCGGGCCAATCAGTAAAAATAATAAAACTTGGCATAATAGCCAGATGAACAAAAACTTATTCCTTGGTTTGCTCCAAAAAAGACCCACAATAAATAAAAGTAGTAATATATAAGAATTTGAGTTTACCAAACCAGGAACAAAGTTTTTAATCCTATCGGCCAAAGAACCAATCTCTTCTTTGCCGGGGGCCACCGGCCATTCTTTAGGGTTTTGATTAAATATATAAGAAAACTGGAAATCAAAATGCCCTATCTTATTATAAAGACCAATATTATAAATAATTACTGGGCTAAAAATTATTAGCGCTCCCAATATCCCTAGCCAAAAACTTCTTTCTTTAAAATAATTCCGTTTAAATAATAAAAGATATACTAAAATAATTGGTATGGGAATAAATGCCGTATATTTAACCAATCCTCCTAAACCAACAAATACGCCTGTCCATATCAAACACCGAGTGTTTGATAAAGATTTTAGGAAAAATAGAAAAGTTAAAAGAATAAAAAAGATAACATAGGACTCCTGCAAGCCGACTCGTGAAATAAAAATATGGTTGGCCGTTACAGCTAATAATAAAGACGATATTAATCCGGCTTTCTCGGAGAATATCCTTCGGCCTATCAAATAGACCAACCAGACTGATAAAACTCCTAACAGTGCCGAGGGTAAACGAAAGGCAAAATTATTTTCTCCCAAAAGTTTTATAAAAATATGCTGGATCCAAAAAACCAGTGGTGGATGATCGTGCCATGATAATTTGGTCCACCAAGGAATTGGGGCTTGTCCCGAGTTTGTTGAGGGATCGAACCACTCCCACGGCGTAGTTTGCTTAGCGGCCACATCAAAATCCATGGGGCCGATAGCCCGAAAAGCATATAAAACCTCGTCGCCCATAGCATCTCCTCTAGCTAAACCGTATAGCCGTAAAAAGGCGGCGAGAAATAAAATTAAAAATAAAAGTTTTTTGTTAGTGGCCACGGAATCTTAATAGAAAAACTTTTATGAAACTTTCCCAAATTATACCGAAATTAAATTTTGAACTGCCTGATTTTCTTTCGGTAAAAACTATCGGCGCTTCGCATATTTTAAAACCGGCTCGTAAGGCTTTGTAGGTGGTTTCTATTTGAAAATTATAGCCTACCGAATCCAGGCCTTCTAAATCTATTTTTTCCAAAACCTCCCTCCTCCAGCACTTAAATCCTCCCGTCAAATCGCGTACCGAAATCCCAAGAATCAGCCGGGCGTAAATGTTGCTTAGACGGCTGACCAACCGGCGCAGAAAATTCCAATTCCTGACTCCCCCGCCTTTAATATAACGCGAGCCTAAAACCACATCGCATTCTTTTATCTTATTCAGCATCAAAAGAATTACTTTAGGATCGTGCGACAAATCCGCGTCCATTTGAATAATATAGTCGGGTTTGTCGGATTGATTTAGAAGCAATTTGAAAGCGGCGGCGTAGGCCGTGCCCAATCCCCTCTTTTGATCGCGGACCATTACCTGGACCGGATATTTTTGCGCCATCTCGCGGACAACATCAGCCGTGCCGTCGGGCGAATTGTCGTCCACCACTAAAACTTCCAGACCGGGTATGTTCAAATTAAAAATCTTTCCGATCAAAACCGGCAAATTGGTTTTTTCGTTGTAGGTCGGAATAACAACAACCACTTTGAAGTTTTCCATAACTCTATCCTAATCCATCGCTTCAATAATAAAAAGCGTTGCTCTACTGGGTTGACACCAAAATACCAACTGCTAAATTATAGAAGGTTTAACCCATGGTTTTAAACCAAGCACCTTTAAAAAAAGGGGGGATGCGATGGAGCTTCAACATATTTTGCGCTCGCAACAATTTGATCTGGCTATGATGTATAGGCTTTTTGAAAGAGCTTCGTATTACGGCAAGCTCTTCCAAAATGGTTCATCTTGCTACGAAGATACTTTGGCGGGAAAGATTTTACTGGGCTTATTTTATGAACCCTCAACTCGAACCCGCTTGTCTTTCGCTATGGCCGGACATCATTTAGGCATGAAGGTTGAAATAACCGAAAATGCCAAAGATTTTTCTTCGGCTATAAAAGGAGAAAGCATAGAGGACACGATTCGGGTGATCGGCGGTTATCGCCCAGCAGTGATAGTTATACGGCATCCCGAAGAAGGCGCCGCCGAAAGAGCCGCCGCTGTAAGCGCTGTGCCTATAATCAACGCCGGCGATGGATGCGGCCAACATCCTACTCAAGCCTTGCTGGATGTTTACACCATCTATAATGCTTTTGGGGAATTAGAAGGATTAAATATTACTATCGGCGGAGACTTGGCTCACGGCAGAACCGTAAGATCGCTGGTTTACTTGATGTCCAAGTTCAAAGGAGTTTCGTTTGATTTTATATCGCCTCAAGAATTCCGCATCGGCGATGATATTAAAGAATATTTAAAGCGGCATGGCGTCGGCTTTACAGAGCAAGAAGGAATGTCTGCGATTGCCCGCGCCGACGTAGTCTACTGGACCCGTATTCAAAAAGAGCGAATGCCCACCGGGATAGATTTTACGGAAATAGAAAATAAATATGTGATTGGGGCGGAACAGTTAAGTCAGATTAAAAAAGACGCGATCATTATGCATCCACTGCCTCGAGTAAAAGAGATTTCCATAGAAGTGGATTCGGATCCGCGAGCCGAGTATTTTAAACAATCCGACAATGGCATGCTCATCAGAATGGCTCTGCTCCATTTGATCCTCAAATAGCTCTTTCATCCACTCCAAAAGGGAGAAAAGCCATGATGTGTTTTAAGGAAGGATGTCCTCACGGCATAGATGGGCCGGGCAGTGTTGCGATGGCCATAACTGTCGGCACCAGGGGAAGCATCGGCGTTTCCAAAGCCGTGGTTACACTCAACTTCTGCTCACCAGAATGCGTTTCTCTGTTTTTTCTGGAATGCCCAACCCAGCAGGCTATCCTGGAAAAAGTCAGAGCTCTCTGCGAAAACAAAAAAACAAACAATGGCTGATATTTCTACCCACCGAGGCGATCGCGAGATCGCCTCCTTTTAATTCCACACAGAAAACCCCAAACAACCAAAGCGACGAAAATGATGAGTAAAAATCCGAACGGCTCAACGATATTTCTCGTTGAGCCGTTCGCTAACTATCAAAGTTCAACCTTGATAGGTTACTCCCCTATCCTGACCCAAGAAAGACGCACTAGTTCCGGTGTTTCTTTTATTGCAAAGCACGGCGGAGAGGGCGAGATTCCCTCCTTCGTTCCGATATTGTATCGGAACTACGGACGGGCAAGCGAACCTCTGATGGGATTGCTCCCGTATCTGCTCTCTCCCGACAATTATTTTCTTCTGTGCGGAGGAGGTGGGATTTGAACCCACGATACCGGTAAAGGTATGCCGCCTTTCCAAGGCGGTGCACTAGGCCACTATGCGACTCCTCCTTAATTACTTTACTTACCCAAAATATCAAGGAACTCTTTGACAGACAAACCAGCCTGTTTAAGAATAGATAAAAGTGTTGCTTTTGCCAAATCTCTAGTATGAATTGGGACAGTCACCTTCCTATTTTTATAAATCAGATGCTCTAAATGCATATGACTGCCCCTCTGTTTAACAATCCTAAAACCCATTCTTACTAGAATAGGAACTATTTTTGTTGCCTTGATAATTGGTAGAAAACTCATCGAGCAAAGGCAACAGCATGAGCTTTTTTTGGTGTCTTCAAAAACCTTAGTTCGGCTAGACCCTCATCTAATAAACACTCACAGTGAAGTTCAACGGCCTCCTTGGCCATAGCTTTAGCTTCTTTTATAGTATCCCCACAAGTAACCACACCCTTTAATTTAGGCGCTGTAATGGTGTAACCTCTTTCTGGTTTATTTGATTCAAATAAACAATCAAAGTAACCAAAATTGGTTTTGATTTTGATTATTTTAGACCCATTTTTCATGTTCAAACTATAACTCTAAACTTCTAAATTTTCAACCCTTGCAACGCTTTTATTCTATCTTCTATTGGAGGATGTGTCGAGAAAATTTTGGCGAGCCAAGGTGTCCCCTTTTCTCCCCTTTCATCCCCTTTATCCGCGCCGAACGGATTTTCAAAAAACAAATGAGCTGTAGAGTTAGTGGCAGTGCGTATGGGACGACCATAGGCAGATATTTTTTTAAGCGCCGATACTAACCCCTCGGGGTAACGCGTCAGCAAAACCGCCGAAGCGTCGGCCAAAAATTCGCGCTTGCGGGAAATAGCCAAATGAATCAGCGAAGCGAAAATCGGAGCTAAAATAGATAAAACAATTCCAACCAAAATCATAACCCCATTTGATCCCCTATCATTATCGCGACTTTGACCAAACCATATGCTCCGCATAAACATATCGGCCAGTATGGAAACGAATCCCACCAACACCACCGCTACGGTGGAAACCAGCATATCGCGGTTTCCGATATGTGAAAGTTCGTGAGCCAAAACTCCTTCCAGTTCGGAACGATCCAGTTTTTCCAAAAGGCCTGTGGTGACTGCGACTACGGCGTGCTGTGGATTGCGGCCGGTGGCGAAAGCGTTGGGCGCGGGATCGTTGATGATAAAGAATCTAGGCATCGGCAAACCAGCCGCAATGGTTAAATTTTCAAGTATGCGATAAAGTTCTGGGTTAGATTTTAATTCCACCGGCTGGGCTTTGTGCAACATCAAAACTATTTTGTCTGAATACCAGTAGCTTACAAAGTTCATTATGACACTGAAGCCGACGGCGAGATAAAGAATGCTTGGGTTGCCGTAGATCTGACTAAATATCCAGCCGATACCAATCACAATGCCAAAAAACACGGCCATCAACAACCAAGTTTTGCGTACATTTGCATCCTTTTGATTATAAATTGTCATCTAAAAAAGTATACCTATAAAAAGCCAAAAAATGAAGTCCTAAAAAATTATGTTGATGTTTCTGCTATCGCTTAAACTTTACCAACATTTATTTTTATTGGATTGTGTATTGTATATCAATTTCGAGAATCGGTGAAAATAAAAATAAAGGCCGATTGCTCGGCCTCCTAGGAGACTACTTCTTGAAATTACTTATCGTGCAACCAGGCCTCGGCGATGTCCATAGCTTCGCCGGCGGAATGGGCTTTCCCGACGTAGTCAACCCGCCCTTGTCCACATAGACCTCGAGGTCGCTCTTATCCCAGTGCACATTGTAAGACTTGTGACTTACCCCAGACTTTACACTGCCGATTTTGATTGCGGACATCTTTTTATCCTTTTTTTGGAGTGTTGGGAGTGAAATTCCGTGCTAACTGTGATGGAATTGCGTAAATAGCTTATCTTATAAATTCAACAGGCCAGATAGTAGATAAGGATCACAGCCGCAATAGAAAATATTATTATCTTCATCCCCCTTCTTTTGTCTTCCTCTTCTTGAGTCTGAGCGGTTCTGCTGGTAGAAACAGGAGACGTTTTAGCCATCGGTGCTGATATTCTTTCAACAGACAGAAATGTCCGCACCATGGTAAGACCACCTTTTTTGAAGGCCGATACGCCTTCCGACTGCCTACCATCTAAAAATAAAGCCAAACCAAGTTCCGTAAACAGAGAATGATTTGCACCTCCGTCAATCCGAATCGCTTCCTCATAATGATATATGGCCTCGCCCCAGTTTTGATGATTGATTGCCCTAAATCCCAGCTTGCAGTGATTTTCCCATTCATCCGGACTCGGCATAGACCGTGGCACGGAGAATCCAACCGATCGCCCGCTATTTAGGCAAAAATCAACAAGCCTGCCGAAACCCTCCAACATATAAGCTTCTTGTGGATCAACTTCATACACATCTAAAAGATTACGCACAATGGCAAATACGCTACCTCTGCTCCAATAGCAAGGCAAGGTTCTTGATTCAATCAGCAGGTTCAGTCCGGAACATGCCGCGTTTCCCTTGGCCGCAATATAATAATCGCGAAACCTTTCAACATCAGGATGAATTTTACGCAATTTTGCCAATACACTTGCGGCAGTTGTGAATTCTGCCTCGGATGTCTTCCAATCATGGTGTTCAAAAGCTTTTTGGCCGTTGCCCATGTGAACATTTAATTGTTCCCTGAGAGCATCACTGTTCACATCCTCTTGCGGAACAGATGCTTCAGACTCACGCACAGATGAATCTGTTGGAAGGCGTTCGGCTAAAAGATCTCCGGCGCTTTTGCCACTTTTGTTTTTCAGCTCCAAGTTGGCGCCGTACACTATCAGGGCGCCGGAAACTTCTCCAAATCCCGCTACAACTGCGCGCATAAGCGCTGTCGCGCCATGCACATTGTCCACAGCATCAACTTCAGCACCTCTTTCAACGAGGATTCTAACCACTTCAAAATGACCGTGTAGCGCAGCCGCCATAAGAGCGGAATAATCTTCACTGTTATGAGAATTCGGGTCCGCCCCGTTATCCAATAAAAACCTTACAATTTCCGTACGGCCGTAATCGGACGCGGTCATTAAAGCGTCTTGATTGGGTGTTTTTCCTCTCATATTTACGCTGGCGCCATTTTCCACCAGAATCTTTACGATTTCCAGATGGCCGTTTGAAGAAGCGCCTATCAGAGCTGTCGCGCCATTTTTGTCAGCCGCGTTTACATCCGGGCTTTTATCCAAAATAATCCTAGCCATTTCTGTGTGTCCGTTGTCGGCGGCATGCATTAAAGCAGTTGTTCCTGCTGGCGTACTATGGTTTACATTTGCCCCTTTTTTAATCAATTCTCTTACGGCTACCAAATTGCCGACTTTTGCTTCAGAAATTAAGCTGTCGCTATAGTGTCTGAGTTTTTCATCGGAAGCCGGTGTTTGCGACATTAACAAGCTCCTTTCTTGAGGAGTTTTGAGGGTGTATTACGGATGTTTTACCGCACGAATCTAACTAACTTGATGAAAAGAACTAAAGAAGATTATAAAGCAATTATATCGGTCAGTCAAACGCACTGTAAATCAAGATTATAAATCTGAACCAGGACAACAAAAAAACAGTGAGATAGCGACGCTTCCTCACTAACTGTACCAAGCTTAGCTTGGTACAGTTTTACTAGGAGGTGTTGTTACTGTCTTTCTGGTTATAGATATTCATACTAAAGAAAGTATATACATAAAAACTAACAAAAACCCATCTAAACTACAACGAGAAAGCGATCGCTTTCTCGTTGTAGTTTATTAATTCTGCAGAAAATATAAAAATCATCAGAACTTCACTGCCACTGGTTCTTGCGCTGGAGAATTATCATCCAAGTCAAAAAACTCCCGTTTTTTGAAACTAAATATTCCGGCGATAAAGTTGGAAGGAAATGAATCAACAGTGATGTTAAAATCTCTCACGTTGCCGTTATAAAACCGGCGAGCCGATTGGATTTTATTTTCGGTGTCGGCCAGTTCGCGCTGTAAATCCAAAAAGTTGGCGTTGGCTTTAAGATCGGGATAGTTTTCGGAAACCGCGAATAAAGTTTTTAGAGTATCAGTAAGCATATTCTCCTTGGCCGCTTTTTCGTGCGCGTCTGTGGCGCCCATCGCTTGAGTTCGGGCTTTGGTCACATTTTCCAAAACATTCCGTTCATGCCCCATATAGCCTTTCACGGTTTCCACCACGTTGGGAATCAGATCGTACCGACGTTTTAACTGGACCTCAATGTCGGAAAACGCCTCTTCTATGCGAGCGCGCAAAGTCACCAAACGATTAAAGGCGTAGATAATCCAAAGGACTATTACACCGCCTATACCGACTAATATCCAAGATGTTATTGTCATGCTTTGATTATACCACACCAATAATTTTTAATTATAAATTTCTAATTTCAATTTAATTTTTAATGTTTTAATTTTTAAACATTATTTAAAAATTTTGAATTTGAAATTAAAAATTATTTTAGTAGTCTTCCATCCCCATACCGCCGCCCATCGGGGCAGACTGTTTCTTTTCGGGAATATCGGTAACCACAGCTTCGGTGGTAAGCAACATTGAAGCGATGGAAACGGCGTTCTGCAAAGCCAAACGAGTTACTTTAACCGGATCAATGATTCCGGCCTTTACTAAATCTTCGTATTTATCCAAACCGGCATTGTAGCCCATATTGCCTTCTCTTTTTTTAACTTCTTCGGCCACCACCGAACCATCCACGCCGGCATTATAGGCAATTTGTTTTAACGGTTCTTGGATCGCTTTAAAAATTATTTCCGCGCCGGCTTGTTCGTCAGACATTTTCTTTTGAGTGTAATGATCCACAATTTTTTCGACTTCGCTTAAGGTTCTAATAAAAGCCACGCCTCCGCCCACCACAATGCCCTCTTCCACGGCCGATTTGGTGGCTGATAAAGCGTCTTCGATTCTTTGCTTTTTTTCTTTCTGCTCAACTTCGGTGGCCGCGCCAACTTTTATAACAGCCACTCCGCCGGATAATTTGCCTAATCTTTCTTGAAGTTTTTCTTTGTCAAAATCGGATGTAGTTTCTATTATTTGAGCTTTAATTTGCTTGATTCTTTTCTCAATAGCCGCCTTAGCGCCGGCGCCGCCAATTAAAGTGGTATTTTCTTTAGTGGAAACAATTCGGCGAGCCTGGCCCAGCATTTCAACATCCACTGAATCCAGCTTTAAACCTTTTTCTTCGCTGATAACCTCCCCGCCGGTTAAAACGGCGATATCTTCCAACATCTCTTTGCGCCTATCGCCAAAGCCCGGCGCTTTTATGGCGAGCGTATTAAATGTTCCGCGAATTTTATTCACCACGAGCGTAGCCAGCGATTCTCCATCAACATCGTCCGCAATAATAACTAAATTCTTTTTGCCGGACTTGGCTAATTTTTCCAGCAACGGCAAAATATCGCCTAGAGCTGAAATCTTTTTATCAGTTATCAAAACCAACGGATTTTCGTAAACCGCTTCCATTTTTTCGGCATTGGTAACCATATAAGGCGAAATATAACCGCGATCAAACTGCATGCCCTCCACCGATTCTTTGGATAAACCAAAAGTTTGCGATTCCTCCACGGTAACCACGCCGTCTTTGCCGACTTTATCCATAACCTCGGCAATTAAAGTTCCGATCTCTTGGTCTTGAGCCGAGATTGTGGCTACTTGAGAGATGCTGTTTTTGCCGGAAACCGGGCGAGCCATTTTTCTTAGAGCCGCCACTACGGCTTCACTGGCTTCGGTCATGCCCCTTTTCATTCCTACCGGATTAAAACCAGCCGAGAGTTTTTTAAAACCTTCTTGAACCATAGCTTGAGCCAAAACTGTGGCGGTGGTGGTGCCGTCGCCAGCCACATCGTTGGTTTTGGAAGCGACTTCTTTAACCAAAGCCGCCCCAATATTCTCAAACTTATCTTCCAGTTCAATTTCTTTAGCCACCGTTACGCCGTCCTTGGTTATAACCGGCGAGCCGTAAGATTTATCCAACACCACGTTGCGCCCCTTGGGACCGAGCGTAATTTTTACGGCGTTCGCTAAAATATCCACGCCTCTTTGAATGCGTTTGCGAGCGTCATCAGAAAATTTTATTTGTTTTGCCATATTTGTCTATTAGGTAACGAATGTCCGAATAGCTTACGAATCTACAAATTCGTACATTCGGAAAAATTCGTAAATTCGTTACCTTAAATCATTCTAAAATTGCTAGTATATCATCTTCCCTCGCGATTAAATATTCCTTGTCTCCTATTTTGATCTCATTGGGACCATATTTTGTAAACAAAACCACATCGCCCTTTTTCACGCTCATCTTGATCAATTCTCCATCGTCAATCTTTCCCGGACCAACCGCCAAGACTCTCCCTTGTTCTGGCCTTTCTTTATCTATAGTATCGGGCAAATAAATTCCCGACTTGGTTTTTTCTTCTTTGGTCATGGGTTCTATTAAAACCCTATCGGATAATGGTTTGATTTTTATCATATTTGCCATATTTATTTAAATTTATTTATAAATTTAATCATAAATATGAGCATCCCGAGCGAAGCCTTCTAGGCTGACGAGGGATTACTATATTTATAACTATTATCACTCTTATATTACGATTGATAATCGTAGCAACTGTTAAAAATGGTGTCAACCTCGCGTTATGGTTCAATACCTTATGATCACTCTGGAGCTGAATGGTATGTATAACCAACTATCGAGGTTGAACCTCGATAGTTCAAACTCAAACTGTTAAAATAGGAGTCAACCCAGCAATCGCAAACCAAAAACAACTTATCCACTTTCTTAGGCGATCGCATTAAAAGTGGTTAATGACTTGCGAAGTTTTTTGATTAGAAAATAATCAGAAAATAATCAATCAGTTTTCAAAAAAATCCCCCCGATCAAAGCGACCGGAGGGAATGTTGGGGGCCAGAAAGGCTCGATGAGGAGCGCTCTCGTTCACCTGTCGGGGTGCAAGAGCGTTCATTTTCGAGACCTTCCTGGCCCTTAGGTTGGAGCCAAGGAGAAAGAAACTCCAACCTTTCAGCTGGTTATTCGCCGTCAACAAACCCCTATCACCCGCCAGAACAAAGGTTTTAAGGGTTTGGTGGGGAGTTCAACAGCGTAAACTTCCAGCTGAATTTAGAGAACTAATGTTAATTATACACAACCAAAGCCCAGCGTCAAGAGTACGTTACTCCTCCCAAGCCAGGCTTAGGCGACCTAAGCCTGGCTTGGGGAAAATGTCGAAGATTGGTCAAAAACGGATGGGCTGCTCCAAAAACCGGATGATCTTGGTTTCAGTGTGCCAATCCTCGGGCAGAGGAAAAGCCTGCTCCTGGGAATGATACAGAGCTTGCCGCGCCGCGGGATCTTTTATGAGCGTGCTCAAAGCCATACTCAAACCAAAATCTCCCGAGGCCTTATGGGTCCCACCCAACTCGGCCACGAACCATTTCTCCTGACCGGTCTGCTTCACCATTCTTGCCCGAACGCCCTCGTCATCCAGATAAATACCGGGCACGCGGGCGTAGGCGCCGGCGATGGAAATGTTGGTGCCGCTGGCATAGATCATCACGTCAGCCACGCCGACAACTTGAGCGCCGGCCCATTGGTTGGTGTTGGCCCAAACAATTCTCTCCAACATCCGATTGCGTTCCAAAAAGAGCCGCCTGAAACATTCCACCTCTTCAGGTTTGTCGGGATCGGGTTTTTCGCCCGGGTGTTGGCTAAAAGCCAGCACGATGTTTTCCATACCGGCAATAGCCGCGACGACAATTTGGATCACGCGATTGTTTTCTTCTGGATCTTTGCCCCCGATGAGACCGATCACCTTGTCATACGGACCAAGCGATCTAAACATCATCCCACCGTAAACAGCCTTATCTATTCTAGCCCGCCGGTTTTCGGCCTTGGCTTGCATCAGCTTCTTGTACTCCACGCGCCACTGGGGTGGCGGGCCGAGATAGACTGAACCGGGGTAACCAAATTCACACGCGGCATCGGCTCCGGAAGGCAGGGCCAGAAAAACCAGCTTGGCTTTGTTCGCCCACTCCTTGGCCTTGGGCCGAAGACAGGCGCCCGGCACGTCCTCAAACACATACCACGGAACTCTGGACTTGACGCACAGGTCAGCGAACGCCAGTTCCTGATCCATCTCAAAACTGGAAAGACCGGTAACCATAGCATCCAGCCCGGTTACCTCGCTCTCCGAATTCTGCGCCAAACCGCGAACCTGTTTGGGGAAAAGCATTGATTCGTGGCCGGCCTGGTAAGCGGCATCCGCCAAAATACTCATAGCGTCGCCCCCGGCGTTATCAAAGCAGAAAAATCCTAACTTCATGGGTTGTTTCTCCCGCGAGAATGGTTTACTTTAATAAAAACGAACTTAGGAAAGTTTATCATATTAATAATATAACGTCAATGTCCTTTATGGTTCAATACCTTCGCAACACCCCAAGGCTAAAATGGTATGTATATACCAACTATCGAGGTTGAACCTCGATAGTTCATCTATCAAATTACTAAATGAAACCGAAAACAACTTATCCACTTTCTTAGGCGATCGCATTAAAAGTGGTTAATGACTGATAATGGCTTGCGAAGTT
>ORJL011899740.1_pt1 | contig 15658 bp, 10 predicted proteins | sample 1779941 | NCBI WGS metagenome assembly ORJL01 (sample SAMEA104232317, study PRJEB22302) | groundwater metagenome | biome: forest; feature: aquifer; material: groundwater | place: USA | collected 2011-08-07 | depth 5.8 m | reverse complement strand
GGCCGGCATCGTCGTCCGCTGGTCCCAGTCGAGCAGCCACGAGAGCGCGTCGAGCGAGTGGATGTCGGTGAGCCGCGACTTGAGCCGCTCGAGGGCGTCGTCCATGCCGGGAGACTAGCGGCGGGGGGTGCCCACCAAAGGGGTTAGATTTCCGAGGCAATGGGGTCGTTCCTCCTGCGGCGCCTGCTGCTCGCGATCTCCACCGTCGTCGCGGTCTCGTTCGGCTCGTTCGTGGCCTTCGGGATCTCGCTCGATCCGACGTACCCGATGATCCTCGGGCCGCCGGCGCCGCGGCACGCCGTGCAGCGCTTCTACCATCTCACCGATCCGATCCTCTCGCGCTACTGGCGCTGGGTGACGGATTTCGTCCAGCACGGGTTCGGCACGACTGTCGGTACCGCGGGGAACGGCAGCCCGCCGAGCATCATTCCGGGACGGCCGATCGGGCCGGAGCTGTGGTCGGCGGCGAAGATCACGGCGCAGCTCGTGGGCGCGTCGATGCTGATCGTGATCGTCTTCAGCGTGCTGCTCGGCGTCGTGTCCGCCCGGCGGCCCGGCTCGAAGGTCGACACCGGCACACGGTTCGTGACCTACGTGACCTGGTCCGTGCCGACGTTCCTTGTCGGCGACCTCGTCCGGCGGGCGATCGTCGGCCAGCAGACGTACCGCGTGGGCTACACGGGGCCGGGCGGAACGCTGCAGCGAGTCGTCGGCGACACCCACGGGGACTGGTTCCTGCTCGGGCCGCCCACGAGCGGCGCGATCGACTGGCTCCGGCACATGACGCTGCCGTGCATCGCGCTCGCCGTCGGGCTGATCGGCGTGTACGCGCGCTACATCCGTTCGTCGATGATGGAGTCGCTCCAGCAGCAGTACGTCGTCGTCGCCCGCGCGAAAGGGGTCTCGGAGCCGCGCGTGCTCGTTCGCCACGCGCTGCGGAACTCGTTGATCCCGTTCACGTCCGTGTTGACGCTCGAGTTCGGAGCGATCATCGGCGCGTCGATCGCCGTCGACGCGGTCTTCCACCTCGGCGGCTTCGCATCGGCGTTCCTCGGGGCGCTCGGGGCGGCCGACCCGTTCGAGCTGACCTCGCTCGTGATCTGCGTCGCGGTCGTCGTCACGATCTTCATGACGCTCTCGGATCTCATCGCGGGCTGGCTCGACCCGCGCGTCCGAATCGGCGCGAACAGGTAGGAGCTAGCGCGCCGTACGCGGGTTCAACGCGTCGTCGAGCGTGTCGCCGACGAAGTTCACGCAGACGAGCATCAGCACGAGCACGACCGCCGGGAAGACGTACGTCCACCACGGTGCTTGAGCTCCGAACCCTCCGCTGGTGCCACGTGCCGCGTCGGCGACGAGGCTGCCGAGCGTCGGCTTCTCGGACTGCTGCGTGCCGAAGCCGAGATAGTCGACGGTCGCGACGATCACGATCGACTGTCCGATGAGCGACGTCGCCGCGACGATCACGCTACCCGCGGTGTTGGGCAGGACGTGACGCAGGATCACGCGCAGGCTCGACGCGCCGGCGGCATGCGCCGCCTCGACGTACTCCCGCATACGCAGCGAGCTGACGGTGCCGCGCACGACGCGCGCCACGACCGTCCAGAGATACACCATCAGCCAGAGGCCGAACTCGAGGGGCGACACCGGCCAGGTGAAGATCACGACCAGCAGGAGCACGGCGATCGCGGGCACCGACACCACGACGCCCGTGAGCCAGCTGACGAGGGCATCGAGCTTGCCGCCGTAGTAGCCGGCGAGCGCGCCGACCACGACGCCGATCACCGTCGCGCCGAGCGCGCAGACGAGCGAGGAGATGACCGACTCGCGAATCGCGAAGAGGAGCTGGCTGAGGAAGTCGTGCCCGATCATGTCGGTGCCGAGCAGGTGGCCGTGCGTGAACGGGGGCTGCGGCTGGTTGATCAGCTCGAGGAACGAGCGCGCGGGCGGGTACGGCGCGAGCGTGCCGGCCAAAGCGCCGATGAGGAAGATCACCGCGAGGACGGCGAAGGCGACGACGCCGAGCCGGCTGCGCCCGAACCGCGAGAGCGCCTGGCGCCACGGGCCCTTCGGGCGGACGGCCGCGCCGACCGGGTCCGGCTCGAGCACCTCAGCAGGATCTGCGCTGGAGGACGTCACCCCAGCACGATCCTATGCGAGAGGGTGGCGAACGGGACTCGAACCCGCGACCACCGGGACCACAACCCGGGGCTCTACCAACTGAGCTACCGCCACCACGAAGCGGACACAGGGTAGCGCAGCGTACCCGGCGGCTCGACGTCTTCCAGAGCGGGAAACGCCGAGGAGTCCGTTGGGGTGCGGCGGTACTCTGCTCGTACGCGCCCGTAGCTCAGCGGACAGAGCGGCGGACTTCTAATCCGCGGGTCGGAGGTTCGAATCCTCCCGGGCGCATCACCAAATATCTGCGAATTACCATATCTCTGCGCAGACGAGGTTGCAGACGATGGTTGAGCGTACGAGGGGACCTGCGTAGGTACTCATGCGGTCTTAGCCACCCGCTCGGCGGTAGGCAGTTCACCGAGCTCCTGCAGCCTCGCGGTGACGCTGCGGACGACATCGGCCTGCGTCGCCTGCCCAAGAATGAAGAGGACACCGTCGCAGCCGCGCGCACGTAGGTCCCCAAGACGCCTGCGCCACGCGTCAAGGTCGCCCCAGAGGACGAAGTGCTCGACGAGGTAGCCGGCCAGCTCTTCCGACATCAGAGCAGCATTGCCCGAGCGGCTGCTGTCGGCGTGGAAGGCGTAGTCATACCTGCGCCAGAGCTCTTCGACCTCGCGCTGCAGGCGGAGGGGAACTCCGCGTTCGGTCAGGTCGGTCCCGCGCAAGGCGCGGTTGGCCTGCGCGACGAGCATCTCGCCCATTTCTGCGAGAACACCGTCGACCGTGTTTGCCAGAGAGACTGCCGGTGCGGCCCAGAAGGTCTGGGCGGCGCGTCGCTTGCCGGCTGCCACGCGCCGGTCGAGTACGGACGGGTCGAGCGTTCCTCCGTACAGCATTCCGTCGCCGACCGCTCCCGCGAGCTCGGCCGCTCTGGGGCCGTCGGCTGCGAGGATCAGCGGACACCCCGTTCGAATACGACCTGAGGCGGGGATGGTGCTCGTGCGGAACGACCCGCCCTCGCCGGCCCAGTAGCCCCGGATCGCCGCCACGGCCTGTCGGAGCTCGTCGACGGTGGCAGGGGCGAGGCTGAGGCCTCGTGCGGCGCTGTTGCCGGTCGCGAGGGTGCCGATCGTCCGTCCGCCGCCAAGGTCGGTCAGCGTGGCCAGCAGATTGCCGACGACGAGCGGGTGGCGGACGACGACGTGCGAGACGAGTGGCCCGACGCGGAGGCGGCTCGTAGCTCGGAGCGCCTCCGCCTGGTGAAGATACGAGTCGTCGTAGACGACGGGTGAGTCGGCAATGCCGAGCCAGTCCCAGCCTGCCGCGTCGGTCTCCCGTGCGATCGTGCGGGTTTCCTCGAGAGACCGAGGGAGGGTCATCAGGCCGAAGCGCAGCTTGTCCGACGTCATCGCAGAACCGTATCGCGCCCAGCACAGGCCGGTCTCGCCGGCGAGCACACGCCAGCGCGGGTGTGCTTCCCGTGCATTTCGTCGCTCAGCGTTCCTCGCGAGCGAGCCGCACGAAGTCGTCGAGAGCCTCCGGGTTGGCGAGTGACTCGCGGCTGACGACCGCCTCGGGGGGTTGTCCCATCAGGATCCGCTTGACCGGCACTTCGAGGACCTTGCCGGAAAGTGTGCGTGGGATCGCGGAGACGACGCGGATCTCGTCGGGGACGTGGCGCGGCGAGCAGTCCTCGCGAACGCGACGTCGAATCTCCGCGTCGAGCTGCGGGTCGAGCTCCGCGTCCTCGCGTAGAACGACGAACAGCGGCATCCAGCCCTCCGTTCCTTCGCGCGGTACGTCGACGACGAGCGCATCGACCACCGCGTCGCACGCGAGGACTGCGCGGTAGAGCTCACTCGTGCCGATCCGGATGCCGCCACGGTTGATCGTCGCGTCCGAGCGCCCCGTGATCACGGCCGTCCCCCGGGAAGTGATGCGGATCCAGTCACCGTGGCGCCAGACACCCGGATAGACGTCGAAGTAGCTGCTGCGGTAGCGCGAGCCATCCTCGTCGCCCCAGAAGAAGAGCGGCATCGACGGCATCGGCTCGGTCAACACGAGCTCGCCGACCTCGTCGATCAAGGGGCGGCCCGCATCGTCGAACGCCTCGACCTTCGCGCCGAGCGACCGTGCCTGCAGCTCCCCTTCGTGGACCGGCAGCGTCGGGACCCCTCCGACGAACGCCGTGCAAACGTCCGTGCCACCGCTCGTCGAGAAGAGCCACGTGTCGGCACCGACGTGGTCGTACACCCAGCGGAATCCGTCCGTGGAGAGCGGTGAGCCGGTGCAGCCAACGCTCCTCAGCCGCGACAAGTCGCGGCCGCGAGCCGGCTCCACGCCCGCCTTCATGCACGCATGGATGTAAGCGGCGCTCGTCCCGAAGCAGGTGATGCCCGCGGCGTCCGTAAGGTCCCAGAGCCGGTTGAGGTCGGGCGCTGCCGGGTTGCCGTCGTAGAGCACGATCGCGGCGTCGGTGAGGAGCCCTCCGACGAGGAGGTTCCACATCATCCAGCCGGTCGTCGTGAACCAGAACAGGCGGTCGCCGGTGCGAAGGTCGAAGTGGAGATTCAGCTTCTTCAGGTGTTCCAGCAGGATCCCGCCCTGCCCGTGGACGATCGGCTTCGGCAAGCCCGTCGTTCCCGACGAGTAGAGCACCCACAGCGGGTGGTCGAACGGCAGCTGCTCGAACACGAGCTCGCCCTGGGCGAGCAGGTCATCCCAGTTCCCCTCGTCGCCGAGGCACGGCAGCACGAACACGTGCTCGAGCGTCGGGATCGCACGCTCGAGCTGCGTGACGGCGGCGCGCCGGTCGAACTGCTTGCCCCCGTAGCGGTAGCCGTCGACCGCGAGGAGGACCTTCGGCTTGATCTGCGCAAACCGATCGATGACGCTCTTGACGCCGAACTCGGGCGCCGCTGACGACCAGATCGCGCCGAGAGAGGCGCAGGCCAGCATGGCGGCGACCGTCTCGGGAATGTTGGGCATGTATGCGACGACGCGATCGCCCCGACCGACCCCGCGCGCCACGAGACCGGCCCGGATCGATGCCGTCATGGCGCGCAGCTCACCCCAGGTCAGCTCGGCCGGCGGCTGTGCCTCCGACGCATGGACGATCGCGACCGCTGCGTCATCCCGCCCGCGAAAGACGTGTTCGGCGTAGGAGAGCTCCGCGCCCGGGAACCACGACGCGCCGGGCATCGCGTGGCTCGTGAGCACTCGCTCGTAGGGTCGCGACGCGGTCACGTCGAAGTACCTCCACACCGACTCCCAGAACGCCTCGATGTCCGTCACCGACCACTCCCAGAGCTCCCGGTAGTCGCGAAAGCCGCGGTCGAGCCAGCGGAGGTAGTGCGTTAGCCGGCTGGACTCGACGAGTCCGGCTGACGGCTCCCACAGGGGACGAGCGTCCATGGGCGCCATCAATGGTCGGCGCGGTGCGAGCCGGCCCCCCCGAGGAAGCTCTCGTCGTCGAGAGCGAGCGTGAGCGCCAGTACGGCTCCCACGTAGCTGTACTGACGGAAACCCATCACGAGCCCAACCGCGCTCTTGGTGAACCGCGACTCGAGCGGACGGGTGGCCGAGATCGAGGAGAGGTGTACCGCGAGATTCGCAAAGTGCACCTCGGCGTAGGGCTTGCCCGTGTCCGCGAGTGCGTGACGCGTCGCCTCGCCGTAGGTCGTGAGTCCCGCGGGGTTGATGAGGTAGCCGTCGACCTCTCGTGCCGTGCCATGGATGAACTCGAGGATCTCGCCCTCGTGGTTCGTCGTCATCGTCCTGATGTCGACGCCGAGCGCCTCGGCGAACTCTCCCACGAACCGGTGAAGGTCCTGAATCGAGCGGATCGGGCCGTAGATCGCCTGGTCGCGAGCGCCCAGGTTGGGCATGTTGGGGCCGTCGATCAGAGCGAGCTGCCAACGTCGGGCGGTGTCAGGCCTGAGTGTCATGGGACCTCGCTTTGGAGGGCGGACGGCTAGGTGAGATGTGCGACGAGGTCGTGCTCGGTCGGCTTGGCGTCGTTGGGCGTGTCCAACTCGGTGACGATCCGACCGTCGCGCATCGCAAGGATCCGGTCGGAGAGGCCGATGACCTCGAGAAGGTCGTCGCTGATGATCACGATTCCCATGCCCTCGTCGCAGAGGTCCCGGATCACGCTGTAGATCGCGTGCCGCGACCCGACATCGACCCCGCGCGTCGGATTGTCGAGCACGAGGACAGTCGGGGACGCAAGCGTCCACCGTCCGAGGACGACCTTCTGCTGGTTCCCCCCGCTCAGCTTCCCGATCTCCTTGTTGAGCTCCGGCGGACGGATGTCGAGATGCGTGATCAGCTGCCGAACGCGGCGACGCTCCTCGCGGAGACGGAGAACGCCGAACCGCTGCAGGCTGCCGCGGGCAACACCGGCGAGCGATGCGTTCCAAAGCACCGACTGGGAGCCGATGATGCCTTCCTCCTTGCGTTCCTTGGGGACGTAACCGACGCTCTCCACGATGCCCAGCGTGCCGCTGCTCGGCTTATCGAGACGAGACAGGACACGACCGAGCATTTCCTTGCCGGAGCCGACGACACCGGCCACGCCGACGATCTCACCACGCCGGACGGTCATGTCGACGTCGGAGAATGCGCGGTCGACCGAGAGCGCCTTCCCGCTCAGGACGACATCGCCGGTGGGGACGCGCTGCCGCTCCTCGAGGTAAAACGCCGCCGGCCGGGTGCGGCCCGTGATCAGCTGGTGCAGCTCGGTCTCCGTCGTCTCGCTGGCTCTGCGCCGGCCGACGACCTCGCCGTCCTTGAGGACGAGGAGATCGTCCGCGACGCCGATCAGCTCGCCGAGCAGGTGTGACACGAACACGAACGCCGCCCGTCCGCGAGCCTGCTCGATGAAGGAGAACAGGAGCTGCCGCTCGTTCTCGGTCAGCGCAGCGGTGGCTTCGTCGAGCAGCAGCACGGGGTGCTCGACCCCGAGCAGCTCCGCGAGGGCGAAGGCCCGCACGATCTCGACGAGCTGTCGCTTGTTGAACTCGTACGACCCGAGAGGACGATCCGCCTGCACGAGCGCTGACAGGCCGAACTCGTCGAGAAACTCCCGCGCACGCCGGCACATCATCGAGCGGCGGAGCACTCCAAGCGTGCGGAAACGATGCGCCATCCCGAGAAATAGGTTCTCGGCGACGGACAAGTTAGGGATGAGCGCCTGCTCCTGGAAGACCATGAACACGCCGCGTTCGATGGCATCCGTATATCCACGCAGGACGCAGGGCTCGCCGCCGATCCGGATCACGCCGGCATCCGGCTGTTCGAGACCGGCGGCGACCCGGAGGAGCGTGGACTTGCCGGCGCCGTTCTCGCCGGCAAGTCCAAGCACGTTTCCGGCCGCGACCGACAACGAGACGTCGGTCAGGACATTCGGCCCACCGAAGCTCTTCGAGATCTCCTCGAGTGACAGGAGAACTCTCGCCTCCGGTGTGCTCGTGCCGCCCATCCGTTGTTTCCTCTGTACCGGACTACTTGAACTTGCGGCTCTTCCAGTGCGCCTGGTAGAGAGCGGTCGTCTTCGCAAGGGTCTTCTTGTCGTAGCCGGCAGGGAGCGTGTAGCCGGCCGGCTTCTTCTCGCCACCCCAGATGTAGTTGGGATCCATCGGCCTGAGCTCCTGCTGCGTGTCCCAGTCCGTCGGGTTCAGCACGCGGGACATCTTGGTGTAGTCGTAAGGGTTCGTCTTGCCCCAGAACGACTTCAGGTAGGTGCCGGCGGTCTTCTTGTCGACCCACGAGGTCTGCCAGAACATCATCCGCTCGGCCGGCGTGGGCTTCCAGCCATGGAGGGCGTCGAACAGCCGCACGAGCGCGTAGCCGCCGATCCAGTGGCTGAACGCGTTGACCGTGCCGAGGTAGAAGCTGTCCCTCGCGAGCTCGAGCGCCTGCTTCGTCCCATCGTTGGAGACGACCGGAATCGTCTTGTTGGCGATCCGGATCGCGTTGTACGCACCGATGCCCAGGTCGTCGTCCTGGCCGATGACGCCGTCGATCCGGGGCACGCTGCTCAGGAGGTCCTGCATCTTCGCCTGGGCATCCGTCGAGGTCCAGTTGGTGTTGACGCGGGCCGCGAGCTTGACTCCGGGGAACTCCTTCTTCAGGACCTCGTCGACGCCCGCGCTGCGGAGGACACTGGCCGTGGCGCCGGCGAGCCCCTCGAGGTGGACGATGTTGCCCTTTCCGTTGAGGTGCTTCGCGAGGTTGCGAGCCATGAGCCGACCGGTGTTGCGGTCGTCGGGCGCGAAGTACGTCACGTACTCTTTGCCGTACTCACCCGGCGTCTTCCAGGCGGGGCTGTTGTACGAGGTGGTGAATAGCGCACGGCCCTTCGCCGCGGCATCGATCGCGGTCGCGTTCGCCGCCTCGAGCGGCACCGTGTTGATCACCTTCATGCCGGCGTTGATCGCGTTCTGAACCGTCGAGATCTGCTTCACGGGATCGAGGTCAGCCGAGATCCCCTGATACTTCTGGCCCATCTGCTTCGCCGCGACGGTGCCGCCGGCTGCACGGTCGGCCAGGATGGCGAGCACGAGACTGTGCCAGGAGTCGCCGTACGTGGTCGAGCCGTACTTGGCCTTGATCTGCCCCGGCGTCAAGCGCGAGGCCTGCGCCGCCGCGAGCGTGCGGGGCGTAGCTGCTGCGGCGTTCTCCCCGAGGAGCGCGCCGAGCCCCCCGATCGCAGCGAGGCCCGCGCCACCGCGGATGAGCAGGGAGCGGCGTGAGATCAGCGTCTCGAGCTCGCCTTCGAGCTCGTATTGGCGCTTGTCGGCTTTGTACTTGTCCTGCCGTGGGGTGTGTCCGCTACTCATGAAGCGTCCTCCTGTTGTGGATGTTCACTTGACGACGAGGCCGCGGTCGCGATCCATCGTGAAATAGACCGCCGCGATGACGACGGCTCCCTGGACGATGTGCTGGAGCTGCTCGCTTGTGCCGATGACGACGAGCCCTCCGCCAAGGACGGTGATCAGCGCCCCTCCGAGTGCCGTGCCCCACGGGCCGCCTACCCCTCCCGTGAGTGCGGTGCCGCCGACCGCAATCGCAGCGACACCGTTGAGCAGAAAGCTTGCGCCGATCGTCGGTGTCCCGGCTTGGATCTGTCCTGCCAGCACCACGCCGGCGACGCCGCAGGTCAGACCCGACAGCGCGAACGCCGCCACCTTGTAACGCTTGATCGGTAGCCCGACGATTTGACTGACCTTCTCTCCACCTCCGATGGCGTAGACGCCGCGCCCGAATACGGTGTATCGGGCTACCCATGACAGGACGATGGTCAGCAGCACGGCCCAGACGGTGATGATCGGGACGCTCCCGATGTGGCGGATCGAGATGCTGTCGACAAAGTCGTTGTGGAACTGCACGTACGTGCTGCCGATGTAGAGCGCGATGCCCTGGATGATCGTGAGCGTCCCGAGCGTCACGAGGAACGACGGGAGCCGCAGCACGGTCACGATCACCCCGTTCATGGCGCCGACCGCGGTTGCCACCACGATCGCCGCCAGGACGGCCCAGGCACCAAGGGTCGGCTCGGTAACGGCCAGCGTCATCGCCGACAGCGTGACGAGCGATCCGATTGAGAGATCGATCATGCCCATCATCACGACGAACGTCGCGCCGAGCGCGACGAGCAGCAGAAGCGACCCCTGCTGGGACAGCGTCCAGAAGCTCTCGGCCGACAGGAAGATGGGCTTGGCAAGGCCGAAGGCCCCGTAAAGGGCGAGGAAGAAGACAAAGCTGACAATGAAACGGCGCGTCGCGGGCGTCACCGACGAGAACCTCGACGGCGTGTTCTGAGGCACCGCCGCCTGGGTCACCGGTTCGTCGGGACCGCTGGCCGTCATGGCGCGCGACTGTACTACAGGATCGAACAACGTGCAATAGCATCGCACTACCCTGGAGGCTCTCGTCCCGTTCGGCGGGGCGGTTTCACACCCAGTTGGCGGTTCATGGAGCGTCCGATTTCACCGACGGGACTCACCAACGGTGTGGTTGCACACTGTTCGACTACATAGTACAGTCGCGTGTCGGGGACGGCGCAGGCGTCGAACGCGGGCAAGCAGCGACTACCAGGAGACCGAGACCGTATGGGATACACCGTAGGAATCGATATCGGCGGCACGTTCACCGACTGCGTCGCGGTCGCGGACGACGGTCAGGTCGCGTCTGTGAAGGTCCCGTCCACTCCGCCGAGGTTCGAGGAGGGCTTCCGGAATGCCCTCAGCGAGGTCGCGACAGCGGTCGGACTCGACGTCGTCGACTTCCTCCAGTCCGTCGACCACGTGTTGCACGGCACGACCGTCGCGACGAACACGATGGTTCAGCGATCCGGCGCGAAGGTCGGGATCATCACGACCAGGGGCCACCGAGACGCGACGCTGATCATGAAGGGCCACGGGCGCGTGGCGGGGCTTCCCGTCTCGGCGCTGACCCACCCGCAACTCACCGACAAGCCGGAGCCACTCGTCCCACGCCGCCTGATCAAGGAAGTGGACGAGCGGATCGGTGCGCGCGGGGAGATCGTCGTCGCGCTCAACCGCGACGCCGTCAGGGAGGCCGGCGAAGAGCTCGTTGCGGCCGGATGCGAAGCGATCGCGATCTGCTTTCTCTGGTCGTTCCGCAACGACGAGCACGAGCGCCTCGCGAAGGAGGTGCTCGAGGAGGTCGTTCCGGCCGGGTTCCCGGTCATCTCGTCGGCCGAGGTCGTCCCTCGCTGGGGCGAGTACGAGCGCTTCATGGCCGCAGTCATCAGCGCATACCTTGCGCCCGAGACGGACCGCTACCTCGAGCGTGTCCGATCGAGCCTCGAGTCGCTCCGCGAGGAAGTGCTGATCATCCAGTGCACCGGCGGCGTGACGCCGCTGTCACGGGCCGGCCGCTCGGCCGCGTTCCTGATCGGCTCGGGCCCCGTCGGCGGCATGAACGGCTCGGAGACTCTTGTGCGCCACCTGGGCATCAAGCAGGCGCTGTGCACGGACATGGGCGGGACGAGCTTCGACGTCGGGCTCATCCTCGACGGACGCTCGCTGCGCACGCGGCAGGCGGTCGTCGACCAGTTCACCTACCAGGTGCCTGCCGTCGACGTCCGCTCGATCGGCAGCGGCGGCGGGTCGATCATCTGGATCGACCCGGTCAGCAAGACGATGCGGGTCGGCCCGCGCAGCGCGGGCGCGTACCCGGGCCCGCCGTGCTACCGCCGCGGAGGGACCGACCCGACGGTCACGGACGCGAACGTCCTGATCGGCTTCATCGATCCCGACTACTTCCTCGACGGCCACCTCGTGCTGGATACCGAGCTCGCACGGAAGGCCATGGAGCCGGTCGCGGCGGCGCTCGCCCTCAGCGTCGAGGAGGCGGCCGCGGGTGCGTTCCACATCGTGGAGAACCAGATGGCAGAGCTCCTGCAGAAGATGACGCTCGAGCAGGGCTACGACCCACGGACGTTCACCGTCCTGGCCTATGGCGGAGCGGCGTCACTCCACGCCACGGCCTACGCGCGCCACTTGCCGGCGACGGACGTGATCGTGCCGCGCTCGAACATCGCGTCAGTATGGAGCGCCTTCGGCGTCGCGTCGACCGACCCGGGCCTCGTCAAGGAGTCCGCCGTCCTGCTCGTCGAGCCCTTCACGGCCGACGACGTCAGAGCGGCGCTCGTCGACGTCCGCTCGGGTGCCGCCGACGACCTGCGTGAGCAGGGGTGGGACCCGGGGCTTGCTCTGTTCGACGTCACGCTGGACGTCAAGTACAAGGGCCAGATCCACGTGATCGAGGTGCCGCTGTACACCGACCTCCGGATTGATGACCCGACCGAGCTCGACCTGCCCGCGATCCTCGGCACGTTTGAGGCGCTCTACGCCCGGAAGTACGGTGCCGGGACGGGTTTCCCCGAGGCCGGGTACGCGATAGATGCCATCCGACTGCGTGCCCGCGTGCCGATCCCGAAGCCCGTCGCCGTCGCCGCACGCGACGCCGCTGGCCGCTCAGGGCAGAAGGGCGAACGCGACGTCTACTGGCCGCATCTGCGCGAGCGCAGGGTGGTGCCCGTATACGACGGTCTCGTTGTCTCGCAGGTCAGCGGACCCGCGATCCTGGAGTTCCCGTTCACAAGCATCGTCCTCCGCGACGGTGACCACTTGACCATGACCGAGACCGGCGACGCCCGCATCCGGATCGAGCTATGACGAGCGGGTTGGACAAGGAGCTTCGATGAGCATCTCCACAGAGAAGTGGGACGGTCGCCGTCTTCCGTACCGGCCGGCCCCGGACTACCGCATCAGCGACTACGTCGAGACGCACGACGTCGCCGCCGAAGACCTCGACCCGATCGACTTCGAGGTCATCCGCCACGCCCTGTGGAACGTCAACGAGGAGCACAGCATCGCGATCATCACGACGTCGCCCTCTCCAATCGCGGCGATCGTGCACGACCTCAACTGCGCGATCCTTACCGAGGACGCTGAGTACGTCTATTTCGCGCCGTACCTACAGCACCTCAACGCGGCGGCGGACTCGGCGATCAAGTGGACGTGTGAGTACCGGGCCTCAACGGTCGGTGTCGGCGAGGGCGACGTCTACGTCAACAATGACCCGTGGATCGGCTCGAACCACCAGCAGGACATCTGCATGTTCAGCCCGGTCGTCGTCGACGGCGCGATCTTCGCCTGGGTGACGAACTCCCTGCACCACTACGACCTGGGCGGCACGACACCGGGCTCGTTCTGCCCCGACGCACAGAGCGTCTTCGTCGAACCGACCCCGGTGCCCCCGATCAAGATCGTGGAAGGCGGAAAGGTACGCGCCGACGTCGAGCACATGTTCTCGCGGCACTCCCGGATGCCGGACATGGTCGCTCTCGACCTCCGCTCGCAGCTCGCCGGGATCAACGTCGCACGGTCGCGGGTCCTGAAGCTCGTCACCGACTACGGCGCCCCGACCGTGAAGGCGGTCATGCGAAAGATCCTCGCCGACGGCGAGGCCGCGTTCGTGGACAAGCTCCGGAAGATCCCCGAGGGCACCTGGAGCGAGCTCGTCTACCAGGAGTGCGCCTTCGTCGGTGACCGTGGCGTGCACCCCGTGCAGATCAACATCACGAAGGCGGGTGACGAGCTCGTCTTCTCGAACAGAGGCACGGCCGACGCGATCGGCGCCCTCAACACCGGATTCGTGGGCTGGAAGGGCGCGATCACGGCGGCGATCATCCCGCTGCTGACCTACGACCAGCACTTCGCGATCGGTGGGGCGCTTCGCCACGTGCTCTTCGAGCCGGATCCCGGAACTATCACGTGTGCCTCGTGGCCCTCCCCGACGAGCTGCGGCCCGGCGACCGCTATCCACCTGACGATGAAGCAGGCGACGCAGGCGCTGAACCGCATGCTTCTAACGTCGCCCGAGCTCGAGGGAGAGATCCTTTGCTGGGGCTCGGTCAGCCAGTGGCCGCTGGTCTCGGTCGAGGGCAACGACCGCGACGGCAACTACTTCGGCAGCTCCCTGCTCGAACCGATGATCGGCGGTACCGGCGCCCGCCGCTTCGCGGACGGCGTCGACAGCGGCGGGCACACCTGGGATCCGAAGAGCTCGGGCGCAAACGCCGAGGAGAACGAGCTGTTCTTCCCGATCCTCTACCTCGCACGCGAGGAGCTCATCGACTCGGGTGGCGCCGGCTACAGCCGGGGCGGGAACATCGTCGTCTCACGTTTCATCCCGATCGGCACCGACGGGATCAACCACTCGCTCACGTCGAGCGCCCAGGGCGTTGCCGGCACGTCGGGCGTTTCCGGGGCGAACCCGGCCGCACCGAACCGCGTGCTGCTCGCCCGCGGGACGAACGTCCAGGCGATGATGGCGGAGGGCGTCCTGCCGACGACGCTCGAGGCGGCCGGCGGGGAGATCGACAGGATCCCGCCCAAGGCGCGGAACTTCTTCCAGACACCGGACGACATCTACGAGCTCGTCTACACCGCTGGGACCGGCTTCGGCGATCCGTTCGAGCGCGAGCCGGAGCGGGTCGAGCAGGATGTCAACAACGGCGACACGTCGGTGGAGGCCGCGCGCGCGCTCTACGGCGTCGTCCTCGTGGACGGTGCCCACGGCGACCTCGTGGTCGACGAGAGAGCGACCGGCGCGCTCCGGCAGGAGACGCGGGCGGCCCGCCTGGCACACCCGATCTTCAACGGCAGCGAGCCGCGCGGAGGAAGCGTCGTGGAGGGTGCCCCGTTCACTCGGCTTCTCCTCTCGCTCGGCGTCGGCGAGCACGAGGACGAGCAGGTCTGCTTCTGCACGAGCTGTCACTGCGTCGTCTGCTCGCTCGAGGACAACTACAAGGAGTTCTCGCGGTTCGAGGAGATCGAGCTGTCGGAGGCGAACCCGTACTACCCGCCGGCGAAGGCCTTCGTCGACCGGGCATTCGTCGCGCGGCGATACTTCTGTCCGTCCTGCGGCGCGCTCTTCGACACCGAGGTCTGCGAGCCGGGAGCGACGCCGTTCCGCGACGTGGTGCTCGGTGCGGGCTCCCCGGCCGGCCGTACGGCGGCGGTGGTGTGAGCGCCGCGCCGGACCCCCGGGCGTACGTTGTCGGCATCGGCGATGCCGAGGGGCTACCGGCTGCGACGACGAGCCTCGAGGGGCTGATCTTCGCGAGCGCCGTGCGGGCGCTCGCGGATGCGGGCCTGCAGCGGAACGACCTCGACGCGATCGTGATCTCGGCGGCCGACCAGACCGACGGCCGGGCGATCTCGTCGATGCTCACCGCCGGGCCCGCCGGTGCCTACCTGAACGACGAGATCAACATCGCGAGCTCGCCCGGGCATGCGTTCGCACAGGCGTGCATGCAGATCGAGTCAGGCGTGCACCACCGGGTGCTCGTGGCCTCGTGGGGCAAGGCGTCGGAGATCGGCGGCTACGGCCCGGAGGACGCCGAACGGCTCTCGCTCGAGCCGTACTACGACCGGGACGCGGGCATGTCGCGGCTCGCGGCGCTGGGCATGCAGGCTGGGCTCTACCGGCAGGGTCGGGCGGGCGTGGCCGAGGCAGCTGCCGCGGTCGCCGTCAAGAACCACGCGAACGGCTCCGTGCCGGGCGCACGCCCGGTGACCGTCGAGGACGTCGCGGCGTCGCCGCTCGTCGCCGAGCCGCTACGCGCCCTGGAGGTTGTGCGGTGGACGGACGGGGCGTTCGCGTTCGTGCTCTCGTCGGAGCCGACCCGGGACGGCAGGGCCGTCGCCGTCGCAGGCATGGCCTGGAACGCCGAGGCGTACCGCCTCAGCGACCGGGAGCTCGACACGGCGCCGCACCTGCGACTCGCGGCGGCGAGCGCGCTGCTTCAGGCGGGGATCCACGACCCGGGCACCGGAATCGACGTGTGGGAGCTTGCGGACGAGAGCGCCGATGCCGAGCTGATCGCGTACGAGGCGGTCGGCCTGTGCGGCCCGGGCGGCGCGTGCGAGCTCGCGCTCGCCGGCGCGACCGGCCGCGAGGCGGACTATCCGGTGAACCCGCTCGGCGGGGGCGGCGC
>ORJL011397747.1_pt1 | contig 15663 bp, 12 predicted proteins | sample 1779941 | NCBI WGS metagenome assembly ORJL01 (sample SAMEA104232317, study PRJEB22302) | groundwater metagenome | biome: forest; feature: aquifer; material: groundwater | place: USA | collected 2011-08-07 | depth 5.8 m | reverse complement strand
CCCGCTGTTTATCCCGCAGATAGAGCCATGGGCTAAGAAGGCAAAGGCCACTGAAGGGGCCGAACGGATAGCTGCTTTATCATTCTTTCAGAGAACGGTAAATATGGCATAGTATCTACTGCCACATGTACCGGCTCTCGTGACTTATGCCGGCGGCCCATGGATTCCCGCCGAGGCGGGAATGACATTGGCGTATCCGGTTAGTGACAAAAGAGGCAAACCGTCATGCCGGGCCGGGACCCGGCATCCAGGCTCACCGGCCCCGCTGGATTCCCGTCTGCACGAATGACTTCGGTCTATCCAAAACGACAATCGGATATCTACTTTGTCGCCGGCGTGGCACAAGACGTCGCGTAGAGGAAGTTCATGATACGCTAGTGTATCGATGAATGTGTATTTAAGAAAAAGAGCACTGAGGGGGCTGGCGCCCACAACCAGGACCGGTTGTGGGCGCCAGCTCTTTTGTAGCGTCTAGAAGCTGTGCTCCGTGCGGGCGATTATCTCGTCCTGTACGTCCGGAGCCAGGTCTACCCAGAACATGCTGAAGCCCGCGACTCGGACCACGAGATCACGGTACTTCTCCGGGTTCTTGCGGGCTGCCAGTAGCGTCTCCCGGTTGAGCACATTGAACTGGATGTGCCACCCGTAGAGATCGAAGTAGGTCTTCACCAGCGAGAGGAGGTTACGGAGACCTTCTCGTCCCTTGAGGGACGCCGGGTGGAACTTCAGGTTGAACAGCGTGCACAGGGCGGGCGCCCAGTCAACTTTCGTCGCCGACATTACCAGCGCCGTGGGCCCGTTGGTGTCGGTACCCGGGTAGGCGGAGAGGCTCCCATCAGTGAACGGGGTGAACGCCCTGCGCCCGTTTGGCGTGGCCCCGGTAGCCTTGCCGAAGTAGTAGTGCGCCGTAATGCCGAGAAACCCGGTGGCCAGCTTCTCACCATAGGCATTCTTGCGCTCGTCTCCAAGCTCCTTGCACAACTGGAAGAGGTCGTTGGTGATGTTGTCGGCGTACGCATCATCGTTGCCGTAGGTCGGCGCAGTAGTGAGGAGCTTGTGGATTTCCTCCTTGCCCTGGAAGTCCGCCTTGAGCGCCACGAGCAGGTCTCCCATGGTGATGGATGCTTCGTCGTAGACCCTCTTCTTGACGGCCGCCAGTGAATTGGCGGTGTCTATCATCTCCCTGGGGAACCAACACACCAGTCCGTTATAGCGGCAACCTCCCTGGGTGATATCCTTTCCCTTCTGAACGCAATCATCCATGAGTGAAGAGAAGAAGGGGATCGGCACCACGTCCGGGTGAAGAGCGTAGGCCATATTGAACGAGTCATTCATCAAGTCCAGCGCGTACGCGGTCTGGCTCTTGAACGCCTGGTAAAGATCATGGTAGGTCGCGAAGCTGAGGGGGTGTCCCGTGGATGGTCCGACCTGTTTGCCTGTCAACGGGTCGAGACCATCGTTCAACGCCAGCTCGAGACACTTCGCGAGGCTGAGGAAGCCCGATCCCAGCAGGAGAGGCGAGCCTCCGGGAACGCCCATCTCCACGCATCCGACCGCGACATAGTTGCGGGCATCCCGGAGGGGGACTCCGTAGTGGGGGAGGATGGAGAGGGCGGCCTTGTCATTGAACCAGGCCGGCATGCCTGCGCCCCAATCCCGTACCACCTCCAAGGCCCGAAGGAGGAACTTCTCCGGCAAACCGTCGAAGTATCGCAGAGAGACCGTGGGCTGAGGAAGCCGCATCTGGTCCGTGACTTCCAGTATCAGGTAGGAGAGATCGTTGACGGCATCTCTTCCGTCCGCCGTCTCGCCCCCGATGGTGATGTTCTGGAACATGCTTTGAGATAGCTGAGTGTAACTGGCAGAGCGGAAGCGGTCCAACTCCACGAATTTGACCCAGAGGCAGCCGAGCAGTTCCCCCGCTTCTTCCCTGGTGAGTCTCCCGGCTGAAAGATCGCCATCGTAGAATGGGAACATATACTGGTCCATGCGACCCGGGCTGTAGCCGGCGGAGCTATTCTCCAACTGAACGGCCAGATGCGTGAACCAAAACGACTGAAGACCCTCCTGGAACGTACGCGGGGGGTTCTCCGGTACCCAGTCGCAGACCTCCGCGATCCTTTCGAGGTCCCGTCGACGCTGGGGGTCAATCTCGGACTCGGCCATCTCCCGCGCCAGTTGAGCGTGCCGGTGGGCGAAGACGATGACCGCCTGGCAGGTTACTATGATGGCCTCCCAGAAGTTCTTCTTCTGGAGATCCTCGTGGCTGGCCACCACCATACCATGCAGGTTTGCCCGGGCGTCGGCAATGATGCCCTTGAGACCTCTCTCCAGGACCCGGGCATATCCGGGAGCGGCCCGGCCCTGAGGCCATGGTGTCAGGTCGTGGAAGATGCGCGCCTCAATGGCGTCGTCTATCTTCTCGCCCCAGACCGCTCTCCACATTTCCTCTGACCGGTCCTGGATGCATTTGCCGGTCCAGTAGTCCGCGTCCGATAGCAACTCGGCCCTGTCCTTTGGTGAGATGCGAAGTCTCTGGTTCTCTCGCTCTCCAAATTTGTCGACTTCCGCCTTCACCCACCCTACCGCGAATTCAGGGTAGGCGTTGCAGCCTCTCACGAAGGGGGTGGAGCTGCCAACAATCATCTCGTTGTCGTGGATGACGATGGTCTTCCCCTCCAGGACTCTAGCGAAGGCCCTGGCCCGGCGAAGAGCGGGAGCCTCGCCATCGGAGATCTTGAAATACTCTGTGAAGAGGTGGCTGCGCTCGGCGGACACCTGGACCACCAGGTCCTTCAGATACGCATCCTTGAGCTTCTGGTTCCGCCCGGTAATGGCCCAGCGGGCGCCCTCTTCCAACCTTTCCCTGGTCACGGTTACCATTTTGTCCTCCTTTTGTCCCTGGGCGGGATTCTCCAGTTTGCCAGAGAATTATGGCCTATCTAGTATACTTTCCCAGCTTCTGGATCGCGTAGTCCACGTAGCTGTTGTCCACTACCTTGTTGATTTCGAGGTTATCTTTCATATCTCCGGTTGAGAGCCAGAACTGGATGCCCCATTCCAACGCCTTCTGGTCCACGTATCCGTCCGGGTTGAGACCGGGCAAGGCCATTTTGTCGTATAAGGTCAGGTCCGTGATTCCTGTGCTCTTGGCCAGGATGTTGACTATGTCGGCCTTTCCCTGATTCTTGACGAACGCATTGTTGTAGTCCCGGAGCGCCTTGATGTACGCCATCATGAAACGATTGGCGGCGTCAGTATTCTGAGAGAACTTGGGAGAGAGGGCGAGCACTCCCCACTGCTGGCTGGGGTGGAAGTCCGACAGGGGCTTCCATCGAACGCAGAGCCCGCCGTCCACGGCTTTGGCGAGAGTAGGTTCCGAGATGATGGCAGCGTCCAGGGACTTGTTGGCGTACGCGGAGAGCATATCAGCCCAGGAAAGGGGCACCATCTCCACATCTTTGAGGGTGAGGTTGGCCTGCTGCAGGAGTGGCGCCAGCATTATAGCCATTGAAGCCACTGAACTGACGCCGATCTTCTTGCCTTTCAAGTGAGCGGGCTGCGTTATCTGGCCGCTATCGTAGAGGTCTTTGCGAACGGTGACCTGGAGAAAGCTGAATCCCGGCGGGGTAGACCCCTTGTCGGCAACCACCTTAATGGGGATCGACCTCTGGATGGCGTTGGGGATCGGCACCGTCCAGCCTCCCCCACCGACATCCAGGTCGCCCGTGCTCATAGCTGCTATTGTATCCGCCAGGGACTGGAACAATACCACATCGGCGTTGAGGCCCTGCTCGGCAAAGTAGCCCTTCTCCTTGGCTATATACACTCCGGCGTCCGATGCCGTGCCGGTTACTCCGATCTTGATCGCCGCCGGCGCCGGTTTGGCCGCGGTGGGCGCGACCGCAGGCGTTGCCGTGGGCGCTACGGCTGCCGGCTTCGCCGTGGCGGGCGCGGGCGCCGGTTTAGGAGTAGGCGTTGCGGCGGGCGCGCAGGAAGCCAGAAAGAGCGCCAGGATAATCAGGAATGGTACTGCCAGAGCCTTGGACCGCATGAACCCTCCTCTATCTAACAAACGGTTGACTGCCTGGGGGCAAGAGTTTGACTGATGGGACGCTTCCTTATAACCGGAATTCTATGCCCATGTCCGTACATTGTCAAACTTCACAGCCGGCCCTTGTCGTCTTCCCTGCCGGCAAGTATCTGTGCTACGATGCCTTCCAGTACGTCATCGTCTACTTCTCTCCATGCGCCCACAAGGGCCAGCGCTCCTAGAGGCCGTGCCGAGGATGCCACACCTTGGTCCAGCCGCTCAAGATCGGACACACTGACCAGAGCAACAAGCGGCCTGCCTCGGCGCTCAATGATGATATGACTATTCCCATAGGCAACCTCTGCTACCAGCGCTGAGAAATGGGATTTGGCTTGTGCCGAACTTATCTTCTTGGTCATGAGCGCCTATTCCTCTTCGTTCGAGGCTATCTCCCAGCCGGCGCCCTTGAGCTTGGCGCGGTAGACGGCCTTGTCCGCCATCCCCAACAGGTCCACTTCGTAATTCCCGTTCACAGGCATCGAGGCTATACCTATGCTTACTTGCCAGGGGATGGTTCCGCCCGAGGCCAGAGGGCAGGGCGTTGCCTCTCTGATCAGTCTTTCTGCGACGGTAATAGCCTCTTCCCGGCTGGTCTCCGGCAGGAGTATCACGAACTCGTCACCTCCCAAACGCGCTGCCAGGTCTGTGCTTCTGGCTACTTTGGTCATCAGGTCTGCCAGATGTTGGAGGAGTAGGTCTCCTTGGGCATGCCCGTACCTGTCGTTGACGATCTTCAGATCGTTCACGTCCAGGAAGAGCAACGACAATTTGCGGCCGTAACGGCTGGCGCGCATGGTTTCTTCCTTCAGCCTATGGTTGAGATAGCGCCGGTTGGCCAGTTGCGTCAGCTCATCCGTGGATGCCTGCGTCTTGACCGCCTGGTGCAATAGGGCGTTCTCCAGAGCCATAGATGCTTCTGCAGCGTAAGCGGAGACCAGGTGGAGATGGGCTTCCGTGAAAGCCGCCCTTTCTGTGCTACAGGTGATGACGACGCCCAGCGGCCTACCCTTGACCCTCAAAGGAGCGCCAAGAGCGGCTCGCATTCCCGTGGCGAGACTCTGGCTTCCCTTTATGCGCGGGTCTGACGGTAGGTCGTCCGTGATGATCGACTCCTGGTGCTGGGCTATCCAGCCGACGAGCCCTTCTCCCACCTTCCAGACCCTGCCCGGCAGGGCGGCGCTGACCCCGAAAAAGGTCCTGGAAGTCAATTCGCCCTTCTCCTCATCCAGCAGGCAAAGGAAACCCTGGGTTGCTCCGACCTGGCGGCAGATGATGGCGAGGCTACGGTCGAGCACCTCCTGGAGGTCTATAGTCGAGACGACGTCTCGGGTAACTGAAATCAGACTCTCAAGTTCTCGGGCCCGGTCCTGGAACCTCTTCAGAAGCTGTGCCCGGTCGACGGCCACTCCGATCTCGTTGCCGATGGAGACCAGCAGGCGGCGCATCTCTGGAGGGAAATCCCGGACGTCCTTGGCATCCATCATCATGGTACCCAACACCTGGCCTCCCGAGACGAGTGGTATGGAGGCCATGGACTTGAAGCCCTCTTCCAGGACGGCCGCCCGGGTGAGTCTGAGGTCTTTGGCCACGTCTGGAATGAACAACGGCTCTCCCGTCTGGGCTACACGGCCACTGAACCCCTCTCCGACCTCCAAAGCGTCTATCGCCTCCAGGATGCTGGTCTCCGCACCCTGGTGGGCCCTTATGAAGAGCTTACGGCGTGCGTCGTCCAGAAGGTACACGCAGCCGCGAGAGAAGCCGGTGACCTCCAGTACCTTGTCTAGGATCTCTTGTAGCATTTCGTCCAGGTCCGTGGAGCGGCTGACCACGGCCGCCACGGAGGATAGAGCCTCAAGCTCCTGGTTGCGCCTGACCAATGACTCCTTCGGCCAGTGAGCTTCGGTAACGTCTCGCATGGCGACCAGGCTGCGATCAGTCCCCGGCAGGACCGTGCCGATGATCTCTGCGAGCCACCTGGTCTGGTCCTTGCCCACCATCCAGAATTGGAGGGTCGGGGGCATCTCCCTCGGCCTATCGCGGCGCATCCTGTGCGTCTTGAGCGCTCGCTGGCGTTCCGTGGCCTCCATCAGGTCCATGGCCGAGAGTCCGCCCTCTACCTCTTCCTTTGTGTACCCGGTCATCTCTTCGAAGCGCCGGTTTACCAGGGCTATGGTGGTATCGTCCTCAACCACCATCAGGGCGTCGCCGGCTCCATCGAACACATGCTTGTAGTCGGCCTCCGACCGGGTGAGGGACTCCGCCTGCTTGACTATGTGCTCCTCCCACTCCCTCCTCCTGCTGATATCTTTGACAAGGCCGATGTAAGAGGTCACGGAGTCCGCCGGTAGCCGGCGAACAACCAGCTCCGTCCGCATCAGGGATCCATCCTTCCTGATAACGCCCACTTCTAGAGGGGGCGAGCCTTCTTCGGGGGTCCCGCGCAAGGCCAAAGCGACTTCCATGGGGATGAAGTCGACCACGTTCATGCCTGCCATTTCTCGCCTGGAGTAGCCCAGCATTTCGCACAAGGCGGGGTTAACGTCTAGTAGCCTACCGCCGCTGCTCGCTATTGCCACGCCGAATTCCATGCTGTCGAATAGCCGGCGATACTTCTCTGGCATGCCGATTTCCCTGAACAGACAGAGCACGGACGCCATTTCGCCTTCCGGGTCCGTCATGGGAAGTGCCTCGAATTCGATGTCGCGCCGGTATCCTTCGGGACTGGTCTGGCGTATCACGACCGAGGACCGCCGTTCACCCTCAATGATGGACTTCACTGGGCAGGGGTCCTCTATTCCTGCTGTGAGAATCCCGGCTCGATGCAAGACCTGCTGGCAGTGTTGACCCACGATCTCTTCGAGGGGCAGCCCGAGGAATTCCAACATTCGAGCGTTGACGTGAACGATTGCGTAGTCGAGACCCACGACTATCGCCGCGTCCTTCAAGGCCGAGAGTAGGTCTTGCCAGGAGAGAAGCCCTGCCGCTTTGGTCAAGTCCAGTCCCCCAACGCCTCCCCAATGGGGTTACAGAATATTGATGTTAGTCAATCATGGCATTGGGAGATCATAGTATGCCTAGATCGCCGTGTCAATCTCTCAGCTTTTGCCTGCGGATTATGCTATATTGGAGTTATTCTAGGAGGCGTCTTCTGGCTCGGACGGCACGTGAATTCTTCCTTAGCGCCCTGCTCGCGGCGGCGCTGTTCATGGGGGTGAACAGTGTAACCGCTCGCAGCTACGTGGAAGGACCGAGCATGGAGCCTACCCTGTATACCGGGCAGGTTCTGCTGATAAGCCGGCTTGGCATTTCAGGCTTGAGCCGGCAGGTGTTTGCCTCCGCCCATCTCGAGTCTCCGCAGGCTACGTCCGGATGGTTGCCGCCCCGGGGCGCCATAGTAACGGTGGCACAGCCGGCGGATTCCGGGAAAGTACTGATCAAACGTGTAGTTGGTCTTCCGGGTGAGACACTGGCGATTGAGGAGGGCGCCGTCTACATCAACGGCCAACCCCTGGACGAGCCCTATCTGGTGTACAACGACAGACGCAGCGTGCCTCCGTTGGTGGTGCCTATGGATTCAGTATACGTATTGGGGGACGACCGGCCCAATAGTGGTGACTCCCGGCAGTTCGGCCCGGTGCTTCGGTCAAACCTGTTGGGAGTGGCTGTTCTGCGTTACTGGCCCTTGAGCCAAATACGTCTCTTCGCTGGAATCCCCTGACGAAAGTGAGCAAACCAAGAAAACCAATAGACGGTCCCGATACGGTTAGATCAAGCGAGAAAGGAGCTAGAAGAATGGGAACTACCGAGAACCTGCGCGAGGCTTTTGCCGGCGAGAGCCAGGCCAACCGGACCTATCTGGCCTTTGCCAAGAAGGCCGATGCTGAGGGATTCCCGCAGATTGCCAGGCTTTTCCGGGCGGCTGCAGAGGCCGAGACCGTGCACGCCCTGGCCCATCTGCAGGTCCTGGGAGGGGTGAAGGAAACCTCGGAAAACCTGCAGGCAGCGATCAAGGGCGAGGGCTTTGAGTTCCAGGAGATGTATCCGAAGTTCCTGGCTGAGGCCAACGCAGAGGGCAACAAGAAAGCCGCTACGTCGGTTTCCAATGCCCTGGCCGTCGAAGAGATCCATCACAGGCTCTATTCGGAGGCACTCGCCACCTTGAAAGGCGGGAAGGACTTGCCAGCGAAGACGATCTACGTGTGCGGAGTCTGTGGGAACACGGTGTATGGCAGCGCCCCCGACGAATGCCCAATCTGCGGCTCGCCAAGGAGCAAGTTCAGCGAGATTGCATGAGAGGGGATTGCGCTCTATCGCAGCGAAAGCAGACAGCACTTGGCACACGCTCAGTGGAATGCTATGCTTAGGCATCAATCTACATTCCGAGGTACTTGACTGATGCAAACGCGCCTTCGTTCTTGGGGTCTAGCCGTGGTATCACTGGTGTTTGTGGCAGCGGCCGCAGCCGGTTGTGCAGCGCCTGCTGCTCCGGCCCCCACCGCCACGCGGCCGTCAGCGACGACCCCAGCGAAGCAGGCTGCACCTGTACCCACCCCATCGAAGCAGGCTTCGCCTGCACAAGGAGGAACGCCATTGACCAAACAGTACAGCTCACCCCCGGCCATGGCCATCGATCAAAATAAGAACTATACGGCTGTCATCCACACTACCCTGGGCGACATGCAAGCGGAGCTCTTCGCCAAGGAGACTCCCAACACGGTCAACAACTTCGTCTTCCTGGCAAGAGATGGCTATTATAACAACGTGAAGTTCCATCGGATCATCAAGAACTTCATGGCGCAAACCGGCGACCCGACCGGCACCGGGGCAGGCAGCCCCGGATACAAGTTCGGTGATGAGCCCGTGACTCGGAGCTACGTGCGGGGCACTCTGGCGATGGCCAACGCCGGCCCGAACACCAACGGCAGCCAGTTCTTCATCGTGCACCAGGACTACCCACTGCCTAAGAACTACACGATCTTCGGGCTGGTTACCGACAAAGCCAGCCTGGACACCCTGGACAAGATAGCTACCGTGCCCGTCAAGGCGAGTCCCGGCGGTGAGCCGTCCGCGCCCACTCAAGACATTCGGATTACCGGAATTGACATAACGGAGAAATAGCGCCTTTCAGCTCCGCCGCTCGACGGGTCCGTTTTCGCCGATCTTCACATCCTCATAGGGCCCGACCACGGCTCGATAGAACTCGTGAGTGACCGCCGCGAGGACCCCGAGCGCACGGTTGAAGTGGAAGTATCGAGTTGGGTAGACGCTCTTGAGCACCCGCGTTATGGCGTAGTTGAGCGCGCCGTCCTGGTCTTCAACCGGCAGTGACTTGAGGTAGTCGATAAGCGGGTCCATCGTAGTGTCTAATGCCGGCCGTTGTTCTGGCTTGATGTAGGGCATATGACCTCCATATCTTGCTAATCCATCCGGGCGGCTTAGGCCCGATGAAACGGGTTCGAACGTGGGGACGCTGGCGTTATTCCTGGCGATGGTTTGTCTTCGGCGCGGCCGGCGGGCGAGGCATGCCGTCGCCCCTACCGGCACTGGGCATGCTTTCAGCTCCTCCGGAGGCGCGTAACCGTGAAGACCGCCCCAAGGCCAAGCAGCAACCCCGCAAGCTCAAATGGCGCTGGCACGCCGGCGGCCACGACGACCGCTCCGATGGCCGGGCCCACGATGCCGGCGAGATACAGCGGCAAATAGACCAGGTTGAGGGTTGCAGAGCTCCGTTCGGGAGGCACCTCGGAGGCCAGCATCCCAAAGATCATGGCAGTGATCGAGGCGTTTAGCGCGGCATAGGCGACGTTGTTCACCGCCAGCCAGGGCACGCTGGGTTCGAAAGGCATGAACAATAGGGTTACGGCTCCTCCGACCAGGGCGGCGGCCAGTACAGGGCGGAAGCCGATACGGTCGCCCAGCGTGCCGGCGAGTGGCGAAATGAGCCCTCCTATGAGGGCAGCCGTGCCAACCCCCAGCGCCACCGCGCTGGCCAGCCCGATGTCGCTGGCGTTCAGGTCCTGTACGAGCAGAGGCAAGAACGGGCTCGCCATCTGCCTCGCCAGGAGCGAGATGCCGAATATGGTAAAGAGGCGCCGGGTGGTCTTGTCGGTGAGCACTCCGCGCATGGCGCCGTAGGCGAGGGCAAGCACCCGTCCGGTCGGGGCGACCTTGGGCCGGACCTCCCGCCATCCCAGGGCGAGCATCAGTGCGGTCCCCAATGACAAGACGGCGGAAAGGGCGTAGACCGCCGAAATGGACGTGTGGAGTTGGTCGATCATTATGCCACCCAGGGCTGGACCGACCGCGAACCCGATGGGCGGACTGGCGCCAAAGAGGGCTATGGCGGTGCCGAGCCTGCGTTTTGGGGTCACGTCACGAAGGGCAGACAGCATCACTCCGGTGTTTCCGAGCTGAAATCCGACCAGAAGGAGGCTGCCCGCCAGTTGCCAGGGCTGCCGGCTAAGGGCCACCAGTGCGAAGACCAGGGCCTCCACCAGGGCGCTGCGGACTATGACTGCTTTCCGGCTGTACTTGTCGGCCCAAACCCCCCACAAAGGCACCAGCGGGAGCCCGAGCACGAAGATGAGCGAATTCATCACGCCGACCCATTGGGGAACGGCGTCGAGGGGAAGTCCCATCTCCTGAAGATAGATGGGCATGAATGCGGAGATCTGACTGACGCCCAGCGTCTCTACCATGGAGGTGATGGCGAAGAGAGCCAGGCTAATGGTCCAGGTCTGTGCCTTTCGCGCAGCGCCCGGCTCGGGCTTGATGGGATCGTCGTCCATGGTAATCCCCAACATACCATACTGGACTGGGTTTTGTTAGACTCTGCCTTTCTCTTCTCCCCGGAGGGGAGATGAGAAAGAAGTGAAATAGGGGAAACCCATAAGACCCCCCAAGAAGGGACCAGCCCTTCTTGACTACCCCATTGGGATGATTCGCTTCCAGGCCTCAGGTCCTTTCTCCAGGCGTTACCGGGAGGTTCACGGCTTCCCCTCCGCGCACGACCGAGAGGGTGACGGGCTTACCTACCTCCTGAGCGCTGAGCACCGCCTGCAAATCCTCGCCGTCGCTGATGGGGTAACCCCCCATGTCCACCAGTACGTCCCCTGTGAGGAGTCCGCCCTTCTCGGCCGGGCTGCCTGGTTCGGTTCCAACCACGAGCAGGCCCGTCTCCTGTTTCAAACCCTGTTTGCGACGCCACGCCTCCGGCAGCACCACCGGCTGCGAGGTGATTCCGAGGTAAGCCCTCCGTATTCGCCCCCGTGCCAGCAGCGTCTCCACGATCCCCGTCACCGTGTGGGCCGGGATCGCCAATCCCAGCCCGTGGGCCAGATGGGAGCTGTTGAGCCCTACCACCCTGCCCTCAATATCCACCAACGGCCCGCCGGAGAATCCCGGGTAGAGCACCAGGTCGGCCCGGATGTGCCGCTCAATGGCGCCTCCGCGGGCCGTCCGCCAGGCGCCTCCCAGTGTGCTGATCACGCCGAAACTGACCACCGGCAGGTCTGTGCCGGGCCGTCCCACAGCCAGAACGAAATGCCCGACCCTGACCGATCCCTCTGGCGCCAACTCGGCCGGGCCCGGCGCGGTGTCGTTCAATCTCAACACGGCAACGTCACTGCCCGGATCCCGCCCTGCCAGCGTGGCCGCCAGCTTCTGGCCCCCAGCCAGGGTGACGGTGATATCCTCGTCTCGTTCCAGCACGTGGTCCGCGGTCACCACGACGCCGCTGCCCGGCCAAACGATTCCGCTGGCCGGCAAGCGCCGCCGGGCGTCAACCGCGACGACCGACCGTCCGGCCCGCTCCACCGCCCCGGCCAGCTCCTCCGAAAATCGCGCCAGCCCTCCGCTGGATGCCTTATCTGCTGCCATCTTGTTTTCCTCCGCTTCTCGCTTGCAACATCGCTCTTCCGTTCGGCCCCTATTACCAGTATAGAACGTTGTCGGTTGGCCGCCATCGCCAAAAGGTCCTGGAGGGGGCTTCGAGCCGGGATAAGCGCCCATTCCTTGTTAAGTTCCAGTCGCGTCCGCCGATGCTTCATCCATGACGTTCCTCCAACCGGGCGAGGCTCTGCCAGACGGAGTGACGTCAAGACAATACTGGCCGATGATTGCCTCGCCACCGCTCGCAACGACGCCCTGACTCTCGGCAGGGGTGGCAGAGCCGGTACTATTGACAGTAGTTGAGGCCGGGCGCAGGATGTAAGCTGGTGTTTGCACAGGTTGGCGCGTGGGTTCTGCCATTGCACCGGCGAGCAAGGAAAGACCCTTTAAGGTGCGACGCTCTGGTAAGGAGGCCAAATGTTCAGGCAACGGCAGTTCTCGGGTGGACTTCTTCTCCAGTTCGCTGCTGCAAGCTTTGTGGTGGTGGCGTGCATGGGAGTAGCTTTGGGGTGGATGCTGGGGCGGATTGTGGAGCAAAACGCCCTGGCGGATGCCTCTATAGAGGCGCAGGATGTGGTCTCTTCTCGGGTCATGGGCCACCTGTCTCCTGGCGACCTTCGTTCGCCGATGACCGGCGAGCGCCTTGACGCCTTCCAGCGCTTGGTCCAGGAAAGCGTTGTCTCCGGACGTACCGCCAGGATCAAGGTCTGGAGCCTGGACGGTACGGTCATCTTTTCGGATGACTACGCGCTCGTAGGGCAGCGGTTTCCCATCTCCGACGAAATGGCCGAAGCTCTGAAGGGCGATTTGGCCACGGAGGTCTCTGAACTGCAGGGCGAGGAGAATACCTCTGATCGACATTTCGGCAGGCTTCTGGAAGTCTACGTCCCTATCGTTTTCCCCGGTTCCTCTGATGTTGAAGGGGTCTTTGAGGTCTACCAGGTCTACGATCCGGTGGCCCTCTACGTTCAGGACTCCCAGCGCTCCCTCTACATAGCCCTGACTGCTGGACTCCTCTTCATCTATGGCGCCCTGTTTGCTGTGGTGAAACGGGGACATGACACCATTTCGCGACAGCAGAAGCGCCTTGCTTCACTCAATAGAATTGCAGCAGAACTGAGTCGTTGTACGACCTCATCCGAGGTCCTTTCCACCGGCCTCCGGCTTGCTGCGGAGGCGACGGGCTTAGTGAAGGGGGCGATCTGGCTTATTGGGCCGAACGACCTGATCGAGTTGGCGGCCCAACGGGGCTTTGAGGGAGCTGGAGCGTCCTTCCTATCGGCGGCGCCAGCCAACTGCGTTGAGCTCCGTCAGGTCCTGAGCGAAGGGCAAGCCTACGTTCCGGACCCGGTCCAGTTGCGGGCGCGGCGCAGGCTTCCCGGGCAAGAGAATCATGCGGCCGCCCTAGCCTCTGCCGCACCGCTCCTCTCCAGGGGGAGCGTGCTAGGGGTGATGGGCCTGTATGCAGGAGGCGGTGGGGAGTCTATCCAGGCTGACGTTCAGTTGGCCCAGGCCGTGGGCGCCGAGCTCGGCGTGACTCTGGAGAACGCCCGTCGCTATGAGGAGGCCCGCCACCAGGCCGACCGCGACCCGGTGACCGGGCTGCTCAATCACCGGGCCTTCCACGAGTGCCTCGACCGGGAGTTCAACCGGGCCAGGCGCGCCGGCCGGAGTTTTTCTGTCGTGATGATGGACCTCGACGGATTCAAGCTATTCAACGACACCTACGGCCACCCGACCGGCGACCGGGTCCTAAGAGAAGTCACTGCGCTCATTTCCGGGATCCTGCGGGTCAGCGACCTGTTAGGAAGGTATGGCGGGGACGAGTTTGTGGCGCTGTTGCCCGAAACCGGGGCGGAGGGGGCGAAGTCACTGGCAGAACGGATTCGCCACGCCATAGCCGAGCATGGTTTCGCGCCATCGGACGGGCCCGCTGTGCCAATCCGGCTGAGCCTTGGCTTCGCGACTTACCCCCAGGACGCCAGGCACGGTCACGAACTGGTGGGGTTCGCCGACTCCAACCTCTACGTTTCCAAGCGCCGTGGGGGCAACACGGTGACTGGCTGCGAACCGGGCACGGAAGAGAGCGACGCTTTTGCCGGGAGTTTCGGGGTGCTTGACGGGTTGATCGAGGCGGTCGACAATAAGGACCGGTACACCCGCCAGCATTCCGAGGAAGTCACCGGGTATTCCATGACCATCGCCCGGGCAATGGGACTGTCTGACGAAAGCCAGCGAACCCTGCGCATGGCCGGGTTGCTTCACGACGTGGGCAAGATTGGTGTGCCAGATCGCATCCTCAGGAAGCCGGGGAGGCTTAATGAAGAAGAGTTTGGCATCATGAGACAACATGCGTCCCTCGGTGAGATGATAATCAAAGATCTCCCCAACGTCGGCGAGCTCGTTGCCGCCGTCGGCGCCCATCACGAAAGGTTTGATGGCACTGGATACCCGCAGGGGCGGAAGGGTGAAGACATTCCTCTCCTGGGCCGGATCCTGGCTGTGGCGGACGCCTACTCAGCGATGACAGAGGACCGCCCCTACCGGAAGGCGCTCACGCCAGCGGAAGCCAGAGGAGAACTGCGTCAGGTCGCTGGCGCTCAGCTCGACCCACAACTCGTCCAGCTACTCCTGGACAAGCTTCCTGAGGACGCTCCGGATACGGAAGTACCGGCCGTGGCGGTCGACCACTCGGCTGGGACGCGCTCCCCATCGGAACAGATGGTCGGAACCTCCTCCCACTAAGAGGTAGGCAATGCCGTGCGCTTCAAGTTGACGCGCTAGTCCGTCCGCGTCTGGTCTCGGCAGTCTGCATGTGATATACTTGGCCTCGGTCGCGCCGTCTACGAAGAATCAGGAGGACCCTATGATAAGAACGGCCAAGACTCGCGAGCGCAGCCTGAACACCCCCCTCTGGCCAGCCAACTACCGCACCGGCATGTGGGCATGGACCCTCCATCGCATCTCCGGGGTGGCCCTGGCTGCCTATCTCATCACCCACATTATTGTCATATCGTCTTCTGCCCGGGGGGCCAACGGGATCGACTTCAATTCCCTCCTGGCCACGTTGACGCAGCCGTTCTTTCTGGTGCTGGACCTGCTGCTCTGGGCGGCGGTCCTGTACCACACCCTGAACGGGATCCGCATCCTGCTGTTTGACGCCGGGGTGGGGGTCAGGAGTCAGAAGATCGTGTTCTGGGGGATCATCTTCGTGGCTGTGGTGGCCTGGGTAGGTGGGTTGGTAGCCATAATGCCATTCATCATGGGGCGTCCGCCCGTCTAAAGAATCCTTTGTCAGGAGGCCGCATGGCAACACTCGAAGCATTACCTAAATACATGGCCGAAGCCTGGATGCCCAAGTCCAGGACCGGCCTCTGGAACTGGTTCATACAGCGGATCACCGCTGCCCTATTGATCGTATTCATTATCGCCCATTTTTGGGTGACGCACTTCGCCGTTCCGGGCGAGGAGATAACCTTCGAACGTGTCACCTCTCGCTTGCAGTCACCCTGGTTCCTGGTCCTTGATTCCCTCCTGCTCGCTACAACCGTTTATCACGGACTGAACGGCGTGCGGAACGTCGTATACGACTTCAATATGAATCCGGCTTTGAAGAAGGCAGTATCCTGGATGCTGCTGCTGATCGGCCTGGTCACATTTGTCTATGGTGTAAACGCCAT
>ORJL011824092.1_pt1 | contig 15664 bp, 17 predicted proteins | sample 1779941 | NCBI WGS metagenome assembly ORJL01 (sample SAMEA104232317, study PRJEB22302) | groundwater metagenome | biome: forest; feature: aquifer; material: groundwater | place: USA | collected 2011-08-07 | depth 5.8 m | reverse complement strand
CTCATCGCCGACAGCCGCCTCGCGGAGTGCCTGCGATTTACTCAGGCCGGCGCGAATACGCGCTCCGAATACTGCGCCCGCATCGTGCTCGACCTGCTATCGCGTGAACGCCAGGGACGGCATGCCGAACTCATCGAAGGCCGCAGGAAACTGCGCGAGCGCACCCGGCGCTGTTCGCGCGCTACATGCAAGGCAGATAAAAGGATACTTCATGCAATGGCATGACTTCGGCACCGCCCTGTTCAGCGGTCGCCTGGCTGTCCCCGGTGAGCAGCACGATCTGCAGACCTTCTTCGTGCCGCTGCCGGACCGCTTCCGCAGTCGCATCCTTGAGCACCTCGGCGACGCCTATCAGTCCGGCGGGCTTGCCGTTGACAGTGGCTACCGGCCAGATTAGATTCAGATTCGAGCGCATCGACTTTCCATTCAGAGAGCTCAAGCAGCGTGCCAGCGCACAGGAGGCCATATGACCACCGTTCAGATTCAGTTGCCCGACGAATTGGCCCAGGATGCGCAGGCGGCCGGCCTGCTCGCGCCGGAGGTGATGGCGGCGATGTTGCGCGAGCAATCGCGCAAACAGGCAGGCGAGGACTTGCACGCGATGCGGGAACGCATGCCGCAGGAGGAATTGACTCCGGAAGTCGAACGGATGATCGTCGATGAGGTTCGCGAAGTGCGCGCCGAAAAGCGCAAGCGCAATGCCACTTGATGCGCCTGGTGCTTGATACGAATGTTGTCATTGCCGGCCTCTTGTGGGCCGGGCAGGCGGATTTGATCGTCTCCGGCGACAGGCACTTGCATGGTTTGGGAGGCCAGTACCAGGGCATTCCGATAGTCACGCCCGCGCACGCGATGCAGCAGATCGGCGCTTGAACGAAGGGCCGCAACCGCCGCCGCTCTCTTAGCAGCTACCCGCGACGTGCTCGACCTGCTATCGCGTGAACGCCAGGGACGGCATGCCGAACTCATCGAGGGCCGCGGGAAACTGCGCGCGCTGCACGCGGCGCTGTTCGCGCGCTACATGCAGGGCAGATAAAAGGATACTTTATGGAATGGCAGGACATCCGCACCGCGCTCTCGCCCATGGCGCCCCCTTTTCCGCTCGCCGCCGCGCAGGAGGCGCGTCGGCGCTGGGATGAGCTGGCGCCGTATTTCGTCGCGGAACTCGAACGCGTTGCCGCCGGCGGCTCGACGCTGCTCGACGAAACCAATGGGGAGTACGACGGGCTGTTTTCCTTCGCCGTGTATCTGGCTGCGGAAAAACGCGAACCCCGCGCCTCCCGGCCGCTCGCTCGGGCCTGCCATTGCTCCGACGAGCGCGCCGGTGAACTGTTCGCTGACGACGTCGGCGTCCAGCTTGGACGCATGCTCGCCTCGGTGTGCGACGGCGACATTGCGCCGCTCATGGCGCTGGCCGAGGATAGCGGCGCCGATCTGTGGTGCCGCTACGCGGCCCTGCGCGCGCTTGTTGTGCGTGTGCTCGAAGGCGATGGCGATCGCGACAGCGTGCTCGCGTATATCAGGGCCTTGTGCGAAGTGGAAGCGAATGACCTGCGGCAAGCCGGAGCGGGCGAGGACGGTGGACGCGGTGAGTTTTTGACTTGGGCGGTTGACGCTAGCTGCGAACTCGGTCCGCAGCCGCTGATGGAAGACATACGCGGCTGGTTCGACGCGGGCATGATCGATCCGTCGGTCAGGAGTCTCAAGTGGTTCGAGAAAATGGCCGCCATGCCCGTGGAGGACTGCCTGGCTGTAGCAGCCGCGAGAGAGGACAACCGCTATATCCGCGATGCTGTGGATGAGATGGCGTCCTGGGCCTGCTACGACCGCTCCGAACCGGACAAGTCAAGCAGCCATCAGGCATCCGGCTGGCCGCCGCACGACAGCGAAGGCGGTGGCACGATCGTTCGCAACCAGCCTAAGGTCGGCCGCAACGATCCTTGTCCCTGCGGTTCGGGCAAGAAGTTCAAAAAGTGCTGCGGCAAGGAGTCCGGCGAGCCGGTTGCCGAAGAAGGCAAGGAAGATGGCGTCGGCAGAGCGGTGCTATGGCTGAGCAGCCGCCACGCAAAAGCGGTCAAGACATCGATCGCGGCCATGCTGAACGATGGTCTTGACAAGGCAGAGCAAATGCAACTGCAGAAACTTGACGAGACCGACTGGCAGGGAGTGCAGATCAATGCGATGGAGTGGCTGCTGGCCGAGGGTAGCATTGCCGTCAAGGGGGCGCAGCGCAACGTGGCGGAGCTGTTGCTCGGACCTGGCGGTCCGGCATTCGCGCCTCACCAGCGGTCCTGGATCGAACAGTTGCGCCGCCGGCCGCTGCGGCTCTATGACATTACCGAAGTCCTGCCGGGCGCAGGCATGCGCCTGTGCGATGCGCTGGACACCGAGGCGGCGCCGGTAATGGTGTATGAAAAGTCTGGCAGCGCGCATGCCCGGGTTGGCAACCTGATCGGCGTGCGCATCATGGAGGCCGGCGGCCATCACGAAATATCCGGCGCCGCCTATCCGTTCTCGCGCCTGATGAACGCATCCCTACTGGCGCAATTGCACGCGGCCGCCGGCGACGCTGCCGTGCAGGGCGAAGAACTGCCCCACAGGCTGAGCGCGATCATCCGCCGTTGCTGGATCGCGCAGTACGCGAGGCCATTGCCGCTGCCGACGGTTATCGACTCCCACTCGGGCGATCCGATGCTGTTGATCACCGATCACTATCGCGTCAGGAGTTGGGATGATCTGGCCGCCGCGCTGAAGACCCAGTCCGACATCGAGGGTGACCGCGCCTCCGGCTGGGCCAGGCTTTTCGCTTGCGCCGATGGGCTGACACGCCAGAGCGTTTCGATCAATTTGGGCAAGGGCGAGGACCGGATCGAGCTTTTCTACAAGACCCAGAATTACGCCGATCAGGGCCGGCCCTGGTTCGAGGCGCTGGCGGGGAAATCGGTGGAATTCGCGGGCCGGGTGCTGTCGGATCCCAGGAGCGCCATGAAGAACCCGCAGTCCGGCAAACCCGGTTCTTCTGCAAGCACTGTTCCGAATCTGCCTCCCGAAGTGCTGGCCGAAGCAATTGAAAAGGCGCTGCGTCGCAGCTACGCCAACTGGAGCGACGAACCGGTTCCGGCGCTGGGTGGCAAAACACCCCGCCAGGCGCTGGCGACGGCGGCCGGACGCGAGCGCGTGCGGGGCCTGCTCAGAAGCTATGAAGCCGGTGAAAAGGTCCAGGCGGCGCAGCAGGGGCGGCGCGAAATTTCGTACGCGTTTCTTTGGGAAGCGCTTGGACTGGAGCGCGCGGCAGAATAGAGGCCGCGCTGTGGGCGTGCTTCCTGTCGAAGACAAACGCCGCGGCAAGCACGCACGACTGTGAATGCGCGGATGGGATAGCGGGAGGTCTATGCCGGATCTACCGACGCCGGTCAGGACTCGCCCGCGACCAATGCGTCGATAACCGGGCAGCCGCAGCTGCGGCTGCCCTTTGTACACTTTTGTACACTTTGTACACTTGGTATCTCGGGGAAATTCTCGCGCTCGCAATCAAAGCCTGGTCCCGATCTGGGTCAGCCACGCGGGCGCGGCGTCGAGTACCCAGGTCTCGAAGCGTTTATCCAAGCCGGTGAGAATGAAAACCCCGAGCAGCAGCATGACCGCGCCCAGTGCTTTCTTGCCCTGCCGGCCGGCGGCGAGCAGCTTGCCGCGCAGGCGCAGCATGGCTTCGCGCGAAAGCGAACCCAGGATGACCAGCGGCAACCCCGCGCCCAGGCCAAACAGCGCCATGACCAGCATCACCTGCCCCAACTGCTGCCCCTGGCTCGCGAGCGTGATGGTCGCGCCCAGCGTCGGCCCCACGCAGGGGCTCCACACCACGCCGAGCAACAGGCCCAGCACGAACTGTCCCGACAAGCCATCCAGAGTCAGGCGCGCGAGCATTCCTTGCCCGGCGCTGGACGCGCCCGAAGCGGCCACGGCAAAGCGTTGCTGCAGGCCGCTCGACAGCAACAGCACGCCGAAACCGAGCAGCATCAGTGCGGCGATGTGGCGGAACACCGTCTGGTCCAGGCCCAGGCCGGCGCCGGCGCTGGCAAGCAGGACGCCAATGACGGCAAAGGAGAGCGTAAGCCCGGCGGCGAGCGCGAGCGGGCCGCGGCGATGCGCCGACGCCGCGGTGCCGATCAGAATCGGCACCAGCGGCAGCACGCAGGGCGACAGCACCGACAGGCCACCGGCGGCGAAACCGATGCCGTAGGTGCCGAGTCCGAATTCCATGAGCGTTAGAGGGCTTTGGCAAGCTGTGCAGCGATCGCATCCTTGCGCGTCTCACCGGTGGAACGGGACACCTCTTTCTTGCCCTTGAACACGATCAGCGTGCTCTGATACTGGGCGCGCAAGCGCTTGAGCACATCCTTCTGATTGTCGAAATCGACGCGCAGCACGACGAAGCCCGCGTTCTTCGGATCCTGCATCAGTTCGGAAACAATGGGTTCCTGCGCGCGGCAGGTCGGACACCAGTCGGCATGGACTTCGACCAGAATCGGCTTGCCCGCGGCCTGCGCCGCCTCGAAGCCGGCCTGATCGAAGGGTTTGCCGGCCGCCACGGCCGCCGCGACGAAGAACAAGCCGGCGATGAAAGCGGGGATGAATCGAAAAGAGATTTTGCGAGTGCACATGGGTATGCTCCTGTGATCGGGGTGGGGGAAATCGTGCGAATACGGCCTGCATCCGACTTAGTCGTGGCCGGCTCCGATTTCTTACAAAGGCAGTTTCATGCAATGTAAGAATCCACCTCCCCAACGCGACTAAGCGTCTGTCCCCAAGCCACGTCTCTGGAGGCCCAATGAGATTCCGACAACTTTTTCTTTGCCTCGCCCTCATCGCCGCCGGTGCGCCGGTCGCCGTCCCAGCCGAGGAGATGAATGGCTTCGACCTGAAGGGCTCGCTGGTTCCAAGCGAGCAGATACACTTCGGCGGACCGCCGAAGGACGGCATCCCCGCGATCGACTATCCGAAATTCACCCCCGGCAAGCTTGCAGCCTTCCTGCGGGACGACGACGCCGTGCTCGGTATTGCCCGCAGCGGCATCGCGCGCGCCTATCCGGTCCGGATCCTCAACTGGCACGAAGTGGTCAACGACCGCTTCGACGACGAAGCGGTGGTCGTCACCTTCTGTCCGCTGTGCGGCACCGGCGTCGCCTTCGATGCAAGGATCGACGGTCGCGTGCTGAGCTTCGGCGTCTCCGGCCTGCTCTACAACAGCGATGTGCTGCTCTACGACCGCCAGACCCAGTCGCTGTGGTCGCAGCTGCTCGGCCAGGCAATCAGCGGTCCGATGAAAGGCCAATTCCTGAAGATGCTGCCGTTGTCGCATACCACCTGGGCCGACTGGCGCAAGAGCCACCGGGCAAGCGAAGTGCTCTCAGTCAATACCGGAAAGCAGCGGCCCTATGAACGCGATCCATACGCCGGCTACGAGCGCAGTGAAGAAATCATGTTTCCGGTCGCGTTCCGCTCCGCCGGCTTTCACCCGAAGGAGCGCGTTCTCGGAATCAAGATCGGCGAGCTTGCCAAGGCCTATCCCTTCGTCGAACTGAGCAGGACGACTGGTGTGGTATCGGACCGGATCGGCGACACGGAGTTGAGCATTCGTTTCGACCGCGCGGCGTCGAGCGCCACGGCCTATACTGCGGACGGGAAGCAGCTTGCGGCCGTGGTCGGCTACTGGTTTGCGTGGTACGCGTTCAATCCGAAGACCGCGGTCTTTCGCGCCGGGGACCATCCTTCACCGAAACGACGCCCATGAGCTCTGCTGCCCATGCGTACCATAGCCTTCGTTGCGACGCCATTCGGCGCGAAAGCGGCGCCCGTTAGACTGCCTGCGAGGAGCGTTCATGCCTGCCCAGACACTTTCACTATCGTTTCCCGGCGCCCGCGGCGCAATGCTCGCCGCACGCCTCGATTTGCCGCCGGCGGCGCCGATCGCCTACGCCCTGTTTGCGCATTGCTTCACCTGCTCCAAGGAAACCAAGGCCACCACCTATGTCAGCGCCGCGCTGGCCGAACGCGGCATCGCCGTGCTGCGCTTCGATTTCACCGGCCTGGGCGCGAGCGACGGCGATTTCGCCAGCACCAATTTTTCTTCAAACGTGGAGGATCTCGTTTCTGCCGCCGACTACCTGCGGCAGCATTACCGCGCGCCCGCGATCCTTGTGGGCCACAGTCTCGGCGGCAGCGCGGTTCTCGCCGCTGCGCGACGGGTGCCCGAAGCGGTGGCGGTAGCGACGATAGGTTCGCCTTTCGACCCGGCGCATGTGCTGCACCTGATCAAGGACAGTGAGGCCGTCGAGCGCGACGGCGAAGCCGAGGTCAATATCGGCGGCCGTCCGTTCAGGATAAGTAAACAGTTCCTGGAGGATATTTCCGGCAGCAAGCTCGGGGACAACGTCGCGCGCCTGGGCAAGGCGCTGCTGGTCATGCATTCGCCGCGCGACAGCGTCGTCGGCGTCGACAATGCGACGCGGATATTTTCCGCGGCCAAACATCCGCGGAGTTTCATTTCCCTCGATCCGGCCGACCACATGCTGTCGCGGCGCGAGGATGCGCTCTACGCCGGCAACATTCTCGCTTCCTGGGCGGCGCGCTATCTCCCCGCCGCCGACGCCGCGCCCGCGCCGGCTGCCGGTTGGGTGCTGGTCGAGGAAACGCGCGAGGGAAAATTCAGCCAGCGGGTGGCCGCCGGCAGACATGTCATTCGCGCAGACGAGCCGGCCGCGGCCGGTGGCATGGACAGCGGGCCCTCGCCCTACGACCTGGTCCTGGCCGGGCTCGGTGCCTGCACTTCCATGACCATCAGGATGTATGCCGATCTCAAGGGCTTTCCGCTCGAGCGCGCCACGATCGAGCTGAGGCACGAGAAGATTCATGCGGCGGATTGCGCGGATTGCGAAACCAAGGACGGCAAGATCGACCGCATCGACAGGCTGATTCGCCTCGAAGGCCCCTTGAGCGAGGAGCAGCGCGCCAAGCTCCTCGAAATATCCAACAAGTGCCCAGTGCATCGGACTCTGCACGCGGAAGTCACGATCCCGACACGCCTCGCGGATTAGTGGCGGCTCTCACTGACCGGGCGTCAGCGATGGCGTGCGTGCCGCACCTCTTTCGATGTTTCGCTGGCTGCATACGCGAATCTGCCGTCGGTCAACCTGTCGCCGCAGCTAACGGGGCCATGATTGTTCCGGGCACTCTATAATGACGCCATGAATTCTCCGATCACCCCTGGACACAGCCTCGACCTATCGGATTTTCTTCCCTTCGATCCGTCGAAGCTCGGCGACCAGCAGAAGGCCCTCCCAGCCATCGCCAAGGATGGGAAACGCGTAGCAGCAATCGAAGAGGCCATCAGTCGTATCCCGACTTTTCACACGCTCTACAACGCGGACGCGCGTCGCATGGCATTCCTGCAGCCGGCAAGCGTGCATCTCGTGGTCACATCACCGCCGTATTGGACGCTGAAGGAGTACCAGCGAACGGACGGTCAGCTGGGTTTTGTCAGCGACTACGAGACGTTTTTGAAGGCGCTCGACGAAGTCTGGCGTGGCTGTTACGACGCGCTTGTGCCGGGCGGGCGATTGGTGTGCGTGGTGGGTGATGTGTGCCTTTCTCGCCGCAAGAACGCGGGCGTGCATTCAGTGATGCCGCTGCACGCCTCGATCCAGGAGCATTGCCGGGCACTTGGTTTCACCAATCTTTCTCCAATTATCTGGCACAAAATTGCCAATGCCGCCTACGAAGCCGACGGAAACGGCGGCGGGTTCCTGGGCAAGCCCTATGAGCCGAACGCGGTGATCAAGAACGATATTGAGTTCATTCTGATGGAGCGTAAACCGGGCGGCTACCGTTCGCCGTCGCTCGCCACGCGTATCCTGAGCGTGATTTCCACCGATAAATACCAGCAATGGTTCCAGCAGATCTGGACCGGTGTTACCGGAGCTTCCACGCGTGATCATCCCGCGCCCTATCCGCTCGCGCTCGCGGAACGCCTTGTCCGCATGTTCAGCTTCGTCGGAGATACCGTGCTCGACCCATTCATGGGCACCGGCACCACGAATGTCGCCGCAGCCAAATGGGGGCGTAACAGTATCGGCGTCGAGATCACGCCGGACTATTTCGAAATGTCCGCGTTGCGCGTGTCCAGGGACACCGCGAACCTTTTTTCAGAGACAACCATTCATCTTGTCCGGGGGGGTGATGAAAAACTTCGACGAACTGATCCAGGCCGACGGCAAGAAGGCTATCCGCCACTACTGGAAGACAAGAACAGGGCAGCTGAGCCCGCGCCGGGAAGGCGGAAAAGTCCAAGATCAAGGGCGAAGGGCGGAGGTAACAGGGGGAAAGCAGCTTGACGGATTCCTCCGGCTGATCCGCAACGTACTCAAGGACGCAGGCGTCAAGAACGCTGAAGTCTTCACCGGGCAAATCGATTCTTATATTCCCGGCTTTTTCCGGCCGACCAAGCGCTGGGATCTGCTCGCAATCGTGGATGGCAATCTCCTCGTCTGCATCGAAGTAAAATCGCAGGCAGGGCCATCGTACGGAAACAACTTCAACAATCGCATCGAGGAAGCGATCGGCAACGCCCACGACTTCTGGCGCGCCTATCAGGAACGGGCGTTCACATCATCGATGAAGCCATTCCTCGGATTTCTAATGCTGCTTGAGCATGATGCTGCTTCGACCAAGGCGGTGAAGGAAAAGGAACCGCATTTCAAGGTGCTCCCGGAATTCAAGAATGCCTCCTACGCAAAGAGATACGAGACCTTCTGCGAAAAGGCGCAACGCGAAGGCCTGTATGACGCCACCGCGTTCCTGATGTCGGATCAACGCGGCGGACTCAAGGGCGAATACCTCGAGCCCTCCGATCAACTGACACTCAAGAGGCTGGCCGCCGAGATATACGGGAAGGCCGTAGCCTATTGTAAGCAACGAGAAACTGCGACTACGAAGACGGGCGCTTGAGGAGATTCTTCAGGAGTTTTTGTGAGATTTCTCACATTAGGACCGCTAATTCCAATTTTTCTTTCGCCGAGGGATTTCTCATGACGCAAGACCAGCGAACAGCCAAGGTCGTCATCAATGGCCGGGATGTCTCAGTCGAGTGGACCGGCGCCGCCGCGCGAGAACTCGCCCGGCGTCCCCGTCCGCTGGTCATCGAGCTGGAACTGTATTTTTCCTGTCTGGTGAAAAAATTCGTGCACTTTCATGATGAAGCCGGCGACCGGAAAACCGTAGCGGCAAACGACAAGCTGCACCTGTACTTTCGTCCGGTGACTTCGACCGCTTGCAGCTTCGAAGTCGCCGAACGCCTGGGCCGCCAGCCGGAAACGGACTTGCACAGCGAGGCAGTCGGCAGAATCGCCCCGAAGAAAGTCAGCCTCGATTTCGCCAGAGGCGCGTGGCAAGGCCACTACAGCCTGTGACTTCCATGCCGGGATGGAAGCGCGCATCCCGCTCCCGCCCTGCGCGCCGGACCTCGGATCAGGCCACTTTGTATGCCGCCCATTTGTCGTCGACCTCGGTCTGGAACAGGTGGTTGGTCATGCTGTCCTCCGAGCAAATTAGTTGGCATGCTGTACTGGCTTTTGCGCCGCGCACCAGGCGCGGCGTGAGCAAAGGCTAAGCGATCGCCGCCGGATTTTGGTTATCATCCGCACATCATCCATAACCATTCGTAACATTCGTCGTGAATTCGGACAGTATTTCCAGGCTGTTGGAACATGTCGGACTGCGCGCCAATACCTTCTTTGCCGGCTCGCTATGCGGCCTGCATGGCCTCGCCGCTGACGAAGGCCTGGGTCATCTGCACGTAATCCGCTCGGGCGAAATGCGGCCGGCCGAAAGGCATGGTCGACGTGGCGCCCCAGTATAGCGTTCCATCCGGGCGCACGATATACAACCCCGGTTCGTTGAACCGGTCCGGCTCGACCACACCTGCCGGGGTCTTTCCGTTCGAACTGGAGACATAGAGCCCCCACTTGCGCGCCTCTTCGATCGAAACGCCGTAGCCGACGCGCGTCAGCCGCTGGTGGCGTCGCGGACAATCTTCTCGAATACCGGATCGAGTTCACGCGCCAGCGCGTCGAGCTCAGTGCTGCCGTAGGGCGCGAACACGGCGCTCGGCGAGCGCCAGCTCACACTTGCCTTGCCCTTCGCATCCTCGGTCAGGTACAGCCGCAGCGGCGCCTCGATGCCCGCCGGCACGCTGGCCGCCAGCATTCTCACCGCGTAATCGTTGCGAAACACCATCAGCACCAGGTTGCCGCGGATTTTGACGCCGCGTGCTGCGCCGCCGCGGCTGGCGCTCGCCTGCGCCACCAGACCCATCTTGTTTGCCTCAATCGCCTGCTCCAGGCGCTTGGCAAGAGCGTCGAAACCGTAGGAAGACGCCGCAGTATGCGTGCCGGGCAGCGGCGCTGCAGCCTGAGCTACGCCGTAGCGAGCCGCAAATGTCAACAGAAGGGCGGAGAACAGGGACAGGCGTACGTTTTTCAGCATCGGATCTTCCTCGCGGGCAAGGTCAGTTCTTGACGATCAACCGGTAGTCCGGCGTGGTATTGAGCGGGCAGGAGTACACATATTCGCCCGGCTTGAGCATAATTTCGTAGTCCTTGGTCACCCCTTGCGCGAGCCCACCGCCCGACACGCTCGGCAGCGTCGCGTGTCCTGTCAGGCCGGCGCCGCGCAGCCAGAAGCCAAGCTCATAGGGCACGCTCTTGTTGGTCACGCGGAACACATAGCGGCCAGGCTTCAGTTCGATCGGCTTTGCGCTGTTTGCCCGCGCCGCGCCGGATTGCGCGTTGATGCGCTCGCAGTCTTCCTGTTTGCTGCTCCTGTAGCCGCGGTCGGTGCCACCTTCGCTTTCGACGAACTGGCACGGGGTCTGGGTTAGGACAACGACTTGCGCCGCGCCTGCGGTCTTTTCGCCGGCCGCGGGAGCGGCATGCACGAACTGCATACCCGATATCAGGCTGAGTGCGACGAGAAGCCAGTTCTTCATATTGCGGTCTCCTTCCAGGAAATTGACATACTGGGATTACGAATGCACTGATCAATCGACGCTAGCGGCCGAGCGCGGCCGTCACAGCCGCGATTTGGGCGTCGACGTCGATCGCAAATTCGCCGGTGACGTCGAGCCGCCGGTCTTCGAACACGTCGGCGTCCGGATGAGCATTCCGCCAAGCCTCTACCACAGTGTCGCGATGACGCACCAGCGCCTCAACCTGCGGGCGGAATAATTGCAGCATCGCGCCGATCCAGCGATTCACCGGCCAAGAGGGAAAGGCGTGGTCGACGGCGAAGCGATCGAGCATGCGGATCACGTCTTCGGCCGGGTACCAGGTTTCGGCGCTGACCCAGCGGTTCACGGCGAACAGGCCGATCGGCCGGCCGAACGCATCCATCGACATCGCGATCAAGTGCGAGATCGCCTCGTCGCCGCTGGGCCAGATCTCCTCGCCCGAATAGGCCACCGGCGCCACCCCCGCGGGCATGCCGGGCGCGCGCAAAAAAGTGTGGAAATGCCCGTGCTCGATCGCGCCGCGGTGCGCATGGTAGTAGTACTGGGCGTGCGTATCGCGATCAATTACGTCGTCCGGCGGGTAATGCTCGAGTTCGTAGAACGTGCCCTGCCCGCGCAGCACCTCGCTGACGAGATCCAGCTCGGCCTTGTCGAGCACCCGCAGGCACTCCAACACCTCGGCACCGGCCGCGCGCATCGCTTCCAGCCGCGCGCGCGGCAGTTGTCCCAGGTCCGGCGGAAGCAGGACCGGCAGTTGCGGTTGCAGCCGGTCCGCGCCGAGCATGTCACTCATCCGGCTTCACCCGTAGCGTTATTTCTTTTTTGCGGCGCAGGGGTTTTTTGCCGCGCACGGGTTCTTGGCCGCGCAGGGATTTGCCTTTTTCTTGGCCGCGCAGGGGTTCTTTTTCTTAGCGGCGCACGGGTTCTTTTTCTTCGCCGCGCAGGGGCTGGCCGATTTCGGTGCGCAGGGGTTCTTCTTCGCCCCACAGGGGTTCGCCAGGGCCGGACCGCTAAGGCCGAGCGCCAGCGCGCTTGCCATCGCTAGTTTGAGGGGTTGTCTTAGCATATTCATTGTTGAGTCTCCTATAAGGCCGAAAAGGACGTAAACGTGACCGAGCCGGGAGCGAGGCGCTACCCTGCTATCGGATTGGTCGTGCGCATCCGCCGCCTTCTTACAAATGATTTCGATTCCGGATCGGCGCCAGGAGGCCGGAGCCGTCGTTCCGGCAGCCCCCACCCTCCCCGGGCGGGCGCGTCCGGGGCGATTCATGGCAAAATGTCCTGGCGTACACCGCAATGCAATAAGGGTCAGATTCCGCAGGATAAGCACGATGGCCGAACAAGACGATCAGTCGCGATCCCTGGAGGGGCATCGAAAATACCTGCAGCGCTACGCGCTGTTTCATCTGCGCGACGAGGCGCTGGCCGAGGACGCGGTGCAGGAAACGTTGATCGCGGCGCTCGCCCAGCGCGACCGTTTCCAGGGTCGCTCGCAACTGCGCACCTGGCTTACCGGCATCCTTAAGCACAAGATCATCGATCTGACCCGCAGCCGCGGCCGCGGGCTGCCGGCGGACGCATTCGCGCTGGGCGAGGACGGCGAATCCAACGATGGATCGTTCAATGCGAAGGGCAAGTGGGTCGATCCGCCGGCGGATTGGGGTATGCCCGATGCGGCGCTCGAGGCCAGCCAGTTCTGGCGCGTCTATCAGCAGTGCTGCCAGCGCATGTCCAGGCGCGACGCACTGATATTCTCGATGCGCGAGGTAATGGGCCTGTCAGCGGAAGAAATCTGTAAGAAGATCGAGATTTCGACGACCAACCTGCACGTGATACTGTTTAGGGCGAGGCTGAGCTTGCGCTCCTGCATGACCAAAAACTGGTTCGGAGTAGACCATGAGTAGTTTGATGTATTCGTGCGAGCAGGCCGCGAAGCTTTCATCGCGCGCGATGGAACAGGCGCTGACGCCGGCGGAACGCATGCTGCTCAGCCTGCACCTGATGATGTGCAAGCGATGCACGAATTTTTCGCACCAGATCGAATTTCTGCGCCGCGCGTCGCGCAAAATCCCCGAGGTGCTTGGGCAGGACGGGGACTGAGCCGGCTTGCTGCTAACATCGGCCGCGCTCGCGGTGCCGCTCGGCGCGCCGTTCATTAGAGGGACTTTGCAATGCAATCGCCGGATCAACCGATCCTGAGGGATATCGTGCTCGTCGGCGGTGGGCACAGCCATGTCGGCGTGCTCAAACGCTTCGGCATGCATCCCTTGCCCGGGGTGCGCTTGACCGTGATCTGCCGCGACACCCATACGCCATATTCCGGCATGCTGCCGGGCTATATCGCAGGACATTACAATTACGACGAAGTCCACATCGACCTCTCAAGGCTGGCCCGGTTTGCCGGTGCGCGTTTGTTTCGCGATGAAGCGCTGTGCCTAGACCGCAACGCGGGAAAGGTGCTCTGCCGCAACCGTCCGCCGGTTGCGTACGACACTCTGTCGATCAACATCGGCTCCACGCCGCAGGTGAACAATGTGGCCGGTGCAGCCGAGCACGTCGTGCCGGTAAAGCCGATCAACGGCTTTGACGCGCGCTGGCAGTTGCTGCTCGAGCGTGTGCGCAAGCACGCCGGGGGCACGCGCATCGCCGTGGTCGGTGGTGGCGCCGGCGGGGTCGAGTTGACTCTGGCCATGCAGTACCGCTTGCGCAACGAGCTGCGCGCAATGGGGCGCAATCCGGACGAGATCGGCTTCCACCTGCTGACCCGCGACGCGGTCATCCTGCCGACCCACAATGCTTCGGTACGCCGCGCATTCGAGCGGATGCTGGCCGAGCGCGGTGTCCGCCTGCATTGCAACGCCGAGGTCAATCAAGTGTCGCCGGCATGCCTGCACACGGCGGGCGGCGAAACAGTGGACGCCGACGAAATCGTCTGGGTCACACGCGCCGGCGGCGCGCCGTGGCTGCGCGAAACCGGTCTCGCTCTGGATGCGGACGGTTTCATTCAGGTAACCGACACGCTGCAGACCGTGACCGACCCGAAAGTGTTTGCCGCAGGCGACATCGCCAGCATGGTGAACCATCCGCGCGAGAAGGCGGGGGTATTCGCGGTGCGCCAGGCATTACCGCTGGCAGAGAACCTGCGCCGCGCCGTGGAGGGTAGAGCGCTCAAGCCCTACCGCCCGCAGAGCAAGTGGCTCGCGCTGATCAGCACGGGTGATAGGTATGCCGTGGCGTCGCGAGGCGCGCTCGGCTTCCAGGGCGCCTGGGTATGGCGCTGGAAGGACTGGATCGACCGCCGCTTCATGCTCAAGTTCAGCCAGTTTCCGGCCATGGAAACCGGTCCCGCGACCGCACCATCATCGATCAAGCTCGATCAGGAGGAGGCTGCGCAGGCGATCTCTGCAGTCGCGATGCGTTGCGGCGGCTGCGGCGCGAAAGTCGGTGCCTCGGTACTGTCGCGCGCGCTCGGCGCGCTCGATCCGGTCGATCGCGATGACGTGCTTATCGGCCTGCACGCGCCCGACGATGCCGCGGTAGTGCGCGTGCCGCCGGGCAAGGCGATGGTGCACACGGTGGATTTCTTTCGCGCGTTCATCGACGACCCCTATGTTTTCGGCAAGGTCGCGGCCAACCATGCCCTCGGTGACATCTATGCCATGGGAGCCGAGCCCCAGTCGGCCACGGCGATCGTCACACTGCCCGCAGGGCTGGAAGCCAAGGTTGAGGAACTGTTGTTTCAGATGATGTCCGGCGCCGTCGAAGTGCTCAACGACGCCGATTGCGCGCTGGCCGGCGGCCACACCGGCGAAGGCCGCGAGCTGGCGCTGGGTTTCGCCGTCAACGGTCTGGTGGATGAAGACATGGCGCCGGTGCTGCGCAAGAGCGGCATGCGGCCAGGCGGGATACTGATCCTCACCAAGCCGATCGGCACCGGCACGCTGTTTGCGGCCCATGCGCGGCTTGCGGCCCGCGGCCGCTGGATCGACGCGGCCCTGGTCTCGATGTGCCAGTCGAACCGCCTGGGGGCGCAGTGCCTGCGCGAGCATGGCGCAAGCGCCTGTACCGACCTGACCGGCTTCGGGTTGCTTGGGCATCTGCTGGAGATGACCCGGCCGTCGGCCGTCGACGCGGAATTGAACCTTTCGGCGCTGCCGGTCCTGGAAGGCGCCGAGGAGACCAGCGCGGCCGGCATCCTCAGCTCGCTGCAACCGGCCAACGTGCGCCTGCGCCGCGCGCTGCGCAACCAGCGGGAAGCGGTGAGCCATCCGCGCTATGCGCTGATCTTCGATCCGCAGACCGCCGGGGGGCTGCTCGCCAGCATCGCTCAGGAGCGCGTCGAGGCCTGCCTGAAGGCCCTGCGCGCGCTGGGCTACGAGCATGCAGTGGCCATCGGCCGGGTGCTGCCGCAAGGCGAGGTGCTGGAACCGATCGTCCTGAAGCTACGCTAGTTTCCAAATACGGAGGATTGTACGGCGCGCGAAGCCAGTGAAGTGTTACTCGGGTTTCATTCCCGCCGCCTTAACCGCCCGTCCCCAGTTTTCGACGTCACCCTTGAGCAGGGCCGCATAATCCTCGGGCGAGCCGCCCGCGGATTCGGTG
>ORJL010190352.1_pt1 | contig 15666 bp, 11 predicted proteins | sample 1779941 | NCBI WGS metagenome assembly ORJL01 (sample SAMEA104232317, study PRJEB22302) | groundwater metagenome | biome: forest; feature: aquifer; material: groundwater | place: USA | collected 2011-08-07 | depth 5.8 m | reverse complement strand
CGACCCGCCGCACGCCGCGGATTCACGCGAGCCTTCTTCTTCGCCGCCTCTTTCTCCGCCAATTCCGCGGCGGTCGGAGGCACCGGCACGACGCCTCCGGGGCGAACGACCGGCGGGGCGTTCGGATCGTAGGTCGCGGAACGTCCCATCGTGCTTCGGGGTCGCGGAACGTCGTAGTCCGGAGCTTCATAACGTACGACGCGCGGTCCCTGTAAGCGCGCCGCTTGCGGCACGTTCTGCGGACCGGCCGGTTTCACCAGCTTGGGCGCAGCCGGTGCGACCGGCGCTTCGGCCACGGGGGCCTCAACGGCCACCGTGTGCGGAACCTCGGCAACGACCGTCGGCGCGGTGTCGGGAATCATTCCCCCGGCGCCCGCAACGAAGCTGGGCGCGGATGCATGGACGATGGTCGGCGGGGCGTCATGGATCACGGTTGCGGCTACGGTTGTGGGTGCGGTACTGACCGGTTCGCGTTCGGCGCGCACAGCGATCGTGACCGGAGGAGCCACGGCAACTTCCGGCGGCGCTTCCGCGATCGCCACAGCCGGCGATCCCCGGTCGAACCCCGAACCGCCGTCGTCGCCGTCAAACCCGGGACCGACGCCGCCTTCGAAATGCTCCCTCGATGGAGTCCGCGCCCGCGCGAGATCCACCCGGTCCGAAGTCTCGACCGTGTTCTCGTGCTTGCCGTCGCTGAACCATTCGACAATCGTAGCGTGGAGCCCGGCGCTCAGCGTCGACATGTGGTTTTTCACCGTGTCGATGCCCTCGGCCTTGCACTTATCGATGATTAACTTGCTGGGTACGTTCAGATCCTTCGCCAGGATGTGAACGCGCATTTTCTCGGACAACACCGATCTCCAAGCTCGACGGAACGCACCGCCATGACGCCGCGACACCATCGCCGCCAGCGCCGACCTCGCCTACCGCCACGTCGCACTCCCATGACGGTGAGCGACGGAAACCCCTCAGTTCGCCTCGACCCCGACCGCCGGCTCCGTGATCTCCGTCGCAGTCAATCCCTCTCCCGCGATCTCGACCGTGACGGCGACTCCCACTGCGGAATCGACCGCGGATTCAAGCGCGGATCCATCGCCCAGCGGTTCCATCAAAAACGGGTTTACGCTGGGAGGCGGCGCTAACTTGGCCGCCCGTGCGGCGGCGTCTCTCGCCGCTTTCATCGCATCCTCCTCCACGGCCAGGCGTTTCGCTTCGACCCCCGCGATCGCCACGATCCTCGTCGCCAGCTCCTCCGCCAGACCCATTTCCTTGACCAGCGGCTCGACCCCGACTTCCGCCACGTCGGCGAGCGTTACCACGCCGATCGCCAGCAGCTTGTCGAGCATCACGTCCTCAACGCCCTCGATGCCCTTGAGCGTACGCTCCATATTATCCATCGAGCGATCGTGCTCGGCGGGCGTCATGATGTCGATGTCCCAGCCGGTCAGTCGCGCCGCGAGACGAACATTCTGCCCGCGCTTACCGATGGCCAAGGAAAGCTGGTCTTCCTGGACGACGACCGTGGCCCGGCCGAGTTCGAAACAGAGGAACGTCTCTTTCACTTCCGCAGGTTTCAAGGCGTTGCTGATCAAAATCTGTGACGACTCATTCCAGCGAACGATGTCGATTTTTTCGCCGCCCAGTTCGTCGACGATGTTGCGAATCCGGCTTCCGCGAACGCCCACGCAAGCACCCACCGCGTCCACCTTGCTGTCGATCGAGGAGACTGCGAGCTTCGTCCGATACCCGGCCTCTCGCGCCAGGGCTCGGACCAGAATAATTCGTTCGGCGACCTCGGGGACTTCCATCTCGAACAACCGGCGGATGTAGTCCGGATGCGTCTGCGTGAGCACGATCCGAACTTGATTCTGCTCTTCGCGTACGTCGAGAATCATGCCTCGAACACGCTCACCCGGTTGGTGCGTCTGACCGGGGATCATTTCGCTCCGCGGCATGAACCCCTCGGAGCGACCCAGATTCACCACCAGCCCGCCGGATTCCTGCCGAGTCACCGTTCCGGTTAGAACCTGCCCGACTCGCTGCGAGAACTCCTCGAAGATCGAACTTCGTTCGTCCTCGCGGATCTTCTGGATCATCACTTGCTTAGCGGTTTGCGCGGCGATCCGACCGAGCGTTTTCATGTCGATCTCGGCGCCGTCGCGGACGGCGCTGATGCCGCCCGACACCCGATCGATCTGCACGGTCACTTCTTGCGCCGTCTCATAGGCCTTGCGGATCGCCGAGACCATCGCCGTCTCAAGGTCAACAAAGACGTTCTCCTTGTTGATGTTCTTGTCCCGGCTGATGGAATCAATGAAGCGTATTAGGTCGGAACTCATGGTCTTTCGCGATCCCTCGTGCTCGTACGACCGCCCGCACCTGCGGGAAAAAAAATACGTGGGCGCACCGGTGCGAACCCACGCGGAAACCGACAAGGCGGTCGCAAACTCCTGGCGGCCTTACCTCATGCCGTCACTCCGCACGGTTGGAGATCAACGTCTCCACGAACAGTCGCACTGGCCCAACCTCCGTCCGCGACAACCCCATCGGCAGTCGCGGAGGCTCCTGGCCGCCTCTGGGCGGCGCAACCCTCCGACGACGGGAACAGAACCGACTCCGCCGCGCACCCCCTGCGAGTACGCGCCGACCGTCGTATCCCGCCTCTATCGGGATTCTTCGGAGCGTTCGATCCGAGATTATAAGTCGATGTCCGATCGTGTCAACAACTCTCCGGCACCCGGTCAGCGACCCTTTCCGGCTGACATTGTCGCTGAACGACCCGGCCCCAGTTTTTTTTGGGCCGATCCGCCAGAACCGATCGGTCCGATGTAGTTCTGCGGCAGCCGTCGGCAACGCCCGGGGGGTTCGGTGGTGAGATGAACCCTCGAGTACTTCTGTTGCCATTCCTGTTTGAGGAGGTCCGCTGTGAAGAAACCGAACGCGGGGGTCTGCCGGGCAATCGGTCTGACCCCGATTCTTATCCTGCTGGCGGGCTGCGGCCTGGACTTCGCCGGCAGCATCCTGGTCTCTCCGACCGAAAATGGCCCCGACCCGGATACGGTGACCGTCGTTTTCCGCAACCAGACCGAAACCGACGCGGTTGACGTGCAGTTCTATGCCTCGAATGCCGTCCTGGTGAACGTCACGCAGGAACTCTTCGTCGACGCCAACAAGGTCGTTTCCAGCATTGGGGTCGCCGGTACGGGCATTATCCAACCGGGCGACGCCGACGTGATTTCCCTCCCCTGTGCGAACGACCTCTCGATCGGGACCGCAGGCGGACGGTTCCTGGACAACGAAACCGGCGCTGTCAGCGGGCAGGGCGTCATGCGGTGGGTCCAAGAAAGACCGCTCGGCCTTTGCGGCGGAGTGGTGCGAATCGACTTCTCCGAGAGCGGCGCGAACTTCGAGACCTCCATCCGCATTCTGGACATCGCCGACATCAACTTCCCGTCCTCGCCCTAAGAGCTAAGAAGCTCTACGACTCTCGGGCTCGGGGCACTGGCGGCTGTCGCTGGGCGGCGAGCAGTTCCTCCGAGAAATCTAGCGACGACGTGACGGGGCACTTTCGGAAGCGGGCTTCGTATTGAATCGCGGTGTCTCCGCTAACCAGCCGAACGGCGGTCGGCGTCTTCGTTGCTTGGATCATCTCGACGAGAATGTCATCCGCGGACTTGGGGGCGGCGAAGCGGACCGTGATGCGGGCGGAGTCCATCTGTCGCAGCAGGGACGTGTTCGGCGCGGGCCCATCGAACACGAGCGTGATCTCGTCCGATCGCTTCTCCGCCCAACGTTCGATCCACCGGACGAGCGTTTCTCGACCGATGTGGCGACCGATGGCCTGGGCGTGCATCGCGTGCAACAAGTTGTTTCCATCGATGAGGACGTGCGCGGGCATCACCGGATCATGGCGGAAATCGCGGGCGATCGCCACGGGAGCGTTAGCGAATCGGGTGGCAGGAGTCCACGCACCAACGGGAACCCGCGCGTCCCGGAGCGAATGCAAGCTCTCGATCGCGTTGGAAATCGTCGGGAGCGACGCGTCCCCGGTCGCTAACGAAGACACGGGTCCGCCTAGGGCGGACCCATGCCCCGCCAGCGGACCCATGCCACACGAAGTGGGATGCACTCGACCGCCACCCGGCGATTTGATCCGATGAGCGAATTGCGTTAGAGTTCCGTTCGCAATGACCTCCTCCGAGCGACGACCGATGACGGCACCGGTGGGCTCGGGTCCGTGCCCTCTTGGATGAACCTACCGCCCGTGGAAAGCGCTTCGATTCGACATCATTGCGGTCTCTTCGGTGTGTGGGACCGACCCGACGCCGTCGCCCTTACGCACCTCGGCCTTTACGCGCTGCAACATCGCGGACAAGAATCGGCTGGAATCGTCTCAACGAATGGCGATACGCTTCGTCGACACGCGGGGTTGGGGCTCGTCAATCAAGTCTTCGATAAAAGCGCGCTGGAGAGCATCGCCGGTCGATGCGCCATCGGTCACGTTCGCTATTCGACGACCGGTTCGTGCAGCGAGGCCAACGCCCAGCCGCTCCTGTTCTCCTTCGCCGGCGGCCAAGTGGCGATCGCCCACAACGGCAACTTGATCAATGCGGCGCTCCTGCGACGGAACTACGAGAAGGTCGGGCACATTTTCCAGACCACGAGCGACACCGAGGTCATCATCCACCTCCTCGCGAAGCCCACGCATCAAACCAAGAAAGAGCCGCTCGTCCACGTGCTGAACCATTTGCAGGGCGCCTACTCGCTGCTGCTTCTCTTCCACGATCGGATGGTCGCCATCCGCGATCCGCTGGGCTTCCGACCGCTTTGCCTGGGCATGACCAAGGACGGCGCGCACGTCGTCGCCTCCGAAACCAAGGCGCTCGACATGATCGACGCCAAGTACGTCCGCGATATCGAAGCCGGTGAAATCCTCACCATTAACGACGACGGCCTGCACAGCCAGCGCTTCGGACGGGCGCAACGTGGACGCGGTGCCCAGTGTATCTTCGAGCAGATCTACTTCGCCGACCCGTCGAGCACCATCTTCGGGCAGAACGTCCACCTGGTCCGAGCGGCCATGGGTCGGCAGCTCGCCCGGGAAGCACCGGCGGTCGCGGACGTAGTCGTGCCCATTCCCACGTGCGGTCAATGCGCCGCCACGGGTTACGCCAGCGAAAGCAAGATCCCGTACGGTCGCGCGTTCACCACCAGTCACTACGCCGGCCGGTCGTTCATCCTGCCCAACCAGGCTAGCAGAGACCTGGTGGTGAAGATGAAGTTAAACGTCATTCGCGACGCCGTTCGGGGAAAACGCCTGGTGGTGGTGGAAGATTCCGTGGTCCGCGGAACGACCACGAGAGGAAAGATCGGCACGCTGCGAGCGGCCGGTGCCAAGGAGATTCACCTTCGCGTGGCCAGTCCGCCGATTCGACACCCGTGCTACTTCGGCATCGACTTCCCCGATCAGAAAAAGCTCATCGCCCACGAACGAAGCGTGGACGAGATTCGAGAGTTCCTCGGCGTCGACTCCCTCGCGTACCTCACGCACGAAGGGATGCTTTCCTGCGTGACCATGCCCGCCGACCGCTACTGCACCGCGTGTTTCAGCGGCGATTATCCCATGGACGTCTCCGAACCGGTCGAGAAGTTCGCCCTGGAGCAGGGGCAGATGAAGATGTTCACGTGACGAATGCACGCGCAATGCGTGTTGGCGAACGCCCGCCGAAACGGTCACGGACTCGTGCGCTCCTGGACCGCCGTTACTCGGCTGCCCCCGTCACATGATTCTGCAGGACTGCGAAGTCGCGCAGGTCGACCTTGCAATCGAAGTTGAAATCGGCTCGCAGATCCCCCGTGGTGAGTGCGTCGCTGAACCGTACGAGATCCTCATGTGTAACGTCTCCGTCTCCCTCGACGTCCCCCGGTACGTTGTTCCGCACGTCGAACGTTAGACTCGTGACTTGGTACAACGGGGTGCTGTCATACCCGTCCAGGATCGCAGTGAGGAAGCCCTCGGTGTGCGTGAAATCCGACGTCTGAACGACGGTCGGAATCGCCACATCCTCCCACATCGAATGCGACAGGTCCGAACCGGCGAACGTGCATAGATCGACCGCGCTGCCAGGCAGACGGAAGTCCACAACGGAAAGGATCAGCGCGTCGAACCCGCCGTCGGTTGCGTCATTGTAAACATAACATTCCACCGGAACCGAAACGGCGAAGCAGAGAGGAGGCGCGTCCAAGTGTTGGAAAATGAGTCGGGCTGGCCCGGCGAACAAATGTCGCGCGAAGTCCGGGCCCACGGATTCCGGTGCGGTATCCGTGTCAACGAGGACGTTCAATAGCACAAGGGCGTGATGGAAAACGTTCTCCGACTTGACGGCCGTCGCCGTACCCCTCGCGGTATATCGAAGCGGTTCCGCGAACGCCGGTCGCGATACCACGACCAAGATCAGACACGCAGCAGCCCAACGCACGGCGGTCTTCCTCCTCCCCCTAGCGTTGCAACCGCGAACTCGTTCATAGCGGAACGTCGAACGCAAGCAACAACGCATCTCCGCGGACGGTAGTTGGAATCGCCCCGAAAGGCAAGGACTGCGCTTTGGGACGCAGCTCTTTCGTGTCCTCCTGACCTCCGCGGACCCATTCGTGAAAGGCAAGCCGCCCGATGCCTCCGGCGGATGCGCCGACGATCGGACCATGCGGTTTTTGCCCGTCGGAATGCCGAACGGGATATCCTACCGTTCGAGCGGGCAGGGTCTGACCGCCGTTCGATGGCACGGTCTCCGTGCAAGTCACGCTTCGGTCGGACGCACGTCCGAGATTCCGCAACGCGATTCGTAACGCGTTGACGCACTTCCCCGTTGATCCCGAGCGGCGATCGTCGCATCGGCAGATCCCTCGGTCGCGGGGCGTGCGCGTCGACGAACCCGGATTCGTCGACGGACCGCCGCATCATCGCGGCGTCGATCGTTCGTCAGAACCAGACACAAGGGGTTTCCGCATGGCTGTAGCCGTTTCCGTTTCGTTGTTTGAGCGTTTGGGCGGTCGCAAAGCGATTCAGGCCGTGGTCGAGGAGTTCTATCGCCGCGTGCTCGATGACCGCGACCTCAAGGGGTATTTCGCGGGCGTCGACATGGCTCAGCAAAAGCGCAAGCAGGCGGAGTTCATGACCATGGCCTTCGGCGGGCCGAACGAATACAAGGGGCGGTCCATGAAGGAATCGCATGATCGCATGGGCATCACCGAGCATCATTTCGGGGCGGTCGCGACGCACTTGGTCGAGACGCTGCAGTGGGCGGGCGTGAAGCAGAACCTCATCGACGAGGTCGTGGCGCTCGTGGCTCCGCTCGCGGCGGACATCGTGACCGTGTGACCGACCGAATTCGCCAGGGCAAGAGCGACGTTCGCCGCGAATGCCCCAGCGAAGTTGAACACTCCAATTGCACTCGCGGTCCGCGCGTCGAACTCGACGCACGGACCGCTTTTCATTCTAGCGATGCCACGTCCGCTGCATCGATCCTAGTGTCACGAACTGACCCCGACCGCGTGCGGCGCGAACCGAAGCAGGCCGTGAAGCACGGCGCACGTGTAGGCGCCCGCGATGAGATCATCGCCGACCACGCCCCATCCGCCGGGAACGTGATCCTCGATCCAGCGCGCCGGTTGAATCTTCAAGATGTCCAGCGTTCGCTCGATAAGGAACGCGACGACCGCGAGCTGCCAGGTGAATACAGGTACGAAGAGGATCGCCACGAGAAAACCAGCGACCTCGTCCCACACCAATCGCCGGCTGTCTTTCTCTCCCAACCATCGATCGCCGCGGTCGTGGATCCAAACCCCGGCCAGTGCAACAAACGCCGCCAACGCGATCCGCGCACCGTCGGACCAGGCGTGCGTGAGGTAAAACAGCGGGATTCCCACGATCGCAACGGTGGCCGTACCCGAGGCCGGTAGAAAACCGAGCGGTCCGATCGAACCGATCAGCACGACGAGCGTGCGGACCGCGGTCAGAGGTTTCGGCTGTGTAACGGAACGGTTGTGAGGTGCCATGGGTTTGCGATGTTGTTCTTCGCGTTTCGTCCCACCGCGCGGTCGGTCCCGACGCTTATCGAAGCGAGTATCGGGCACCTCTCGCCTGCCCACGCGGCAGCAGGAAACCCCGCGGAAGCGTGCTGTTTCTCGATCCGCAGGAGCGCTCGCGGCGCGTTTCAGAAAAACAAAAAACGCCGTGAAACAGCCGCGCTTTGGCCGGTAACGCAGTAGTAACTTAACTCTCTCCACGTTGCTTTCACGTGTTGGCGAACAGTATAACCACCGATCAGCGAAGCAACCATGAACGTCAAATGGATCGGGTTGCGGTTTGGCTGCGACGACTACAAATGCGGCCAGCGCGGAATGGACAAGTGCGGCCTGGAATCGAACCGCGAATCGCGACGGATGACGTAGACGGAATCGAAGCGGCGGGTGTGCGGAACAAAGTTGGTTTCACTCAAGACAGGGAACGGAAAGTATGAAGGCGAAAGTGGGATTGAGGGCGACAATCGAAACGGGGCCTTCGGCGTGGACGCGCCTGAGCGGGGCGTTGCGTCCGGCGCTGACGGTCATGACGGTCGTGGGATTCAGTTTCGCGCACGTCGGAACGGTCGGCGCGGTCGACAAGATGCAGCGCGCCGTTCCCAAGGCGACGGACGGTTCCAAGGGGCACCCCGTCGACCCGACCACGCTTCCGGCGACGGGCGAAAAGCCCGCGGAACCGGTAGACCTGAAGGGTCCGAAGCCCGTAATCGAAGCGACCGAGCTTACCCACGATTTCGGCCAGATTTGGCTCGGTCCGGTGTTGGATCACAAGTTCGAGATCAAGAACACGGGCGATGCCCCGCTTGAAATCAAGAAGGTGAAGCCGAGCTGCGGCTGCACCGTCGCGGGTCAGTATCCGCCGACGATCGAGGCGGGCGGCAAGGGGCTTTTCCCGTTCTCGATTTCGTCGGCGAAGCTTCGCGGACGGTTCGAGAAGTCGATCACGATTTCGTCGAACGATCCCGTCACGCCGGATCTGCACCTCAAGCTCCGCGGCGAGGTGAAGGCGTACGTGGACGTGGTTCCGGACAACGCGAACTTCGGACGGGTTCTCGGCCAAGAGAAGCAAGAACGCATCCTGAATATCACGAACAACACCGAGACCCCGTTGACGCTCACGCTCGATGTCCCCGCGGACAGCAAGTTCAAATGGGAACTCAGCGAGAAGGAGACGGGTAAGAAGTTCGAGTTGCGGGTGACGGCGAATCCGCCGTTCTTGCCGGGCAACCTCGACACCACCGTCAAGCTCAAGACCAACAGTGACAAGCAGGCCGAGATCGTGGTCGTCGCGCGGGCCAATGTGCCCGAGCGCATCGACGTGCAACCGCAATCGATCACCGTTTCGCCGCCGGGCGGACAGGGCGGCGACGTTGCGGCCGGCATCGAAGGCGCCTCGCGGGTCATTCGCTTCAACAATTACGGCGAGAAGAAGGTCAAACTTCTGGAAGCGACCTCCGACGACCCGGAAAACATCAAGCTCACCATGAACGAGCGCACGCCGGGTGAGGCGTACACCATTCTCGTGCAGTTGCCGAAGGGATATGCCCCGCCCGCCGGCGGAAAGACGATCACACTGAAGACCGACGACGCGGAGAAGTCGACGTACACGATCCCCGTGACCACGGCCGAGCGTCCCGCGGTCAAACCGACGGTACGCCCCGCGGAAGCGATGGTCGGTCGCCCGGCGCCGACCTTCAAGCTCACCACTTCAGACGGCAAGTCGCTCGGCAACGAAGACCTGAAGAACCACATTACGGTTCTGGACTTCTTCGCCACGAATTGCGGTTTCTGCAAAAAGCAAATTCCGCGACTCGAGCCGATCCGCAAGGAATACGCAGACAAGGGCGTTCGCATCATCACGGTCAACCAGACCATGCGCGGCGCGAAATCGTCGGACGACGACGTCAAGGCCAAGCTCACCGAACTCGGATACGGCGGCGAGTGGGCCAACGATGTGGAAAACACGGTCGGTCCGCTGTTCGGCGCATCCAGCTACCCGACGATGGTGGTGCTCAGCAAGAACGGCAACATCGAGGCCGTGAACTCCGGCAACATCAATGACCTGGAGAGCAGACTGAAAGGTCAGCTCGACGCGCTCATCGCCGGCAAGCCCCTGCCGAAGGTTGAGACCGCCGAGGCAGCGCCGACACCACCCCCGGCCGCGAAAGCGCCGGAGCTTCTCGGCAAGGCTGCCCCCGCGTTCAGCATGGAGACCATCGAGAAGAAGCCGGTGAACAACGCGGAACTCGCGAAGTCTCCGGCGACGATTCTCGACTTCTTCGCGGTGAACTGCGGCTTCTGCAAGAAGCAGATTCCACGCCTTGAGGAAATCCGCAAGAAGTACGCGGAGAAGGGCGTTCGCTTCATCACCGTTGCCGAGAAAATGCGCCAGGACTACACGCTCGAACAAGTCCAGGACACGCTCAAGGGGCTCAACTTCGCGGGCGAGGTCGTGATGGACATGGAAAACAAGTGGGGACAGGCGTTTAACGCCACCGGCTTCCCCACCATGATCGTGCTCGGAAAGAGCGGAAACGTCGAAGCGATCAACAGCGGGAACATGGCCGACCTGGAGACGCGATTGGGGGCGCAGCTCGACGCTCTCATCGCCGGCAAACCGGTCCCGCAGATCGCCGCCGCCGAAGCGCCGAAGAAACCGGATGCTCCGGCGCCCGCGGCCCAGCCCGTGTTGGTCGGCAAGCCCGCACCGGCGTTCTCGACGCAGACGGTCGACGGGAAGCCGTTCGCCAACGCGGAACTCAGCAAGAGCGCTGCGACGGTCGTCGACATCTTCGCCCCGAATTGCGGCTACTGTAAGAAGCAGATGCCGCGGGTGGAGACCGTCCGCAAGACGTACGCCGACAAGAACGTTCGCTTCGTGAACCTCGCTCAGAAAATGGGCAAGGATTTCACGAAGGAAGAAATCCAGGCGGTCTTGAAAGAGACCGGTTTCCAGGCTGAGTTGGTGTTGGACCTGGAGAATAAGATCGGGCCGATGCTCGGCAGTTCGGGTTTCCCCACCATGGTCGTGCTCGGAAAGAGCGGAAACATCGAAGCGATCAACGTCGGGAACATTGGCGATTTGGAGACGCGACTCTCGGCGCAATTGGACGCCCTGATCGCCGGCAAACCCGTGCCGGTGATCGCCGACGCCAAACCGGCCGCCCCCGCGCCGCCGGAGTCGCCGATGGGCAAGCCCGCTCCGGCGATCGACCTGACGACCGTAGACGGCAAGCCCATCACGAACGCGGAATTCGCCAAGGTGCCCGCCACGGTCCTCGACTTCTTCGCGGGCAACTGCCCGCACTGCAAGCATCAGCTTCCGAACGTCGAAGAGGTCCGCAAGAAGTACGCCGAAAAGGGCGTGCGCTTCGTGGCCATGGCCCAGAAGATGCGGCAGGAGTACACCAAGGAAGAGCTCCAGGAAATCATCAAGGGAACGGGTTTCCAGGGCGAACTGGCCATGGACATGGCCAACAAGTTCGGTCCTCCGTTCGGTGCGCAAGGCTTCCCGACGATGGTCGTGGTCGGAAAGAGCGGGAAGATCGAGGCCATCAACGTCGGAAACATGGCCGACCTGCAATCCAAGCTGTCGGAACAGCTCGACGCGTTGATCGCCGGCAAGCCGATCCCGGCGTCGGCGCTTCCGCCCGTTGCCGCCGCTCCCCAGCCCGGAAAGCGTCCGGCTGAGGAAATGGTCGGCAAGAAGGCGCCGGAATTCACCCTCGACACGCTCGAGGGGAAGAAGGTTGCCAGCGCGGACTTCGGAAAGAACACCGCGACGGTGTTGAACTTCGTCGCGCCGAACTGCGGCTACTGCAAGAAGCAGCTTCCGACGGTCGAGAAGATCCGCGAAGAGTATGAGAAGAAGGGCGTCCGCTTCGTCAACGTCACTCAGACGATGGGCAAGGAGTTCAGCGTCGAAGAGATGACGAAGGTCTTCGCGGAGACCGGCTCCAAACTCGAATTGGCTCCGGACAAGGACAACGCCGTCGGGAAGCAGTACCAGGCGATGAGCTTCCCGACGATGGTGGTCGTTTCCAAGGACGGCACGATCGCCGCGGTGAACATCGGGGCCAAGCCCGATATCGACGCGATCCTCAAGGGTCAGCTCGATAACGTGGTCGCCGGCAAACCGGCGACGCCGCCGGCTCCGGGAGCACCGCCCGCTCCGGCGATGGCGCCCGCCGCGCCGGCGCCCGCTCCAAAGACGCCGTGACGTTCACGGATCTGTAGAAAAACCAAACCGCCCCGAAGTGATGGAAAGATCACGTCGGGGCGGTTTTCTTTTTCGAAGGCTCAATGTGTGAGCGAAGACACGGGTCCGCTTCGGGCGGACCCATGCCACACCCGACGAGAGTCACGCCCTACAGAATCCCCTGCCCGAAACCGCCGTCGTCTTCGTTCGGCGTGTTCACGACCGGCTGCGGTCTTGGCTTCGGCTCCGGACGCGCGGGAGCCGGTCGAGCGACCGGCGCTGGTGGAGCGATCGGCGCCGGTTGGGAAACGACCCGTTCAGGACGCGGTCGTTCCTCGACGGGCGGGCGCGTTTCGGGTCGCGCGACGGGTTCTCGTCGGACCGGAGCTTCCTGTCGGACCGGCGCCTCTTGCCGCGCTGGCGCTTCCCGTCGAACCGGGGCGTCCGATCGAGCGGGAGCCTCATTTCGGACCGGCGCGTCCTGTCGGGGCGGGGCGTTGCGGCGAGAGTCCCCGCCTCGCGGAGGGGGACCGCCTCGGCGACCGTCGGATCGCTCGGCATCCCGTCGCGGGGGTGCGTCGGCGCGATTACCTCGATCCGCGCTCTCGCGTGGAGCGGGTGCCCGGTCGCGTCCCCGGTCCACGCGGGCGTTTCCTCGTTCTGGAGCCGGTCCGCGATCACGTCGGCTGTCCCGCCCGTGATCCTGCCGTTCGACGACCTCCTCGGGTCCGCTTCCGCGAAGCGCAGCGATCATCGCGTCGTACTCCGATAGCTCCGCGACCGGTTCTTCCGGCTCCGCGGCGCGAGGCTCCGCAACGTGCCGGCGCATCGGCTCGGCTTCGGGTTCCTGTTCGAGCGACGCAGGCTCGTATCCAGGCTGCGCCGACATCTCCAGTTCCGCCGTGAACGCCTCAAGCACTCGTTGCTGCACCATCTCCCGGAAAACCACCGTGATGGGATGAGCGATGTCTCGATGCAACCGCGACCGACCGTTGTCGTCCGACTGCGCCCTCGGCGGCGGGACTTTTCCACCGCACTCGTTGCAGAAACGCGCCCGCAGGTGATTCTTATGCTTACAGGCAGGACAATGCACCGACAGCTTCCGTGACGGCATGGCCACGAACAGCCCGTTCGTTCCGTCGACGACTTTCACGTCACGGACGACGAACTCGCCGTCGAACGTCACCGTGCAAACCGCCTTCAGTCTCTCCGCCGATACGTTGATGAGTTTTACGCGAACATCTGAAATCTGCATTTAGAACTCCCCTTGGATCACCGGACCGGAACGAACCGGCGCCGGGACCAGGACGCAGCCGCAACCGAACGGGTTGTTGACAAGAACCTGTTGAACTCGGTGTGCGGACTCCCATGTGTCGTACAATCGAAACAAAGTTGATCCAGCGCCGCTGACGCGAAAGCCTCCGACCCCTGCTCCTTCGAGATACGCCTTCATTCGCTCGACGTCCGGGGCCACTCGAAAGACCGCGGGTTCGAGGTCGTTCTGGAGGAGGTCGTTCAGGACGTCGGCGCTTTCCGCACCAGCGGCGAGCTCCACGTCGGGCTTAGAGCCTTTCCCTTTAACCCCTCTCCCTCCTGGGGAGAGGGGCAGGGGTGAGGGTTTCTCGGATAGGCTCTTAGGGCCGATCGGTCCTTGCGCATCCTCCGAACGCCAACTAGCATAGACGGACGCCGTGGAAACGGAAACAGGGACTGTGACCAGCAAGACCCAGCCGGACCAAGCGACCCGAACGGGCGTCACGAATTCGCCTCGACCGCTCATCCGTACCGCCGGAAGTTGGAAGAAAAGGGGGACGTCGGACCCGATCTCGCCGCCCACCTCCGTGAGTTCCTCCGCCGCCAGTCCCAGACCCCAGATCGCATTGCAGATCCGCAGCGCCGTGGCTGCATCGCTGCTTCCGCCGCCCATGCCCGCCGCGACGGGAATCCGCTTGGACAAGTGGACCCGCAACCGTGGCGTGATCGCGTGACGCTCGGCCAATCGCCGGATCGCTCGCACGACCAAGTTGTCCGGCGTCGCCAATGCGGCGTCGTCACAACTCAGCGCGATCCCCGGCGCGGACGCGACCTCGATCCGCAAGTGATCGCGCAGGTCCACGCCGATCGCCAGGGACGAAAGCTCGTGATACCCGTCCGACCGGCGACCGAGGATGCGGAGGATCAGGTTGATCTTGGCCGGGGCGTCCGAAAAGAACGCGATCGGTCCAGGACATGTCGCTCTAGTGTTCATGGGCATCGGCGTCGCGTGTTCACGCGACGTTGGTTCCGGGGTCGTTCCATTTCCATCCCGCTGACTGACGGCGAGTGCCCCATCCTCGCTACTGCGAGGGTGGGGGCCGGACGCTCGCGAACCTAAATCCCGACCAGCGAAATCTCCCACCGTGTGCCACTGCTCTGTGAGCAGTGGATGCGGCGGGTGCGCAGTAAAGCCGGCCATTTTCGGGCTGAGTAGCATCTCCATTCCAACCGCCATCCGCGGAGCGGCGCCTTCCGCGTACAGCACTGCGCACAAGGCAGTGGCGCTGCTCACCCGTCTCGCTGCTCACAGAGCAGTGGCACACGCCCGACGTTCCGCGGAACGAGCACACACGACACGGACGACAAACTTCGCCTGTTTTCGCGCCGCGCACAAGTGCTGCATCCACCGCGATTTGCGAGAGGTCGAACGCACGAATCCGCGTCGGCGTCCCCTTTGCTACTGGAAGGGCGGCGCGCACGGTGCGCGCCCGCGGTGGGGAGGGGGCGAGAATGTGTGGTCCGATTTCATCGGTGGGGGGCGACCTCGCTCCCATGTTTCAGGCGCTGATGGGCATCTCTCAAGGCGGGGCACAAGGTGCGGGCGCCGGCGGTGCGATTGAGACGTCCGCAGGCGGCGCGACGAGCGCGAGCGTGCAGACGTTGAGCCAAACCGTCCAGACCGGCGTGCAAGGGCTTCTCCAGTCATCGGGGAGCGCCAACCAGAACGACAAGGTCATGCAAGCCCTCATGGCGCTGCTGCTGCTGGTGCTCATGTTGGCGAACGGCGAGAAGGACAAAGACTCCACAGCCAACGCGCTTTCCGGCCTATCGCAGGAACTCTCGAAGGGTTCCGCCCGGTCGTCGACGCTGTCTTCACAATCATCGTTCTACTTTGAATCCACGACGGTGACATTCTCCACTCAATCGCCGACGCTCGGCGCCGTCTCGACGGGCACCCCCACAGATCCCGCCGCGTCCTCGCCTCGCGGTTCGCAGATCGACGTAGCGGCGTAACCGCCCGTCACGTTTCGATTTTCGGGAGCGTCCTGTAGGGTCCGCTGTGCGGACCTTTCTTTTTTTCGTTTTCCTCTCTCCCTTCGTGTTCTTCGTGTCCTTCGTGGTGGATTCAT
>ORJL010310411.1_pt1 | contig 15667 bp, 10 predicted proteins | sample 1779941 | NCBI WGS metagenome assembly ORJL01 (sample SAMEA104232317, study PRJEB22302) | groundwater metagenome | biome: forest; feature: aquifer; material: groundwater | place: USA | collected 2011-08-07 | depth 5.8 m | reverse complement strand
GATCGAAAATCAACTGCTAAAGAGCCAAGAGCAGTCTTGACCCCTTCTCAGTCCAATACGGAGGAGATGTCCATCTCTATCTTGGAGCCGCGCCGAAGTTGACATGGCAGCATCTTATCGGCTACTCTCCGCCTCAAAATAGGATACGAGAGAAGTCTGCTCTCTCGGCGGCTCCCTGGGGCTCTGGAACGTGGAGCGGCAGGGAGCTTTTGGAGGTGATCTTGAATTCTCAGCGGCTGACTATCAAAGGATCTTCCTATCATTTGATAGGAATTTTTGCGCTCCTCTCTCTTCTATCGGGCTTCTGCGGGGACTTGCGAGCCGCGGATAAGATTGTGGTTGACTTTGGCGGGTTGGGAGCATTTCAAAGTACCACATGGGTCGCCAAGGACCTTAGAATCTTTGACAAGTACGGGCTGGATGTTGACCTGATTATGATCACAGGTGGTTCCCGATCTATGGCTGCCCTCTTGAGCGGGAGCACCCAATTCTCCGGCGGCTCCGCAACAACACCACTTTTGGCCTCCGCTCGGGGCTCGGACGTTGTCATCATCGGCGCGGCCTACAATCATTTCCCTTTTTCCTTTGTCTCTAGGCCTGAGATCAAGTCTCCCAAGGAACTGCGGGGAAAGAAGCTCGGAATACTTAACTTCGGAGGCTCCCATGATCTGGCCTACCAGTTAGCCTTCCGGGAGTGGGGCCTCAAACGCCAGGAAGTTAACGTCATTCCCTTAGGAGACCAGCCGACGCGCCTGGCAGCTCTTCTTACGGGAAATATCGATGCAACGATTCTCTCGATGCCGCATCTCATGATGGCCACAAAGGCCGGCTATCGCGTTCTTGCAGACATGGGGGAGATGCGGGTCAATTTCTCCCAGTCAACGGCTTATACGCGGCACAACTATCTCCGTGAAAATCGCGACATCGCCAAACGTTTTCTCAAGGCCTATTCTGAGGCTGTGCACGTTTTAAGGACGGACCGCGAAAAGAGCCTCAAAGTTATGGGTAAGAGAATGCGCGTCGAGGACCAGGAAATTCTTAATTCGACTTACGACGATGTTGCCCGGCGCTTCTCTTTTCCGCCCCGAGTCAACATGGCGGGGATGAGGGATACGTTGGACTTCTTCGCCGAGAAAAATCCTGAGATAAGAGGCCGTCGCCCTGAGGAATTTGTCGACGAGACGCTGATCGACGAACTGGAAAGGGAAGGCTTTTTCAAGGGCCTGGGCAGATAGATTAGTTTCACATACCCTGGATGCTCGTACCTAGGGGCGATTGGAAGCGGTTCTCTTTCCGAGGGTCAGCGAAAGGCCGGCCTTACGTATGGAGATCCAGTTGCAATCTTTTTTTCTGCTCAGCTCCTCGATCAAACGGACCAGAGGCTGCTTTGCACTTAGATAGTCCCCGGGCGAACCGGCGGCATGCATCGCCTTCACGGCTTCCTCTCCCGCATAGACCCGAAGCAATAGTTCCTCATCGGAGATCGAAGGCCCGCCGAACCGGCTCCGCACCTCTTTAAGGGACAGCTCAGGCGGCTCCCAACCTTGCCACTCCTTGGCGCGGCCCCGGCTCAAGATCCTGTCCTTCACGTCGGGATCCATGAGGGCCGGCGCCTCCTTGCCCCATAGTCCCAGCGCGTACTGGATGACTTGATCGGTGACCTCCTTGTACCGTTCTCCAACGATGACATTGATGGCCGCCTGACTGGCGACAAATTGGGAAAGCGGGGTTACCATGATGGGGTAACCGAATTCCGCGCGGACGCGAGCGGCTTCTTCCAGTGTCGCCGGCATTTTGTTTTCCATCCCGACAAGACGGAGCTGATGGCGCAGATTGGAAATCATACCTCCGGGCACCTGGTGCCGATACTGGGAATGATCGTACGCGAGAGGTTTCCCTGTGGAAAATCCTTCCCGTTTAGCGACGGCGGTAAAATGCTCCTCGATGGGTTGCACCTCCTCTTCATTGACGACGGGCGTATAGCCCAGAGCGCGGAGGTTTTTGGCCACATTGAAAATGGAAGGTTGAGAGGAGCCGTTAGCGAGGGGAGGAATAGCGGTGTGCAGCGTCCTGATGCCCAGTTTAACCGCCTCCAGATAGCATATGGGCGCCAAGCCGTTGTTGCAGTGCGCATGAAACTCAACCGGGACATCCCCGGCATTCTCAAGAATAATTGGAATGAGTGTTCGGGTGCGCTCCGGTGTGAGAAGGCCGCCCACGTCCTTGAAGCAGATCCGATAAGGCCGAATGGCCGCCGCCGCGCGGGCTTTTTCGGCATAATACTCATCGGTGTGACGGGGGGAGACGGAATAGATCAGATTCACGATCGTCTCCATCCCTATTTCTCGGAGGTCTTGCAGCTCCTTTTTGAAAGTTTGAAAATCGTTCCAGCAATCGGACGTCCGAGTAAGGGTTATGCCATGAGAAACAGCGCGCTCGATAAGAAGTCTCACCGCGGCGCTCGGCAACTTTTCAAAAGAGCCGGAGCCGCGCATGCCGCCGTGGTAGCGCAGCCGGGTCCGGCGAAAACGCTTTGTCCCCTCCCGCAGCCACACCCAGGGATTTTCTTTGTGCTCGCGAACGTATTTCTTGATCATGATGGAGACGAAAAATTCCATTGACTCGAATCCCGCTTGATCCATTTTCGCCGCGATGGGAAGCATCGCCCCCGTTCTCATCCCCAGGGCCCAGAGACTCTGCTGCCCGTCGCGCAGCGTCGTGTCGACGAAATGAATCTCGCTCATACCTGCCTTTCCGTCTTGAAGGCGAAACTTATTCGGAGATTTCTAAAGTAGGCTTCCGGGGGATGCGCTTCGGCTCTAAAACCGGATTGCGGCGTGGACGCAATACTGCCGGCCGACCGTGATCTTCACCGGCGCATCTCGCTTGAGGAATTGATCGTCGCGTGCAGGTTGCGCGCGAAGTCGATCGCGCCTTGCAGGTCCATTGACAACGCCACATGGGCGTACTCCTTCACCGCCAGCGTGGCCGGCCGCGGCGCCTTGACGAGCGCCGCGCACAGGGCCTGCACCGCTTCATCCAGCTCGGCGGCCGGCACGACCTCGCTCACCAAGCCAAAGCTGAGCGCCCGCTCCGCGCCGATGACAGCGGTCGAGTAGACCAGGTACATCAGCGCCTTCCGCGGCACGCGGTCGACCAGCGCCGACATCGCCATGGTCGGCATGATGTTGTGGCCCATCTCCGGCAACTGGAACTTCGCGGCGTCGCTTGCGATGGTAATGTCGCACAGCGCCGCGAGTGCGCAGCCGAAGCCCACGGCCCGCCCCTGGACAACGCCGACTATTGGGATCGGCGAGCGCCTAAACGCGCCGTAGCAGTTGAAGACCACTTCGTTGCGCCGGCGTAGCGCCAGCGCCTCAGGCGGCCCTTCCGGCGCGCCGCCTCGATTGTGCGCCCTTCCGGTGCAGAAGTCCGGCCCCGCGCCGCGCAACACTACGAACTGCGAAGTATCGGCCGCGCGGTCGAGGATGCCGGCGAGCTCCGCGGCCATGTCGTCCGACACGCCGTTACCTGCGTCGGGCCGGTTCAGTGTGACGCGCATAATCGGTCCGTCCTGTTGAACGAGAATTTCGTTGTTCATTGCGGTTCCTTTCTAGCGTTAACTATTAATCAGTTCGTTAGTATCTAGACAGCTGACACAGTCGGCATCCCTCGGGCCAAGCCCTTCCGAGCGCGGGCAATGGGCCTCTGCCTTGTCGGCCGCCACCCCGTCCGCTCCAAGGGCGGCGATTCTCGCCGCCCGGGCCAGAACGCAACCTTTACGTTCCTGTGCCCGCGCTCTTCAGGACTCGCCCCTCGGTCGCCTTATGGCTACTTACTTATGAACTCCTTAGTAGCTTGGTGAATGCGCGGCCTGAATCCCGCGCCGGACGCGGTCAGGCGTTGCCGACACCTCGCCGCGTCTGGTCTCGGGGTCGATTTCCACCTCATACGTATGGCAACCGTGCTTACCCCAATCTGGTGCAAATGTCTAGCCTCGATCCGACATCAATCGACCCAAGAAATCATTGGTTCAAACAAGCTTGTAGGCAGGCCTGGATCTGTCAGTCGGCTATGACAGTGGTGATGCCTTTCTTCGATGCGCCCAGGAAATACTGGCCATCGCTGTTGCGGCACAGCACGCCTTCCTGGCGCAGGGCGTCGAGCTCAAGAGCGATTTCGCGCCCGTCCTCGCTACCGAGGCCGCGCATGATGTCCACGAAGTAGATCGGTCCCGACGCAACAGCCTCGCGCACCGTCTGGAAGCGGCGCGGGCCGCCGAATACCGCCGACGCCGCCACCTTGGTCGCCACCGTCTCCTTGCGCCCGAAGGGGACCGTGCAATCGAAACCGGCCTTGGCGCCGATGAGGCGCCCTTCCAGGGACGGGTCCATGCGCATGCCTGGCGTGCCCTCCACAAGGACGAAATCGCGGTTGGCCTGGAACCGGGTCGACAGCGCCCAGTCCATCTGACGACTGTCGGAGACGTCGATATCGTGGTCGACAACGAAGACGTGCTTGACGTTCGTGAAAGCGCTAAAAATGGCGAGGATGGCTTTGCGCGCCTCGCCTGGCGCGTACTGGCGAATGGCGACGCGCAGGTTCTGATTGCCGCCCGAACTGCTGAGAGAATGCACGGCGACTGGCTCCTTGATAACGCCGCGCAACACCTTCATGGCCATCGCCTCGGTGCGCAGGGCGCTCATGTTGGCCCCGTCGGTGCGATCCATGATACGCCCGTAGCCGTGCAAGACGGACTGATGTAGCACGTCGCGCCGCATGGTGATCGCGGTGACATGGAATACAGGGTCTAGATGCATCGGCCCGTAGTAGCCCATGTTCTCGCCGTAAGGCCCCTCGGGTTCGCAGTGGCCGCGCTCGTCGAGATAGCCTTCGAGGATCATCTCGACGTCGGCCGGGACTCGGATGTCGTTGGTCACGCACTTCACCAGCGGCAAAGGCTCGCCGCGCAACGTGGCGACCAGGGTGACCTCATCCGTCGGTATGCGCATGCTGGCCGCCATGAAGTCCAGCGGATGCGAGCCGACGGCAAAGCTCACCGGCAACCGTTGGCCGCGGGCGACGGCCCTGGTGTAGATGCGTTTGAGATCCGAGGGCGCGGTGACGTTGGTGCCGGCCTCACGACGGTTGCGCAGGCTCAAGCGCCGGCAGCCGACGTTCGTGGTCCCGGTCTCGGGGTCGATAGTGTAGTCGATGCCCGATGACAGATAGGTGCTCCCGTCGAGCTCGTGCTGCGGGTGGAACGGTAGCTTGGTCAGGTCGACATCGTCGCCTTGAATCACGACCTCGTGGACCGGCGCATCGCCGGAGGCCACTTCGATCACGGGCTGCGGCGATTCGAGACGCTTCAGGTACTCCTTCCAGGCACTGTCGACCGAAACTCCGAAGGCAGCGGCAATGCGACGACGGCCGCCGGCCACGCTGCTCACGAGTTCAACCTGCTCGGGCCCCGCCTTGCGAAATAGAACCGCCTTAGGCGTCGCCTCGATGATGCGGCTGAGTTCGGACAGCGGCACCGCTTCGTCGTGGATTTCGACCTCGCCAATATCAATCAGCTTGTCGACAAAGGTCCTGAGGCGGAACTTGTTCATGTCGATGCTGGTTTTCGAAGTCGCCGGTTTTGCCATCTGCTGCTTCCTCATACGCGAATCTTTCCTTCCGCTAACGGCTCTTTTCTTTTAGAGCGTGATAGATTTTTTCGGCGGTGATAGGCAGATCGAATAGGCGGATACCCACGGCATCGGCGACGGCGTTGGCAATGGCGGCAGGGGGACTGTTGTTGGCCAGCTCGCCAATAGCCTTGGCTCCGTAAGGCCCCACTCCACCGCTGGAGCGCACCAGCACCGTCTTCAGTTCGGGAATGTCGGCGGCCGTGGGTAGCTTGTAATCCCCGAGGCTCGCGTTGGTGACCTGGCCATTCTCCATAACCAGCTCCTCCATGAGGGCTTGGCCCAAGCCCATGATCACGCCACCGTCGATCTGGCCTTGATGGGTGATGGGATTTATGACGGTTCCCACGTCGTGGGCGGTAACGAAGCGGTGCAGCCGCATCTCGCCTGTCTCCGGGTCGACCTCCACCTCAGCTACCTGCGCGCAGATGTAGGTCACATCATCGTGCTGGGGCGCATCCTCCTGGACGGTAACCGCGAGAGGATCCTTGGCCTGGGCGACGACTTTCCTCAAGCTGATTTGCTGGCTGAGGTCTTCTCTGAGCCAGAATTTACCGCCGCCGTAGTCCGCCTCCTCGGGCCGGCACTCCAACATGCGAGCCGCTTGAGCAATGAGTTGCTCCCGCAGTTGGCCACATGCCTGAACGATGGCTCGGCCCGCAACGTAGGTCACCCGGCTAGCCCGGGCGCCGCCGTCGTTAGGGGCCGTGTCGGTATCACCCACCATCACCCGCACCTGCTCAATCGGCACTCGCATCTCCTCAGCCACAAGTTGTCGTAAAATGGTGTGGGTGCCCGCGCCCTGGTCGAAGGTAGGGCTTATCACCGTGAAGCTGCCGTCAGCCTCAGCGCTAAGGATGATTCCAGTGGGGCCGCCGCCGATATGGCGCCCGAAGAGGGTGACGCCGCGACCGTAGTTAGGGCCGGGCTTGGGACGGTCCCAGCCGGCAGCGTCCAAGGCGGCCTGAAGGACCTCGCGGAACCGCACGCTGCGCAGCCGCTGGCCTACGGCGTCATCCTCTCCTTCGCCGATGAGGTTTCTCAACCGGAACTCCGCGGCGTCCATGCCCAACTCCCGGGCGATGATGTCAGTGTGCGACTCCAAGGCGAAGTAAGTCTGAAGGGCTCCAGGCCCGCGGAAATAGCCGCCCGGAACAGTGTTGGTGTAGACCTGAAGGAACTCGAAGAAAGCATTATCAACGCGGTAGGGCCCGCCGACGTAATGAAACGTGGCGAGAGAGCCGTGGGGCTTGAGGGCGCCGTAGGCGCCGCTGGCATGCACCGCCCGCAGATAGCGGGCTAAGATGCGGCCGTCTCGCTTCACACCGCTGCGCACGGTGACCACCGTCGGATGGGCGGGATTTCCCGCCATCAACTCCTCGGTGTAAGTCATCGCTATCTTCCCCGGCCGCCCCGACTGCCGGGCCAGGAAGTAAGCAACGGGCAGGTCCAGAGCGTCGCCTTTGCCGCCGAAGTCTCCGCCTACATTGACCACGTTGAGTCGGATTTTCTCTTGAGGGATGCGGACGGCCTTGGCCAGTTGGTTGCGGGTAGCGAAGGGGCACTTGGTGGACGTCCAAACCTGGACGCGGCCGTCGTTGTCGATAGCAACGGTTCCAACGTGAGGCTCGAGGTATCCCTGGTGTCTAATAGGGATGCGGAAGGTGTGCTCCAGGATCAGGTCCGCCTCCCGAAAGCCCTGCTCCAAGTTCCCCTTGCGCCAGGCCAGGCGGGTGAGGCCGTTGGGCACATCCAGGGCCAGCACCTCTTTGGGGGCACCGTCATAGCCGGCTACGTCTTCGTGGATGCGAGGAGCGTTTGGCTGCATCGCCTCCAGAGGGTCGAAAACCGCCTGCAGTTCCTCGTACTCCACGTAGATGAGGTCCAGGGCTTCTTCGGCGGCGTCGGCCGTGTCGGCGGCCACGGCTGCTACCCTATCGCCGATGAAGCGCACCACCTCCCAGCAGAGGACGGGCATATCGCGCAGAGTCTTACCCATGAAATGACCCGGGATGTCCTTGCCGGTAATGACGGCTCTTACGCCCGGAACCTTGCGGGCTTTGGAGGCGTCGATGCGAAGGATGCGAGCATGGGGGTAAGGGCTGCGCAAGATTTTGCCCCAGAGTAAACCTGGACGGTTGACGTCAGCGGCATAGATGGCCCGACCGGTAACCTTGTCAGGGCCTTCCGCCCGCGGGATGGAAACACCAACCAGCGTGACAGCAGTCATCCTGCTCCTCCTTAGCTCATAAGGCTTAAAAGCGCGAACTCAAGTTCATAAGTGAACGGCGAATGATTCACCCGGGCGGAGCGAATGCTCCAGGCTCGCCAGGCGGGGCAGAAAAACGACCTGGGATCGTTTCCTCCGCGCTACGGATTGGGACTCCAACCGCTTGCCTTGAGCTCGGCGTAGATCTTTTTGACGATGCTGTAGTCATAGAGCTTTGAGGGGTGTGGCGTCGACGAAGCCGGCCTTGAAAGCGGCAGCGCGCGCCTCGTTCGTTCCGACCATGATAAAAAGAACCGCAGAGGGAGGAATGCCGTGTTTCTTGAGCACCAGCAGGGTGGCGAGGTGACCGGTATCCCCAAATGTGCCGATCGCCACCTTCTTGCCAATCAGCTCTTTGACCGTCTTAATCTCCGGTTTGTTGGAGACAAGCTTGTAGGTGGGCCTGGAAAGGTGCGTGTAGACAATTTTCACAGGGCCGCCTCGGATATCCGCACTCAGCGCGGCTCCAGCAGAGGTGGGCCGAAACTAAGCAAACGGTCTTTACGATAATTCTCCGGCTACGGAATTGCATATGCGCCTCCCCGTTGCTTGGCCCGTGTTTCCATCCAACGCGGGCGTGCCCGGATTTCCTTCAGGGGCCAAATCGGAATCTTTATTTTCCGAAGCCAAAAATCTTGCCGTACTGGTTGGCAAGCCTATCAACCATTTCGGCTTGTTCCTGCGCCATATATAGAACCTTCTTGCCTTGGAAATACTTCTGGGCAGAGGTCCCAGAGACGAAGGCTGAAGACTGGCCGGTGTATTTCTCCCAGATCTCCTGGGCCTCGGGAGTCACCAGAAAAGCAGCAAAGAGGTAACCCGCATTTGGATGACGAGCGCCTTTGAGAAGGCCGACTTGCAACGAAGGAGAAATCACCGGCTCAATCCCTTCGGCGAAGACGATGGGCGCACCTTTTGTTTTCGCCTGGTTGACAAAACCGTCGTGCAACGTGACGGCAACTGAAATCTCACCCAGCTGGAGGCGACTGTAAAGCTCACCCAGTGTTCCCAAAATGAGCTGCTGGCCGGCGAGCGCTTTCACAAACTCGGTCGTCTTCTTTTCACCCCACGGTCCGACGGCGAGCCGGGATAGATGGTGGGTTGTGGTCGGCATACCCAGCTTGCCCCCTTTCCACTTGGGATCCAGAAGGTCCTCCCATTTTTTGGGTGCGTTATTGGGGGTTACCATCTTGTTATTGTAAGCAGGGAGGACGATTTGATTGACAATGGAGATCGTCCCGTTGTCGTAGTTAATCGCCTTGACGTCAACGCCGAGCTTTGCATAGGTGAATGTCTGATGCAGTTTCCTGAGCCACAACGTGGCGTGATGGGCGTCGGTGACTACCATCAGATCCCATTCCGGCGGGAACCCTGCGGCAGCCTGACTTACCACCTTGCCGGCGTCCTTGGCCATGTTCCCGGCAGAGCTGTAATTCAGCTTGATATTCAGGTTGTACTTCTTGTTAAACGCCGCCCCCAACTCTTGGGCCCCCTTAGGACCAAGTGTCGCCGGGGCATAAAACTCAAGACTCTCTTCGCCCTTAGCCGCTGCAACAAGTTGTTCGATAGTGGCGGCCGCCGCCCAGGCGCACCGGCCCGTTGCCGCAAAGAGAAACAATGAAACCAATATCCCCGCCAAAGAGTATCTGATGCTTGTCATGGGTTGCGTTCCTCCTTTATGCTACACTGTGATTGTTGATATTTTGTCCTCATCCGAAAAAGTGACAACTCCAATTCTACAAAACTGCAAACTAGTAAAGATTGAGCAAATGCCATGCCAGAATAGGAAGACTGAAAAATACTTCTGTCTTCCCAGTCATGACTCTTAGCTCGAAGAGATCCTTGGAGCAGGTCCCAGTTCTTAATAATAGGAAAATTTAGGGCTTTTTTCCCACTTTTGGGTGGTCAACTCTACACTCCGCCAATAGATGCGTAGATCCGTCTTCCTCGCTTGGTTATATTTCTGGTCTGAAAATTGCGTATGGATTCAAGCTACTCCGGCTAAGCCGGAAGGCCTTACGAAACCATTTTGCGGTAGCAAATAAGGTTTCCTGAAACCAAGCCCGGACATAAAAAGCAAGAAACCCGAAGAGGGGAAAAGACATGGCATATCGCGATTTGCGCGAATATATCAAGGCATTAGAGGAGCGCGATAAGCTCCACCGCATTACGGCAGAGGTAGAAAAGGACTGGGAGATTGCGGCGGTGTGTCGCCGGGTTTTCCAGAAGTTGGCTCCGGAGCGACGCCCCGTGCTCCTTTTCGAGCGTATCAGAGGTTTCAATATCCCTCTATTAGTCGGATCTTTGGGAGCTTCGCCGGAAGTCTATGCCATCGCTCTGCAGGATCGAGTGGAGAACATCCATGAGCGATGGGAGCAAGCTCAACGGCATCCGATTAAACCGGTGCGGGTGAGCACCGGTCCCTGCAAGGAAAATATCTTGCGCGGTAATGACGCCGATCTAACCCGCTTTCCCGTCCCCATCTGGACAGTCGGAGAGGATCCTGGACCATATCTCACGGCTCCCTGCGTGGTCTCCCGTGAGCCCGACACCGGCGCCTACAACGTCGGGACCTACCGATTGCAGGTCAAAGGTTCGAAGAAGATGGGGATTTGGGCCGCCGACGGGCAGCATGTTTCCCGCCACCGTCTTAAAAACGAAGCCCGCAATCAGAGCACACCTGTCGCCGTCGTGCTGGGCCCTGATCCCGCCATTGAGATGGTCTCCGTTACCAAGTTTAGTTTCGAGACGGAAGAATACGACGTTTCCGGCGGATTGCGCGGTGAGCCCGTGCCGCTGGTGGCCTGCGAAACCATACCGATCGAGGTGCCGGCGACCGCCGAAATCGTCATCGAGGGAGAGATCCCGCCCGGCTACCGAGAGCCGGAAGGTCCTTTCGGAGAATACACCGGTTACATGGGGGCGGCAGGGAATATGCCGGTGATTGAGGTGACCTGCATCACGCATCGCCACAACCCCATCTACCGCGCCTTCTTCAGCCAAATGCCGCCGAGCGAAAGCAGCTGCATCAAGCGCGTGGGCCGCGAGCAATCTATACTAAAACATCTCCAGCACGATCTTGGACTTCCGGTGCGGGATCTCCACCTTCCGGAAAGCTCCGGGGCGGCAGGCACCATGTTGATCTCCATAAAAAGGGCGAACCCCTCGGATGTCAAACGCGTGGTCTCCGGCGCGCTGCGCTACGCGGAAGGATTCGGCAAGTTCATTATCGTGGTTGACGAAGACGTTGACATTCAGGACCACTGCCAGGTGGAGTGGGCCATGAGCTTCCACGTTCAGCCGGCAAAAGACATCGAAATCATCCAAGATGTTCAGGCGGTGGCTTTAGATCCATCCCAGGCGCCGGCAGACGTGCCCCAAGAAGACGAGTCGAGAAAAACCAGCTCTAAGGTGATCATAGACGCCACTCGCAAGCACAGGTTCCCAGCCCGCGCTTTACCTCCGGAAGAGCACCTGCGAAGGGTGGACAACCAGTGGGCGAAGTACGGATTAGAACGGTGAGCGATGATTAAAGTAGCGATCGATGTCGGAGGCACCTTTACGGACTGTTTAGTCCTCGATGACCAGGACCAATTGCATCAATTCAAATCCCCAACCACACCCAGCGATCCCACTTTAGGTCTGATGAATGTTCTGAAGAAAACCGCGCTCTCCTTCGGCATGGATTTTTCTGAGTTCCTTTCTAATGTCGGGCTGCTCATAGCCCACGGCACCACCCTTTCCACCAATGCCCTGCTAACAGGGAAAATCGCCAAGACCGGTCTCATAACCACCAAGGGATTCCGCGATACTATCGAGGTGCGCCGGGGTTATAAAAACATCCGGACCTCTCGCTTCAATGTCTTTGTTCCTCCCTACAAGCCCCTTGTCCCCCGATACTTAAGAATCCCTGTTGAGGAGCGAACCCTCGATACGGGAGAAATCCTCAAGCCCCTGAAGGAAGAAGATGTTTACGCGGCTATCAAGAAATTTAAGGAGGAAAAGGTCGAGGCCGTGGCGATCTGTTTCCTTCATAGCCACATCAATCCCGCTCATGAAAAGCGGACCTTGGAGATCTGCCGGGAAGAAATGAGCGGCGTTTACGTGACCGCCTCCCACGAGGTCTTGCCGGTATTTCGGGAATACGAACGCTTCAGTACCACGGTGGTGAGCGCCGCCGTAGGTCCCATCACCCAGTCTTACCTCACGGCACTGACAAATCGCATGAAGGAACTCGGATTTCGGGGAACCATTTACCTGGTTCAAGGAGGAGGGCTGATCCAATCAGTGGAAGAATCCGTACGCCGTGCGGTCTCTCTCATCGGCTCTGGTCCGGCGGCGGCGCCCTCGGGCGCGATCCGGCTAGGCCAGTGTTTTAGTAGCAGCGACATTTTCTCCGTTGACATGGGCGGCACCAGCTTTGATGTCTGTCTTATCCGAGACGGGGTCATCCCAACCACGGATTTTAACTGGGTTGAAGACGAGCGAGTTGCCATGAAAATGGTCGACGTACAAAGCGTCGGCGCCGGAGGCGGCAGTATTGCTTGGATTGATGCTCTGGGTTTGCTCCGGGTCGGGCCTAAAAGCGCCGGGGCCGATCCCGGACCCGTCTGCTACGGGAAAGGTGGAACCCAACCGACAGTCACAGACGCGGATCTGATTTTAGGCTACATCCCAGCCGACTACTTTCTGGGCGGAGAAATCCTGCTCAGGTCCGACCTTGCCGAAACGGCGATCCGGACCGTGGCCGAACCTTTGCGGCTTGATGTCCCCGCCGCAGCACACACGATTTTTACCACAGTGAATTCCCTGATGGCCGACAAGATGACCGAAATTTCTACCAAGCGCGGTTATGACGTAAGGGATTTCGCTCTGGTGGTGGGCGGAGGCGCCGGGCCTGTGCACGGCGCCCACCTGGCTGAGCTGTTAGAAATTCCCACGGTCGTCATCCCCCGCTACGCGGCCGCTTATAGCGCCTTCGGCATGCTGAACATGGAACTAGGGAGGGATTTTGCCCGCTCGATCGTCGCGCGCATGAAAGTGCTCAATCTGGAGCGGGTGAACCAGCTTTTTTCCGAAATGGAGGTCGAGGCCCGGCAAGTCCTAGGAGAGATCGGGATTGCGGCCCGAGAGATGGCGCTGAAGCGCTCGGTGGAAATGCGCTACGTAGGCCAATTTCACGAAGTGGAAGTAGCCGGGGCGCCGTTAGGAAGGATCGGCCCGGAAGAGCTAAAGAAAATCGTCGAGGGCTTTCACCACCGCCATAAAGAGCTTTTTACCTTTAATATGCCTGAACGCGAGGTTGAGTTCTTGAACCTCCGTCTCAAAGCCACCGCGCGCCAGGAACCCTTAAGGTTGGGTGAAATCCCTCGGGCCACCCGGGATTTGAATTCAACCATGAAGCGCCGTCGTCCTGTTCTCTGGAGTCTGGAGAAGGGCTTCGAAGAAACCTCCGTCTTCGATGGGACAAAGCTGGCTGCCGGGAACACGATCCCCGGGCCGGCGATTATTGAGGAATCGGCGACCACCGTGGTTATTCCCAGGTCTTACGTATGCATGGTGGACAACGTGAAGAACTACATCCTTACCCGGAGGTAAACGCCAATGGCTGCTGCCCGAGTGAACCCTCTGACCTTATCTACTGTTTGGCATTCCTTGCAGAGCATCTGTAAAGAGATGCGTCACGTGGTGGATCGCACCTCCCAAAACTATTTGATCGCTCAGCTCCACGATGTCTCTATGGGGATCTGGGATGCCCAGGCTCGTACGGTGGCCGTCCCTATCGGCCTTTCGGTGCAATACCTCGGAGGTAAACTCGCCGTGGAATATGTCCTCAACAAGTTTAAAGGGAATTTAAATCCCGGGGACATGATTCTGGTCAACGATCCTTACCACGGCCACTGCTGTCACCTGCCGGATTGGGGCTTTTTTCGCCCCATATTTTACCAAGGTGAACTGCTGTTCTTTACTATGTGTCGGGCGCACCAAATGGACACCGGCGGCTCTTATCCGGGAGGATATTTCCCCAACGCCTATGACATCCATGCGGAGGGTCTCTGCATCCCCGGAACCAAAGTGATGGAGGCAGATAGAGAACGGGAAGATGTGATGGAGTTGATCCTGAACAACGTGCGCTGGCCCCAAGGAGTTCGGATCGACAACTACGCCCAGATCGCCGCCACTCGGATATGCGAGCGGCGGATCATTTCGCTCCTCGACAAATATGGGAAGGAGACCGTATTGGCTTGCATAGAGGAGATGATGAACCGCACGGAGATCGCGGTGCGGACGACCCTGGATAAAATCCCCGATGGAACCTACTACGGAGAAGCGGCCACAGACGATGATGGAACGGAGTTGGACGTGCCGGTCTGGGTTCGTTGCGAAATTACCGTGAAGGGAGACACTCTCAAGGTGGATTTTTCCAAGAGCGACAAGCAACGAAAGGGGTTTGTGAACTGTGTCTTCGCCACCACATTCAGCAATGCGCTCTCGGCGCTTTTTATGTTTATGGACCCGAATTTAGGAGAGTACCATAACGAGGGGAGCATGAGACCCATCACGATCTACGCCCCTCCCGGTTCCGTGGTCAATGCCCAATATCCTGCCCCCGTGGGCGCTTCTCCTGTGAGCATGGGGCACCAAATCATTGAATCCGTAGTCATGGCCATGTCCCAGGCCATGCCTGAAAGGGCCATTGCCTGTTGGGGAAAGCGCTACGAACATTACTTTTTCGGCCTGGATCCTCGCACAAACGAAAAATATGTCGTGACAACCTTTGATATAGCCGGAGGCGCCGGGGCAGTCAGAGGATTTGACGGATATGAAGGAGCCATATCTATCGGCGCCCTGGGTGAGGTCAATAGAGGAAACGTAGAGGAAGTGGAGATGCGATTTCCATGGAGGAGCATCCGCTCGGAGTTTGCCACGGACACGTGCGGCGCCGGCAGGTGGCGCGGGGCCTCAGGTTTTCACTGGGAGGTCGAGAATGTCGGCGGAGATGCCGGAATGGCGACCGGAAGCTCCGACGGTGAGGTGGTGCGGGCGCCGGGCGCCCTGGGCGGTGAGCCGACGCCCAACTCTCGGGCGTGCCTGCTTCGTAACGGTGAATCCAGCGAGATTCGCGCCCACCGGCTTTATGAAATCAAGCCGCGAGATGTGATCCGCAAGGTCAGCGGCGGCGGCGCGGGTGTAGGCAATCCCGCGGAGCGTGATCCCGAAAAAGTGCGCTGGGACATAGTCAACGAATTCATCAGCATCGAGAAAGCGCGGGATACCTATAAGGTTGTCGTTGATCCGGTTTCTCTTACGGTCGATGCCGAAAAGACACGAGCGCTCAGGTCGCAAAAGCCGGAGAATCCAGAGTCTCAGTAGCGCTTTGTTCCAATTGAAACCGAGGATCGTGGGCGCTAAGTCCTCCCGCGCCGCCGGAAATTCCGCGTCCCGCCAAATCTTTATTTTCCGAAACCGAGAATCTTGCCGTACTCTGTTGCAAGTCTGTCCACTGATTCAGCTTGCTCAGCGGTCATGTACAATACTTTTTTGCCCTGGACGAGCTTGTAGGAGGCGGTACCTTTATCATAGTAGATCACTTTGGGATCAACGCCCAGGCTGGCATAGTCAAACGGCTGATGAGCCTTTTTAAGCCACAACGTGGCGTGATGGGCATCGGTCACCACCATCACGTCCCATTCCGGCTCTGCTCCAG
>ORJL011041512.1_pt1 | contig 15670 bp, 24 predicted proteins | sample 1779941 | NCBI WGS metagenome assembly ORJL01 (sample SAMEA104232317, study PRJEB22302) | groundwater metagenome | biome: forest; feature: aquifer; material: groundwater | place: USA | collected 2011-08-07 | depth 5.8 m | reverse complement strand
ATCTCGCTTAAAAGCATAATTTCCCATCGAAGCAAGACAATATTCTTCATCTCCAGGTATCGGCTTGGGATTTTCCGGTTTCTCTTCAAAGTTGATCAATCTATAATTTTCATCTACGGACAATACTCCAAATCTTTTTACAGCATCTTCTCTTCTTATTGGTATTGCTGAAATTGTCAGGTCAGCATCTTTTTGAAGATGAAAATCATTTTTTTCAATAATATCCATAAGATAGATATGATCGCCACCAAATATATTTACTATATTTGGACGCTCGGTTCTTATCCTATTTGAATGCTTAGCAATTGCATCTGCTGTCCCTTCATACCAACCTCCACTTGCAGATTGGGTGGCTGGCAATACCGTGATCTCTTCATCAACACCAACCCCAAATCTATGATACCATCCAAATTTAATGTGTTTGTGCAATGATTCTGACTGATATTGCGTTAAAACACATATTTTTCTTATTCCTGAATGATATAGATTGCTCAGTACAAAATCAATTACCCTATACATTCCTCCAAATGGAACTGCTGATTTAGCACGATCCCTGGTTAATGGATAGAGCCTTTCGCCTTTTCCACCCGCTAATACAAAAGCTAACGTTGTTTTTCTTGGCATTTTAGTCTACATAAATAATCTCAACTTGTTTCTTTAACAAATCAAAATATAATGATTTATATTTTTCACCAGCCTCTCTGTATTTTGATCTTAATGTTAAACTAGAGCCATCCTGATTTTTAAAAAATCCAGCATGTTCAAAAAAACCTACATATCCATTTATAAGAAACCATTTTTTAGCTATCTGGTTTAGAGGTCCTTGGTTTGTTATACTGGGAAAAAATATCTTTTCCAGGCCATTATAGTCTCCCCTAAATAAATCGCCAAAAGATTCTGTAATCAATCTGTTTATCAAATCTTTGTCAATTTTCATCAGGTAAACGCTAAATTTTCAATTTATAAATCTTTCTTTCTTAGTGGTGGTAACAATAAGTATATATAATTTTTTACTTTTGATTATTATAGATGGTAATCGTTGTAGAAGTGTCTGAGATATTAGATTCTGGAGCTTTTGGAGATCTTGAAAAAAAAGCCAAAGATTTAGGTTTTGAAAATCCCAATCTGAGAAATTTTGTAATATTAAGAGATAATGACGAATCATATGAAAGAAGAATTGTGAATAATCCGCCAAAATCGGTTTTATATTTAACAAATCATGGATCTGATCCTGCTATGATCTATCAAGAAAATATTACTGAAGTCTATAAACTTGCAAGATTTAGGCGGGCGCCTGATTCATTTTAGACTAATCTGCCAACACTATATCTGCTATTTCTTTGCCCTTTAACCTTATTTCTTCTTTTGTTAAACCTTTTAATTCATGTGGAAAAACTACCCATTTAGATGTTTCATGAATATAAAAATCAGGTATTCTTGATGTTTGATTAGATTTTGGTTTAAAGTAAACACTAGCGAGTTTTGTTTCTGGCATGTTCCTTCTGCATCTTTTTATTAGCTCTTGAATAATCGCATTTATACTTAAACCCTTGTCAAAAATATCCTCAACTATTAATAAACTATCATCAGCATTGCAGTGATTAACTAGGTATTCTAGACCATAAACTTTTATCTCTCTACCTATTTTTTCAATTCCAACATAGCCTTCAGTTTTAATTGGAACATGGTCTGTTTTAATACCATAGTAATCAAGATATTCGTGAACTGCTATTCCGGGAGGTGTGCCTCCTCTCCATACTCCAACCATATAATTTGGCCTATATCCAGAATCCCTTATTTTTTTAGCAAGTCTAAATGAATCTAGAAGATAATCGTCCGCAGTCACAAACAACATATCTCTTACTGCAGTAGCTTCTTCCATTAAAAAAGGTTGATAGAGTTCATTTATATTGTTTTCTTTAGTTTAAACTATATTTCTATAAAGCCTTTTTTTGATATTTTATTCTTAAATCCAAAGCTGTTATGCCCAAAATTAATCAATAAATCCACTTTTATTGTTTCTAAACCTAGAGGAACATCGCAGCTTCCCCAATTAGAATTCAGCCATATTACAATCTTTGCATTTGTATTTTCTTCAAGGTATTTTGCTATTTTTGTAGCTTGGGGCTTTAATCCATCTGGCAATTGAATGCATACTATCTTAGCTTTTTCTTTCTTAATGGATTTTACTGCTTTTTCCAGATCTAAATTGTATTCCATCTTACACTCCAAAACCTTTTGGCATTTTCTTGCCGAATTTCTTCATTAATTTGTTCATGTCGGGCTCTTTGTCCATGCCTTTAAAGACCTTTACAAGTTTTTTGCTCTGTCGATATTGCTTTAATAATTCTCTAACTTCTCCAGGATTGGTACCAGAGCCTTTAGCAATTCTGTCTATCCTAGATCTAGTCAAGATGTCTGGATTTTCAAGCTCTTCTTTTGTCATCGATTGAAGAATATGCTTCCATTTTTTTAACTTGGACTCCTGAACTTGAAGCATCTCTTTAGGTACATTAAGATTGCTCATGCCAGGAATAAGCTCCATTATCTTGCTCAATGGTCCCATTTTTGACATTGCTTCCATCTGCTCATACAAGTCAATGAAATTAAAGTCACCTTTCAAAAATCTCTTTCCCAAATCTTGGGCTTTTTCTTCTGAGATTGCGTCCTGGGCTTTTTCCAATAAAGCTTTAAGGTCACCCATGCCTAAAAGCCTTGAAACAAAACCTTCTGGATCAAATTCTTCTAAGTCCTCTACTTTTTCCCCTACTCCTATAAACTTAACTGGAGCTTTAGTAATAGAGGCAGCTGTTAGAGCTCCTCCGGCTTTTGCAGTTCCATCTAGCTTTGTTATTAAGACTCCTGTAATGTTGACTGACTTATGGAATTCCTCGGCCTGACTTTTGGCAGCTTGCCCGATATCAGCCGAAATTACTAATAAACGCTCATCTGCCTTTATCTCCTTTTGAAGATTGGTAATTTCTTCTATCAAATCCTTGCTCAAGGCATCTCTTCCGGAAGTATCAACTAGTAATATATCGTACTTAGAATATTCCTTTTCAAATTTTTTATAAATCTTAATAGGATTTTTTTCTGTCTTGTCAATAAAGCATGGAATCTTAATCTGATTGCATAATTGTTCTAATTGAGACATTGCAGCTGGCCTATGGACATCTAATCCTAGGGCTGCAACCCTGTAATTTCTTTTGCCGTAGTATTTTGCAATCTTAGCCAATGAAGTAGTTTTTCCTGAACCGAACAGACCAACCATCATTATCTTAAATGGCTTTTTGTCAAGAATTTTAATTCCGGATTTTTCCTTGCCCAAGAATTTAACTAGTTCTTCATAAACTATTTTTATTAAATGCTCTTTTTGGTTTATTCCCTTTATATCTTTTTCTTCTAAGGCCCTTTTTTTTATTTCCTTGCTTAGATCAAAAACTAATTGCACATTGACATCTGCCTGCAATAAGGCTCTTTGGATGTCTTTTACTAATTCATCTATTAAGGCTTCATCTACAAATAAGCTTCCAGCTATCTTCTTTAGTGTAGCTTTTAGACTATCGCTTAGTTTTTCTAATACCATAAATCTTTGATTTTCTCGATGTATTTAAGTGTTTTTATAAAACAAATTCTTTATTGGCAATCTATAATCTTTAGTCTTAATATTGTTACTTATTACTAGTAGTTACAAATAGAAAGATTTATAAAAGATTAAATTTTTAAATAGATTAGAATAAACAGGTAAAAATGGGACGAAAACAACCAAAAATCTACTACGCAGCAACCTCTTATATCAGGGGAGATAAACGAGTAGGCATAGATTATTCAAAAGGCATACCAAGTACATTAGAATTAACTGTGGTAGATGGTATTATTTTAAATTCACAAAGCAAGCCTTATACAGGAGATGCTCAATTTAGTATTAGAGACAATTACGGTATAAAATTAGCTAAAGTATATCCAGCAGATATTTTGTATATGCCCCATCCAACATTAACTAAAGGTGGCCCGGTAATAGGCGCTGGAAAATTAAAAGTTTCTAATGGGCTCGTAGAAGAGGTAAATGCTGAATCTGGACATTACAGGGACATATTTAATTCTGTAGAGTATTCAAGAAACACGCTTAAGGTTTTTTGGGAAGCTTTTAGAGTAAATAGAATGAAAATGTCTACTGGAGCAAGAACTAGCATGGAATATATCTTGTTTAGAAATCAGAAAGCTAATTTACAAGTTCGATAGATTTTTTTAATTCTCTTTCAACTGTTACAGTATAATCACTCAAATTTTTTATTAGTTCTTGTGGATTTAAATTCCTATCTAATAAAGGCATAAATGCTGATAGAGTAACTATTAATTCTTCACTTTCATTATTTAAATCGTAATTCTTTAATCTTTCATAGTATTCAAACAATTTTTCTAGTAAGGCATTTTTTCCATTAAGACCGTATGCGACATGGGCTTCTTCATGACCTTTTATAAATAAGTTAATTATATCTTCAAGATCTCTTTTATAAAAAGTAGTCCAAGCACAATATAAATTCTTTTCTTTATCTGAAAAACCATAAACTCTAGTAATCCCTCCTCCTTCCAAATATTCTCGGCCAAGTAAATGTGGTGGTATCATTGATAGCCTATCAATACCATATAGCTTATCCAAATCTCTTCCAAATCTATGTATGTCATGATGAAACCCCAAATCTACATAGCAATTATATCTATCAGTTTCTATATCTATGTCTAAAGTAGGAAAATGAATCCTATTTCTTGGATCTCTTTCTTTTCTCAGTCTTTTTAGTATTAATCTATAAGCTTGTAAAGGGATTAAATTTACGGGTGAATCTAGATAGGTTTCTTTTACCATTAATATATACTGGAATATATACTTATAAACATTCGCATTTATTAATATTAATAAGCTATAACAGATTAATAATCATTTATATTCCATAATAAAATTTAAAATATAAGGAAAGAATTTTATTTCTTTCCAAGAATTTTGAACATCTTTGTTCCGCAGTTAGTACAGAGTCCAGACATGGCTCTCATGCCGTTCTTCATCACTACCTCTTTTTCATCTTTCATCTCTCTTTGAACTTTACACCTCATACAGCGACCTTCTACCATTTTGATTCCTCCATTTTCACTAAAATTTATTAAATTTAATAAGAAAACCATAATAATAAGCCTTTTTAAGCTTTATTGTTATAATGTTTCTATTGAAATTATATAAAATTAAGTTAGAGTAACATATACTATAAAATATATTTTACAAACAATTCCTATTTCTCGCACTTCTCACGGCTCGCGCGCCAGATTTATAAAGGACTTCTTTTTTATTATAAACATAATATGTCAGAAGAATTAAGAATAAAAATCTACAAAAAAGAGCAATTAATTCTGCTCCAAAAATTCAATAAGAACTTTAACTGGTAAATTAGTGTTTCTTAAGGCAACAAACAAAAATATGAGATTCATAGTTGTATTAGCTAAGATAAAAAAGTTATCAAATAGTATTATTTATAGAGATTTAACAAAGTATGCTGACTTTTTGATTTTGAAAAATGAATTTAATAAAAAAGATATAATAAATGCAAGAAATAAAATAATAAAAAGAATTCATAATCCTAAATTACTTAAAACTTCTTTATAATTAAACTCTTTTAAATCATCTAATCCTTGTCCGAATCCAAGATAGATTATAGGTTTCTTTGTTACATATTCAATAGAGATTATAGCCCCACCTTTTTCATCCACATCTGTCTTTGTTAGTATAATACCATCTATACCTATTCTTTCGTTAAAAATTCCTGATTGTTCAATTGCATCGTTACCCACTATTGATTCTGTTATAAATACTTTAAAATCAGGATTTATTACTTTATTTATTTTTTTTAATTCGTCCATTAAGTTTACGTTGCTATGTTGTCTGCCCGCTGTGTCTAAAAGTACGACATCTATATTATGGCTTTTTCCATATTTAACAGTATCATAACAGATAGCTGTTGAATCTGAGCCATATTGCTGTCTTATAACCTTAACTCCTAAACGATCACCTAATTCTTCTATCTGTTCAATAGCTCCTTTTCTAAAAGAATCGCCAGCACCAAGGACTACAGTTAATTTATTTTTCTGGCATAATTTTGCAAACTTAGAAATAGTTGTAGTTTTACCAACCCCATTTACGCCAAAGAAAGCGATTATATACGGCTTTTCTTTCTTTTCCTTTATTTTTTTTATAAGATCAATTTGCTCAACCTCAAAAAGACTTTCAATACTTTTCTTTAAGCTTTCACGAACCTCTTCTCTTACTTTGTCTCTCTTAATCGGCTTAGTTGTCAGATCTTTTTTCAGATCTTTCTTTATTTTCTCTATTACTTCTACTGCGACATTATTCTCCAGTAATCCAATCTCCAGTTCCCAGAAAAGTTCGTCAAATTGCTTTTCGCTTATTACTTTGGTTGTTACCTTTTCTTTTATTACCTGGAAAACGCCTCTTTTCTCTTTTACTTCTTGAATTTCACCGGATTCATCTTTAGAAAGAATAATCTCTTCGATAGGCTCTTTCTTCCTTTTTAGAAAATCGAAGAATTTGTGTTTTTCCTCTTTTTTTCCTTCTATGACTTCTGGAATTTCAGGTTTTGGTTCTTCTATTTTTAATTCTTGCTCTACCTTAGGCTCTTCCTCTGTTTCTTCCTTAGTCTCTTTATGCCTTTTTTCCTTCTCTTTTTTAGGTTTTTTTTCTTTACCTTTTCTTTCTAATTTATGCTGTTCTTTTATCTCTTCTTTAACCTCTTGAATAGGCTCAGAAATAGTGGTTTCTGCTTCAACTTCTTTGTCTGGAGCTTCTTCTACTCTTTTTGTTATCTTATCTATAGCTCCTTTTATCTTGTCTTTCAAAAATTTAAACATAAAAATCAGCTTTAAACAGGACTTTTAAATGTTTTGAATTTAGAGAGAATTATACAAGTTAATAGCTTCATTAGCCTTATTATCCTTAATCAACTCGTGCATTCTCTTGAAGGTTTTCTTGTCGAATTTCATTGTTTCGACTTTTTTAATATGTCTAGGAATAATCTCAATCTTTTCTCTTTTTGTTGTTGGTATGTTCTTGAAATTATAGGTAGCATGTTCAGAATAAGCCTGCTGTTTTAATTCATTCATTTTTAATTCGCTATAGAGATTCTTTATTGAGCCATATAAAGTAGTTCTGACTCTATGATTTCCATATTTAATCAGTTTTCCATAATACCTCAGAAGATGCTTGTTGTAGTGGTCTAAGGCTTTCTCAATCCAGCCAGCATTCATGTAATAATAAATATCCTCAAATTCCTTAAGGAATCTTTTCTTGTAAAAATTATAGATATAAAGACCCAGGCAATAATGGTAGTTTGACTCTATAAAATTAATCAGCTTTTCTGACCTTAATCCAAATTCAAGATATCTTTTCCTGTCATGGATGTAGTCAAGCTTTTCCTTTAGCAAGTCCATATTGTTTTTTTCTGCAACAACCCGGGCTTCTTTAATACTTATATAAAGAATCATGGAATCCTTATAGATTTGATAAGACTTCTTTAGCTTTTCATCCATCGGAAATTTCTGTGATTCTTCTTCAATAATATAGTATAATTTTAAGGTCTCATCAAAATTTGTTTCTTCAAAAAACTTATGGGCTTTCTTCAGAAGAATTTTCAGTCTTTTATTAGAATGCATAGATTCCTGTTATTTCCAGATTATTTAAAGATTATTATTTTAAAATTAGTTTAGTACTCAGGAGGCATTCCGCCAGGAGGCATTCCTGGTCCATTCCTTCCAAGATTAGAAGCTGCAATTACATCATCTATCCTTAAAATTAATTCTGCTACCTCTGTTGCTGATTTTGTTGCCTGTGTCTTAATCTTTAAGGGTTCGATTATTCCCATCTTCCAGGCATCTGTAACCTTACCTCTAAAAACATCAAGGCCAGCCCATTTGTTGCCTTTATCATGCTGGACTTTTAATTCTGTAAGCATGTCTATAGGATCTAGGCCTGCATTTTCTGCAAGAGTTCTTGGAATTATTTCAAAAGAATCTGCAAAAGCCAATACTGCTAGTTGTTCTCGGCCAGACATCTTGTTTGCGTATTGCCTTAAGGCCTTGCTTACTTCCATTTCAGCAGCACCGGCGCCAGCTACTATCTTTCCAACTTGTAATGCAGCCGCTATGTCTCCAAGAGCATCTTTCATCGCTCTTTCAACTTCATCAATAACATGAGAGGTTCCTCCTCTAATTAGGATTGTAACTGCTTTCGCATTCTTGCATTCTCTTACAAAAGTCATGGCTTCGTCACCAAGCTTCAATTCTTCTACTAAGCCAGCGTTTCCCAAGTCTTCTGGGCTTAGGTCATTCAGATTGCTGATAACAGTTGCCTTAGTTGCCCTGGCCAGATTGTCCATGTCTGATTTTTTAACTCTTCTAACAGCATAAATTCCTGCTTTTGCAAGGTAATGCTGGATTATATCATCAATGCCTTTCTGAGTGATTACAACATTCGCATTGGACTTTATTATTTTGTCAGCCATGTTCTTAAGCATCCTTTCTTCCTGGTCAATAAAAGCCTGCAGTTTCATAGGATCGTTGATTTCTATTTTTGTGTCAGTTTCTGGGCCTTTGATTTCTAGGGCTAGGTCTAATAGAGCAATTTTCGCATTTTTAACCATCCTAGGCATTCCGCTATGTACACGTTCTTTATCTAGAACTATACCTTGTATCAATTCTGTATCTTCTACTCCATTTCCCATTTTCTTTTCTATTTTGATGGAGTCCATGTCGATTATTATTTTGCCATTTTCATTGCTAAGAACTTGTTTAATTGCAGTAACGCTTAAATTTGCAAGATGTTCTTTACTGGATTCAGCACCTTTTCCTGTAATTGCTGTTATTGCTATTTTCTTCAATAATTCGGTATCTTTTTCATGGATGTTTTCTGCAATTTTGTTAAGAACTTCCTGGGCCTTTGCTTCAGCCAGTCTATATCCTTTTGCGATGACTGTAGGATGAATTTCCTGATCTAATAATCGTTCAGCATTTTTTAAAAGTTCGCCTGCCAATACAACTACTGTAGTTGTTCCGTCTCCAACCTCATTTTCCTGTGTTTTAGCAACTTCTACCAGCATTTTAGCTGCAGGGTGCTCAATCTGCATCTCTTCTAGAATTGTGACTCCATCGTTAGTAACTACTATATCCCCTAAAGAATCAACCAGCATCTTATCCATGCCTTTTGGTCCTAGAGTAGTTCTAACAGTTTCAGCAACCACTTTTGCTGCCATAATATTGTTTCTTTGAGCATCTCTGCCCATCGTTCTTTGTACATTATCTGCCAATATGAATATGGGCTGATTTCCGCCTTGTTGTGTCATTTTTTAATTTGCCCCCGATTATTAGAACTATTAGATTTTTATAGTTTTTAAACCCTAGAAGTTGTTTATAAAGGTTTCGGCGGGGGTGTATTGTTACCTTAACGTGGCTTTTTTGAGAGAAAATGATAAACCAAAAAGAATTTAAAGAAAGTAATATTGTTTATAACAAGAAAGAGGTGTATACTATGGCTAAGAAAAAAAGAACTATCTGGGGTGTAATAGGAATTATTTTAGTCATAATGGGTGTTACTGGTTCTATACCGTTTGCTATCCAACGTCAATTTATAGGTGTAAGTGTATCTGCAGTTTTTGTTATTGGAGGCGTTATCTTAATAGCTTGGGCTTTTGGTGATTAAAATAGTAAGTGAGAAAATTAAGAAAAATATACTAGACTTACATTTTCAAAAAAATTTAGTTATCACTTCTACTTCTATTATTATAGCATTTACATATCTTATAGGTGTAGGTATTGCTATTTTGACCAAACAATTACAATTTGATAATTTTATTAGTATAATTGTTCTTATTACTATTAGCATTGCAGTTTTAGGAATCTCTGGATTTTTCTTTTTCAAGTCATATTACCATATTAAAAATATATTAGATGTTATAAAAGAATTAAAATTAAAGTGAGCTTAACCTAATCAAATCCAGCAATTTATTTTTACCTAGCTTTAAATCCGTAGCCAATTCATTGTATCGTAACATCAAAAGGATTTTTTATTTAAAACAATGAAACATAAAAATATATAAATGGACAGATGTTCATTTTATTGGGCAGTATATAAATAAATGATTTTCAAAAAAGAGGTCGATAATGGCAATTAGACGTTTAGTTCATTCACACAGCTATGCTAATCAAGGCAATGTTCTAAGAGACATAATACTTGGCGGTCAAGATGGATTAGTCAACGTTCTAGGGAGTGTTTTGGGAGTAGCAGCTGCAACAAATGATACAAAAATAGTAATCATAGCTGGTATTGCCGCAACATTAGCAGAATCCATATCCATGGGGGCAGTTGCCTATACATCTTCAAAAGCATCTCATGACTTCTACTTAAGTCAACTGGCTTTAGAGAAAGACTCTATAAAAAAGATAAAGCACTTTGAAATAAAGGAGATAAGAAATTTATACTATAAAAAAGGATTTAGGGGTAAACAATTAGATTCCATAGTAAAAAAAATAACATCCAACAAGGATCTATGGCTAAAAACAATAATGCAAGAAGAAATAAAGTTAAGCGATGTTTTTAGAAATCCTGTAAAAAATGCCACGATTGTGTTTTTTGCTTCTTTGATAGGGTCTGTAATACCATTACTACCTTTCTTTGCAATGCCTGTAAAGCCTGCAATAATTACTTCTTTTATAATTTCAACAACAGCCTTATTTATTTTGGGAGCAATTAAAGGAAAGCTTACTTATGGAAGTTGGAAAAGATCTGGTATTGAATTAGCAGCTATTGGGATTATTGCAGCAGTTGTGACATATATTATTGGTATCTTAGTTGGTAGAGTAATCTTGCATTTCTATTAGACAGTTCTTCTAGCACTCTTGACTTGTAGGAAGGAAGATCTGATAAGTCCTCTTTTGTTGGAAGATTATCCATAAGATAGATTATTCCCTCTCTTCCATATTCTCTTATTACATCTCCGACAAGATGCCTGCCACCATCATAAATAAGATATTTTTTTAGAGTTGAATCCCTATTCCAGAAATTTTCTGTAGATCTAGGCCAGGCAGAGTCTTTGAAATTAGATTTTCTACCAGTAACTTCTGTCTCTATGAATTCAGCAATACCTTCACTCACTAGCCTTAAGCCCAGTTCTGAATATTTGTCCTTACAAGCCAAGGGCCAATTGCCATTACCTAGGCTTTCGCTTAAGCTATCAGCATAAGAATGGCCTAGTTCATGCTTCAATACAGTATTTATGTTAACAAAAGGATAATCCGTTATAAAAATTGTATTTGTTGATGGATTATAAACTCCTAATGGTCTTGTTCCATATTCCTTGTATGTTTTTTCTATATAAGATTTTGGAATTCCAACTTTTACTGACGGTATTCTGGACTGTTCAATTCTTAGACTTTCAAATTTCTCATTTTGAAGATGGATAATGCTTTCTAAATTTTCTCCAATATACGCTGTTCTGTCTTTTATTATATCTGTTCTGGGTGAAGTTCCAGATATTAAATAACCAGACAGGGTTATAGCCGCAATAGAAATAAAGCGAATAAATTTTTTTGGCAGGTTCATTTTAATTGGCAGACTATTCATGTCCAAGCAAATTAAGAAAATCTTATAAAGATTGCCAAAAAGTATAAATTAAAAGATTCTGTGTAATAATTAATTCTAAAATAGACTATTACTACACAAAGCTTCAAAAACCGAAATATTTATATATGATATAATTATTGTAATTACAGGTGATTACATTTGATAAAATACAGTAAACATGCTAGAGGTCAAATGGTAGAAAGAGGCATATCTGTAAACGAAGTAGAAATGGCTATTAAAGCAGGAACAAAGGAGTTACAAAAACCGAACAAAATATTATATCATTATAGATACTTCATTGTGGTAACTAAGAAAATACTAGATAATCATTTTGTAATAACAGTAAAACCGAGGTGGAAAAAATGAAATGTCCTATATGTGAAAAAGGAATATTGAAGAAGGGAACTATAAAAGAGTATATGTTTGGAGTTTATTTAGGAGAATTTCCAGCTGAAATTTGCAGTGATTGTAATGAATCATTTACTGATTCTAATACAACAAAAGAAATAGAAAAGATATCAAGAAAAAAAGGTTTATGGGATTTGGGTGCTACAACTAAGATAACAAAAACTGGTAATTCATTAGCTGTAAGAATACCAAAAAAGTTAGCAGATTATTTAAACTTAAAAGATGGTAAAGGGGTATATGTGCATCCAGAAAAAGATAAATTGATTATAGAATCTGAACCTTGAAATATCTAGATTTTGTGTAAAAATGCGAGTTGTGTAATAATGGCTGTTTCTGTGTAAAAATGCTTTTAAAGATAGATTTTTAAACTTTTTTATATAATCATATCAAACTTAAAATGGAGACAACTACACAATCTAAAATTGCAACAGACTTTGGCTTATATTTAGCTTCATTAGATTTGATTACAAGAGAAATCTATAGAGATTTTAATCCAGCTGGTTTCAAGCATGATAGTTTAAGAAGAAGCGATATTGAAACAGTAAATAGATACTCTTTGCAACATGATGAGGATGCATTTAAAACAGTAGCATCATTATTTAGATTTAATACTAATCACTATTATGATTCATACAAATTTGTTAAGGCATTGGCAGAAATTGAATTTCCAGACAATGTAGCTGAGTTTCATCCATCCGTTTATGGTAGAGAGTGTGAATATAGTATGATGTTTAAGATGGATAATGAAATAAAAAGAGGTCAATTAGAATCAATTTTACAAGATGATGAAACTATTAATGAATCGGGTTGCTGCGGAGAGTATGGATACATAATAAATTCTCCTGAAAGAAGTAAGACCAATCCTATTGCAAGAGCATATAAATCATCTCTAGGTAGAGAGTTGGAATGTCATTTACATTTATTTTGGAATCTTGAATCTTTAGATTTTGGAGCAAGACTATTATTCCATGGAGCAAAACAATTTCCTTTGCAAATTCCTAAACCTGATGGCTATGGAGAGCATGTATCAAAAAGTTGGCAATTTTTAAAAGAACCAAAATCTGATTAATTTTTAATTAATAATTGACTATTTTGTGTAAAAATAACATATAACTACTTGCTAAAGGTAACAAATGGAAAGATTTATAAATGAGTTATTATCTTCTTTTATCAAGCAAGATAAATTAAAATGAAAACTAAAATAGAACCATCATTAAAAAAGTTACAAAGGTACTTATCTTCAAAACCAGATTTGAAAATTGATTTCGAAGGATTACATTCAGGATCGCTGCATGTCAATGATATGCCGAGTTATATGCCGGGTTATAGATTTGATCTTAGAGAAGAAAAATTACCAGAGGGATTAAGTGGTCATCTAAAGGGATTGTATTTTGGTGGGTTAATTACTGCTGTATCAAACGTTTATATCGGTAATTGGCGTGATGCAAAGGTAGATGATGTTTTGCTTAGAGAAATTGTAGGTAGTGTTTTGGCAGAGCAGTATAATACTAAATTTGTATGGGAAAAAAGGTCTCTTGGTTTAATTCAAACTCTTAGTCATGAAATTGCATCAAAAAAGGCAGCTGATAGTTTTGTAGAAATCATAAAAGCGTATCATGAAACTCTTAATTCTGATCAAATAAAAAGAGCTATGAAAAACGCACATAGTGGATTAGAAAGAAAAATAAGAGCAGAACTACGAGGCAATTAAAAAATGACAAACAAATATTACAAAATAAAAAAATCTAATTTGTATACAATATTAACTAGTACAGTAGTTGCTAGTGGATTAGTAGCTGCGGCTTTTGGTATGGAAGAGCTTGATAGAAGAAATGGTGGTATTCAATATTCTTCTACTGGTATTGAAGTTAAAACAATTTTTGATGAAAATAAAGATGGTATACCTGATTATACAAGAGTAACTATACCAATACCTCCAAGCAGATTTCCATTTAATTATTTAAGAAAACCTACTCAAGAAGAAATTACCTATTTCAAAGCACATTATAAAAAAGAATTAGGAGTTAAATAAAATGGTAACTGAACAAAAAACTTTAGAAAGATTAACTGTAGAAAATGATGGAAGAGTTTTTACTTATAAAGGAAGACTAGTTAACGCTGAACCCGTAAGTCAGATAGATTTATTGTTTGTAGATATTAGAGACGACGTTGAAAAGACAATTAATGAAGAAGCACCATTAAATGCAGATTCTTATATGTTAAGTAGACATTCTTATGGAACTAGAGTAGGATACCCTGGTCTACTTAGTGAAGAAAGATTAGAGGGAGCACCGCAATTTAGTATATATGGATTGCAATATTGGAGAAAGAAATAAAATGGCAGACCAATTTGATTTATACAGAATGCCAAAAACAGAGACTTTAGAAGAGCTAACAATAAAAGATGATTTATTTATAAATTCTAAGGGCAAGGTTGTTAAAGTTGAACCATTAGGAGAGCCAACTGCGATATGGCGTCAGGGACCCTATGCCATACTTGAATTTACCTCTAATAAACCTACAATATTGAAAAATGCCCCAAAAGGAGCGAATGCCTATTGTAGAGGTAAACCAGAAATAGTTAGTAATGGTGACTATGCAATTCCAGTTCAATATTACAAAGCAGAAGTTCCTTGTGATGGATAAAATGGAATTAAAAAAAATTATAGCAACAATAGGATTAGTAGGGGTAGCAAGTCTAGCAATTAAAGGGTGTAGAATAGAGGATGGTATGTATAATGATTATCCAGTAAGAGCAATTGAAAATTTTGGAATTCAAAGACAAGTGGTCATAGGAAGAAAAGATGATAAATATTGGCAATTAAATCCTAGTGTAGTTGCTTCAGGTTGGTATTCTAGAAGATTTAACGAAATAAAATTTGACTCAAACATCCCTTCATATTTAGATATAATGAAGTATATAAACCCAGACTCTTTAGAAGTTATTTATAGAACGGTAATGGATAAATCAAAACTTAAATTATAATAGTTTTTTAATTTATGTGCAACTTACTTTCATTTATGTGCAGAATTTAATTTATATGCAAAGCCAAAAAAAACGCAAAGTATATAAACAGGTTATTTATGTCTATCTTAAATCAACATGTTTATTTAAAATCAACAAAGTGATTATATTATGAAGCAGAAAAAACAAACAATAGGTCAGGAAAAGGAACAAGAAAAAAGTCCTGAACAGTATAAAACAGAGGTTATGGCTTTGATAGATGACTTAAAAAGACTGCAGGCTGATTTTGAGAACTACAAGAAAAGGGTTGAAAAAGAAAATCATGAGTTTAAGGAATACTGCAATAAGGACATATTGTTTGAACTATTGACTTTGATGGACGATTTTGAACATAGCTTAAATTCGTCTGAAAAGGCTTCAAAAGAAGACCTTGAAAAAACATTGAAGATGCTTTATTCCAAGCTGAAGAATATGCTTCAGCATAAAGGTATAAAATCATTCAATTGCAAGAATGAAAAATTTGACCCATTCAAGCATGAAGTTTTAATGCAGGAAGAGAGTGATAAAGAAAATATTGTAATAGAAGAATTCCAGAAAGGCTATTACTACAAAGATAAGATATT
>ORJL010612609.1_pt1 | contig 15670 bp, 12 predicted proteins | sample 1779941 | NCBI WGS metagenome assembly ORJL01 (sample SAMEA104232317, study PRJEB22302) | groundwater metagenome | biome: forest; feature: aquifer; material: groundwater | place: USA | collected 2011-08-07 | depth 5.8 m | reverse complement strand
TTTGTCAACAATCACTTTGAGCCCGCTCTTCTTTACCGCATACTCACGCAGCCCTGTTTTTTCGCCGATGAATGCAGCAAATGAGCGCGCGAATCCTTGTTCAGACAGCCAGTCCGGTCGGTTGGGAAATACCTCGACGCGAATCTCGGTGTCAGTGACTGACTCAAGGTCAGTGCCGATCATTGAGATGCGTTCCTTGAGTTTCTCGAGCGGCAGCTTTTTTCCAGCAAGCTTTTCAAACACAATCCGGTTGAGGGTTACGGTTGGCATGTTATTTCATCCACACCTTCACATTGCGTAGTTTTTTTATATCATTCGCGTACAAATCGCGAATATCAGTGAATTGGTAATAGTCTGCGATGATGCGCTCAAGCCCCAGTCCCCAGGCGAGCACCGGGATATCTTCGCCGAGGAGCGGCACGACAACTTCAGGCCGGAATATGCCTGCGCCGCCCAATTCTATCCACTCCTTTTTGACGGGATGCCAGACATCCACCTCACAGCTCGGTTCAGTGTACGGAAAGTGCGCAGGCCGTATGCGCGCGTCGGGAAATCCCATTTTCCTGAAAAATAATTTTAAATATCCTTTCAGGTGTTTCAAGTTTGCATCAGGGTCAATAACAATACCATCCACTTGGTGGAACTCAAAGAGGTGTTTCCAGTCCAGCGCCTCGTTGCGGAATACCTTGCCAACCGCAAAGAATTTTGCCGGCAAATCTTCTTTTTTGAGCTGGGAAAGTTTCAGCGCGCTCAACACGGTCGTGTGAGTTCGCAGCAGCACCTTCATTGCCTCTTCAGGGCTCCAAGGTGCCTGCCAGCCCTTGCTGCCGGTGGTGCCGCCATGTTCATGCACTGCCTTGACCTTTTCGCTGATAGGGGGAAGCTTTCCGCGGGTAAATGTTTCCTGCCCGATAAAAAAAGTATCCTGCATGAGCCGCGCCGGATGGTCTTGCGGAATGAACAGCGCGTCAAGGTTCCAGAACGATGTCTGCACATAATTGCCGGTCATTTCCTTGAACCCTAAGTCGAGCCATATTTTTTTGATGTATTCAGTTGATTGGGTGACGAAATGTTTTTTCCCTCCGCTGATGGTAGGCACATTGATTGCAACATCATAACCACGAAAATTCTTTTTTTTCCAGGTGCCCTGTGTAATCGCTTCAGAGGTAAGTCGGTCAACTACTGCTTGTTTGGTAATGCCCGAGATGGCATCGGTCGCGGCAACTGTTTTTCCGAAGGAGGTAATCGTTGCGGTTTTGTCTTTGCGTAGGATTGTTTTGATAACAAACTTGCGCTGCTTGAACTGTTCGTAGAATCCTTTTTCATCCGGCGTGAACTGTGCAATGTCTTTGCCGTGCTCAAGTTTTTTTAGGAATGTTTCTTCGATGGTTTCCTGGGCACCGAGTTTTTTCCCGCTGGGAGTGATTGCCAGTTTCAGGCCTGGCTTTAATTCAATGGCGCCTTTTTTTTTCAGCAGGCCGATGCAGACTTGCACCTCTTCTTTGGTGAGGCCTGCTGCTTCAGGAATATCGGTTAAGGTGAGTTCTTTCTTTTTTTTCTCGGCTTCTGTCAATGCTGCAAGAAATCGTTTTTCAGGAAGGCCTTTTTTTGTGTAGAGACGGCCGTTGCTGTCCAACTCTGCCATTTCCCGTTCACTGCTCGTGAGCGTAACAATTTCCTTGTTTGAGAGCCACTGGAGCGCGCGAATGGTTTCTGTTTCGCCAAGGTTTGCGATTTTTGCCAGCTGCTCAATTCCCAGCGTTTCATGCTCCACAAGCACCGGCAGTACTTTGCGCTCAAAGAGGTGGAGCTGGCCAAGTATCTTTTTTATTTCTTTTATGTCTTCGGTGCTGGCGTCGGTTTTCATGGTTTCCCCGTGGAGACGTGGGGCAGGCGGTTGTTTATATACTTTTGTCCTAATTTTTAGTATTTCTGCCTCTCGGTATATACCTAAATATGTATCAAAAAATATATTAAAAAACAAGAATAAAATATGTTGCCTATCCCTATTTAATCGGCTTCATGTCGCGCCATGCCGTGTCAAACAGGCTTTCCATGGTTCGCGCGAAGAATGGTGAGTTGACCCAGATGCCGAGGTCATAGCTCGGGTGCACGTCCTTGTCATCAAGCACCATAAAAATAAGCTCTTTTCCATCAACAATACAGAATCGCGCGTTGCTGTCGACGTTGCGAATTTCAGCGAGGTTGCGTAAGTCCTTGACTGCTTCGGAAGATTCTTTGGTGAGTGGCGCCGCAATTCTAATTTTTACGCCGCGCTTTTTCAGGCGCTCAAAGGTTGACTTGAGGCCTTCTGCCTTGCGGATCAGGCCAGTTGCCGTGGTCATCAGGGTTACGGAGTTTTCTGCGTTTCTAATTGTGAGTTCAAGATGATTGTCAAGGTTGTGCCTGCCGCGAAGGCTACCAGAAAGATCAGTTGGCTCAATCAGGTCAATGCCTTGGGTGTGAAGTGTCTTGAGCTCTTCAAGCACATCGGTGCCTTTCATCTCTTCAAGCCGTTTGACACGCTCGTCTGCTTCAACTTTCATGTTTTTCTTGACGCGCTCAACCACTTCTTCAGGGGGGACGGCGATATATTTTATCGGCTTGCCGAGTTTTGTTATGGCAAATCCTTTTTTCTCAAGGCTTTCAAGAACATCATAACTTCTACTTCGTGGAACATTAGCAATGTCAGAAAGCTCACCAGCAGTCGAAACACCGCGAGAGAGCAGCGCTGTCCAGATTTTAACTTCATAGAGATTGAGTGCGAAGTATCGGCGGAGCTTGCTTAAAAATTCTTCTTTGACGATCATTGTCTAACCCCCCTCTTTTTTATAAACCGTTATTGTGCGTTAGTAGCTACTACGGTGCTACTACTTAATATATGTTACGCTTTTTTACTTTTTTTCAGACACAACACTTTTCTGAGGGGCTCGCGTTTTTACTGGCGAGTGGATTCTCGGCTTTTTATGCTCTTTTATAAGTGTTGTGTGCCTACTGGTGAATAAAAATCAGTCTGTATAAAAAGTTTCTTCTCTTCTAATGGGCGCGTTGAATCATACACTATCCGGTGCGTGGTTTGTGATACTCTCTTTTTTGTTGGCATTTTGTTACCTTTGCAGGGAAAACAGTTTTTGAAATGACAAAATATAAAAGATTCAATCATTTCCGGCTCTCCATGCGAATGATTGACTTTGCCAAAACCGAGGAATTTCTTAAAAAATACGTCCTCAAAACCCCCAAAGCGGAACTGGTAGCAGGTTTCAGCAGCGCAGCCAAGGAAAAACTGCGCAGCGCAGCCAGCAAGTTCGGTTTTCCGGTTGTTTTGAAGGTGATTTCCAAGGATATTCCCTGCATGAGCGCCGTTGGTGTGGTGCAGACGGTTGACTCTCCCGAACTCTTCGACAAAATACATGAAACGCTGCTCAAGAATCTCAAAAAAAAGAAGCCCAATGCGAAAGTGCAGGGTATCCTGGTGCAGAAGCATATATCTGGGCAGTCCCTCATTGTCGTTGTCCGGCATGATGCCCAATTTGGTGCTGTGGTGCAGATTGGTGCCGGCGTCGGCGCGGGATGCTGCACTGAACTGGAGCCGTTGGGCATTGCACACATGGCCACTGGTTTTGCGCCGCTGGACAAGAAACATGCTGAAGCAATGGCCGCAGCAGTGCCAACACCACCTGCTTCTCTTGCTGATTTCCTGATAAAAGTTTCACGCTGCGGCGCAGAACAGCACCTTGACCTGGCCGTGGATGTCTTTTTCACGAGCGCTGGCATCGAGGTTGTTGATGCAAAATTGTTTGAATGCTAAATGAATGCTGAACCGAACTACTCCACCGACTGATTCCCATGGCACTAAAACAAAAAACAGACAAGGAAAAACTGGAAAAACAAGAAAAAAAGCAGACCATCAGCGGCGCGAACACTGACCATCTCACTGCGCTTTTTGCGCCGTGCAGCATCGCTGTCATCGGCGCGTCGTCCCATGAAAAATCTGCAGGGTACGCGGTGCTGAAAAGCCTCGCGCGCGGCGGCGCCTTCTTGAGCGAAACCGGAGTTGCCTTCAGCGGCGCGCTGTTTGCAGTCAATCCAACCACCGAATTTATTCTCGGCTACAAATGCTTCAAAAGCGTGCTTGACATTCCCGAATTAGTTGATGCCGCTGTCCTGTGCGTGCCGGCAAAATCAGTCCTTTCTGTTATCAAAGAATGCGCGAAAAAACAGGTCAAGGTGGCAACCATTCTCGCTGCAGGATTTGGTGAAACTGACGACGCTGGAAAAAAACTCCAAGAACAAGTTCTTGCGATTGCACGGCAGGCAAAGATGCGTGTGCTCGGCCCCAACAGCATGGGCGTTATTCGACCGTTCATCAACATGAACGCCAGCTTTGCTGCCACCATGCCATCCTCTGGTTCTATCGCGTTCCTGAGCCAGTCCGGCTCTCTCGCAAACACCATACTCGCCAGTCCCGCTGCAAAACGATATGGTTTCAGCTGTGTGGTGAGCTATGGCAATGCTGCTGATATCGACGAATCAGACCTCATGGCGTGGCTTGCTGACGATCTCGAAACAAAATCCATCGCGCTCTACTTAGAAGGATGCCGCGACGGCAGAAAACTTCTCGCTGTTGCCGAACAATTATCCAAAGTGAAACCCGTTATTGTGCTCAAAGGCGGTGCTACCCATGCAGGCGCTGCGGCAGTTGCCCGTCACCACGGCATTAACGCTGGAAATCCTGTTTTGTATCATACTGCGTTTGAACAAGCCGGCGTGATTGAAGCACACACCGTCGAAGAATTGTTTGAGTTTGCCAAAACCGCTGCCTCCCAGCCATCGGCGCAAAACAGCATTGCGGTTGTCACGAACAGCGGCGCTGCAGCAGTGCTTGCTGCTGATGCCGCAGAGCGCCATGGCGTGCATCTTGTGCAGTTGAAAGATGCAGTGATGAAAAAGCTTGGCGCGGTTCTCGCACCGTTTGCCACACACCAGTTCATCCCATCTCATCCGCTTGATCTGGGCGATGACGCCCAGCCGCAGAGTTTTCGCGCAGCTCTCGGAGTGTTGCTTGACCAAGAATCAGTGCAGGGCGTTATCGTCGTGCATACTCTGCAGGCAATGTCGTCGGTTGACGAAGTTGCACGCGTGGTTGCTGAAGCGCGCAATGCGCACAGCGGCAAGCCCGTGCTCACCGTCGGCTTCATGAATCGCTTTTCCAAAGATGCGCTCCATGTACTCGAACAAAATGGCATTCCTGACTTTTCCGACGTGCACCGCGCCGTCAAAGCAATGAAGATGCTGATACTGCGCGGAGAACGGCTCGCGAAGAAATAAGTAAATTGAATAACTAAATTAATTAGTTTCTCAAAAATCGGCGAATCTCATTTTCACTGGTTCCACTCCAACTTATACCGCAGCAGCGCGGCGATGCCACCGAGGCCGTCAATCTTTTTGCCGCCGTCGTGGGATGAGCTGATAAGGTTGATGGTGGCTTTCATGTTCTCTGCGCTTCGAAGCACCGCGTCCACTTCGTCGTATTTTTTGTGCTCTTTGGCTGTTCTGATAAAATCTTCAGTGACGAGCACGGTTTCCACCACACCCTGCGCAACGGCATTTTTTACATCACGGAATCCGTAGGTTACTTTTCCTTGTTTGCTAATCTCTTCGAGCACTTTTTCAGCCAGTGCAATTTCTTTTGCCACGCGGTCCTGTTTCAGCACGCTCATCACTTCAGGCCGCTTGATGACTTCATTAAAAGCAGTTTCATCAACTGATGAGCAGGTCGCAAGCACGGTTTTGTGCTTGAGTTTTTCGTCGGTAATCCGCACGGCGAGTTCTTCTTTCCAGAATGCCGGGCTGGCAAGGATGATGCTGTCATACTTGTTTCGCTCATCGTATTCTTTAATCGCGTTGATGACCTCTCCATAAAATTCTTTTTTCGACTCGGTTGCCCCTGCGCCCGCGCCTGCTTTTTTAGCAACCTCACCAGTCAGTTTCACGAGAAGCTGGTAGCCGAAATGTTTGAGCTGTGCAAGGTATGCTTCTTCCCGGTCGACGACACACAAGAGAATTTTTGGGCCGTGGTCCTCGGTTGCTTCCTTGAGCCGCTGCAGCTGAAACTGGTGCCATACTGGCTTGATGATGCTGACAATAGTGTGCTCTTCAATAGCAAAAGTGTGGTGCGAGCCTCTGCTCACATCTTCAGGCCCTTCAATAATAATACCATTGGCCCGAAGCGCATCGCCCTCAAGACTTATTTTTTCCACCTTGATGCTAAGAAACACTGGCTTTTTGACCACTGCAGCATTCCGGTCAGTTTCGCCGCCCATTTTTATCTTGCGCAGCGTGGTGCCTGCAAGGATGTCTCCCTCGTCAATCACTGTGTTGAGGTACCAGAGGTCATTGAGGTTGTCAACCTGTACCTTAACCGTGCCCTGTTTGAGGTGAGAATGAATAATTTTCATCGTGAGGGGAGGGTAAGGCAGGTGAGTTTTGTTTTTGCCTCACTTCTGCTTGCTTTTGTCCCGAATGGAGTGATTGCGCATGTTTTTGCGTTGATTGCCTTGTTTTGCCGAGAATTAATAGAAAAACATTTATATAAAAAGTTATTTATTTTATAAAGGCATTACAAGGTGCGATAATGGTCTTTAGGAAAAAAGAGGCAACCACAAAAAAAGCCCAGTCAACGGGCACCGGCGCAGCCGTGCTGATACTGCTCATTGCTGCGCTCATCATCATTTACATTCTCTTCCTGCCGCCGCAGGCGCGCCAGGAAATTCTCCAAGAGCAAGGCACCGGGCAAATCGGTTCTGGTGCGGGCTTTAAGGAGCTTCTCATCGAATCGCCGGGAAAAATTGAAGTGCTCCAGTCCGGCTCTGTCGAGCATAATCTTCCCGCGGTGAATCTCTTTAGTACCACACAGGCCGTGGTCATCAAGACCATTTCCAGTGTGTATACCAAGCATGGCTGGCTTGACAGCCAGTCTGCTAATGTCACTTTTGCCCTTGAAAATGTGGCGAGCACCGACAACGTGCTGTTGAGCTTTGCCCTGCGCACGACGCGCGGCCGGCTCATCATCAAGCTGAATGGCTATGAAATCTTCAACAGCGAACCCCGTCCAACAATGGAGCCCGTGCGCATTCCCCACGAGCTTCTCAAGGAATCAAACCTGCTTACGTTTGAAGCGTCAGAGGTCGGCTTCAAGTTCTGGACCACCAATGAGCACGAGCTTGAAAACCTCAAGCTCACTGCAGAAGTGACCGATGTTACCACACAGGAAGCCAAGACCGTGTTCCACGTGACCACCACTGAAAAAGACAACATCAACCGCGTGTTCCTCAAGTTCATTCCCGAGTGCACCCAAGACAAGATTGGCGTACTGGATGTTTTCCTGAACAACCACAATGTCTTCTCCGCAGTGCCGGACTGTGGTGTGTTGCGGTCGATTGAGCTGGCGCCGGAATACCTCATCAGCGGCGAGAACGCGCTGCTGTTTAAGACAGCAAAAGGTGTGTATGTCATTGACCTCATTCAGGTGAAAGCACAGCTCAAAGAAATTAGTTACCCTTCCTATTATTTTGACATCAAGCCAGAAGTGTATGATTCTATTGTCCACGGCGGTGTGGTTGAGCTCACACTAGAATTTTCCAATGATGTTGACCGGAAGTACGCCGACCTGTTTGTAAACGGCCATGCGCAGAGCATTGCAACAACGGCAAACAAGGCAGTCCTTCCAATTACTCCCTTTGTTGCTCCGGGCAACAATGTCGTTGAAATCCGGCCGCGCACAACGCTGGATGTGGCTAATCTCCGTGTTGTTGCACGATAGTTTGTCAACGATACTTTCCCGTAGTTCACGCAAAAAAGAGGAGGTCTTCTTCTGACCTCGTTCGAGGTTTTCCATGGGTTTTCGCGACAAGGCACAGGCGGTCAAGGATTGGGCAACAACATATAATCCGACTCGCGAGCGCCAGCAGTGGGAAAAAATAAAGACTGGAGTTAATCACGCCGGCGCCGGCATGGTCGGGCTTGCAGCGCGTTCGCGTGAATACATTGCGCCGGTGGGCATCAGCCCGATACGGTTCCTGTTATTTTTGCTCATTGCGCTTGCTGTTCATCTGGTGATTGAGACGCAAACGAGCAACATTTTTTCCGTTGAGCGAGTTGCCGGCCATCTGCTCATCGCGTTTATTCTCTGTCCGTTTCTTCTTGGGATTTCGCTGCGCGAGCGGTTTGAAGAACTGTTTACTGTTTTTTTGATTGCACTCTTTTTGCCCCTCATTTTTATGTGGATTTCAACCGTGCTTTCATGGGCAGGCCTTGATGTGCACGTCAGCATTTTTTCCTACCTCACCAATCTTTTTTTTGTGCCGGTATGGATTTATTACGCAATATTCCAAGAGCATGTTGACCCGCGCTGGGGTTCCCATTCATTGAAAAACTTTTTTGGCACGCTCATTCTACTGTTCTGGATCGCCATAATTCTCATCTCACTCATTCAGCATCTCCAAGACAACAATCTCGAGCAGAAATTCCAATGGGGCGACATTTCAGCGCAGTACAAGCAAACCGCAGCAGAGCGCGTGAAAGAGCTTCCGAGCATGTTCAAAACTGCTGCCGCCATCTTCGGCGGCAAAATCACTGAACTGTTCAAGCGGCCGATTCAATACGCTGTCGGCGATGATTATTTCATTGGCAACGTGGAAAAAAGCAAGGAAGAAAAAGTCGGCGTGTATCTCGAAAGCATGCGCGCTGCTGCGCCACAATTCTTTGAAGACGAGCCGGTTACCGTCTGGGGCATTCTCAAGGCCAAAACCCTGCAGCCCGACAAGATGATTCATGTGGTTACCGAATGTGTTGCTATTCCTCTATCACCTGTTGCAGGGCTGCAAAACCGCATCATCGGCGATGCAAATCCGGAAAACCCATCATCCTTACAACTAGTTGCGGATGTTGCGAATTTTGAGCAGCTCGACCTTTCCTGTGAATTCCCACCAGGACTGCTGCAGCGCGGCTCGCGGAAAATCGGCTTCAACACAACCTTCAATTTCAACACCGATGCATATCTAAAATCTTATTTCATGGATCAAGACCGGATGCGTTCGCTCGTGCGTGAAAATATCAATCCACTCACTCAGTATGGCATTACTGATGCGACGCCGATTGCGATATACACCAACGGCCCGGTGGGCATTGGCATGGAAACAACGCGCACAGAAAACGGTGCGCTGATTCCAGTCACCAGCACTAATCTTTTCCGTCTTGGAATAACGATAGAAAACAAATGGGAAGGTCGCATTCAATCCGTGCGTAGTGTGCTCTTCCGCTTGCCTGCCGGCACTCATATCGTGGCAGATTCATGCGACTTTAACGTCGAGGAAGTTCCCTGTGCTCCCGACCTTCCGCTCTGCGGAGATATGGGTGCGGGCACGGACGCAACCGTGATCTATGCCGTCAGCCCCAGCTCACGTCGAGATCCCAGCGGCACGGTTGCAAAGAGGGGTTTGGATGTGGTCAACCGGCTGTTTGCAGGCGAACGGCGCAAGTACGTTTCCTTGACTTGTAAAATCAGTTTTGACAATGTCGAAGCAGTGCTCGGCAACACACCGCTTGCTACCCAGTACTTCAAAACGTCGGTTGCATACGATTATGTTCTTGAAAAATCCATTTCAATAACGCTCAAGCCGGTAAAAGATTTCCTGCCTGCAGCTCCGGACCATGGTGTGGTTGGTCCGGGAATTACTTCCGGCTTTGAACCCGAACCATACGAAGTGCCGAAATCAGAGGAGGACGCGCTGCGAAAAATCTGGCAGACCTACCACAACGATATTGCTGCAGCAAACCAACAGAGCGGTGTGCCAAAAGGGCTGATTATGGCGCTCATCGCTGCAGAAACAGGCGACACTAATCCCAACAAAATATCCACCACCGGTGCAGCAGGGCTGGGACAGTTTACCTATCAATCAAAATTCTTTTCCACCATCAGAAAATGTTGTGTGAAAGAAGCAAGCGAAAGTTCGCCGAATTACTGCGCCAACGAGCGTCAGCGCTGTGGCAATGATGCATGGTGCGCTATCGGCGGTTATTCATGTAGCCCTGACCAGAACGACCCACTCTACGACGACCGGTTTAATGCGCAGCATTCAATTTTTTCAATTGCCGAGCGCCTTGCAACTGACATTCGTACCTACAACAAATATGCTGCACGCATCGAATTTGCGCTGGTATCATACAATGCCGGCGGTGCCGTGGTCACTGCAGCAGTCAAGCAGACCGGCAGCGGCAATCCTTCATGGCCTGAAGTGTCTGCACAGATTACCCCCTCACTCATCCAGTCTTCCCACAAAACCTACGCTAACTGGCAATGGGCTGCGCTTCAAGGAAAAGCACGTGAAATCAACAACTATGTTAAAAAAATAACCTCCTTGAGCGAAAAAGCAGAAGCAATTTCCGAAGGTGAAATTGCATGAGCCGCCCCTTTTGTATCAGTATTGTCGGAATTTTTGCTCTCGTGCTCCTGCTGGCAGGATGCCAATCTCTTTTCAGCAGAGGCCAATCCGGTGTTGTTCCGCTTCCGGTGCACGTCGGAAAAACCGGACTTGAAATGAGTTTCCTTGAAAATCTTCCGCCTGCGCAGGCCTTTTCTTCAACTCCCACAACAGAATCAATTTTTCCGGTTGCCGTCAAACTCGCCAACAAGGGCGCTGCCGACATTATCGAAGGATACCTCTCTGTTGGGCTTGAAAAAGATTACCTTGAGTTGAAGGACTGGAACATAGAGGGGCAGGAGGCGTTTCACGTCGGCACGAGCAGCGAAAACATCGCCTTTTCCCTTCCTGGCAGGTCGGCGCTTGATCCGGTTGGCGAGGAAGATGTCGTTGCGCTTAGTGTTAAAGCATTGCCGCTTGATACTCAATCCCAGACGCACACATCGACAATCATCATGACCGCGTGTTACCAGTACGAAACACTGTCGGCTGCCGAGGTATGCATTAACCCCGAACTATTTACCACCAAACCGATTGAAAAAATCTGCCAGCCCGGCGTTACCAGCATACGCCAAGGCCAAGGAGCGCCGATTGCGATTACGGGCGTTGAAACAAAAATGCTTCCGGGCCCCGGCGTGAGCATACTACCTCAATTTTTGATTACCCTTGAAAATGTGGCGAAAGGCCAGGCGCTTAATCCGCGTTCAGTTGCGCAGGCGTGTTCCTCATTGCCGCTCACCCACGACGACTGGAACGTCCTTGCACTCTCAGACCTTCGGTTTTCACGGTTTTCGCTGGCGCATGGTGATTTTGACTGCTCGCCTGCGCCGCTCCGCCTACGCGATGGAAAAGCTACCCTGCGCTGCACGCTTAAACCCAATCTCCTGCGCAAAGAGGAAGGCGCCTTCAAGACAACCCTGTTCATGGCGCTTGAGTACGGCTACACGTTTTCCGTTTCAAAAAATATACAGATTGACCGCATTGTGCAATAACCTTTTGTTCAATACTCTCACTATCGTCGCAACATTTAAATAACCGGAAAACCAAAATGATGCTCATGTCAAAAAAGAGGATGCAGGCACGCTCTATTTATCCTCTCTATTCTCTACTCATACTGCTCTTTGTTTCACTTTTTATTTCCAGTTGTTCATCATTAAACCAACGAGGCCGTGGTGTTGAAGACTTCAATTTTCATACCGGTACGCAGGGCATGGAACTGCGGTTTCTTCAGGGCAATCCTCCACAGCGGCTCTATGCAGGCGACCCGCTGAACGTGCTCGTCGAGTACACCAACAAAGGTGCGTACCCGGTTGTTGACGGCCGGCTGTACCTGACTGGGTTTGACCGAGAATACCTGCGGTTCGACCGCGAAGAAGTAATTGGTTTCGGTGCTGAAGGAAAAAGCGCGCTCAATCCCGAAGGCATGATTTCAGAACTTGCCGAATTCAAAGATCCCGCAGTAAGCATGCCACCGGAAACCGACGCGTTTCGCCAAATCATAAAAGCAACCGCCTGCTACAGCTACAAGACCTTTGCGTCACCCATGGTGTGCATTGACCCTGACCCGCTGAACATTGAGCCGGCAGACAAAGTATGCCTGGTGCAGAATGTGGGTATGAATTCCCAAGGCGCTCCGGTTGCGGTAAAATCAGTTGACGTTGATGCTGCGCGCGGCCGCGTCCAGTTCAAGATTACGGTGCAAAACGTGGGCGGTGGTACCGTGATTGAAAGCAGAAACGGCTACGTTCCCCTTGATCGGTGCCAAGCGTTGTTGTCCCGCGATGAAATCGACAAGGTTGAAATCCGCGCATTCCTCTCTCAAAATCAGGCGCTCGACTGTAAGCCTGCAGTGATTCGCCTTGTCAACGGCAAGGGATTTGCCTACTGCAGCTTTTCCGGCCTTGACCCGCGCGCTGATGCGTACATGACCGCGTTGAGCATTGAGCTTTCCTACGGCTACCGAAATTCCGTTGCAACAACAACTGATATTCTCAGCCTGCCCGGCAGCAATGACCGTTTGCTCCCAAGCCGGTATCTTTTCAGACGATAACTTTGCGATAAATTTATAAATCCCTTTTCTTCTTGTTTCTTGTTGTGTATCAAAGAAAGAGGTCTCAAAGATGAAACACCCGCGCATGCCTGTTCTTGTTGTTCTTTTTGCTCTTCTTGCTTTTTCGCTCACCCTTGCAGGCTGTGCAGAGCAGAAGCAGGGTATTTCCACGTCTACGCCGTTTCTCGGCGGCACCAATGGGCTGCTTGTTTCCTTTGTGCGTGAAGCACCGCCCGAGTCAATTACTGACGATGGCAAATACCCTTTTGGCATTGCGCTCCAGCTTGAAAATAGTGGCGAAGCTGACGTGCCATTTGGCGGCGGCTATTCAGAAATTGTCGGCATCAACCCCGTTGATTTTGGCCTTCCGACCCAAGCGTACCTTCGCAGCCCACTCTTGAAAGAAGGAAAACTTTCAGGCGCCCGTAAAAACTTTGATGGCACCATCATTCCCGGCATGCAGACGGTTGTACAATTTCCCTTTGATCCATCAAAACAAATTTCCATGCTGAAATATCTTCCCAATCTCTATGGCAACACCAATGTAAACGTCCGCGCGAATGTGTGCTATGATTACCGCACCAAAACAACCACAAAAATATGTGTCAAGCAAAACCTTCTGGCGATTGAGGAAAAACCACCATTGTGTCTGGTCAACGAGCCAAAGAATCCGCAGAACTCCGGTGCGCCCGTTCACATTACTGCGATGAGTGAAGCACCGATTGGTGAGGACAAAGTTCAGCTGACCTTTACGATTTCCCATGTTGGAGCCCCGACTGATTCATTCTTTGCCGTTGGCTCGGATTGTGACGACAGCATTACCAACCCCCAGAAATACGTTGTCTTTGTCAATGTGACGTCTGATGTGAACGGGGCATTTGCTGACTGCTCAGGTCTTGAAGACCCTGCAGAAGGCGCAATTGTTGGCCCCAAGGGCGAGCGCCACGGCGGCTTTGTGCGGATGTACCGCGGCCAGCCGAGAACCGTCACCTGCACCATTGACCTGTCCCACGTCGAGAGCACGTTTGAAGAACTGTTTGAAGTTGAGCTCCTTTACCGCTATATGCAATCCATCGAGAAGCCGATGCTGATACGTGATGTGTCAGTTTCTAATTGAGATGAGAACGGCTCCAACGCTTGTTTATTCTTTTCTTATTCTTCTTCTTTTTTAAATTAACTGAACTATAGAAGCATCTTCTAATATCTGTATCGTATTTATTATTGGTATGTGTGCGTCTTGATTTGATATCAATCGGGGCAACTCCGTACATCCTAAAAGTATTCCTTCGGCTCCCCTGTTCTCAAGTTTTTCTATAATCGTTCTCATTTTTTCCTTATCATCCTCTCTAATTTTATTATTGATTATTCTTAGAATACATTCACTTACAAACCGCTGATCTACTTCGCTTGGAGTTATTGACTCAATACCTCCTTTTTTGAGTTCAGTGGCATGAAGTCCAGATTGAATTGTTTTAGTAGAGCCAAGAATCCCTACTTTTGTACGTTTCATTTCTCTGCACTTTTTTGTTGTTTCTTCTACAATGCTCAAAATCGGCGCCCTTGATTTTTCTCTCAGTTCATCAATAAAGATATGAACTGTATTGCAGGGAATAACAATAAAATCTACATCTAACCTATTCAGGCGGTGTACTGACTCCAGCAACAAATCTAAGTGTTCTTGAGATGGGCCTCCCTTAATCAGGCGTTCTTCTGCTTTCTGAGAAATTGGTAGATTATCGAGTACAATGTGTGGCTGTCTTTTTGTAAAGAGTTTGAACTTCCTATTTACATTAAGGCAAAACGTACATCCTGTTTCAGGCCCGAGTCCTCCAATAACTCCTAAGATTCTTTGTTTCATTTTGTACACCGGTCGAGTACCTGTTGCAGCCTGCTTGCGAGAGGGCCTCGTTCTGTTTTCTCTACGGTCTTGTCGTAGAGCCTGATTACTTGGTTGAGAAATTTCTCGTATGGCCGTGTTGCTTGTTCACCAAATTGTTCGTGAGCTGAAGCTATTTTATTCGCGGCATTTTCATCTGGCTGAAGCATGACTCTTTCTCCAAGGTTGGTGCAAAAGTAGGGGGCAGCGCGAAGTCTTTTCGGATCAAACGTTCTGCCGGGCGTTACATAGATAAATCCTATTAGGTCATCAAACCGTCGTTGGAATTCTTTGTCAAATGACCGTTCGTCCGAGTTCTTGCTTCCGTTGAGTGCCCAACCAACTTTGAGATTTACCTGCTGTTCCTGATTGAACCAACGCATATCAGTTAGTTCTCTTCTCATGTAATCATGAGGTGCTTCTATTGTTCTAAGAATCTCTCGGTAGGTTGGAGCTTGATCTATTTCTGAAGCTCGTGCCACATGCCATCTCCTCAAACCCATATTTTCTATGGCTCTTTGAAGTGTTTCTTGATAGTGCCCTGCTACTTGATCGATCGCGTGGGCGTCAAAACCATTACTGATTGCATGGGTATCTGCGACGAGAATATGCTTCGGTACATCAAGTTGTTCTCCACTAAGAACCATACTCAAAACATCAATAGGCAAACCTGCACTAAGCAGGGGAACCCCATTACAGAGGCCAACGCCAAAGTAGAGTGCATGTGCTTCTGGTATGTCAGACATTCCAGCCAACGATGGCCAGGACTCAACCAGAGGCTCTTGAGTGATAAATCGAGCTACATCTTCTTTGCTTCTGATGCGTGATTGGTTTTTCATGGTATCTCAACGACAAGAAGTGGCGGTACCCTAATGTACTTGATTGAATAAAATACGAATATTAAGCAATAAATTTATATATTGTTGAATATTATTCAAGTTTTATGAAGAACATAACTGAAAAACTGGTTACCTTGTTCAAAGAAGGCAATTGTACTCCTCAGATAGCTCGCATGGCTAAAAAACTCAAAGAGCCATCAACAACGCTCCATTACAACATCAAGAAGTTAGAAACCGAAGGAGCTATTAAAACCTATAAGGCAGTATTTGACTACAAAAAAATCGACGAAGGATTCTGTGTTTTTGTACTGATTAGTCTCTCACCAGACGAGTACGGAAACCCAGAACATATTGGAAAAGAATTAGCAAAACATCCACAAATAGAGAGTGTTGATATCTGCACCGGTAATTGGGAGATGATTCT
>ORJL011567996.1_pt1 | contig 15675 bp, 13 predicted proteins | sample 1779941 | NCBI WGS metagenome assembly ORJL01 (sample SAMEA104232317, study PRJEB22302) | groundwater metagenome | biome: forest; feature: aquifer; material: groundwater | place: USA | collected 2011-08-07 | depth 5.8 m | reverse complement strand
GGGGCCGGGCCCCCCCCTACCCCCTCCTTGGCAGGGGGGGGGACAGGACGGTCAGCCCCCTGCCCCCCCAGCGGGCCACAAGGGCCCGCGCTACGGGTTCGCGGGATTGGTTCGCGGCATCTCGGGGCAGGCTCTTGGCAAGGCTGGGGAGAGGAGCTACGCGCTGGCTCTTACCGGGATGAGCTGCTCGGCGAGGTAGTGCTCGGCGGCAATGGCGGCGGTGACGCCGTCGCCCACGGCCGAGGCCACCTGGCGCGCCGAATGCTGGCGCAGGTCGCCCACGGCGTAGACGCCGGGCAGCCCCGTCTGCATCCAGATGTCCACGGGCACGTGCCCGGCTTCGTCCAGGGGCAGCAGCCCCCGCAGGTAGTCGGAGTTGGGGATCATGCCGATGAAGACAAAGACGCCGTTCAGATTCACCTCGCTCAGGGCACCGGACTTCAGGTTGCGCAGCCGAGCGGCCTTGACCTCGCCGTTGCCGATGATCTCCTCGACGACGGTATCCCAGACGAACTCGATCTTCGGATGCTCGCGGGCCCGCGCTTGCAGGATGTTGCCGGCCCGCAACGCGTCGCGCCGGTGGATGATGTAGAGCTTCGCCACGTAGCGGGTGAGAAACAGCCCTTCGTCCAGGGCCGAATCGCCGCCACCGACAACGGCCACGACCTCGTCCTTGAAGAAGGCGCCATCGCAGGTGGCGCAGTAGGAGACCCCTCGGCCGGTGTATTGCTCCTCACCAGGGACGCCCAGGCGCCGAGGATCAGCGCCGCCGGCGAGGATGAGGGCCCGAGAGCGAAACTCGCCGTCGTCAGTCTCGACGACCTTCCACGGCTCCTCCAGCCGCAGGGCCCGCACGGCGCTGTAGAGGGTTTGCATGCCGTGCTTCTCGGCCTGGGCGAGCAGGAGCTGCCCCAGCTCGTAACCGGCTATGCCGTCCGGAAAGCCGGGGTAATTCTCCACCCGGTCGGTCGTCGCGATCTGGCCACCAGGCGTCTGACGCTCGATGAGCAGGGTACTGCGCAGGCCACGAGCGGTGTAGAGGCCAGCGGCCAGGCCCGCCGGGCCGCCGCCCACAATGAGGACGTCGTAATCGCGCTGGGTTGTCAGGTCAGGGCCGCGTCGAGCTGCTTCTTGAGCTCGCCCTTGGGCCGGAAACCGATGGTGGTGGTGAGAGGCTTGCCATCGCGGAACACCATCAGCGTGGGGATGCTCCGGATCCCATAGCGCACGGCGATGCCGGGGTTGTCGTCGGTGTTGAGCTTGGCGAAGCCGACGCGGCCGTCATACTCGCCGGCCAATTCTTCGACGATGGGAGCGACCATGCGGCAGGGACCGCACCAGGGCGCCCAGAAATCGACGAGAACCGGCTGCTGCGACTGCAGAACAGCCTGGTCGAAGTCGCTCTCGTTCACGTTAACGGGCTTAGGCATGGACAGGATTCCTCACTTTGCTTGGATCTACCAGGGAAACGGGCTGGCGGAAGGAGTTATTCCTCCGGATTCTATCTTACAACCTCACTCTTTGGCTGAGCCCCTCGCGCAGCAGCCCTGCGGCCTCCCCGACCATCTCCTCCAGCACGTCCCGGGCGCCCTTGATGGAGCCAACCAGTCCAGCGATCTGGCCCATGGGCATGCGCATCAGGTCCGTTCGCTCCCGCTCACGGGCCCGCAGCTCGATGTCGCCCACGACAAGCTGCTGGACGGCGCCGGAAAAGGGCCGGACTCCCGCCGGCTCCCAGGACTGAGTGAACCGATTCTTCAGGGTGCGCTGCGTGCGGCCGGTCCAACAGCCGGTGCGCTCGGTGTCCTCCTCGCTGGCGGCGACGATGCGCTCTTTGTAGGCCAGCAGCTCGCCGGCCTCGTGGGTAGCCAGAAAGCGGGTGCCCACCCATACACCCACCGCCCCCAGGGCGAGAGCCGCCACCAGTCCACGGCCGTCGCCGATGCCGCCCGCGGCCAGGACGGGCGTCGGGGCCACGGCGTCCACCACCTGGGGCACCAGGGAGAAGGTACCCACGCGCCCGGTGTGGCCCCCTGCGTCATAGCCCTGAGCCACGACGATGTCCGCGCCCATGCCCTGGACCCGGCGAGCCTGGCGGACATTCCCGACCAGGGCGATACAGAGGGCGCCCCGGGCGTGGAGCTCCGGGATGAGCCAGTCAGGCGTCCCCAGACCCGAGGCGAAGACGGGCACGCGCTCCGCCAACACGACGTCCAACTGGGCGCGCACACTGGCCTCGGTGTGGGTCCGGGCGCCCTGGCGCTCCAGCAGGCGCTTCCGCTCCTCCCACGGTGGCAGGTCCAGCTCGCGGCGAAAGTCGTCGAGAAACGGGGGAGGGCTCTCGGGCAGGCGGCGTTCCTCCTCCGCCGCCCGGATGCTTCCCGGGAAAAGGAGGTCCACACCGAAGGGTCCGTCGGTGAGCGAGCGGCAGCGCCGGATGTCGCTGCGGATCTCCTCGGGCGTATGGCCCGTGCAGCCCATCATGCCCAACCCGCCGGCGTTGGTCACAGCGGCGGCCAGCTCGGGGCGGGCCGCCCGGCCCATGCCCGCCGACACGACCGGATACTCGATCCCCAGGAGGTCACAGAGACTAGTCCGGAAGAATGGCCTGGCCATCGATACTTCCCCCTATAAGACCTCTGCGGTGAATCCCTCTCCAGACGCCTGCGCCAGGGCGTCCATGACGCCGGCCCGCGCCGCCTCGGCCGCCGCGCGCACGGCGTTGGCGATGGCGCGCGCGTCGCTGCGGCCGTGGGCGATGAAGACGCTGCCGCGGACGCCCAGGAGGGGCGCGGCGCCATACTCGGCGTAGTCGAGCCGATGCATCACCGCCCGGAGAGCAGGACGCAGCAGCAACGCCGCCAGTAAGTAGTGGGGCCGACGCCGAATCTCAGCGCGCAGGACGCTCGCCAGGAACTCGGCGACTCCCTCGGCGGTCTTGAGCACGACATTGCCGGTGAACCCATCCGTCACGACAACGTCGGCCACGCCCCGGGGGATGTCGCGCCCTTCGACGTTGCCGACGAAGTTCAGACCACTCTCCACGAGGAGGGCATGGGCATCGAGGGTCAGCCGGTTCCCTTTGGAGGCCTCCTCGCCGATGCTCAGCAGCGCCACGCGGGGGCGCTCGATGCCGAACATGCTGCGCATGTAGGCGTCCCCCATCCGCGCGAACTGAACCAGGTAGTGGGGGCGGCAGTCGGCGTTGGCCCCGACGTCGACCAGCAGGACCGGCTTCTCGCGCGAGGGCACCACGACCCCGATCGCGGGCCGCTCGATGCCGGGCAGACGACCCAGGGTCAAGAGGGCGGCGGCCATGGTGGCGCCACTGTGGCCGGCGGATACGACAGCCTGGGCCCGTCCTTCCTTGAGCAAGGCGAGGGCGACGGCGATGGAGGAGTCCCGGCGGCCCCGCAAAGCCTCAACAGCATGCTCGTCCATGGGCACGGCGGCGCCAGCCGGGACGATGGTCAACCCCAGGCCTCGGGCCTCGGCCTCCAGCAGCGGTTCGAGCCGCTCAGGCTGCCCCACGAGGAGGGGCCGCAACCCATGGCGCCGCGCGGCGAGGGCTGCCCCCCGGACCAACTCCGCCGGAGCCCGATCGCCGCCCATGGCATCGAGGGCGATGACGACGCCGCTACTTGGGTGGGACATCGCTCTTGGCCGGGCGGCGGAAGAGGCGCGCGAAGAGCCCTCTCGGGCGAGCGGGTGGCGCGGTGAGCTGCCGCACGATCTCGCCGGCACCGACGTGGTCGGGCTGGATGGCGAGGGCGGCCCGCGCCGCAGCGAGGGCTTCGCTGCGTTTCTTCTTGTCGAGCAGCAGGCGACTCGCCAGATAGTGGGCCTCGGCGCAGCGCGCATCGATCTTGACGGCAACGCGACAGGCATTGAGGGCCTCGTCACGCTTGCGTGCGCGAGCCAGGAGGTGAGCCAGGCGCAGCGGCAGCCCGGCATCGCCGGGGTGGGAACGCATGAGGGCGCGATAGCGACCCACGGCGTTGCCCAACTGGCCCAGGGCGGCCTGCGTGGCGGCCAGACCTTCGACGACCTCTGTGAGGTCGGGACGGCGGCGCAGGGCTTCCCCAAAAGGGGCGAGAGCCTCCCTGGGGCGGCCAGCGTCCCGCAGCGCCTCGGCGAGGGTCACCAAGGCTTCCAGGGACTGATGGTCGGCGCGGACTGCGCGCTGCAGGAGGGGCACGGCATCTCCTGGACGGCCCATGCGCGTGTACAGGAGTCCCAGGTTGGTCAGCGCAACGGCGTTGTCGCCCTCTTTTGCCAACTCAGCCTCGTAGAGGGCGGCCGCCTGTCCGAACTCTCCGGCGCGGTAGCGGGCGACTCCCAGCAACTGCCGGGCCTCTTCCACCTCGGGGTGTTGCCGAACCAGCCGGCCGAGGGTACGCGCGGCCGTGACCGGGTCGCCCTCGGCCAGACTCTGTCGGGCCACGGCCAGGGCTTCGTCGGGGTCCACGAGCTCCTCAGGCTCGGGGGGTTGCTCCGGCTCCGGCAGCTCCGCGGCCGGAGACGCGGGAGAGACGTCGGCAGTGGCCTCCTCGGCGGCATCTCGGGCCTCGTGCTCCGTCTGGGGTGGTGTCTCGTCAGGCTCGGGAAGCTCCGCAGGCGCCTCCGGAACGGGCGGGCTGGACAACAGTCCGGCGAGGGCCTGGCTGAGGGGAACGTCCGCCGGCGGCTCGGGGGCGAGCGCGGAGGCTGGAGGCGGGGTCTCGTCCGGGACGGTCGTCGGCACCCCCTCGAGGCCCGCCGGAGGCCGGCTAACGGAGGCGACCAATTGGTCGAACTCCGCGGTGCCGTAGTCGGGGACCTCCCCACCGCGCGAGGCGTCCGGAGCCGAAGGACCGGGTGGAGCACTGCCCTTGGCTGCCTCGGGCGAAGGCTCATCGCCCAGGGCGGCCAAGCGTTGTTGCGCCCATTCCAGGCCCCGGCGCGCTCGGAGGCTGTCCGGTTGCAGAGCCACGGCGCGCTCCAGGTACTGGACGGCACGGCGAGGGGCGTCCTCGAGCCCCCCCAGCCAGAGCCAAGCGTCGAAGGCGTCGGGAGCAAGGGCCGCGGCCTGAAGCAGCAGGGCACGAGCCTGGCCGCGCTCGCCCTGCCTGGCGGCCGCGACCCCCTCCTCCACCATGCGCCGGGCCTGCTCATTCATAAGGGAGCTGCGGCGTCACCTGTCGGGACGCATTCTAGGTTGCTGGGCGACGGCTTGACAAACTGGCCAGGGCCGGCCGCAGGCTTGAGGATTGGTGGTCAACCATCTCAGCGCAGTTCCAGCATGGTGGGAAAAGCAGGCATGTTGCCCCTTGACAAATGCCGCTAGTTGATCTACAACCCTGCAATCTACTCATCGGAACGGCGCCGGGTCCTCAGCAGATGTAGGCCCAGCCTGGGCAAATAGCATAATAAGGGGGAGGCCACATGACGGGTCGCTTGTCCGTTGGTATCGGCTTTTCTCTCCTGCTCTTGGCGTGCGCGCCAGCAGCAGGCCCAGCGGCGCCGGGCGGGCCACCAGCGCCCCAGCCGGTCGTGCCCCAGGCCGGTGCCAAGGCGCCGGAGCCAGTGCAAGCGGCGGTCCAACGCGGCGGCACCTTCGTCCAGGGCCTCCCGGGCAGCATGCCCAGTTGCTACACCATTCAGGTGGTGGAGCGCTCGGCCAACTCGGCCCTCGACCACGTCTACGAAACGCTGGTCCGCTACGACTATCTGCGGGCCAAGGACTACCGCGCCGACCTGGAGGCGAAGCCCCGTCTGGCGGAGCGGTGGGAGCAGCCCGATCCCACGACCTACATCTTCCACCTGCGCAAGGGGGTGAAGTGGCACGACGGCGTCCCATTCACCGCCGACGACGTCATCGCCACCTACAACACGACACTGAAGGAGAACTTCCGCTCCGCCGCCACCTGGCGGGTGTTCAAGACCATCGAGAAGGTGGATGACAACACGCTGAAGATGACGACGAGCGGCCCTGCCCCCATGGCCCTAGTGCAGCTCGGCCAGCCTTCGGATGCCCACATCCTGCCGAAGAAGTACCTCGATGCGGGCACCATGGAGCAGAACTGCGTCGGCACAGGGGCGTTCAAGGTCACCTCTTGGGAGAAGACGAAGATCGAGCAGGTGGCTAATCCCGACTTCTACCTGAAGGACGACACTGGCGGCAAGCTCCCCTACATGGACAAGGTGCGGATCATCTTTGGGATGAACCCCTCGGCCCAAGAGGCGGCGCTGGCGGCGGACGAGATGGACCTCTACCATTTCAACTCTTTCGAGGGCTACGACGCCTTCAAGAAGAAGGTGCCCGACCTCAAGACCGAGACCTTCTGGACGCACCACAACTACAGCATTCTGTTCAACCTCACCCGCAAGCCCTTCGACGACATGAACGTGCGCCAGGCCCTGAACCTGATCATAGACCGCCAGAAGATAATGGAGCTGGTGACGGCGGGGAAGGGGAAGATCGGCCTGCCGGTGGTGCCGGGCATCAAGGAGGGATGGGGCATCCCCCAGGAGGAGCTGTTCAAGATGCCCGGCTGGCGGCAGCCCAAGGAGCAGGACATCGCCGAGGGCAAGCGGCTGCTGGCCGCCGCAGGGCTCGGTGGCGGCTTCAAGTTCGACCACGTCTATATCAAGACCTGGTCGGGGGCGCCCTTGATCGAGGCTCTGCCGGGGTTGCTCAAATCCCACGGCATTGAGCTGGAGATGCGGGGATTGGACGGCGCGACCGTGGAGAAGGTAGCCCGGGAGGGCAGCTTCGATACGGTGTTCCGTTTGGTGGCCAACTTCGATCCGATCCTGCGGACCGACGAGTTCTTCTACACCAAGGCAGCGGTAGCCAAGGCGGCCGGCATCACGGACATGGGGCAGGATGTCCTCATCGATCAGCTTCGCACAGAGCTCAACCCCGCCAAGCAGAAGGAGTTGGTGCGCAAGATCCAGGAGATCGTCGTCAACAACCACTGGACCGGTCCGGTGGGCGATCCGGCGGTGTACGCCGTGACCCGGGGGTGGGTAAACAACTACCGGCCCAGCTTCGCTATCCAGCCCGACGTGACGGCCACGGCGGAATGGCTCTGGCTCGACCAGAGCCAGATGCCCGCCAAGCGGAAGGAGTAAGCCCCGGGAGCAACGGTAGCCGTCGAAAGCCTGGTTGACAAGGGGACAGGACGGACGTAAAGTCGCGCAACTGCTCGCCGCACGGAGCCGGGGAAAGCAACCGGGAGAGGGAGAAGCGTATGGGCCTTCGCAGGGGTCTTTGGCCAGGCAGTATCGCCGCGGTGCTGGTGCTGGGCTGCGCGTCCGGGGCGCCCGGAGCCGGCGGGCCCGAGAGGCCGGCTGCGCCCCAGTTGGCTGTGCCGGCGGCGGGGGCCAAGGCACACGAGTCCACCGCGCCCGCGCAGCGCGGCGGCACCTTCGTCTATGGCCATGCCGGCATCATGCCCAGTTGCTACACGCTGCAGGTGGAGGAGCGGACGGCCAACGCCGCCCTCGACCACGTCTACGAGACGCTGGTGCGCTACGACTACCTCAAGGCCAGGGACTACCGAGCCGAGCTGGAGGTGAAGCCGCGCCTGGCCGAGCGATGGGAGCAGCCGAACTCCACCACGTACATCTTCCACCTGCGCAAGGACGTCAAGTGGCACGACGGCCAGCGCTTCACGGCCGACGACGTCCTGGCCACGGCCCAGACGATCCTGAAGGAGAACTTTCGCTCGGCCTCCACGTGGCGACCCTTCACCAAGATGGAGAAGGTGGACGACTACACGCTGCGTCTGACTACCGAGGGCGCCGCCCCCATGGCGCTGGTGGGACTGGGCCAGCCGTCCGACGCCGAGATCTTGCCCAAGAAGTACCTCGAAGCGGGAACCATGGAACAGAATTGCATCGGGACGGGGAGCTTCAAGGTCGTCTCGTGGGACAAGACCAAGATCGAACAGGTGGCCAATCCCGACTTCTACATGAAGGACGAGGCAGGCGGCAAGCTCCCCTACCTGGACAAGGTGCGCCTGATCATGGGGATGAACCGCTCGGCCCAGGAAGCCGCCCTCGCGGCGGGCGAGATTGATCTGTACAACTTCAACTCTTTCGAGGACCTGGAGGCTTTCCAGAAGAAGATCCCCGACCTGAAGGTGGAGCCGTTCTGGTCCCACCATACCTACAGCCTGCTGCTCAATGCGAAGAAGAAACCCTTCGACGATCCGAATGTGCGCAAGGCCCTCAACCTCTTGATGGACCGGACCAGAATGATGGACCTGGTAACGGCAGGCTACGGCAAGATCGGCTTGCCGGTGGTGCCGGCCATCAAGGAAGGCTGGGGCATCTCCCAAGAGGAGCTCTTCAAGACACCCGGCTGGCGGAAGGACAAGGCCGAGGACATCACCGAGGCCAAGCGCCTGCTGGCGGCAGCCGGCTTGGCCGACGGCTTCACCTTCGACCACCTGTACATCAAGACCTGGTCGGGGGCGCAGCTCAGCGAAGCACTCCCCGGCTTGTTGAAGCCCTATGGCCTCGACATCAAGCTGCGCGGCGTAGACGGCGGTACGGCCACCAAGGAAGGAAGGGACGGCAATTTCGACACGTTCCTGCGTCTGGTGGCGAACTTCGACCCACTGATGCGCACCGACGAGTTCTTCTATACGAAATCGGAGATGGCCATCGTGTCGGGCATCACCGACAAGGGCCAGGATGCCCTCATCGACCAGTTGCGGTCCGAGCTGAGTGCTGCCAAGCAAAAGGAGCTGGTACGGAAGATCCAGGAGATCATTGTGGCGAACCACTGGACGGTCCCCATGGGCGATCCACCCATCTTCGCCGCGACGCGAGGCTGGGTGAACAACTACCGCCCCAACTTCTCCGTTCTGCCCGACCTGTCAGGCACAAGCGAGTGGCTCTGGCTCGACCAGGGTCTTCTTCCCGCCAAGCGCAAGGGCGGTTAGCGAGCAGGACGCTCTCCCGGGCGGCCATCGAGGCGTTTCGAGAGCCGCTCGGGGCAAGCGCAAGGCGATGCGCTACTACATTCTGCGCCGGCTGGCCCTGACGATTCCGACCCTGCTCTTCGTGTCGGTGGTCATCTTCACGCTCATGCGCATCGTCCCGGGCGATGCGGCCATGCTGAAGGTGTTCGGCGGCGAGAATGCCGCAAGGGCCGATCCGGCCGCCTACGAGTCGGCACGCCGCCAGCTCGGCCTGGACCGATCCTACCCCGAACAGTACGTCACCTGGATCGGGCGTATGCTCTGTTGTCTCGATTTCGGCCAGTCATTCTGGACCAAGAAGCCGGTGTTTGCAGAGGTGATCGACCGCTTCCCCATCACCCTGGAGCTGGCCGTTGGCACGCTCATCATCGCCCTGCTGATCGCGCTGCCCACGGGAGTCATCTCAGCCATCCGCCAGGACTCCAGCAGCGACTACGTTGCCCGCATGATCGGCGTTATCGGCCTCTCGGCGCCGGGGTTCTGGATCGGTACCCTGTTGATCGTCTGGCCGGCCATCTGGTGGGGCTACAGCGCGCCTCTGGGCTACATCCCACCCCACGTGGACCCCTGGGCCAACTTCCGCCAGTTCATCTTTCCCTCCCTGGCCCTGGGCGCCTCCTTCGCTGCCACGCTGATGCGCATGACGCGGTCGCAGATGCTGGAGGTGTTGCGCCAGGACTACATCCGCACTGCCTGGAGCAAGGGGCTGCGCGAGCGGGTCGTGGTGCTGCGTCACGGCCTCCGCAACGCCCTGATCCCCGTCGTGACCCTGGTGGGTCTCGACTTCGGCTACCTGTTGGGGCGAACCGTGGTCATCGAAACGGTGTTCACGCTGCCGGGTATCGGCACATCTACGGTGCACGCCGTCTACATGCGCGACTATCCGCAGCTCCAGGGCAACGTCCTGTTCATCGCGTTCGCCTTCATCATGATCAACCTAGCCACCGATATCGCCTACGCCTGGGTCGATCCTCGCATCCGCTATGCCTAGGAGAACGCAGTGACGACTACCGCGGTCCCAACAGCCTTGCCGGGCATGCGTATACGACAGCCGGCCCTGGGGCAGGCATGGCACATGGCCCGGGCGAAGCCTCTCGGCACGCTCTCCCTCCTGGTGCTGGTGGGGCTCATTCTGATGGCATTGGCCGCGCCTGTTCTGGCGCCCTACGACCCCGAGCTGACCGTCGCTCCCCGGCGGCTCCTGTCGCCCACAAGCGACCACTGGCTGGGCTCGGACCAGTTTGCCCGCGACGTCCTCAGCCGGGTGATCTACGGGACGCGCGTCTCCCTGACGGTCGGCTTGGCCAGTGTGGTTCTTGGCACCCTCGTCGGATCCGCGTTCGGCTTGGTCTCGGCCTTCGTTGGCGGTCGCTTCGATATCCTCGTGCAGCGGGCCATGGACGGCATGCTGGCCATTCCCACCTATATCCTGGCCCTGGTCATCGTGGCCGCCCTGGGCACTGGCCTCGCGAACGTCATCGTGGCCATCGGCATCGCCCAGGTGCCGCGCATCAACCGAATCGTGAGAGGCAGCGTGTTGGCCGAGAAGGAGCTGGCCTACATCGATGCGGCGAAGGTGGTGGGCTGCGGCGACCTGCGCATCATGGGGCGGCACATCCTGCCCAACGTGACCGCTCCCATCATCGTCATGGCCACCATCACGATCGCCGGCGCCATCCTCACCGAGGCCGCTCTCAGCTATCTCGGCGTGGGTGTGCCGGAGAATATCCCGTCCTGGGGCGTTATGCTCTCGGGAGAGGCGATCAAGTTCATGCTGGCCCAGCCGTTGCTGGCCATCTGGCCCGGCCTGGCCATCACCGTCACCGTGCTGGCGTGGAATCTTTTCGGCGACAGCCTGCGCGACGTGCTGGACCCGCGTCTGCGGGGCTCGCAGTGACCTCCCCTCACCCCTCCTTGCCAAGGAGGGGGACAATGGAGGCTTGGCCATCTTGCCAATGCGGCCGAATCGTGATAGCGTCTCCTAATCGTTCGAGCCCGCGCTCTGCAAGTAGTCCACGATAGGAGAAGGAGACCATGCGACAGTACATTTTCAAGCGCCTGCTCATGCTCATCCCCGTCCTCTTCTTCGTCTCCTTCGGGGTGTTTGCGCTGATGCGCTTCATCCCCGGGGACGCCGCCCTCCTCATGGTGGCCGGCGGCGAGGACGCGCTGAGTGACCCCGCGGTGGCCGAAGCCTTGCGCCACAAGCTGGGCTTGGACAAGCCCGCCTTCCCCGTCACCGTCCAACTGCCGCGCTTCGAGCGGGACAAGCTCGATAAGGAACGCCCGCCCATCGTCGAGGTCGGGCCGGTCAAGGTCTGGTGGAACCCCAAGGTCGAGGCCTCCTTGGTGGACAACCAGTACGTCCAGTGGATCTGGGCCATCATCAGCAGAGGCGACCTGGGTAAGTCGTTCTGGACCGAGGAGCCCGTGATGAGCGAGATCCTCAAGCGGCTGCCGGTCACCCTGGAATTGGCTATCGGCGCCATGGTCATTACCGTCCTGGTCGCCATACCCACGGGGGTGATCTCGGCCATCCGGCAGGACACGGGCACCGACTACGCATCGCGGCTCATCGGCGTCATCGGCATCGCCGCACCGGGCTTCTGGATCGGCACCCTGCTGATCGTCTTCCCGGCTATCTGGTGGGGCTATCTGCCCCCCTTAGGCTACGTCGAGCCCTGGGTGGACCCCTGGTCCAACTTCCGGCAGTTTATCTTTCCCTGCCTGGCCCTGGGCTTCGGTCACGCGGCGGCGAACATGCGCATGACCCGCTCGCAGATGCTGGAGGTGCTGCGCCAGGACTACATCCGCACCGCCTGGGCCAAGGGGCTGCGGGAGCGCATCGTGATCTTCCGCCACGCCCTGCGCAACGCCATGATCCCCGTGCTCACCCTGCTGGGCATCGACTTCGGCCGCCTCCTGGGACGCACGGTCATCATGGAGACGGTCTTCGCCCTGCCCGGAGTCGGTACCCTGACCCTGCGCTCGATCTTCCAGCGCGACTACCCCCAGATCCAGGGCAACGTGCTGTTCATCGCCTTCCTCTTCGTGGCCATCAACCTGGTGGTGGATGTCGCCTATGCCTGGTTCGATCCGCGCATCCGGTATAGCTAGCATCTCGATCGCACTAGCTACCTAAGGAAGGGGAAAGTTAATGGCAGCAACGGCAGCAGTCGGCACGCTGGAGGCTCTCCGCCCTCGGCCCAGCTTCCTCGCCAAGTGGGGGAGGACGGCGCGCAGCAAGCCCCTGGGCTCCCTGGCCTTGGCCGTCATTCTCCTCGTGGCCGGGGCGGCCATCTTTGCGCCGGTCGTGGCGCCCTACGACCCGGTGGCCCAGCACTATGACCACGTCATGGAGCCGCCCACGGCTGGATTCTGGCTCGGGACCGATAACTTCGGGCGCGACATGCTGAGCCGCCTCATCTGGGGCGCCCGCATCTCCTTGCAGGTGGGCGTCTTTGCCGTGGCCCTCGGCGGCACCTTGGGCATTTTCATCGGCATGATGAGCGGCTATTTCGAGGGCCGGATGGACCTGGTGATGCAGCGGGTCATCGACGCCTGGATGGCCTTCCCCGGCATCATCCTGGCCTTGGCCATCCTGGCGGCCCTGGGCCCCGGGCTGGTCAACGTGATCATCGCCATCGGTCTCGGCAACGTACCGGTCATGGCCCGGGTGGTGCGCGGCGCTACGCTCAGTCAGAAGCAGAACGTCTTCGTCGAGGCAGCGCGCTCCATCGGCTGCGGGGGCCGTCGCATTATGATGCGCCACCTGCTGCCCAACGTCACGGCGCCGATCATCGTCATCTCCAGCCTAGAGATGGGCGCCGCCATCATCTCCGAGGCGTCGTTGAGCTTCCTGGGCGTCGGCGTCCCGCCGCCCAATCCCTCCTGGGGCGGCATGCTGAGCGGCCACCATCGTACCTACATGCTGGCGGCCCCTTGGATGGCCATCTTCCCGGGCATTGCCATCACCCTGGGCGTGCTGGGGTGGAACCTGCTGGGCGACGCCATCCGCGACGTCTGGGACCCGCGACTGCGGGGTAGCCGCTAGACCGGTTGAGAGACACACCACGCGGGCGGGACGGGCTGCTGGTCCGTCCCGCCCGCTGTTGCCCGCCTGTCCCTTCGGCGATCTCAGGACAGGCACCTTCGGCCGGCTGAGGACAAGCGGGCAGGAACCCGATCGCAACACGATGACCTTTGCGCTGAGCGACATCCGCGTCCTGGACCTGACGCAACTGCAGGGCTCTCATTGTGGCAAGCTGCTGGCCGACATGGGGGCAGAGGTCATCAAAGTCGAGCCTCCCGGCGGCTCGGCCGAGCGGCGGCGCGGTCCCTACCAGGGCACCGCCCCCCACCCTGAGCGGAGCCTGCAATTCGCCTATTACAACACCAACAAGCTGGGCATCACCCTGGACCTGGACGAGCCCGAGGGCGCCTCCCTGTTCCGCCGGCTGGCCCAACAGGCCGACGTCGTCGTCACATCACATCCGCCAGGCTACCTCGAAGAGCGCCGCCTAGCCTATGCCGACCTCGCCGGCGAGAACCCCCGGCTGATCCTGGCTTCCGTGACACCCTGCGGTGACACGGGGCCCCACGCCCACTTCCGCGGCCCCGACATCGTGCCTTTTGCCCTCAGTGGCTTGATGTATCTGAGCGGCGAGCCGGACCAGCCTCCGCAGATGGCCCCCGGACAGCAGGCGTCGGATCTCGGGGCGGCGCACGCTGCCATCGGCATTCTGGCCGCCCTCTACGGCCGCTCCTTCACGGGCGTCGGCCAGTGCGTGGAGGTGTCCATGCAGGAGGCACTGGCCATGGAGGAGCACGGCATCTCCCGCTACGACTTCGACGAGCACATCATCCAGCGGGAAGGTAGCCAGCACGGGGCCGCGGCCCCAGGCCGCATCTTCCCCTGCGCCGACGGCTACGTCCACCTGTTTGTGGGAGGCGGAGCCAACCAGGGCAAGTGGGGTCTTCTCATGGATTGGATGGGACAGCCAGAGGTGCTCTCTGACCCGATCTGGAGCGACCCTGCCTTCCGGCGAGGCAACGTGGACATCATCAACCCGCTGGTAGGGGAGTTCCTCGCTGGGCAGTCTCGGGAGCAGCTCGTGCGGGAGGGACAGGGCCGCCGCCTGCCCACAGCCCCGGTCCACCGGCCCGAGGAGTTCGCGCACGATGGACACATGGAGGCCCGCGAATTCTTCGTCGACGTGAACCATCCGGACATGGGACGCCTACGCACGCCCCGTTCGCCTCTGCGACTCGAGTCCACGCCGTGGACCGACGCCTCGGGTCCCCGGCCGGCGCCGCGCCTGGGGGAGCACAACGAGCAGATTTACCAGGGGCTGCTGGGTCTGGAGCGCGACGACCTGATCGCCCTGCGCCTGGCCGGGGTGATCTGATCCAATGCAACTGCCGCTGACAGGCGTGCGCATCATCGAATTCGGGTTCCTGGTCGCCGGGCCTTTCGGGCCGCGGCTGCTGGGCGAGCTGGGAGCCGAGATCATCAAGGTGGAATCGGTCCGGCGAATGGATGGCTACCGCCCCGGAGGGGGCTTCGACGTCCCCTCGGCCCAGGCTACTCTCAACCGTGAGCGTTCTTTCACCGAGTTCAACCGTAACAAGCTGAGCCTCGCCCTGAACCTCACCACGTCCCAGGGGCAGGCGCTGATGCGGCGTCTGGTGCGGATCAGCGACGTGGTGGTTGAGAACTACAGCGCCGGGGTCCTGGAGCGTTGGGGGCTGGGCTGGGACGTCCTGTCCCGGCTCAACCCGGGGCTCATCCTGGTGGACCTGCAGGGAATGGGGTTCAGGGGGCCCCATGCCTCCTTCGTCACCTGGGGCCCCAGCCTCATGGCCTATTCCGGCATGACCCATCTCTGGACGCGCGAGGATGCCCCCGAGCCCGTGGGCTCTCAGACGGCTCATCCGGACTACGTGGCCGGCATCCACTGTGCCCTGGCGGTCCTCGGGGCGCTCAACCAGCGGCTGCGGACCGGCCGGGGGCAGCGGATCGAGGTGGCCCAGATCGAGGGGGCAGCCTCCCTCCTCGGCCCCGTCTACATGGACGCCCTGGTGAACGACGCGAAACCCAAGCGGCTCGGGAACCGCAGTCCCTACTTCGCCCCCCACGGCTGCTACCCGTGCCGGGCGCGCGACGATCACCCGACGAGTGGGGGCGACCGGTGGTGCGTTATCGCCGTGACAAGCGAGGGGGAGTGGGAGTCCTTCTGCCGCGCCCTGGGCGACCCACCATGGTGTCGTGAACCTCGCTTCGCCGACCTGCTGAGCCGCTACGAGCAGCGCGACGAGCTGGACGTTCGTGTGGCAGAGTGGACCCGGCAGCGCAGTCCCCAGGAGGTGATGGAGACGCTGCAGGCAGCGGGCGTGCCCGCCGCCGCGGTCCAGGACGGCCGCGACCTGAACGAGGACCCCCACCTCCGGCAGCGCGGCTACCTGCTGCCGCTGGCCCACCCGCAGTTCCCGCGCGACGTCGTCTATCCTGGCCTCTCCATCCGGCTCTCGGCCTCTCCGGGGAGCGTTCGGCGACCCGCCCCGGCGCTGGGGCACGACAACGCCTACATCGCCGGCGAGCTGCTGGGCCTGGCCGAGGAGGAGATGGCTGCCCTGGTGGAGGCGGAGGTCTTGGTCTAGGCCGGTAGCCTCTCCGCCCTTATAATGGTGCGACGCTGCT
>ORJL010544515.1_pt1 | contig 15680 bp, 16 predicted proteins | sample 1779941 | NCBI WGS metagenome assembly ORJL01 (sample SAMEA104232317, study PRJEB22302) | groundwater metagenome | biome: forest; feature: aquifer; material: groundwater | place: USA | collected 2011-08-07 | depth 5.8 m | reverse complement strand
GGCCTGATCAAAGAGTTCATAGATACGGTGGATGCCCCCAGCAAGTACGAGGTGCGCATCAACCTGTTCAGGCCCACCACTCTACAGAATAAGCTGCTGGGCATCGGGGCCAGCGTCATCTACCCCAAAGGCACAATCAGGGCTGACCTCCAGTCAAAGCCGCAGGGGTCTGGGCCCTTCTTGCTCACCTCGGCCGTCAGCGGCTCGGGCTACGTCATGGATCGCAACCCCAACTACTTCAAACCCGGGCAGCCTTACCTGGACAGGATCGAGATGACGTCGGTGGCTGATCTGAACAGCCGAAACGCGTTGTTCCTGATCGGGAAGACCAAGTACTATGGGGATCTGAGGGATAGCACTGTCCAGGGATTCATGCCCACTCTGGAGAAGATGACCGCCGAAGGGAAGCTGAACCGCAAAACGGTATTGGGAGGCTGTGGCCCCACCGGAGTCTGGATGAACATTGCCAAGCCGCCATTCAATGACATCAAGATAAGAAAGGCGTTCAATCTGGCTACTGATAGAAAGGCCCTGGACACGATAATGATGGGCGCATACGGTCACGCGTCTCTCATGGGTTTCGTCGCTGGAATGCCTTATGCCACGCCAGAGGACAAGATATGGGATGTAGTGCCCGGCTGGGGCACTGGCGCCAAGAAGCAGCAGGAGATTGAACAGGCCAAGCAACTGCTGAAGGACGCGGGTTTCCCCAATGGCATGGACATTATTCAGTACCACACCGCCATAAGCGCCGGCGACGTCCACATTGGTCACGAGCCCTACCAGCAGATGCTGAAGGCCGTCGGGGTCAGGACCACCCTCCAGCTAATGAGCGGGCCCGATCAGCTGGAGCGCATGAACAAGGGGAACTACACGTTCCAGGTCTATATTCTGTGCCAGACTACCCATGACCCAGACGAGGTAATAGGCCAGCAATGGATCACAGGCGGTGCCCGCAACAACGTTGGCTACAGTAACACTGAGGTTGACAAGCTCTTCCTGCAAATGATCTCGGAGTCAGACTTCGCCAAGAAGAAGGCAATCTTCGACAAGATACAGGACATCATCGTGTTGCAAGACGTGGCCTGGGCGCCCACCACTCAGAGCAACGGTGCGAACTTCTGGTGGAAGGACCTGAAAGGCTTCACCACGGGAATGAATACGTGGGCAGCGGCCGGCATGTGGCGGGCAGACCGCTACTGGCTGCAGAGTCCATAGTTGGCGCAATGGGCTAGAGTAAGTGAGGATCAAGCCGAGATGGAAGGCTCTGCCTGCCTGTTAAGCCTACTATTAAGGTGTGGGGCTTTATGACCAAGTACGCTATCCAGCGATTGCTTCTCATGATACCAACCATCTTGCTTCTGACGTTGATGGTCTTCATCCTGATGCGGGTGCTGCCAGGTGATGTGGTGACGCTCATTCTGGGCGATGACATGGGTGGTGGCTTCACCAAGGCTGGCAACATGTCCGCCGATGTCCTGCGGAAACAATTAGGCCTGGATCGGCCTTTGCCCATGCAGTACCTGACCTGGCTTGGGGACATGGTAAGAGGCGATTTCGGGCGCTCTTTGTACTCCAACATCCCCGTGCTGGACGACATGCTCTTGCGCCTGCCCATCACTATCCAGCTTGCGCTTATGGGCACTATTGGGGGTATGTTGTTGGGCATACCCATGGGAATCCTGTCGGCGGTGTATCACAACTCGTGGCTGGATCCAGTGCTGCGCTTTCTAAGCATCATTTTTTTGGCGGTTCCTAGCTTCTGGCTGGGGCTGGTAGTGATCCTGGCAGGCTCCATCTGGTTCAACTATGTACCACCCATAGGTCGCAACGTGCTTTGGGAGAGTCCCATGGACAACCTGTTGCAGCTTATGTGGCCTGCGTTGATCCTGGCCTCTTTGGGTATGGCCACAATAGCCAGGATGACCCGTTCTACCATGTTGGAGGTCTTGCGAGAGGACTACATCCGCACAGCCAGGGCCAAAGGACTTACGGAACAGGTAGTAATAGCGCGCCACGCGCTGAAGAACGCCCTTATTCCTGTGGTGACCCTCGCGGGCCTTACCTTTGCAAATCTGATGGGCGGCACTGTGATATTGGAGCAGATATTCTCGATTCCTGGCATGGGTCAGTTCTTCATAACCGCGATTCTGAAGCAGGACTACACGATAGTTCAAAGCACGTTGGTTGTGTTCGCGGTGATATTCATGCTTGTCAATTTGGTGGTGGACCTGACGTATGGATGGCTAGACCCACGGATCAGCTACTCTTAGGAGTCTTCCTCCCACTAGAGGAGAACCTGTCATGAGCACAAAAAGGGCCGTGGAGCAGATCGGTGTACGGCCCCGGGTGGGACGACGGATTCAGCACAGCCTGACGGGCTTGGCTACCTTTGCCCGGCGGCAACCCCTGGGCACTATTGGGTTGGTTACAGTCCTGGTCGCCTTTGGGGTGGCCATGTTTGCAAACTGGGTAGCCCCTTACGACCCTAGCGTAGGTGTGGCCAGCGAGAGGCTCACAGGGCCAAGCCTCAAGCACTTCTTCGGAACTGACGAGCAGGGCCGGGACCTCTTAAGCCGCATAATCTACGGCACGCGTGTCTCTCTAGCGGTATCATTCTTCTCCGTCGCCGTTGGCACTGGAGGCGGGTACTTGCTGGGCGTTGTTAGCGGCTATGCCGGCGGTAAGTTCGATATCATAGTCCAGCGGGTAATGGATGCCATGCTGGCATTCCCTAACCTTCTGCTGGCCTTGGTCATGGTGTCAGTCCTTACGCCCGGGCTTGATAAGGTGATCATAGCCATAGCCGTCGCAATAATACCTCGTGCTGCGCGCGTCAGCCGGGGCGTGGCGTTGTCCATCAAGGAAAACGTCTACATTGACGCAGCCAGAGTTATCGGCGCATCTGCCACGCGAATTATGCTGCGACACGTCCTCCCGAACACCATGGCGCCTTTCCTGATCCTGGCCTCCGTGGGATTGGGCGGTGCCATTCTTACCGAAGCCACCTTGAGCTACCTGGGCCTGGGTGTGCCACCACCTACCGCATCCTGGGGACAGATGATGTCGGGGGCTGCCCGGGACTATGCTGTCATCGCGCCCTGGCTGATCATGTTCCCCGGCATTGCCATTGGTGCGCTTGTGTTGGCGTTCAACCTCTTTGGAGACACCCTGAGAGACATATTGGACCCCAAGTTGCGTGGCCGATAGCCAATCTGCTTCGTCTCAGTACCCTCAGTCAGGACGAAGATTCGAATCAGCCTTGTGTGAGTTGCTGTGCTGTAGTATAGGTTGGTAGATAGCCAATCACAGGGTTCTTCGCCGCGCGGTAGCATCAGTCGGACTGATCGCAGTTCTTGAAACTACCTCTTGCTGGCAGATCCCTGCGACGCCAAGAAGGTGCTCCGGAACCTGTAAGCGGTAGCCTCCGGCTCCACGGGCCCGTGGGGAAGGTATTCAGCCTCCTCTATCTTGGCGACGATGAGCCAGGGGCCGTCCTCATGCAGGGCCTGTTGGAACACGCTATCCAGGTCTTCAAGCGTGCGCACGGTGGCGTGTTTAGGGATGCCGCAGCCACGGGCTACCTGCTCCAGGTCTGTGCCCTTGGCGGTGTGGCTGGGTTGGTGCCCGGTCTGTCCCCACTGCTCGTTGTCCCACACCACCACGATGAGGTTCCTGGGCCTCTCTCTGGCTATGGTTGCCAATGTGCCCATGTTCATGAGGAGCGAGCCGTCGCCATCCAGAGAAATGACCCTCTCCGGCGTTACCAGGGCGATCCCCAGGGCGATGGATGAACACAGCCCCATGGAGCCGTGAGTGTAGAAGTTGCGGTCTCGATGTTTTGTGTGCCACAACTCGTCGCTGGTGGGACCTAGGTTGGACACCACGGGTTCATTGTGCAAGTGTCCTACCAGGAGTTTGGTGGCTTCTAACCTACGCAATTTTTCCTCCGTGCAGCAGAGGGGTAAAGCACACAGCCAGAGGTTGGTGGCTGGAGTAGCAGAGCTTGAGGGCGCCGGAGACGGTGCGACTCAACCCTTCAGGGCTGTCCAGGGTATAGTGAGGAAGGCCCAGCACATCCAAGATAGGTCTTGTAGCGCGCCCCATAGCCACCTGAGCTATGTTGAACTCGTTGACCTGGCCTCTCAGGTTAATGAATAGAGGAATTGGGATCCGGTAAGGAATGCACAGGCTGGCAAGGGCGTTGATGCAGTTGCCAAAGCCGCTGGACTGCATGAAAACCGCGGCGTTCCTGCCCGCACAGTAGGACCCTGCGGCAATACCTATTGCTTCTTCTTCCCTGGTGGCCGCCACCACGTGAAAAAAGGGATCCTTTTCCATGAGGCTAGTGGCCTGATATATGCTGACGTCCGGGACGTAGCCGATGAAAGAGACGTTATTCTCCTTGAGAGCCTGCACCAAATCTTCGGCCCAGGTCATGTTCTTCCTCGCGATGAACGGCAGTCCGTCGTACCTGCGCTAATATACATGGGGCCTCTAGTGTTGTCAAAGTGAGCTGCGCTAGTCCGGGTTGGTGCAAAGCCGCAGCTACAGAAGCGGAGCGTCGGAGTGGCGAGGGGTGACTTGACGGCTGAACTGGCATATAATTGCCTCAATTGCTCGGTATAAGGAGTCGGATATGCCGCCTGTTGCGTTCCATAAAGGGAAATTCATGCCGCTGGAGCAAGCCTCCATAGGGATCATGACACACGCCTTCCATTACGGGACTGCTGTATTTGAAGGCATCAGGGGCAACTGGAACGCAGAGGAAGGACGCACGTTCATATTCCGCATGCGGGAGCACTACGAACGCCTGCTGGCCGGTTGCAAGGTGATGCGAATTCGCCTCCCCTACTCCGCCCAGGAGCTGTGCGACATCACCGCGGAGATGGTGGAGCGATGCGGCTACAAGCAGGACATCTACATCCGTCCCATCGCCTACAAGAGCGAGGAGAGGGTGGCCATTCTTAACCTGGACCCCCTGGCCGACAGCTTTACTGTCCTGGCAGTGCCCTTTGGAGCGTACATGGACCTGGAGGCAGCCGCCCGGTGCTGCACCTCGTCATGGCGGCGCATGGAGGACACCATGATTCCTCCCTACTTGAAGATCAGCGGACTGTACGTAAACAGCATTCTGGCCAAGACCGAAGCCGTCCTGGCAGGGTTCGACGAAGCTATTCTGCTGAACCAGCATGGCTACGTATCGGAAGGCACGGGGGAGAACCTGTTCATACACAGAGGTGGCAAGCTGGTCACTCCTCCGCTGGAGGATAACGCTCTACCCGGAATCACCCGCAACACGGTGCTGGACATTTCACGCAATGAGCTAGGAATCCAAGTGGTGGAACGGCATATACCACGAAGCGAGTTGTACCTGGCCGATGAGGTGTTTTTGACGGGCACGGCGGCCCACCTGACGCCTGTGGGGGCGGTGGACAACCACACCATAGGCGATGGGGCCATGGGGCCTGTTACGCGCAAGCTCCAGGACCTGTATTTCGATATTGTAAGGGGCAAGAACCGCAAGTACCTGCACTGGTGCACACCCGTGACGCCTAAACTCGTCTCGGCATAGCGACAGGGCCTGTCTCACGACGGTTGCCACGAGAGAAAGTGCTTGTGTTGTAGATTTGGCTGAGCCTTTGAGGGTAGAAGGCCAGCGCTAGCGCTTCCCAGAACATAGAGACTGGCGTCTAGGCAGATATAGCGGCCACACGACTTATGCTGAAAGTCTTGCGATGACTGATTTTGCCTGGGAATATCTCCTGTTCGTTGCACTGGCTGCCGTGGGCGTTCTTTTCATTGTTACCGCATATAACCGTTTGAACGGCCTGCTCATTTTTGGACGCCGCACCTCTATTCTCCTGGGCTTTCTTCTAGTCACAGTAACGTCTGTATGGTTCTTCGCCTCACGGCCCAGGAATATCCCAGACACTAGCGCAGGATTGGATGGCAACCAGCAGGCGATTCTGTTCACACTGGGTGTTGTGGCTGCGCTCATGGTAGTAGTAGGCCTATCTACATGGCGTAACTGGTCCATGGTTGGAGATGCTGGCCGTGACGGAGTGGAGGCGCTACGCAACTCTAACTACATACGTCTTTTTGCCAAAGGAGTCCGCAGTTGGTGGAGTCGCTTTTACAAGCGGATGAAAAAGCATTCCTCTGGCTGAACGGGTGGGTAGGACGGCTGCCCTGGCTGGACGGCTTCGTCCAGTGGGTAGATAGTGACTACTTGGTGCCCGTTGCGCTGTCTTTGGTGTTGCTGGGTCTATGGTTCACTGGTTCCACGCGCAAGGCCAGGGAGCGCAACCAGTGGGCTGTGATGACGGCCATCCTGGGGCTAGCGTTGGCCAACCTGTCGGTAGAAATACTCAACCATTATCTGTTCAGGCCACGGCCATTTGTTGATTTGCCCGTGTCGCTTCTCTTCTACAGACCTGTGGACTCTTCTTTCCCTGCAAACCCGGCTGTAGTGGGATTTGCCGTAGCTACTGGGGTGTGGTGCTGGAACCGCAAGGTAGGAGGGGTACTCTTCATAGTTGCGACGGTGTTCGCACTCTCTAGGGTGTACGCAGGAGTGTTTTATCCGCTGGACATAATAGGAGGCGCTGCTCTGGGCGCAATCGTAGCACTGCTGACGAAGAGGCTGCTCCAGTGGCTTGATCCGTTGCCAAGCAAGATCATCCAGATGGCCAGGACGCTCTATCTGGCCTAGCTAGGTGCGGAACTCCATTTTCTGGAACGCTTCGGCAAAAGGTATTCCCGCCTGCTCTCCGGCCCGCTTGGCTCCCTCTCTCATGAACTGCCCAGGCTCTCTAGTGGTGTCACGCCCTGGACGATCCAGGAACTGGCTTTTGTGTTGAAGCATGGCCTGGACTTTCAAATCCATGGTCTGGGTGATGTCGGAGAACTCGTCCGGTTGGGCGCTGCCCCAGAGGAGAACCACGCCTACCTTGTGCGGTTCAAACCCGGCTGCGGTGAAGTGAGCGTAGTGCAACGGGTCGCGGGCGTACGGGAAGACGGCGTCCAGGGTAACGGTGCCGCAGACCCGGTGATCGCGGTGAACGTGGCGGCTTCCGTTCTGAGGAGCGTGGGTCAGCACCATTTCCGGCCGGAACCTGCGGATTTCCCGCACCAGTTCACCCCGGAACTCGGCTGTGTCTTCCAGAGCACCGTCGTCGTGCCTTAGAAATACGACATCATGCACGCCCAGGACTGAGGCGGCGTTCGTTTGCTCCTGCTCGCGGATCTGCGCCAGGCGCTCCATGCTCAAGTTGACGTCCTCTGTGCCTTTGTTGCCGTTGGTGCAAAGCACGTATGCCACCTGGGTGCCTTGTTGAATCCAGCTTGCGATGGTGCCAGCACAGCCTATCTCATCGTCTGGGTGGGCAAAGACGACCATTGCACGTTGGGGTCGTTGGATCATTGGACAGAGTCTCCCAAAAAGTAGTTCTAGCTAGCGTAGCATATTGTTGAGGTGCGTCAACACCAGGGGCATCTTTAGCTAAGGGGTACCGACGGTACTTCAAGCTCAGCGTAGACCTGGGACAGAGCTATGGCGGCTCCTGACCAGCCCATGTCCTGGGCAATAGAGTGGCCTTGCTCACCCATGCTTTCGCGCAGGGAATTGTTGGCCAGTAGTATCTCCAGTCGGTCGGCGAAAGCGTCGGCACAGTGCCATGGCACCAAGTAGCCGGACCAGTTGTCTTTCACTATGGCCTCCAGTCCCGGCACTCGTGACCCCACTACAGGCGTGCCGCACGCCATGGCCTCCAGCGCTACCAGTCCGAAGCTCTCGTAGTAAGAGGGGACAACACAAACGTCGGCGGCCTGATAGTAGCTGGGAAGAAGGCTGTGATCCAGGCTACCCAGGAACTCCACCTTGTCCTGGACATGGAGCCTGACGGCCAGGGCCTGCAACCGTTGCTGCTCTTCACCATTGGGACCGCCGCCGGCCACCAGCAACTGGACCTGCCTGGGCGTTTCCAGGGATGCCAAGGTATACAGCAGCACCTCCAGCCCTTTGATGGGCTCCAGCCGGCCCACGTAAAGGAGTGTATGGTGCCCGTTGAGGCCCAACTGGTCACGGGCGGTCCGCTGGTCTCCGGGTTTGAACATGTCTAGGTCCACCCCCGGCTGGACAACTCGGACCTTATGCTTATCGGCGTCGTAAAGGCGGCCCAGCGACTCTCTTTCGTGGGGCGTGGAGACGACAATCCTGTCGACCGCGGCCACAATCTGCCGCTCAGTGGCGCTGCGCTGGTTGCCTTCATCCTCTCCAGCACGGGCCCGGGCTTTTATCTCGGCCATGGTGTGGAAGGTGACGACGTGTGGAACGCGCCACTCTCCCGCCAGGACGTTGCCAACGTGACCAGAGAGCCAGTAGTGGCTGTGAATAAGGTCGTAGGACAGCTTGTGGCGTTTCTGGAAGGCCTTTACGCCGGCAATAAACCTGGGCAGGTAGTTGAATAGGGCTGCCTTGGGCGCCGTCCTGGGCCCGGCCCTTACATGGATTACGCGGACGTTCTCTCCCAAGTCTTGCACGTCACGCTGGCACGTCTCATGGGCGCGAGTGTAGATGTCCACCAGGAAACCCAGGCGCGCCAGGCCCAGGGCCATCTGGTGGATGTATACACTCATACCGCCGGTGTCCTTGGAGCCTAGGCGGGCCAGGGGACAGCCGTGGACGCTGATAAAGGCGATACGTCGAGATGACATTGGTTTTTGCATGAATATGCTTAGGTGCCGAAGGAGTTACCGCCGGATGGTCAGCCGGTATAATTGGACGTCTTTGGCTCCCAGGTCGTACTTGTAAGGCTCATCCCCCCGCAAGAAATCAAAGTACGTTTTCTTCTCCTCTATAGCCTGTTGAAGACAAAGAGCCTTCAGCAGGAGCCCTACACTCAGAGCCCCATACTCAGGATTATACCCGCTATTGTAAAGGAACCTGGTCTGGCCGTAGTCGAAGCATAAGGCGCTGGCTACCCTTTGCCCCGAAACCTCCATGAAAAAGACCTTGAGGATGCCTGCACGGGCCAGCTCCTGGGCCATGTGCCGGAAAAAGCGCTCCCTTTCAGGAGTCAGGAATATCGCCTTGTCGTACCGGCTGTCCCGCATGAGGGTAAAGAAGTCCTCCAGGTATCCCTCCGGGGCGGAAGTGCCGTTGATTACGTAGAAGTTGTACGCTGCCTGGCTCTCAAGGCGCCGTAGCTTGCGCCTCAGCTCGTGCCTATCCTTCTTGGAGAGGCCCGTGAGGTACTCTTCCCAGGTTGCAGGCAGCACCAGTCCCGGTGAGACGTCTTCCTTGGCCAGTTCCGTGGTGTAGCCGCGGGCCTGGGCAAGGTCCGGGAAGTAACGGAGTATTGGGGAGTCCTGGCGTATGGAGCGCAGGTCCATAAGGTTCCAGGACTGCGCCGCCACGGAGTCGAAGAGGAGGGGCAGTAGCTCCGCGTCCCTGTCCTTGACTGTCACCATCTCGTGGTAGTCCCACAGGTCTGTATCTCCCAGGAAGGTAAGCACGTCTTGCTGGCACATCAAGGGGGCTATACCTACTAGGTTGCCGTCTTCCCGCAGGGTCACAAGCCGCAGCTCAGCTCCTGCTCCCAGCTCCTGCCACCATGTGTAATGCCACAGAGGTGTCATGAAGATGGTGGCCGAGGCGCACTGAGATAGCAGGGCGTCCCATTCGGCCCAGAGCTGTTTGATGTCCCCTGGCGATACCGTGACGCTCACCCGGGGTTCCCCACAAGCAACGAGAGGAGGTCTCTCTTGGTCAGAGACTCGCGCTGGAATGTGCCGCACATAGAGGAAGTCACGACCTGAGTGCCTGGCTTCTGGACGCCGCGCATGCTCATGCACAGATGCTCCGCCTTGATCACCACGGCCACACCCTCGGCCTGGACCGACGTAAACAGGGTGTTGGCTAGCTGGCTGGTGAGCCGCTCCTGAAGCTGAGGGCGGTGGCTCAGTATGCCCAGGGCCCGGACTATCTTGCTCAAGCCTAAAACCTTGCCCGTGGGCAGGTAGGCGACGCTGGTCGAGCCGAAGAAGGGGAGAAGATGGTGCTCGCAGATGGAGTAGAAGGGTATGTCCCGCAGCACCACGAGGTCGTGGTGATCCTCGTCGACGCTGGTGAGAAGCTCCTGAGCGGGGTCCTGGTTCACCCCATCGAAAAGCTCTCGGTACATCTCGGCCACACGGTGAGGAGTAAGCCGGAGTCCGGGGCGCTGCGGGTCCTCTCCCACACAGCGGAGGATCTCTTCAATGGCGTTTTCGATAGTTAGCTCTTGGACCACAAGTTTACCTTGCCGTTTGATGTTCAGCGGGAGGCAGCGATGGCCATGGCCTCTTCCACGGCTCCCAGGTCTGCCGAAATTTCCCTGGGCGTGGAAGCGGCGTGCTTAGAGGCCAGATCAGGCTCTTTGAGGCCGTTGCCTGTGATGACACAGACGACGCACTTGTCGCTGAGGTCCTGCCCGCTCCTAGCGACCTTTATGACTCCTGCTACGGATGCAGCGGAGGCGGGCTCGCAGAAGACCCCTTCGTGACTGGCCAGCAGCTTGTAGGCATCCATGATTTCCGGGTCGCTTACCATATCGATACGGCCTCCGGACTCGTCCCTGGCTGCCACGGCAGCCCGCCAGTTGGCCGGGTTGCCGATGCGGATGGCAGAGGCCACGGTGGACGGGTGCAGTACCGGAGCGCCGCGCACTATGGGTGCGGCGCCTTCCGCCTGGAAGCCCATCATTACCGGCCGCTGCTGCGCCTTGCCAAGCTGGTGGTACTCTTTGAAACCCATCCAGTAGGCGGTTATGTTGCCAGCGTTGCCCACTGGGATGTACAGGTAGTCTGGGGCCCTTCCCAGGGCATCCACCACCTCAAAGGCGGCGGTCTTCTGGCCCTGCAAGCGGTAAGGGTTGAGGGAGTTCACGAGGGTGATGCTGTGGCGTCGTGTGAGCTCTCTGACCAAGTCCAGGGCCTGGTCAAAGTTGCCGTCGATTACCAAGACCTGGGCCCCGTAGGCCATGGCCTGGGCCAGCTTGCCCATGGCGACGCTGCCCTTGGGAACCAGCACAATAGTGGTAAGCCCACAATAAGCGCCGTATGCGGAGGCGGAGGCGCTGGTGTTGCCCGTGGAGGCACATACAATGGCGGTGCTGCCCGCCTCCATGGCTTTGGCCACTGCGACCACCATCCCGCGGTCCTTGAAAGACCCCGTGGGATTGCATCCCTCCAGTTTGAAATACAGCTCACCACAACCTATCTCCTGGGCCAGATGGCGGGAACGCACAAGAGGCGTGCCGCCCTCTCCCATGCTAATCATAGGCGTGGCTTCTGTAATGGGAAGGAGGTCCTGGTAGTGCCGCAGGACCCCAGGGTTTGCCGCGAAGTTGCGGTCTTGTGCATCCACGGGTGTTGTTTAGTTCCTTTCAGCGGCGTTAGGCGTCCCGATCTTTAGGGGATGCGTTGCCTGGCCGATCCGCCTCAATGTATTCTAAGCCCACTGCTCCACCCGGATAACGTTTCCTATCTCTTTCACCACCCCCAGAGCCTGCATGTGGTCGACGGCGCGGCGCACATGGGCCTCTCTGGCAGGGTGGGTCATAACCACGATCTCCGCCGTCTGGTTTGCTGCATCGGCGTTCTTCTGTATGACCGAAGCTATGCTGATATCCGAGTCCCCCAAGACCTTGGCAATCTGGGCCAGGACGCCGGCCTGGTCGGCCACCTTCAGCCTGGCATAGTATTGAGTGACCAGGTCATCTATTGGAGAGATGCGTAGCATACTATTGGGGCCCACCCCACGATTCGGGCCACGGCCCGAGGCGATGCTTCTGGCCACTTCCAGGATATCACCTATTACCGCGCTACTGGTAGGAAGAGGGCCGGCCCCTTGGCCGTGGAATACCACGCGCCCCACCAAGTCTCCCTCTATTTCTATGGCGTTCAGGACTCCGTCCACCTTGGAAAGAAGGTGCTCCTGGGGCACCATGGCAGGGTGGACCCGGAGGGACAGGCTACCGTCCTCCTTGCGCGCAATGGCCAGGAGTTTGATAGCATACCCCAGTTCCTGGGCGTAGCGGAAGTCCTGGGAAGATAGTCTGGATATGCCCTCGTGGTAAACGTCGCCAGCCACGACACGAGTATGGAAAGCCAGGGTGGCAAGGATGGCCAGCTTGTAGGCGGCGTCCACGCCCTCGACGTCTTTGGAAGGGTCGGCTTCTGCGTAGCCCAACTCCTGGGCGCGCCGGAGGGCCACCTGAAAACCCATGCCCTCCTGAGACATCTTGGTCAGGATGTAGTTGGTGGTTCCGTTGATGATGGCGTGCAGCGACTCGAAGTCGTTGGCAAGCAGGTCCTTCTGGAGGGCGCCGATGATGGGGATGCCTCCGCCTACGCTGGCCTCGTACAGGAGGTTAAGGCCTTGCTCCTCCGCGAGGCGGATAAGCTCCGGCCCAGCGGTGGCCATGGCGTCCTTGTTGGCCGTTACTACGTGTTTGCCACTGGAGATGACGGAGCGCATGTAGTGGACGGCGGGATCCACGCCGCCGATGAGCTCCACGATTATGTCTACATTTGGGTCGCCCAGGATGTCTTCAAACCTGTTGGTCAAAATGTGCGGTGGAATGGAGGCATCCCTTGACCTGTCCTTGTCTCGGACCAGCGCTGCACGCAGGACTACAGGACGCCCCACTTGCTGGGCGATCCTTTCCGATTTCTGGACCAGCGTGCGTGCTACCTGGGAGCCCACAATCCCTAGCCCCAGGAGCCCTATGCCTATTTTGCCGCTCTTGTCCATATCAGGTTTTGCGAGGTTCTTCTTGGTTGTATGCTGCAACAGACTCGCTGAATAGATGTGGCCCCACATGAGGGGAATCGTTCCATTCCAACCCACCACTGTACGGCTTGGACCACGGCCGGAACTTCCGTCGTCCGATAGCTCCCATCACCTAATGACAAACAGGACCCGTTGCGAAGAACTCTTGCAGTGTTCTGGGCTAGGGGGAAGTTGGAGTGGCACTGCCTGGAATCAACTCTCTTGATTTATCGATCACCCACGAGTACTCTTTGTCGCCGAAACTAGCCTTTATGTCGGTCGTATTGTACTGATCGTCCAACCACGTCTGCATTGCCTGGCCACTAAGTATTCCCCGCATCTGGCTGCTGACCTCTCGTAACTCTGGGCCAGCGGTGACCTTGATGAAATAGGTGTCCGGTGGGTTGTAAATAGGGTCGCTCACCTTATCGTGTTCTATAGAGAAAAGGGTGCCATCCAAGGGTGGAAAGGCCCCTTTGGGGATCCACCCCACCTCACCGCTATCGTTGGCGTAGGAGTCCTGAACGCCGTAGACCCTGGCCAGACGGTCGAAGGGATCACCTGCCTTCAGCTCGTTTTCCACGTTCGATGCCGCAGTATCGTCCGTCACGTGGATCCAGTTCACGAAGACCTGGTCCTGAACCTGTGGGATCTGGGCTGACAGCATGTCCTGGAGCTTCTGCCGGACCAGGCTACGCCTTACAATCTCACGGTACTCCGCCTCGGAGAATTTGGTGATGTCCAGGTACTTGCGGAGGTTGTTGCGCAGCTCTCGATTCAGGGTATCCGGGTCGGGCTGCTGTTGCCCTGCCGTAACTGGCGGCAAGAGGCGGCTACGGACCTCCGCATCAACCTCTTCCTGGGTCACCATGATGCCAAGGCTTGGGGCTTTTTGGGATATGATTTCGTCGTTGAGCAGGTTGGTCCATACCTGAAGGGGGAGAGTACTCAGATCTGCCTGGCCGCCCGAAGCCACAGATACAGCGACCTGGGCCCTGGTAACATTGGCTACCTCGCCCAAGGAATGCTTAACGCCGTTAACTTCAAAGGCGGTGCGCCGCGGTGGTGCTACGAAGGTAGCGTAGTACCCGTAGGCGGGTATGGCCATCACTACCAGGACTACCACGGCGGCAAAGACCCATATCCACCTCTGTTGCTGGCGTTCCCGCTGCAACCGGGCTGCTCTCCTTATGGGAGTGCGAATGGGCTCTGGACGCTGGCCACGTGTGGTCATCAATGCCACCAGGTGTGTTGTAGAGATACTGGCTGATTCAAAAGCCAGACAAGATGTTCCTGGCCGGGCGAAGCTTGCTCTATCGCTCAGCGGCCTCCGCCGCCAGGATGTGCTCCGCAGTGTATGGTAGAAGAGCCAGGTGCCTGGCCCGCTTGATGGCGCGGGATAGGGCCCTCTGATGCTTGGCGCAGTTCCCCGATCTTCTGCGTGCGTCTATGCGGGCCCGCTCTGGGGATATGTACCTGCGCAGCCGGCCCACGTCTTTGTAGTCAATGATCTTTACCTTGTCTACGCAGAAGGAACAGACCCTCCGACGTTGGAAATACCTGGGTCTGGCCTCTCGACGACGCGGGGGGCCCGTCCGGCTACCTGTCCGGTTATAGGTGCTCATGCAAGGTTACTCCACTGCTCTTGAATTCGGTCTCATGGGGGCGCGACGGACCTGGCCCTAGAAGGGTAAGTCTTCGGCCTCCACTGGTGCTGCTGACTCCGGTGGGGACTCTGCCGCCTCCCCCTCTGCTGCTGGAGCGCCCTGAGCGCGGTCCAGGAAGAGTACGCGGCTGGCGATGATCTCGTTTATGAACCTGGTCTTGCCATCCTGGCCTTCCCAAGTCCTGCTGTGCAAACGGCCTTCCACGTAGGCACGGCGTCCTTTGCTCAGGTACTGGTTGCACTGTTCCGCCAACTGGTTCCACGCAACGATCGTGAACCACTCCGTGTCTTGATGACGCTCGCCGTCGGCAGAGGTGTAGGCCCTACTGGTAGCCATGCGGAAAGAGGTAACAGGGCTACCGTTGGGAGTGTACCGCATCTCTGGGTCAGTCCCAATGTTCCCTATGATCATTACCTTATTCAGCCCCACCATAGCCCGATCTCCTACTGTGTTATTGAACCGCCAGCAGTCCTAGCTGTCCTTCTTGACCAGCAGATAGCGAAGCACTTCTCCCCAGACTTTGACGGTGCCCTCCAACTCCTTGGTGGGACCTGGTTCGAAAGTGAACTCCGTGAGGACGTAGTTCCCTTCTCGGAACTTCCGGATGGGGTAGGCCAGCCTTCTCAGACCCCAGTTTGCCTGGTTGGTTACAGCGCCACCGCGCTGGGTAATGAACTGGGACAGGCGGTCTTTCACGCCTGTTATGCCCTGCTCGTCAGTGTCAGGGCTCAACACCATCATCAGCTCGTAATCAGTCAAAGTGGCTGTTCGGGCTCCTCTCTTCTAAGGGTTCGGTTTTTGCCAATTTAGAGCGAATTATAGCACGATTCGTGATACGCCGCACCTGCGCCAAGGCAACGGCCCTCCGCCAGCTTCCAAGGGCTGGCGGACTCGCCCTCTAGTCATCTAGGCCCGGCACCGGGAAGCTGGAGGTGAGCTCCGCGACGCCTGTGCGCACCTCGTCCTCCACTTTCGGGTCTCCCATATGGGTAAGGACCCGGACGATGAATCCGGCGACCTTTACCATCTCTTCCGGCCCAAAGCCACGGCTGGTGAGGGCAGGCGTGCCCAGACGCAGGCCGCTGGTGACACGGGGCGGCTGTGGATCGAAGGGGATGGCGTTCTTGTTCACCGTGATGTAGACACGTCCCAGAGCCTCCTCCGCCTGCTGGCCGGTAAGCCCTATGGGTGTCAGG
>ORJL010319817.1_pt1 | contig 15693 bp, 10 predicted proteins | sample 1779941 | NCBI WGS metagenome assembly ORJL01 (sample SAMEA104232317, study PRJEB22302) | groundwater metagenome | biome: forest; feature: aquifer; material: groundwater | place: USA | collected 2011-08-07 | depth 5.8 m | reverse complement strand
TCTATTTCTGTATTTGAGTTTTACTTCTTTGTAAGATTCAAACGGAATCCCTTGCTCCTCAAATTCAATTTCCAGGCACTCCTGGTAAACATTCTCTAGAAAACCACATCCCATTGCTTTGTAAACGTTAAAGCAAGCCCCAATAATCTTATAACTTTCATCAGGATATAAGATTCCTGACATATCCGCCCTTTCGTGATTTTCGCGTATTTCGTGGGCTAATTTATAAATCAGTACACGAATAACATAATTCGAAACTCTTGTTAATCAGAGGAAAATCCGGAACAATGTTGCCGGGGATCGTATAAGGAATAGACGGCCAGTTACAGAAAGAAGGGGAACGTACCTTATATCGGTATAACATATTGTTCGGCGCTGTCATGATCCAGTAAATATCTTCACCTCTGGGCGATTCCACATAGCTCAAGGCCTGCTTATAAGGAGGCAGTTCCTTCATTGAGGTTTTGATAGGACCTTCAGGCATTTTATCAAAGCACTGTTCAATGATGGAAATAGATTGGTAAACCTCGTCAATTCTTACCTTAATCCTTGCCCACACATCACCTTCATCATAATAGACAGGAATATCGAATTCAACTTCACTGTAAGCAGCATAGGGGTGATTAATTCTGGTGTCTCTGCAAATTCCCGATGCCCTTGCAGGCACACCAACGACACCAAGCCCTTTGGCATGCTCTAAAGAAAGTCTTCCGGTAGTCTCGACCCGGTCCATGAAAGAGGACGATTTAGACATAATTTCGGTGAGTTCTTTAAAGTCCGTTTTCACACGATTCAGCAGACCTAAAATATGCTTTTTCAAATCGTCATTAATATCGAAACGCACACCGCCCATGGTAATCATGCCTCTTAAATAGCGGTTACCGCAAATAGTTTCATTAAGCTGTTGTATATATTCACGCATCCTGAAGCCATGTGAGCCGCACATCAAAAAGGAAGCGCCGACACAAACATTGCCAACATCGCCTATATGGTTGTAGAGTCTTTCTAATTCCAGAAGGATAGTTCTTGTAAATTTTGCACGCGGTGGTATTTCGATACCCACCACCTTCTCAATAGCCTGGCAATAACCGGTTGCATGTGAAGCAGCGCAAACACCGCAGATCCGCTCGGCAAGAAATAACGCCTTTGTATATGACATAGCTTCAAATAATTTTTCTGTGCCTTTGTGGGTAAAAAATAATTTTGCGTCCAAATAGAGAATGGTATCACCTACAGCGCTAAATCGGAAATGACCAGGTTCTATAATGCCTGCGTGTATTGGACCTACCGGTATTTCAAAAACACCTTCGCCGTCTACCCGCGCAAAAGGCAGTTTAGATTCGAGATGCGGCAGCCTCGTATTCGCATGAAAATCTTTCCTGAGTGGATATGTATTCTCAGGCATATTGCCGTGTAATACAAGCGTATATGGGTCCGGATGTCCTACGGGTTCAAGTCCAAACATGTCCTTTATTTCACGTTCATACCAGTGAGCGGCAGGAATGTAAGGAGTGATTGATGGAAAGTTTGGGGATTGTTCACTTATGGGAACATACACGATAAAAAATAAATCTTTATCCGGTAAAGAAAAGACATAATAAATGGTAAAGTTTTTATTGAGACTTCTTTCATCATTACAAACTATAGATGAAAGAGGCGCTTGGAATGTTTTATGGATATATGTGCAGACATCCTCAAGATTATCCGTATTTGTGGAGATGTAGATCTCATTTTCCAATGAACCTTTAGCGACTGTAACATTCGCTTTGAAACGATTCATTATATTGTCGAGATAGGGTTGTCTACTGACACTCATTACGCATTCCTCATAATATCATATATATTCCGAAGTACTTCACGGAGCAATGGTGGTATATAAAAGCTGATTATTAAAACAAAGAACAAAAGGAAAAGCATCGCTGCAGTAGTAAATTTACTCGTTTCACCCTTTGGGATATCTCCGGTAGGTGTACCAAAGATCATCCTGAACATGTTATAGATAAATCCAACAAAAATAAGTGTAATGCATACAATAACTATACAGGTGAATATAATAGTGAATAGATTCCCGCTATGAAAACCATCTGCAAGAATCAGAAATTCACTAACAAATATATTAAATGGAGGGGTGCCGGTAATGGCAAATACAGCAATAGCCAAAATGGTACCCGTGACAGGAAGAGTCTTGATGACGCCCTTTATATTTTCCATTTCCGTAGTTTTATATTTTAAGAATAGGTTTCCAGCACAGAAAAACAGGAGAGCTTTTGTTACGGCATGGTTAAATGTGTGGAGTTCTGCGCCATAAACACTGTACATACCGCCAAAACCTATTCCAAGAGCAATAACTCCGATATGCTCCACACTGCTAAAAGCCAAAAGCCGCTTATAATCTTTTTGTATAAGAATAAACGGCACAGAAACAATAATAGAGATAAGCCCGAAAATCATCAGAAGAGTGCAGGAGTAATCGCTTCCAACGCACTTGGACGTAAGAATGTGATAGCGAATGATGCCGTACATAGAACAATTAATTAACACGCCTGAAAACAACGCGCTTATGGGTGAGGGAGCCTGGCTATGCGCATCAGGAAGCCATGTATGCATAGGAGCCAAACCTGCCTTTGTTCCGTATCCCACCAGAATAAAAAGAAAGGCCAGTTTCATTAAATGAGGTTCAAATTTATCCGCCACAGTTCGTAAGTCTGACCAATTCAGTGCATATCCAATTTCACCAAGAACGCCCTTCGCTGAATGATAGGTTAATATAACACCAAACAGCGCCAGCGTAATACCTACGGAACAAAGTATTATATATTTCCACGCTGCCTCCTGATGTTGTTTCCCGTTATAAAACCCCACTAAAAATGTAGTTGCTAATGTGGTGCCCTCAATAGCAACCCACATAACGCCCAGGTTGTTTAACACACAAACAAGCAGCATGGTGAAAATAAACATATGCATAAGGAAATAATACCATTGCAGCTTCTTTTCAGATATTTTACCCCAACGGAGCTCCGCCTCCATATACCCAGCCGAGTACAGAGCTGCTGCAAATGCTACGATCGTAACAATCTGGGTAGTGAGAATGGTTAATGCATCTACATAAAAGAAATTATTAAATCCCTGGAGTGTCTTATAGGTGTAAATATTGTAGTTGAGGTATATGTTGTAGACTAAGGCTATAAAACTACCCGCAATACTTATGTACTTTGAAATGCCATGTTTTTTTGTAAAAACACATGCTATGGCAGTTATTATGGGTATAATTAAAAGCAGTAGTATTATCATCTATTCCCTGAGCTCCCTTAACAAGTCTGTATCGAGATCATCAAAGGATTCCTTGATTCTATACACATAAATTCCCATAATGATTACGCTCACCAGGATGTCAAAAAACAACCCTAATTCCACAATGAGCGGCATACCATACGAGGTCGACAATGCAGCGAAAAACATACCATCTTCCATAGTAATAAGCCCAATTATTTGAGTAATAGCCTGCTTTCTGCTAATCATAATAAAGAACCCAAGAAGGGTAATGGAAAGTGCGATAGGCAAGCAATGCCGCATGAAGATATTTTCAAACTGGATAATATTTTGTGTTGAATAATATGCAATAAGAATAATTCCGCAAGCAAGTATAAGAGCTAACGTATAATTAATATAAGACCCCACCTCTTTTTTGATATTATTTTTTTTAACAATATAAAACAAAAAACCAGGAATAACGACAACCTTGAGCGCCAGAGAAATACCCGTAGTAATATAAATATGGTGGATACCGGAAAAATAGGCAATCAAACCACTCGCAAGGGTCAACATAAAAGAACGACAGGCATAAGCCCATATACAAGTCCTCAATCTGCTAGTGCCAATGAGGACAATGGTGGTCATAAGCATCAAAACTGCCAGGATATCAATTGCCCTTGAATTTACAATAATCTGCTGTGTCATGATATATTACCTTACCACATACAGTGATATAACCGCTAAAATAGATAAAATAAATGCCGTGCCTAACAAATTTGGTATACGGAATAATCGGATCTTCGCAAACGACATTTCTACAATAACTATCAAAAACGCAAAGAAACCAATTTTAACAACATAAAGGGCAAATGAGATTATTAAACCAGAAAAGGTAAGACCATCAGCAATACCCCAGGGGAAAAATATATTAACTAATATTGTTAGCAACAAAAGCAATTTCATTGAGGATGCCCATTCTACCAAAGCCAAATATCTCCCGGAAAACTCAAGCATCATACCTTCATGAATCATCGTCAGTTCCAGATGGGTAAATGGATTGTCAACGGGAATTCTTCCTGCCTCAGCAATGAGCACAATTGTCAGCGCTGCAAATGCCAAAATGAGCGATGGATTCAACAGAAGAATGCTATTGTTAAGCAGAGTACTTGTTATATTACTTAAATTGGTGGAATTAACCGTTAAGGCAACAGTAAAAAAGGAGAGTATCATTGCAGGTTCTGCCATAGAAGACACCATCATCTCCCTGCTTCCACCCATACCACCGAATGCGCTGCCTGTATCTAGCGAAGTCAAAACAAGGAAAAACCTCGCCAGGGCAAATAAATATATAATAAGTATAATATCACCGGTGAAATTCAAGGGAACCTGCGCTGATAAAACCGGAACGAGCAATGAGATTATTAAAATTGAGATGAATGTTACGTATGGCGTTGCCCTGAAAATCCAGGAAGACGTTTCTGAAACAACGGCATCTTTACGGAGCAATTTTACAAGATTGTAATACGGCTGAAATATGCTTGCGCCTCTTCGGCATTGCAAACGTGCCTCAATCTTGTTAATAAACCCCTTAACAAGAGGCGAAAACCCCACTATGACAAGGATTTGAAGAATAGGAAGAATAATTTCTGCAGTCAAGCCAGTTTCCTTATTAATGTATTGGGGTATGCACTTGACTCAACCAACCCCTATATATTGTGTTTCGTTATTTCTGATTACACTACATCTTGTATCTGGTTGAGTCAAGTGCATACCCCAGTTTAATGTATTATTTCCCAACAAATAGAATCAATATAATCAACGTTATAAAGATGTAAGTAAGATAAATATGGATACTACCTGTATGCACCCACCTTACCCTGGTAGACATATTTAAAACAAACCAAGAAACAGGACCATATAAATACTTCTCAAAGATAGGTGTTACCTCGCTAACATAGGTAATAGACTTGACAAAGAAATTAGGGACGGAATATTCCGTGCGAACTTCAAGCTGAGGTCTGTATAAATTACTAAAGATAGTCTTAAATGGTCTCGTAAAGGCTGTCGCTGTGTATTCTAGCCTGGGTTCAGGGGATCTTCCACATGTCCATGTCTCATAAATTTTCTTTACAAAGCGCGGCTTTATTAAAGTTAAAACTCCAAATGTAATGGCAAAAAGCATCAATCCCAAAACGGTAGCGCTTTTTGGTGATAACTCTGTAAAATTCGTCTGAACCGACTTGGTATGTAACCAATCATAAGAAGTAATAGCCGGCAAAATATTCGTATTCAAAAGATGTGTATTTACAGAATTTATTACCATCATAACCTTTACAGGGAAAATACCTAAAAACACACACAGTGAAGCCAAAAGCCCTATACTAACCAGCATAATTAGTGGCACTTCCTTCGCTTTTTTCGCGTGATCGGAACGTGGCATTGCAAGAAATGAAATTCCAAAAGCCTTAACAAAACACGTAGCAACGAGTGCGCCAGTCAAGGCAACAATGGCGCCGCAAATAATCGTTATTATCTTGATGATTACCGATGGAATATAAACCCCATTGAGTATGGATTGGAATATAAGCCATTCGCTAAGAAAACCGTTTAAGGGAGGAATTGCCGAAATAGCTAAGGCGCCCACAAGGAATAGCGGCGCAGTAACCCGTAAACGTTTTATTAATCCGCCCAATTCTTCGATATTTTTTGTATGTGTTGCGTAATAAATATTTCCGGCACAACCAAAAAGCAGACTTTTAAACACTGCATGATTAACCAGGTGATACAAACCTGCCATCATTGCCAGGGATGATAAAGCCATCAAATTATAGGATTTAAAAATCATTGATAGCCCGATACCAATAATAATGATGCCATTATTTTCTATACTACTGTATGCAAGCAAGGTCTTTATATCCCTTTCCGTAAGGGCATAAAGTATCCCCAGCAGAGCAGAAGAGGCGCCAATGATAAGAACTACGACTCCCCACCACGGTGGACAAGGTGTTAGAAATTCGAAATAAAACCGTATGAAACCGTAAATAGCCGTCTTAATCATAACGCCGGACATAACCATTGAAACGTTACTTGGCGCTGCCGGATGCGCCATCGGAAGCCACAGATGCAAGGGGAAAATTCCTGCCTTAATACCAAAACCTATGATTACCAAAAAGAACACAACATTTTTATATATCAGAGGCATGTGACTACCGACCTTCCTGAAATCATCAAAGCCGAAGTCCCATGTCCCTGTATAAGCAAACATTATAAAAAAGGCGACGGAAAGAAATACGGCACCGATATGCGCCATAATTATATACATAAAACCTGCCTTCATGTTGGCAGGATTTTCATGCTCGTATATTACCAGAAAGAACGACACGACCGTCATCAATTCCCATACGATCATGAATACTACTGCATTATTAGCCGTAACGACGAGAAGCATGGACGCAAGGAATATGTTGTAATTAAATCCTAAAAAACGGGTATCGCGTTTGTTAACATATAACCGCGTATAACCGATTGAGTATATGGTAGCGACAAAACCGATTACAGATATGGCAAGAATAAAATATGAGGAAACAGGATCTAACAGGAAATTGTATTTAATAATGGCATGATAGATATTGAAATCAAGACGTATCGTCGAACCAGCGGAAAGCGCAACCACGGCTGTTGCAATACTAAAACACGACGCAATTGCTGCAAAAATGAGAGCAATGTAATTGCCAACCCGTTGCCATCCATAAAAGCATAACGCAAACAACGAACCTGCTAAATACAGGATTATCGAAATAATAAATAAATGTGATATATGTTCGGCCATTGTTTATGGATTGTTCGAGCGTGTAAAGAATAAAATTTACATGTTAAGAAAAGCCTCGTTTCGCAAATATAAAGCGGTACTGTTTTCTTTGAGAAGATTGAAAGCAAAACTATATAAGCGGATTACGTTACCAAAAAAAAGGCGAAATTCAAGTATTTTTTTAAAATATTTTGTAGCAAGAAGTTAGAAACAAATAAATTTTACAAATAACAAATACTTCAGTGCCAGTAAAACGCTTTGTAACCAGTCTAAAAACAAAACGTTGTGGCAGGGGAAATGCAAGAATTTTTATTTTAGAAGCAGTCTCTGGGAATGAGAAAATTTGTACTGCATTTTATTGAATTTATGATCGTGAGAAGTCGTTGGTCATAACATGGGCATTGCTGCCGTCACGATAATAATTGTGCAAAACGGCAGGAGACTTCAAATATCCGCAGTGTTTGTAAAAGTGTTGGGCATCGGTGTTATTGGTATTAACTTCTAATTTGACCTTCTTGATATCGCGGGAAGAAAATTCTTCCTCGATGAGTTGAACAAGACGAATGGCAATGCCCTTTTTGCGATATTCATCAAGAACACACAGGGAAAGTATCCTGTCAAACAAATTTTTTAAACAGTTCGCCTCTTGCTTCAGTAAAAAGCAACTGGGGCAGCGAGTGATTACGACGACCGGTATGCCATTTCATAAATTGACTTTGAATGCGGACCAAGGAAGACGCGCGCGTAAATCCGGATGAGGGAAAGTCCATCAATGACATAGCACAACGAAACCATCGTAGCCAATACGAACTGGTCCTCACGAATGTGGATAAAGATCAGGTCTTCTCCCACAAAGGTCGGCGAGATCGGGAATCCTGATACCCCCAGACATGCCAGGAGAAAAACAAAGGCAAATTTCGGATGGCGGTACGAATGCCCGTGAAACTGATTCATGTCGATGCTGCCTTCGTGAGAACGCAGCCACCAGAGGCAGAGGTAACCCACGATGCCGGCCACGGCCACACCGCTTAAATAAAGATAATCCTCATTAAAATAGAACTGCTCGTTGGCTGAAATCGCCAGCGCAACCCAGAAGTGATGCATAATCACCAGCAACCAGCTCATGCGCGCCAGCTTTCTTTCGGAGAATGATTTCAACACCATCATCAGGGCAATGGAACAGAACAGGTACGGGAGAGAATCTTCAACAGGTTCCGGAAGCAGTTCCCGGTAGTAAGCAAGAGCCACACCTATGAGATAAGCCGGGATACCGAAATAGACAGCCCGGTTTAGGGTAAGGAAATCCAGCCATTTCCCCAACCACTTTACTGGGTTCCATAGATAGCGGTACATCAGGTTGTCAAGATTCCATTCTTTCATGCATAGCATGTAAATGGTGTATGCAGTCTTTCTGGAAAAAGAATCTTCAAAGGTATGCTCGCGGGGTTTAAAGTTGTAAAACTGTTCCCGTATCAGGTAACTCACCACCGAAGGGGAAACCAAAAGCTGGTACGCCCGCAGGAAGGCATTTCCGGCAAAGTGAACTAAGGTAACTTCCTCAAAACCAGCAGCTATTTCAATAAACATAATCCCGATTTGTGCGGCAGACGCATAGGCGATCTGGGTTTTTATCGTTGACTGTACCCGTGCAATTCCCGTGGCAACGATACTGGTCGTTAACCCGATCACACCGATAAAAATCCGAACGGGTAACTGATGCTCCCAAAAGGGAAACGTACGCAACAGGATAAAGACGCCTAAGTGAACGGAAAGACTACCGTAAAAAATGGCGCTGGATGGAGTGGGCCCTTCCATGGCGCGTGGCAACCACGAGGTAACCGGAAATTGCGCCGATTTTGCTACTGCTGACAGTAATATCATCAAGGAGATAAATAGGCCAATGAGTGTGTTCGTTTGAAGTTGTGTGCTTACCAATTCATGATTATTCAACTGCAAAAAGGATACATTCCCGTGCCACAGGTGATGGCTCATCCACATGGCCATTATCAGCCCCACGTCGCCAAGGCGGTAAACGGAAACTACCTTTACGGCATTTTTTGCAGGCAGATAGCGATCCCGGTAAAAGGCAATCAGCAAGAAGGAAGAGATGCCAAGCATTTCCCACCCGACAAAAAGTGTTTCCATATTGCCGGAGAAAATGGCAATGTTGTACCCCAGATAAAATAAAAGGATCGTATTAAAGAACCGTTTATAGCCTTCTTCGCGATGCAAGTAATAGCGGCTGTACGTGGTTACCTGGAAAAGGATGATAGCGCCTACTATCAGGTAGGTGGCTGTAACTTTGTCAAAATAAAAACTAAGAAAAAACGAGTATTGCGAAGTTTGGTAGATGGCCCATCCCGGCAGGTTCAAGGCTGGATGATGTTGCAAAAGCCAAAACACAATGAATCCGGCGGCCGTCAGTAAATGCAAACCGACGGAGGTAAAAGCTGCCCAGGAAATAACATTTTCATTTTTCTTCGGAATCAGCAGGTTTACCAGAAATCCTAATATCGGGAGTAGTATAAAATAAGGAAGAAACATTGCCATGTCGCCTGTTTTATACATCGTCGATAAATAAGAGAGACCGTTATTCAGTATTTGCATGGTTCCATTCGTCCAATTGTTGGTTGTGGCAATAACATTACTTTGTTAAAAAAAAGTATGCAAAACTATCCTAATAAGTAGACGGGTAAATTATCAATATTCGCTTCTATCTGTGGCGTCATATCTGAAACCGTCTCGATTGTTTGCCTGAGTGGCTTGTACGGAAAGAAAGCCCCATCCTTAAAACGGAAAAGTTCCTGCGTTTCCGGATTGATCACAACGAGGTGCACCCATTCATTGATAAACCATTCATAGGTTGCCGGCGATGATTGAATTGTTTTCAGCGCCACGTGGGGGAAATGTTCTACAATGACCAGGAGCCGGACGGGGTCATGCACCTCAATCATCTGGCTGGGAAGCCCTGGCCTCAAATCCCCGTCGGCGCCATTGGCGACGCCAAACAGTCCCATGACATTGTGGGGAAGTTTTGTCCCTGCGCCCAGTTTCTGGTTATCCACCCGTGAGAAAAAATATTCAAGGTTGATACCGCCGCACACGGGGGCCACGGCATTTAAAATATTGAGCAGATATTTTCCCTCCGGATCTACCCGGTAATCAAATGAATTCATAAAGCACCGCCGGTCTAAAAACAGGTGCGATGTCAGCGACCTTCTGCCAACAACGCACAGCGCGTTCGTGGCGTGGTTCAGTTCAGGACGCGGTTCGAACAGAGATACTGACCGCCGCATAATTTCTTTATGGATGGTTTCCGGTTGTTGTCTGGTGTTAATGGAAACAAACCTTCTCGATCGTTCTTTGGCATTAAGGTCCAGCGCCTTTTCAAAGGATTGGTGGTTGATTTGATGGCTTTTCTGGTTGTCCGGCGACAGAGAGTCTTCATCAAAAAAAATAATTTCGTCGCGGGTGGTATCATGCAGACCGCCCACAAACTGTGTCTCAGGCGGGATAATAATCCCCCGTGCGCTCAGAATCTTTCTCACTTCAGGATGATTGATTATGTGGCACATCACACGTGAGTTGACAGAGCCAGCCCTTCCGGAGCAAGCGCCGCAATCATAAGCTGCATAGTGCGGATTATTCACACTGCTTGAACCATGTCCTATAATATACACGATCGGGGCAAAATTTTTCACCAGTCCGATGCTTTTCAGAAGTCCTTCGGCGCGGTTTGCCATCTCCTCGAAGGTGTACCCTATTTGCAGACCATTTTCCTTATTATCCGGATGGGTATTTTCGATTATTAGCTTTGAAAACTTGTCCATGTGGCGGAAGGAGTATGCCGCAGCAGGTCCCATCGTTGGCCTGAAAATGTTGAAAAATAAACGGAACGCAGACCAGAACCCGATCGTATGGGCAATCAGCGCCCCGCCAAAAAAAGAGTGGGCATATTTGGAAAAATACACGTCCTTCTTCCGTTCGTTTCTGCTGTCCACTTGCTTGATTAAATGTTTGGGTGTCACGGGCCAGGGGCACAACTTCGTATAAAACTTTCCGCCATCGGGCTGATAGAAAAACTCCACGCTGAAAAATCCGGGCGCCCCGAAGGTTTCACAGTCGGGAACAATTTTTTCAATGTAACGACGGAACGAACACTCCCGGTCGTCAATGCAAAAAATCGCCTGGAAACTAGCATGATTCGCCTTCTTTTCTTCCCGTTTTTTTGCGGTGAGACCTGAGAGGACTTCATTATAATAGCTCCATTCGAACGCATCCTGCCAGATCTGCCTGATTTCATGCAGTTCCCGTTCCGGAACCTCTGCGAAGAGATCAAAGGGCTTTTCCGTAAGGCTTTTGCTGAGCGGCTGCCAGTTTTTGCCAAAGCGAAAATCGAGCGCATCTATTTCCAGCAGGAGCTCAAACACAATCAGTTCCTGGAGGGTAATTTGCTTTCGGTCCAGCAGGGTTTGCGGCACATCCTCCACGGTGGAAACCATCCCAGACCAACCCTGGTGGGCGAACTGCTGGTCAAATAGGTATTGCTTGTAGAGCGATTCATCTCCAACCAGGATGTCCAGCAACGCACCAATTTTACATTCACTTTTCAGTAAAAGTCTTCTGGGCCAGTCTGTTTTGAAAAAGCTGGTGAAACTTTTTTGCTCCATTTCTCTGATGGAGGCGAGAAAGCCCTTATTCCTGACGGGAAAACTCCATATTGAAATGCCCTGGTCCAGGTAACTGCAAAGAATGCGGAAGAGCAGCGGATGTACCAGAGAATCCAGGTCTATCTTGTAATGCCTTTTCCAGTTGGCGCGCAAGGAACCTATCCGGGGCGGCGGGAGTTCACCGTATTGCTTGGAAACCGCATACTCCTTCCATTCTTTCATACGGGCATGACCCTTTCGTTCAATAATCACTTTTTCAAGCACATCTTCCCGAATGCGGTTCGATTTGTAAAGGGAGCGGTATTCGTCAATGGAGAAACTAACGCTATAACCAAATATTTCCGAAGCACGGCTGGTGCCGTTGTGGAATTTCAGGTTCTGAAATCCGTGCAGTGTATTGTGATGGATAAAGTCTTTTAAAGGAGCCTGGGCAGGTAAATAGTGCTTCAGCTCATGGATCACGGCATGTTCGTCGAAAGAAGAATCGTGTGGTTTCGTTATACTGGCAGTCAATGCTTTCGTTTCAAACATAAATGAATAGTGGCTGATTCAAATAAACAAACGTATTTCAAGGTATCCGTTCTAAAAATAGGTATTTTCAATAAATTTTGGACACTAAGGGGTGTACAAGAAGCAAGGTATTATACAGACGTTGCTCGCTAGTATTTAATTTCGTCAAAATAGCAAAAACAAAAAGCAATTGCAAGTTTTTTGTTTTATCAGCCTTATTGAAATATAAGTAGTTTCTGAACGAAAACGCATTTTTTTAAAAGCGAGGAAGATTTTTCACTTACCAAGAGACAATTTTAATATGAGATTGGGTCTTGCTAAAAACACCGTTTTTTCACCCATTTCCGCTGTTTTTCCTTTATTTTGGCCTTGTCTGGACGTATCTGCCTCCCGGTGACTGTTTTTTAGTGTTCTCTGTTTGTCTAGGGGGCTTTTTGCAACTTTTCGCACTGCTGCCGGGCATTCTCCTGAAGCACATTTCCCGGCTTGTGCAAATTCGCAGCGAACCCGACCTTCGCAATTCGATGGGTAGATAAGCTGTTAAGCCGGTAAATACCGTGGGAGCACTATGAAGAGGCGGCACTACAGCTCGTTTTGAAAATTTAACCCTTGAAAATCAAGGAGTTTTACGGAAGGCGCTTTGTCATGACGCAGGCATCTGTGCCGTCATGGTAAAAATGAGGAAGAATCTCGGGCGTCATGTGATATTCCAGCCGCTCGTAAAACGCTTGTGCTACGTTGTTGAGCGCGCTCACTTCAAGCCTGATTTTCTTGATGTCTCGTAAGTAAAATTCTTCCTCCAGTATTTTCACAAGCTGAGAGGCAATTCCACTTTTCCGGTATCGCTTAAACACGCACAGAGAGAATATCCTGCCCACGGATGAGCTATTTTCCTTTTTTGTAGTACCAATGATATTGCCAATAATTTCCCCTGTTGGCTCTGTTGCCTTGATGATAAAGGATTTGGTGTTGATCAATAAATTTTTTATAAGGCGCCGATTGAACGCCTCTGTTGGGAAACAATCCTTTTCCAGTTGTTCAATAGCCAAAAGGTCCAAAAGGCTTGCCTTGCAATAATTCACCAAAGGATTATTTCCCGTAAATAATGAATTTCTTTGCAAGGAAACAAGGATGATAAGACATCTTCGCCCTTCTCAGACCCTCTATTCCCCAGTCTTCTCCCGCATTGATGAATTCCACATCAGAAAAGTCGCTTGCACAAAATTGCTGATAAATAAACTGCGGCATGCCATGAAAATTATTGTTGGTCTTCTCTATAAGAACAGAAGCGGTATTGGATGTAATGCGTTCCCCTAATGTAATACCCTCGATTTGACCCTGAATTGCAATGATTGCCCCATTTAATCCCAACTCTTCAGAAAAGATAATTGCACATTTTGCAGCTTCTGCTTCATGGATAAGGCTGTACTGATAATGGGGTTCGTTGTGGTTTGAAACGTTCGATTCGTGGATCTTTTCCCGTTTCCATTGGTCAATCATCAGGAGGGCATCTGCAATGTGTTTTGGATAAAACTTTTCAAAAGAAGCGTCGTAATGCTTTTTAAAAAAGTTTATCTCGTTTCTCTTTTTTTCGTATTTTCTGCCGGCGAGTTTAATGAGGTCTGCTGTTTTGTATATGTAATCGGGATAGCCTTCAACAATGCGAAAGGAAGTGTTGTCGAAAAGATTCAAAAAGCCTTCATAAACATAATTAATATATGATTCAAAACCACGGGAATCATTTATTTCTTTCATCATGGAAAAACATTCATTCAGGGTGTTGTGAATGTTGTCTTTCCCAAGCGGTGGGAGCATCATACACATCCCTTTGGAAGTTACGCCAAAGAGACAGAAATTGTTATTAATTATTTTCCATAATAATTCTATTGAGCCTTTCCAGATATAATTGTTTGCAAAAGAATAATCACATAAGTTTACGCCTTCTCCTATTAAATATTTGTCAAAAAGCTTTTTATCTTCAATTTTTACTCGGTTTAAATCATACTGTTTACATTTTTCTTCGATACTATTACGGCTACTACTACCATCTATTGTTTGCGAGAGACTAGGTTCAATAAGTTGTAAAATGGTTTCTCTCCTGATGTGTTACACCTGACTCGACCTCGCTGCGGAGGTTCGAGGTCTGGTGCAATCCATTGTAGAGTCGTGGCAGACCTCCCCTGCGGACGCCTGAACCGATAATTGTTGATTCGCACAGAGATAATCTTTGTTTTCAAACGCACAGATTTTCTTATCAAATTTTTCATACAAAATTACCTTATTACCTTGCAATAATACTCCGTTTAAAATTTCGCTGAATTATACAACATATAGAGGGCATTTCAAGTATTAATTACAATATGTTGATAATTTTTTTTCCTGTGCCGATGTGAACTTAAGGGCTATTAAATTACTTGACAAATTCTTGCTGTCTGCTAGAATACTTTGTCTTTTTTGTCAGTACATTTCTATTATAGTGATGAACTAAAGTGAGGTTTCGTTCAACTCCTTAGTTTTATTTATAAAATATAAGCAAAGGATAACAGTTATGGCTATAAAGGTTGGTATAAATGGGTTTGGAAGAATTGGAAGGAATGTCTACCGTGTAATTGCCGAGCGGGGCGGTATCGACGTTGTGGCTATCAACGATCTTGCCGACGTAAAATCATTGGCATTATTATTAAAATATGACTCTGTGCATGGAAGATTTCAAGGAAATATTGAAACAAAAGAGAAAGCACTGGTAATAAATGGCAAGGAAGTCAAGTTGCTCATGGAAAGAGATCCTTCTCAATTGCCTTGGAAATCACTTGGAGTAGATATTGTAATTGAATCAACAGGAATATTCACTTCGCGGGCAGACTGCGCCAAACATCTTAATGCAGGCGCCAGCAAAGTAATACTTTCAGCACCTGCAAAAGACAAAATTGATGCCACGATTGTTGTGGGTGTTAATACAAAGGACCTTAAACCCGAACATAAAATTTTATCCAATGCCTCATGCACAACAAATTGCCTGGCGCCATTAGTAAAGGTGCTACACGATAATTTCAGTATTGAAAAGGGACTCATGACAACAATTCATGCATATACAAATGACCAATGCATTGTTGATTTTATGCATAAAGACCCAAGAAGGGCAAGGGCGGCTGCTATAAATATCATTCCTACAACAACCGGGGCAGCCAAGGCAATCGGGGAAGTTATTCCATCTTTGAAAGGTAAATTAGACGGCCTGGCTATGCGCGTGCCTATTTCCAATGGTTCTGTGACTGATTTTGTTGCGCTGGTATCAAAAGATGTTACTGTGGAATCTGTTAACAATGCCATGAAAAAAGCTGCCGAAGGTGAATTGAAAGGCATTCTGGAATACTGCGAAGACCCTATAGTCTCTTCAGATATTATCGGAAATACCCACTCAAGTATCTTCGACTCGGCGTTAACGTATGTAAT
>ORJL011400351.1_pt1 | contig 15694 bp, 11 predicted proteins | sample 1779941 | NCBI WGS metagenome assembly ORJL01 (sample SAMEA104232317, study PRJEB22302) | groundwater metagenome | biome: forest; feature: aquifer; material: groundwater | place: USA | collected 2011-08-07 | depth 5.8 m | reverse complement strand
GTTCCATAGTCTTGTCTAAATTAATAATTCTAATTTAGAACAATTATGACACAAAATCGATTAGCTATGACATTTCTACTTTGCCCGCCCTATGACATTATCATATGGGCGGGACAGTACCTGTCAACGGGAGTCTTGTATTGTACAAGACTATCTCAAAATCTTATTAAGGGACAAGACTGTTAAATATCTAAATTTTTTACCGCCTTTGCGTGGGTCTGAATGAAGCGTTTGCGTGGTGCGACGTCTGAACCCATAAGGAGTTCAAAGATCTCTTCAGCTTTGGCGGCGTCTTCGATCTCTATTTTTTTGATGAAGCGTTTTTCTGGATTCATAGTTGTTTCCCACAACTGATCGGGGTTCATTTCTCCAAGACCTTTATAGCGTTGGATATCCACGCCACCAATTTTTTCCACTCCAGCTTCAAGTTCCACTTCGCCTTCGGCAGTATTGTCATAAGACACTTCAGACGATGGTTTTGCTGTCATCGATTTTTTTGTATTTTTTTCCTCCGCGTCACTTGTGAATTTTTTCACCAAAGATTCTTTTTCTTCATCAGAATACGCGTACTGAATTCGTTTTCCTTTTTGGATACGATATAACGGAGGTTGTGCCACAAACAGATGCCCCTGCTCGATAATTCCACGAAGATGGCGGAAAAAAAACGTCAGAAGCAATGTGCGAATGTGCGCCCCATCAACGTCAGCGTCAGCCATGATAATGATGCGATTATAGCGGATCTTCGTCACATCAAATGTTTCACCAATGCTCGCGCCAATCGCAATCACCAGTGGTTTCAATTTTTCAGAGGTGAGAATTTTATCGAGACGTGATTTTTCCACATTGAGCATTTTGCCCCACATGGGCAAAATGGCCTGGAATTCACGATTGCGACCCTGCTTTGCTGAACCGCCAGCTGAATCTCCCTCAACGAGAAAGAGTTCTGTGGCACTCTGATCCCGCGAACTGCAGTCAGCAAGTTTGCCAGGGAGCGTCAAACCTTCAAGCGCGCCTTTTCGGAGCACACTCTCACGGGCAGCGCGTGCCGCTTGTCGTGCTTTGGCCGCGAGAATGCATTTTCCAAGAATAGCTTCTGCGTCGCGTGGATGTTCTTCGAGGTACACCGCAAAGGTGTCACCAAAGACCGAATCAACAGCACTTCGTGCTTCGATGTTGCCGAGTTTTGCCTTGGTCTGACCTTCGAACTGTGGATCCTGTAATTTGACTGATATCACGGCGTTCAACCCCTCGCGAACATCTTCACCACTCAGGTTGGCGTCTTTTTCTTTTAGGAAACTTTGCTTGCGGGCGTAGTTGTTCAATGTTCGGGTGAGCGCTGTTCTGAAACCGACAATGTGCATTCCGCCTTCCGGATTCAGGATATTGTTGGCAAAAGCCATGACCACTTCGTTGTAGTCTTCAGCATAGTGGAGCGCGAGTTCAACACTCACATTTTCAGCGGTTTTTTCAATATAAAAAGTATTGATGTGTTTGGCTTCTTTGTTCCTCAAGAGATGGTGGCGGACGTAAGAGATGATACCTCCTTCAAAATAAAATTGACAGATGTTGCTTGGAATCGTGACAACGGATTTTCCTTCCTGTAGCTCAATCATTTCTCGCTCGTCAATCACTTTAATCATGACCCCTTTGGTGAGATACGCCTGCTGTCGACAATAATCGGCAATTTTATCGAAGTTGAAAGTGCTGGTGGAGAAGATTGAAGTATCAGGTTTGAAGGTAATGATTGTACCTGTTCCATGAGCGTTTTTCACGGGTTTTGCCTTCCCTTGTGGTTTGCCTTGCTTGTACTCCTGCACCCAGAGTTTACCCTCGCGTTTTACCTCTGCCTGACACCAAATAGAAAGCGCGTTTACCACTGAAACACCCACACCATGCAACCCGCCTGAAACTTTATATCCACCGCCGCCAAATTTGCCACCAGCATGGAGCACGGTCATAACTGTCTCCAGAGCAGAAACCTTGGTGTCTTTGTGGATATCAACAGGAATGCCACGACCAATGTCGGAAACTTCAACCATGTCGTCAGGGAGTAGTTTGATAACGATGCGGTTACCAAAACCGGCCATGGCTTCATCAATTGAGTTGTTGATGACCTCCCAAACAAGATGATGGAGTCCTTCTTCAGCAGTGTTGCCAATGTACATGCCCGGGCGCTTTCTGACTGGCTCAAGTCCTTCAAGCACGGTAATCTGTTGTGCGGAGTATTCGGAGTTGATGCTCGGTTTCGTAGTGGTCATAGATGCGAAATGAAACAAAAAGTTACATCTATGGTAGCATACTGGAGAAGAAGTTTCCAGTTCTCCGAATTGATTGTAGGGACTGTCGCCGAATGTCATTTTGGCTACAATTTTTATATTTCGATCAAAATTGTCTCAAAATTTTTTGGAAAAAATTGCGAAAAACGACCCAATAATAGCAAACAAAGGGATATTACCATGAGTTTTTCGCAATTTACAGACCAAAATTTTCATATGATCAGCCAAAAGACTATTGAGGGATAAGTCTATTGTTAACTTTATGCATTTGTTCTAGAATTTAAGTACAGTATATTGACAGTATTAGGGTAATGGATTAAACTCTCATTAAGAAAGATTCACCAGGATGATGAACAAAGGATGGGAATACCATCATCTATGATATCTTGCAAGATACCTTGTGCAGATGTTACTGTTGATCAGCAAATCTATTGAATTGATCTACGTGAGAAGCAAAGAACGATAATAGGGCGAATAAAAAACTATACATGAAAGGAAGTGAAAACATGAAGGGGAAAAGGGTGCTTACAGGAGATCGACCGACCGGGTCTCTTCATTTGGGGCATTACTTTGGTTCATTACGGGAACGTGTACGTATGCAGGAAAATGGTGCAGATTGTTACTTTATCATTGCCGATTTCCAGGTACTTACTGATAGAATGAAGACGGATAATGTGTATAATAGTATTTTTGACATTCTTCTGGATTATCTCTCTGTTGGCATAGACCCACGAAAAAGCACCATCTTCATACAATCGTGCGTTCCAGATCTCGCAGAGCTCACTGTTGTTTTCTCTATGTTGGTGAGCATGAGTAGGTTGGGGAGAAACCCTACTGTTAAGGAAGAAGCTCGTGCTATGGGATTGGAATCGTCAATGTCCATTGGAATGTTTAGCTATCCTGTGTCTCAAGCATCTGATATTCTTCTCTTCAACGCTGACTTGGTTCCAGTTGGAGATGACCAATTACCACACTTAGAACTCACACGGGAGATTGCAAAAAGTTTTAACCACCATTTTGATGAAATTTTTCACATTCCTGATCCGGTGATATCTTCTGTCTCGCGGCTCTTAGGACTGGATGGTTCAGACAAGATGAGCAAAAGTCGGAATAATGCGATTTTTCTCTCTGATACAGCAGACGATGTGCGTAAGAAGATCAAAGCGGCAAAAACTGATTCTGGACATGAGCTTCATTATGATCCAGAACGAAAGCCAGCGATAAGTTCATTGCTACAACTATATCAGATTGTTACTGGGAAAGATTTGGTTGGCGTTGAGTCAGAATTTGTGGGGAAAGGGTATGGTGATTTTAAGAAGCAACTCAGTGAAGCTGTGAATGTATTCCTTGACCCCATTCGTCTGAGACGAAAGGACTTCGCTAAAGATCGCTCGCAACTCGTGGCGATCTTACGTTAAGGGAACGATCGTGCCCGCGAAACGGGTGCGATCACGATGAAGGAGGTGAGACGTGCATTGAAATTTGATTTCCCCGGTCTACGATAGGAATAGGTAAAACATCTAACACATTCAGGAGGAAATGATGAATCATTTAACGCTTCGTGAACAAGCCATGTTCAAAGACATTGCAGGTGTCATGGCCAATTATCCGGAACTTGCTGATCAGTTTGGATTGATGCGGGCACACTCGCATTTTCCTCTCTCGTCCGGCGAGGTCCTTCTTGAACAGTCTGACCCTGAAAAACGTACGTCCCGTGTAAAACCAGTCATGGGTTCCAAGCTGAGTTCTCGTGCCAAACCGACGCAGTACCTTTTGGACAAGAATGGGAATGCCACAGTATTTCTGTGGTGCTGTGATTAACAGTACATTGTGTAGCGGGGAGAAAAGAACATCCCGCGATTGACCCTCTAAGGAGGGCGAAAGACTTTTCTGGACTCAAAAGAATATTTTTTGGAGTCCTTTTTATAAAAAATTATCTTCGAGAAAACATGCTATAATTGAAACATTCTATGAATCAGCACGTTGTATCTTATGAGGTCTCTCTATGAATCCAGATTATGAAGGCATGAATGATGCCGAATTGGTAGAATTGGCAAAAATCGATGAAGGAGCTTTTACGGCACTCTATCATCGGTATTTTGATAAAATCTACCGATTTATTTATAAACGTGTCAGTCATCGCGAGACAACAGAAGATTTGGTGTCTCTGGTTTTTGAAAAGAGTTTTCTTGCCTTAGAGAGGTGGAAGCCACAGGGGTATAACTTGAGTGCATGGCTGTATCGCATTGCGGCAAATGTTGTCATTGATCACTATCGCAAGGCTTCTCGTAGACATGAAGTGGGGGAGGAGTATCTTCCAGAATCCGCGAGCACCTCCCATGACGCGACTGCCAGATTGGAACAGGAGGAGATGAAGAAAAAGATTGACGCGGTTTTGCAAAAACTCCCGCTAAAATATCAGCAGGTAATCTCCTTAAAATTTTATAGTGAGCTTTCTTACCACGAAATTGCTGAAACAATGGCTATCACTTCAAATAGCGTTGGGGTACTTCTGTATCGTGCCTTAAAGCTTTGCGCCAAGGAGATGAAGAAAGATACCAACACGTTTTTCCCGCTCTTCTTTCTTCTGGTTTTTTTTCTCTATTATGTTTTTCTCTTCTAAAAAAATTCAACAATTGAACGCGGTACTTGAACGGGATTTAAGCCCACAAGTGCAGGATCAAAAACAGGCTGAGTGTAAGGATTCATGGTTGGATTCGTTTCTTCGTGTAGTGAAACTTATAAAGCGTTCCCAACCAAGTGAGAGAGCAAGCACGCCAGATGTGTCGTTTAAATCACGTTTGCTCAATAATCTGCTCTCTTGGCGCCGATCGCGCTCTACTCCTATGCCAGAAAGTAAAATTTCAACCCCATTCAACCTGTTTGATTGGTTTGATCAGCACAAACGATTCTCCCATGTGCTCACAGTCGTTGTTTTGATCACATTGATCAGCACGAGTTTGTACGTTTTTCGTGGCCGTGAAGGTGTGGTTCCATCAGCCCTTGCCTATGACAAGTTTACCGTCACTGCTTCATCAAGCGATAGTCTTGGTATGAATGCTGACGGTTATTTTATTGTAGATAGTCAAGAGGCGATTGAAAAAGATTTTGTTGAACAAAATATCAAGATTGAACCTGCAATGGTTTATAATATCGCAAAAGTAAATAGCAAACGCTATCTCATTCAACCCGCGCAACCGCTCATAGCAAATAGTATTTACTCCGTGTCATTACACACGAATGATAACATCACATCAGACTATAGCTGGGCGTTTCAGGTGAAAAACAAGTTTCGTATCGTGGGTACACTTCCAGCGGATGAATCGAATATGGTTCCGACGACTACTGGCATTGAGGTTTATTTCACGCACGACAATTGGGACATCAAAGATTTTCAAAACAATTTCACGATTGACCCACGCGTAGACGGAAGATTTGAAAAACATAAACGAACTGCGGTGTTTATACCAAAAGAACTTCAACCAAAGACGATCTATTCCGTATCCGTGAAAAAATCTTTGGCGCTCTCTGGTTCCAAAGATCGTCTGATGGATGATGTAGTCTTTCGCTTTGAAACAGCGAATACCGGTGTTACGGCTAGGGGAGAGTACTTCAATTTCTATGACGATGAAATGATATGGAACAGCCTAACCGCCCCATCTGTGGCATTTACGAGCCAAGGGTATGATTTGAACACTATGAGTATTGATGTGTTCCGTTTTCCTTCCACAGCGGCGTATATTTCTGCTATTCAACTCAAAGAGCAATTTCCAACGTGGGCAGTAGAATCGCGTGAGAGTAAACTCATTCCGCTCACGAATTTGAGTAAAATTTTTGACTTTCAACCGAAAGTTGAGCAGATCGAAGACTATAGATCCAGTTATCTTTCCCTTCCGGAAAGACTTGATCATGGATTTTACCTCCTGCAGACACAGCTTGGTAGTATGGTTTATCAAATGTTGTTACAAATTACGGACATTGCCGTGTTTGTCACAGTTTCGGAGACGAAAACGCTTATCTGGGTAAATGACGTTACCACTGATGCTCCGATTTCTGGCGCTCACGTAAGACTTCTGAAGAGTGACATGGAAGCAGAAACTGGATCTGATGGCGTGGTGTTTATTACCACACCATCAACCTTCCTTGATCTTTCCTTATCAGAGAAAGATTTCTACCTTGAGGTGATCGCGAATCAGCAAACGACGTTGATCCGTGTTGATACCTCTGGTGGGGGCATTTCTGATGGAATAGGTGGTTGGTTTGGATGTTGCTTTAATGCCGGAAGTCCGGAGAAAGATGCGTACTGGCGGTATCTCTATATTGATCGACCTGTTTACCAACCAACGGATACGGTCGAGTTTTGGGGTATGCTCAAAAAACGTGATCAACAGTCAATGAGAGAAACAGTCAAGGTGAGCCTCTACAAAAATGATTTTTCCTATTATGATTCCGGTCTGCCGCGACCGCTATGGACTTCGAACCTTCAACTGTCAGACATGGGTACTTTCATCGGTAAGACGTCGCTGACCAATTTTTCCCCTGGCTGGTACGAGCTCGCCATCGAGCTTCCGAGTGGAAGACTCACCACACGGAGTTTTGAAGTGCAAACCTATGTTAAGCCACTTTTTCAGATCCTTGCGAAACCTGAAAAAGACCATATTTTCTACGACGAAGATCAAAAGGTGAAGATTACTTCAAAATTCTTTGATGGAACTGTTTTTCCACACCTGGAACTTGAGTACCGTGTAGAAGGCCACAGAGGAGTTGCTATTCCTTTGGGTACTTTGACTACTGATGCTTTTGGAAAAGCAGAAGTGGTTGTTCCGAGGAATAGCTATTCTGACGGTGGATTTGACGCGCAAGGGTATGTGACTTTGAGCCTCTATCCAAAACTACTTGAGAAATCTGATATGGAGGTAGAAACGAGTTGGCAGGTGTATTATGCCCACCATGCCATCACAGCACGTGAGAAATTGTCGGAAAAGGAGATGACCATAGGAGCAAAGGTGTATGATGTTGATCTCTCAAAAGTCAATCAACCCCGTGAAACAACGAATCAGGAGTCATTCTTTCCCATGCGGGATTATTTTGGAAATCCCAGAGAAAATGCTTCTGTGAAGGGATCAGTGCTTCGTATTGACTGGAAAAAGGTAGAACATGGAGAGCACTATGATTTTATCAATAAAAAGGTGGTGAAGGAGTATTTTTGGCAAGATATTGAGACGCTAGTGGCAAAGTTTGACGGAGTCACGAACACGCAGGGTGAGTACTATTTCACCATGCCTTATGAGAAGAATGTCTCATATATGATCAAAGTGCATACTCAAGATGTGAATGGCAAAACCAGTAGTCAGGAACTCCATGTCTCTGGTGTTTATGAGAAAGTCGATCCCAACCCTTCTGGATGGTTCAATGTCTGGGCGCAGGATGATACGAGAGATAGAGTCTTTGATATAGGCGAAACAGCGCACATCAGGTTACAGAAAGGGGCTACTGAACTTCTCCCAAAGAGTACCGCTAACTATCTGTATTTTACCGCGCAACGTGGATTGCGCGCTTTTACCGTTTCAGACACACCAAAACTTGATATCGTGTTTGCAGAAACGATGATCCCAAATATCTCTGTTGGAGCTGTGTATTTCAATGGCACCTACTATGAAGTGAGCCTGCCCGATGATGGTTTTGGCACTGGAGGAGGTTCTGTGATGAAGTTCAATACCAAACAGAAAGAACTGCAAATTTCAGTGGCAACATCAAAGGAGCAGTATCTCCCTGGCGAATCAGCGGATCTTTTCGTAGAGGTGAAGGACCAAGAGGGCAAACCCGTAGAGGCAGAGGTGAGTTTTAGCCTGGTTGATGAGGCGTTGTTTTCGTTTATGGATTATGAAAATAGACATGATCCGCTTGATACGCTCTACACGAATGTGGGCGCTGGTATACTGTGGAGCCTTTGGTCGCATCGTGAGCCAACCATGTATGGAGGGGCAGAAAAAGGCGGTGGTCCAGGAGGAGGCTCACGGAGCGATTTTCGTGATACAGCATTCTTTGGGTCACTTCGTACTGGGAGTGATGGAAAAGGCAAGATGAACTTCACATTGCCGGATAACATTACCACCTTTCGTGTTACGACACAGGCCATTACGAATTCCCTCCAGGCAGGTCGCGCGCTTGGGGAAGTCGTTATCAGTAAACCGCTTTTTGTTGAGGCGTCTTTAGCAGACGAGTATGTAGTCAGTGATAAACCGATTATTCGTGTCCGAGCGTTTGGTGATGCTCTACAACCAGGACAAGAAGTAGAATACTCGCTGAAGATTGAGAACTTGAAATTTGAAAAGGTGATGAAAGGACCAGCAATGACTGGTGTTGATATTGCGCTTCCCGAGTTAAAAGTCGGGCGGCACGAGGTGCTGTATTCCGCGAAAGTTGGTTTTGAGAGTGATACGGTGGAAGAGTCGGTCATGGTTGTCGTTTCCCGCGTTCAACGTCCGGTAACGCAATTTTTCCCTGTAACGGATAAGCTATCATTACCCGATGCTGACGGTCTCGTAACCCTCTTGTTTACCAATGAAAGTCTGGGAAAATACTATCAACCTCTTCAAGAACTCAATTGGGCTTATGGGCAGAGGATTGACCAAATCCTTCCGTCAAAGCTGGCTCAAGAGTTGCTGAAACAGTATTTTGATGAAGCGAGTACGGCACAGGAGGTGAAATTCACCGATTATCAGCGTTATGAGGGTTGTGTTACCATGCTCACCTATAGCAACTGTGATCTCAAGTTGAGTGTGTTTTCCGCGGTAACGGCGCAAGACCGGTTTGATGCGTCAGGTTTGATGAAGTATTTCTATAGTATTCTTGATGACAGAAACCAACAGCAGATGGTAGATGGTCAAGGGCAGTACGAAGGCGAAAATCCAGATCTTTCTTTTGTGGTGCGCGCGCTCGCTGGTCTTGCAGCGCTTCATGAGCCTGTTCTCAACGATCTTCTGGCAATGAGTCAAAATGATCATCTCAACACGCTTGACCGGTTCTATGTGATACTTGGACTAACGGAAATTGGCGCTCAGCAGGAAGCCAAGCGTCTTTATAGCGACCTCATACAAAAATCCGTTGAGTCTAAAGGGAATTTCTGGCGTATCTCCGTCGGCGTAGATCAGGATGATGTATTGCTCGCCACTTCGCTTGCGGCAGCACTCGGAGTGCAGTTTGCAGATGAGAGAGCATCTGCAATGTGGAAGTATGCTGAGGAAAATGACACGAACGATATTCTGGTGAATTTCGAGAGGCTCTTATTCCTTCAGAAAGCGCTTCCCATGAGTGGAACAACGAATGAAGTGTCTTTAGATTATACGATGGGAGATGAATCACGCTCCATCACTCTGGATCCAGGAAGAACCGTGGGTGTCACTATGAATTCGGTTGATGCGGAGAAAATGAAATTCACCAATATCAAAGGACAGGTTGGGGTGATCTTCACCGCTATCAAGCCGGCTGATTACCAAACTTTGAAACGCGATCCAGACTTGAAGGTTCATCGAGAGTATACGGTAGGCGCTGCAAAGACGTATGCGTTTGTAGAAACCGACGTAGTGCGGGTGGATATCTCACTCAGTTTTGGACCAAAAGCGGCAGATGGTCAATATGAACTCATGGATTTTGTTCCTTCTGGCTTGCGTATCATGCCAGATCCGAACCATCGACTGGGACAGAATGACCCACAAACATTCAACGCCAGCTATCCGTCAATGATTGACGGGCAAAAGGTGAAATTTTACGCTGGCGATTATGAATATGGACGGAAGGTCACCTACTATGCTCGTGTCATCAATCGCGGTGAGTTTCTCGCAGAACCCGCGCTCCTTTACAAAAGTGATGATTCACAGATTTTGAACTTGAGCGAACCACAAACAGTGAGAGTGAAGTAACGGAATGAAGCCATTGAGGAAACATCTTTATGAAGACTTGGAGTTACAAGAAAAAGTTTTTGCTATGCTTTGCGCTCATCGTTTTTGTTGGTGTGGTTATTGGATCAATAGTCGGACGTGATCGTCCTTTCTTCCCATCACGAGAGACGAGATTGTCTTCTTCACATTACTACCCACTCAAGTTTTACAGCAAGTTTGATTTTCAACGTTCCTTGACCTACGCGGCCAAAAAGAAGAGTGTTCCGAAGCAACCGATACTCGCTGGGGTGGTCCCGCACCACCTTTTTGTTGCTGATTACGTTGCAGATTTTTTTTCAAGACTCTCAAGTGGCGTCAAACCCGAAACCATTATTCTCATTGGTCCAAATCACTACAATGTCGGAGGTCACAACATCCTGACGAGTGATTGGAGTTGGCAGACACCCTATGGACTCCTTGAAACCAATCGCGATCTTTTAGGCGCGATAACCTCCGAGGCGCCGGTATTTATCGAACAAGAACCATTTCAAAATGAGCATGCGATTGGGGGTCTCGTTTCATTTATCAAGTATTATCTTCCCAAGAGCACTATTCTCCATTTGATTTTGAAAACAGATACTTCAATGGAAGAGGTGGATGCGCTTGTTTCATCACTCAAAACAAAAATTGGTCCTGCCACAGTGCTCGTCGCGTCAGTTGATTTTTCGCATTATCTCACGTCCTCCGAAGCGGAAAAATTCGATGAAGAAACTCTGAACGCGATGCGAAGTTTTGATGCGCCAAAGATATTTTCACTGCATAATGAACATAACCTTGATTCCCCGGCCGCCATAGCAGTTCTGTTTTCCGTGATGACCATGCGAGGAGTGGACCAATTTAGTATTCTCTATCACACCAACTCCGGAGTTTTGAGTCGATCGTTCACGACACCGACCACGAGCTATTTTGTTTTGGAGTTTTACGAGTAATTGTGAGAATTGCAGTATTTTTGCTACAATGTTGATAATGAACACGAAAGATATCTTTTCTATGGTTCAAAGTAGCGAATTTCATGGTTTCAGCGAAGGTCAATTTAAGTTCGCGCTCTATTGGGCGGAGCATAAACTCTTGCTGAAGAAGAGTCTAACTCTTTTCATTGTATTTATTGACACCGTATTGCTCATCTATGTCGTGTATGGTTTAGTTCTTTATTTTATAATCGACGCGCCAGGGTATAATAAAATGATGAAAGAGATGACCATGAACTACACCAACTTCATTTCGTGGCATAAACATATTGAACCAACGCCACTGATTTTTTCTGCTATAGAAATTATTCCAGGGACCAGTGGACGATATGATTTCATCGCATCGGTTGAAAATGACAATGATGACTGGATGATCAAATTGATACGTTTCCAGTTTAAAACTGATACTGGAATTACGCCAGAAACGCAGGATTTCATATACCCCAATCAGAAGAAATATTTTTATAGCCTGGGAGTTCCGATGGAGAATCGTCCATCAACTGCTGAACTTATAGCGACTGAAATGCGGTGGCTCCGCGCGTCTGATTTTGAAAAATACTCATCGAACCGATATAATTTTCTCGTCGAAAAAGTGCGTCATGATTCGCTTGATACCGCCAATATCGCCGCGAAGGTTTCGGTAAATCGTGTTTATTTTGACATCACCAATAAATCAACTTATGATTATTGGACCGTTGGTTTTACGGTTGTTTTGAGTCGTGGAGATAAAATTTTAGCTCTTTCTCGCACCTCGCTTGATGATCTCATCTCCTATGAGAAACGTTCAGCACAGGCCAATTTTTTTGGTTATTATCCTACTGGCTCAACTATTTCCATTATCCCGGAAGTGAACATTTTTGATAAGAGTGTCTATCGGCCACTCAAAATCCGTTTTCAAGAAGAAGACGAGAAAGTGATAGAAATTTTCAGCAAGGCATTATTGGAACAGAAGTAAGATTCAAAATAGGCTCGAAGATGGTTACGTGGTGAAATTGATAGTCCTTGAAATAGCTAACATGAGACTCGAGAAAAATGCGATCTTCTTCGTTTAAATCTTTAGTATTCATTCGGCGCACCTCATGTACGCCTCATTCCGTGCACGATTTCGCCTCGAATCTCATCATTTTTTTCAAGTCTCAACATGACAAAAACTCTCATTTCTCTGAAGAAATTTGATTATACACTTGTTGCCTTTCTCATTCCTGTGCTTGGTTTGAGTCTGACGGCATTGTACAGTATCGGGCTATCGAAAGAGCCGCCCGATTTTTTGTATTTACGGAAGCAAATCCTGTTTTTTGCTATTGGAGTGGTACTCATGTTTTCTGCGGCATATATTGATTATCGGTGGAGTAAAAGCATGGTCAAATTATTCTACATTGTAGGATTGATGTTACTTCTGGGCGTGCTCCTGTTTGGGAGAACTATCCGAGGTACCACTGGTTGGTTTTCATTCGGTTTGTTTCAGTTCCAACCCATTGAGCTCGTGAAAATTTTTCTTATCATGACACTCTCCTTTTTCTATAGCACGGCGACTCGACCAATCAATTCCAGTAGAAACATCATCAGGAGTTTTCTCATCGTGGCTCCATTGTTTGTCTTGACTTTGTTACAGCCTGATCTTGGATCAGCAATGATGTTGATTATTCTTTGGCTTGGATATCTGTTTCTCGTTGGAATATCGTGGCGTCAATGGTTGTTTTTGGCCGTGATAGGTATTGTCGCCGCTGGTGTGAGTTGGTTTTTTGTTTTGGAAGAGTACCAAAAAATAAGAATATTAGTATTTTTTGACCCTGAAGTAGACCCCCTTGGTCGTGCCTATGCGATCCGACAGTCTATCATCGCGATTGGATCTGGTGGTTGGTTGGGGAGGGGATTGGGGTTGGGTTCACAGAGTCAGTTAAAGTTTCTCCCAGAGAGTCACACTGATTTCATTTTTGCTGTTATCGCAGAGGAGTTGGGTTTCATGGGAGTCATGCTTTTACTGATATTCACGGTACTCTTTTTGCTCCGCTTGATTCAAATCAGTCATAATCTCAAGGACGAGTTCGCTGTATTGGTGATAATGGGCACAGTCATATTACTCGCGACTCAGATGTTTTTGAATATCGCTGTCACTTTGAGTTTGATGCCGGTGACAGGACTGCCGTTTCCTTTCTTGAGCTCTGGTGGCAGTTCTCTCCTGGTGAGTTTTCTGCTTCTCGGTTTCGTACAAAGTATTTTTGCAAGACATACGAAGTGAGAAAACTCAACTCTTGACGTTTGAATAACTTGTATGATATGTTTAGTGTGGTATGAATATAACCTATGTTTGATCCACATTCTTCCCCATTTTTTGGGGAGAATTTAAAACTCGTATCCTATTGTCCCTTGTGTGAGAATAAGCATAATGCTACTGAGGCAAAGGTTTTGGACGAAAATGAGGGGGCAAAATTGGTTTATATCCATTGCAAGAAATGTGGCACCAATGTCGTGGCAGTCGTTTTCCATACCCCCATTGGTCCATTTGGTATGGGGTCCATGGGCATTGTCACTGATCTCACTGCGGAAGATGTTTTGAAATTCCGTGAGAAAGTAGATATCGAATGCGACGATGCCATTGAGCTGTATGAATTTTTCCAGTCAAAACCAAAGGAGTGGGTACAACATTTTCAATAAGTATTATGGAATTACAGAAACTACAGGCAAAAAAAAGAACAGTAGGGAAGTTACATCTGAATCATGTCAGGAAAGAAGGATTGATTCCCGGCGTTGTTTTCGGCGCGGGAATGGAAAGCATTCCAGTGTCCATTAATTATCGTCAGTTTCATACGTTAGCAAAGAATCTCGGTGAAAGTACATTACTTGATCTTGAACTTGAAGACGCTGACAGTTTCAAAGTGCTGGTGACTAACATTCAAAAACATATCTTAAAGGACAAGATTCTTCATATTGATTTTCGGCATGTTCGGATGGATCAGGAGATCGAAGCCACAATGCCTTTGCATTTCATCGGTGACGCTCCGATTGTGAAAGAATCTTCCGGGGTGTTGGTGAAAAACGTCGAAGAAGTGCAAGTGAAGTGTCTTCCCACGGCTCTTGTGGACAAACTCGATGTGGATTTGAGCGTTTTGATTTCATTTGAGAGTAGAATTTACATGAAAAATCTCATGATACCTGCTGGTATCGCTTTACTTGAAAATCCAGAGGATATTGTTGTTTCTGTTTCACAACCACAGGAAGAGAAGGAAGTAACACCTGTTGGTCCAGTCACGGTGGACGAGGTGAAAAAAGTTGGTGACGAAGAAAAAGCCGCGGCCGCGGTGACTGATGAAAAGAAGAAATAAAATTTTTTTCCTACAGTAATAAACTTGACTGAGCGTTTTGACGCATGGTCAAGTTTTCATTTTATGGTTTTTAAGGATGGAGTAAGGAGATTTTCGTATACTACCACTCGCTTCCTGTCACACCCATCTTTTTTTATGAGAATTTTTCCTTTTGGAAGTGAGGATGTAAGAAGGGTTGTCATTGATTTTGTCTGTGAGGGATCAATCTCACAGAGAATGGTGAGATGTTTGACGGAAATTTTTTTTATGAGAATTTTGATGTGTTGTATGAGTCGACGATAGTGATCAAGACCGTCCTTGCCACTTAAGAGGGCTGATTTTGGCTCAAATTTTTTTACTTCAGGTTGTGCTTGCTCATAGATTTTTCCTGACAAATAGGGGAGATTGGCTGTTATGATCAGCTTTTTGTCTTGTAGTTGATGGATCATTTTTCGTTCCAGTAAAAATTTCAACACATCACTCTGAAGGGGTACAATATGGCTCTGGAGACCATAATATCGAATATTTTTTTGAGCTACCATGAGTGCTTTTTTTGATTTATCCAACGCGAAAAAAGAGACTTTATTTCTTGTCTTCTCTGGAAGATGCTTCACAATCGCGATAGGAACGCAACCTGAACCAGTGCCAACGTCAATGCATGTGGAGGGTTCATTGTCGCATTTAAGCATGTTGAGCGTTTCTTCCACCAATAATTCAGTCTCTGGTCGGGGAATGAGGACATGTTGATTCACGAAAAAATCGAGACCATAGAATTCTTTTGTACCAAGAATATAGGCAATGGGTTGACATCGTTTGCGATCGTGTATTATCTTTTTGTAAATTGTTTCTTCATGAACAGTCAATTGTGTCTCTGGATAAGAAAACAAAAACTCTTTTGGTTTCTTTATGGCACAGGAGATGAGCAGTTGAGTATCAAGATGGTGAGAAGGTGAAAAATCGCGAAGTTGCTGGATTCCAAATATGAGAGCTTCTTTAATAGTCATAGAGACAGATTCCTAAACCCGTGAGAAAGATTTGAATGATCATACGTCGAATTTGGTGAAAGTTCATGCTTTCAGGGACTGTCGCAGTGACTCAATAATCGGTTCAAGGTTACCGTCCATGATGGACTCAAGATGATGCCAATTTTGTTGGATACGATGGTCGGTAAGTCGATCCTGTGGAAAATTGTAGGTGCGGATTTTTTC
>ORJL011592597.1_pt1 | contig 15697 bp, 13 predicted proteins | sample 1779941 | NCBI WGS metagenome assembly ORJL01 (sample SAMEA104232317, study PRJEB22302) | groundwater metagenome | biome: forest; feature: aquifer; material: groundwater | place: USA | collected 2011-08-07 | depth 5.8 m | reverse complement strand
GGATCGGCTTCTGGTAGGCGCGCCGCCAGGTCTCGTGGATCTTGTCCACCGGGCATTTCATGCCCAGGGCGTAGACTTCCCTGGAAGCGGCCATAATGGAACTGGCCACCCGGCAATTGTATTTCTCGCCTTTGACGCCGGTGACGTTTTCGAACAGGAAACCGGTGCGCTGGGCTTCGGCCAGGCCCCGGAATTGCCAGCGCACCAGCGGGTGGAGTTCCGTGTCTTTGTTGATGGGCCGGCTGACGGTTCTCAGCAGTCCGGCGGCGTCCAGGGCTTGCAGGTATTCTCTGATGTCTTTGTAGTATGGCATTGGTTTGACCTCCTTTAATCCCCCTTGATCCCCCTTTGGAAAAGGGGGAGAGAGGGTTTGAAATCCCCTTTGAAAAGGGGGAGACAGGGCCCGTGAAAAGAGCTAGTGGCACAGGCGTCCCTGCCTGTGGGTTCCTGTTAATCCCCCTTAGTCCCCCTTTGAAAAAGGGGGAGATAAAGTCGGCCCCTGACAGGGGCAAGCCCTGCCGCTACGGCCGGATATCCAGCCGGGCCAGCTCTTCGGCCACATCCTGAAGGCCCAGGCGCTCCAGGGTCTTCCGCGTGGGAATGCCGGTCCTGATATCCCACCCCCGGAGGGTGTAATACTCATCCATCATCTTTTCCACTTTTTCCCTCTGCAGGATGATCTGCCCTTCGAAGCGGCCGCCCTTCATGGGCACATCATAATACAGGTCGGGCAGCCGGTCGTCTTTCCTGGTTATCCCCAGGCGGTTGTTGTAAGCCTGTTCGATGGTGTAAACACGGTCGGCCACCTCCAGCATCTCCGGCCCGGTAAAATCAACGCCGGTGGCCAGCGCCGCCAGGCGGGCATAGTCGTTTTCATCCAGGCCGTCCATCCCGACCCTGGAGTGAAATTTGCAGGTGCCCAGTGTATCTATCAGGGTATTGACCAGTTGGCCGTAAATGATCTGGGGAGCTTTGCCTTCCTCGCTGCGGGAATCTCCCGCTTTGGCGTTGCCCCACTTCTTCAGCGAGGCTTCCGGCGAGGGAGCGGTGTGCTCCCAGTTGGGCCAGCCCTTCAGATGGTCGCCGCCGCGGGTGGAGGTCAACGACCCCCCGGCGCAGCCGTAGCCGCTACGGACGCTGCTTTCCTTGCAGGGCCTCCCTTTGATAGTCTGGGCGAAATACTCCGAGCCCCGGCCCAGCTTTTTGGCCGCCCGGGCCAGTCCCTCGGCCAGCAGGTCCCCGAAGCCTTCGCGGTGGTTCATCTTCCGCAGGAGTTCCAGACCGACTTCCTCGGCGCCCCAGTCGAGCTCCAGTCCGCCGGTGTCTTCCTTGGTCAGGATCCCCCGTTTGTAGCAGTCGGTCGCCCACGCCAGGAGCATCCCCGGCTCGGTGCCATCCATGCCGTTGTCGTTGCAGTACTTGACGGCGGCCATGGCGAAGGCCAGGTTGGAGGAGCCGTACCATTCGCAGTAGGCGCCGAAGGTGCTGTATTCGAAACCGTCTCCGGCGAGGCCGGCGTAGGGGCCGCTCTTGACGCTGGCCCAGTGGCCGCACTGGACCTCGCAGCCGAAGCAGGAAGTCTGATGGTCAACGTAGTCTTTGGCCCAGGTCTCGCCGCAGATCTTTTCGAAGTGGGCGTCGGAACACTGGGAGAGATTGAAGTTGTTCTGGAGGCTTTGCCCCCTGGAAAAGAAAATGCGGAAGAGCTGCATGGTGCCCATGCGCCGGCGGCTTTCGAACAGCCGCAGGCGGCGAACTTTCTTCCGGGCCTCCAGGCAGGCCGCGGCGAATTCGTCGGGATGGGCGATTCTGGTAGCTTTGGTGCCCCGTATGGCGACAGCCTTCAGGTTCTTGGAACCGGCCACCGCGCCGCAGCCGGTCCAACCCGGCGCGCGAACGAGGTTGTTGACCAGTATCGAAAAACGGACCAGCTTTTCCCCGGCGGGGCCGATGCAGGAAACCTGGACGTTCGGGTCTCCCAACTCGTCCTTGATGGCCTTGTCGGTCTCGGGCACGGTCTTGCCCCAGAGGCGGGAAGCGTCGCGGATTTCCACGTGGCCGTTGCTAATAGCCACATAGACAGGCTTCTCGGCCTTCCCCCTGATCAATATGGCATCGTAGCCGGCGGCCTTCATCTCGGGGGCGAAGAACCCTCCGGCGTTGGAATCGCCGAAGATGCCGGTGAGAGGAGACCTGGTGGTGATTTCGAGGCGTCCGGAACTCGGGGCCATGGTGCCGGTCAGGGGGCCGCAGGCGTAGATTATCACGTTGTCGGGATCGAGGCCATCGGAAACTTCCAGACCGGCCTCATCCCAGAGGAGCTTGGCGCCGAAACCTTCCCCGCCCATCCATTTGCGGGCAAAATCACGGTCCACGACTCTCTTGTAGACCCGTCCGGAGGTAAGATTGATTTCGAGAATGCAACCAGCCCAGCCGTACATTGGAGGTATGGTAGCACGCCAGTTTTGGGGGTGTCAAATACGCGGCGGCGATTCGGCGATTTGACACCGTTTTCATAGCCATGCTATATTCGTCTCACGAAGTGAGGCGCCTACCGGGGTAGACCGCGACCTTGCGACGAATGTTCGGCCAAGTCCGGGCGTTTGACCCGGTGACATTCAGTATGACCCGATGACAGTATCAGGCTAGAGGAGCAGGTTCAGCATGAGCGTGAAACGAAAATCTCTTGTGGTACGAATGGTACGAAAGTACTGGTTACTTATTCCCTGCCTGATCCTGCTGTTGCTGCCCGGTTGTTCCCAACCCGCGGCGCCTGTCGCGGACAAACCGGCCACCGGCGGGGCCGCGGCAACCGCGGCCCCCGGCAGCGCGGCAACTTCCGCCGCCCCGAAGAAGCGGACCAACGCCGAGATCGGCATGCTCGACTTGAACCCGGCCCGCCAGCAAATCCTCGAAGAAGGAGCTAAGGCCGAGGGCGAGCTGATGCTGTACACCTCCTCCACCGGCATGGAACCCGTGGCGGCGGCGTTTATGAAAAAGTACCCTTTCATAAAGATGGAAGTGTACCAGTCCGGGGCTGACATTACCCAGCGAATCCAGGCCGAAATAGCTGCCAACCGGTTGGGCGGCGACGTGTTCAACGGCGGAGTACGGTTCTTTCACGCCATGGCGTCCAATTTTATTCCTTTCAAGAGCCCGGTGGCCAACTTCTCCGTTGAGCCCAACGGCGCTTTGAACCACATAAGCCTGATTGTTTTCGGCTACAACACCAAACTGGTATCCCCCGGGGATGTCCCACAAACCGTCGATGACCTGGCACGCCCCATGTTCAAGGGAAAGATCGGATTTCACAATCCCCCCAACACCTATGCCGGAATGTGGACCGGCACAGTTATCCAGACGATGGGTGAGGACAAGGCCAGGGCGCTGTTGACGCAGCTTGGCAATCAGGGCCTGTTTCTCTATACCTCCGGGAACGTGGGCATCCAGGCGGTGCAATCCGGAGAAATCCTCATCGCGTCGCAGTCCCAGTCCAGCGTGGAGGCAGCCAAGAAGACCGGAGCGCCCATCGACTGGGTGGCGCTGGACCCCACTTTCGCCAGCGTAAATGTCAGCGGCATCTTCGAAAAAGCCGCTCACCCTTACTCGGCCTTGCTGTTCGAAGATTTCCTGCTGAGCCCCGAAGGGGAGAAGATTTCCCAGGACCAGGGCGGGTACCTGTCGATGGCCGAGATCAACCAGAAGATGGCCTTCGGTCACAAACTGCCGGCGAGGATACACCTCGAGTCTCCCACCGACCAGGAAAACCTGACCAAGTGGAGCCAACTGTTTACTGAACTGGCCGCCAAGAAGAAGTAGCCGGCAGTCAAGCAGTCGGGCAGTCGAGCAGTCAAGCAGTCAAGCAGTCGAGCAGTCAAGCAGTCAAGCAGTCGGGCAGTCGGGCAGTCAAGCAGTCAAGCAGTCAAGCAGTCAAGCAGTCTCCCCCTTTTTCAAAGGGGGACTAAGGGGGATTACATGGCACCCACAGGCAGGGACGCCTGTGCCACCGGGACGCCACCCCGGCCTGGATTCCTGCCTTCGCAGGAATGACAAATAAGGGGGGATTCCCGCGCAGGCGGAAATGACGATTGTCTAATAGGAGGGAAACCAATGACCACGAACCTGAACCTTAAACGTCCTGGATGGCCAAAGCACCTTCTCCTGCTCCCATTGCTCGTTGGAGTTCTGCTGCTGGGATGCTCCGGCGCTACGCCTCCTTCAACGGCGGCTCCCGGCGCCACCGCGGCAGCCCCCAGCGCCACGACACCGGCGGCGGCGCCCAAGAAACTGACCGTGGCCGAAGTCGCCAACCTGCCCCTGAACCCGGCGCGGCAAAAGATACTTGAAGACGGAGCCAGGGCGGAAGGCGAATTCATGCTCTACTCGACCTCCAGCGGCTTCGAGCCGGTGGCTGCCGCTTTCATGAAGAAATATCCCTTCATCAAGGCTGAAGTGTTCCAGTCTGGCGTGGCCCCGCTGATTCAAAGGACGCGGGCCGAGGTGGCCGCCAACCGGCTGGGCGGCGACATGATCAGCGGAGGTCTGCGCACCTTCGTGCCCATGTCCGACTTGATGATACCTTTCAAGAGCCCTGATGCCGACTTCTCCATTCTCCCCAACGGCTCGGTGAACCACATATCTCTGCTGGTCATCGCCTATAACACCAGGTTTGTCACAGCGGCGGAGGCCCCCAAGACCGTCGAAGACCTGTTCCAGCCCAAATGGAAAGGGAAGCTTGGTTTTCACGGGCCTCCCAACAGCTTCGCCGCCATGTGGACGGGACTGCTCATAAAGGTCTTCGGTGAGGAACAGGCAACGGTCTATTTGAAGAAGCTCGGCGACCAGAACCCGTTCCTGTATCAGTCCGGAGGCGTAGGCGTCCAGTCCCTCATCTCGGGAGAAACCTACCTGGGCACCAACACCCAGTCCGCCGCCACTGAGGCCAGGCAGACCGGCGCCCCGGTGAGCTGGGTGCCCATCGATCCCACCGCCTCGACCGTCACCCTGGCCGGCGTGTTCGAAAAGACGTCGCACCCCTATTCGGCCATGCTTTTCATGGATTTCCTGCTTGGTCCTGAAGGTCAGAAGCTGGCCAGAGAAGAAGGCAATTACCTGGCCATGAGCGATATCAAGAATGGCGAAGCCTTCGGCGTTAAGCTGCCCAAAAGGGTAATTCTCGAATCTCCCGGCGACGACGCCAATCTGGCCAAGTGGACTGACATGTTCACCGCTCTGGTAGCCAAGAAGAAATAGGCTGGGCAGCGAAAATCGCGACTGAAAAGCTGAGCACTGAACCCAAGACGGGGAACCCTGCCGGCAGAAGGTTCGACCTCAAAAAAGTAAACTGGATCGCGGTCGCGGTGACCGTGATACTCCTGTACCTGGCATCCACGCCGATCTTCTTCCTGGTCTTTGGCGCGTTCAACGAACAGGTGGGTAAGATGGACCTTACCCTGAAGTTCTTCGCCCGCGCCTATGGGAACCGGGACATACTCTACCTGTTTTCACAGACGCTGATCTTCGCGGTGAGCAGCGGGTTGTTGTCGATGCTTCTGGGAGGCACGGCGGCCTGGATCACGGAACGCACCAACGCCAGGTTCAGGTCTCTGGTGGTGGTATGCAGCTTGCTGGCCATGGCCATCCCGACCATCCTGGTGGCTATAGCCTGGGTCATGCTGCTGGGTCCCGGCGCCGGCATGATAAATGCCTGGCTGATGGGCCTGTTGAACCTGAGCGAGGCCCCGTTCAACATCTATACCATGGCCGGGATGATCTGGGTAGAAGGAGTGACCGGCACCGCGTTCGCCTATGTTCTGATGCTGCCCTTCTTCCAGTCTGAAGACCGGGCGCTGGAAGAGAGCGCCAGGATGAACGGGGCCAGCGGCTGGCAGACCCTGGTGCGGATAACCCTGCCCTTGAGCGTTCCGGGGCTGCTATCCATCGCCATCTACCGGTTCATAAGGGGTATCGAGGCCTTTGACATTCCAGCGGTGCTGGGGCTTCCCCGCGGCATCGAACTGCTCAGCACGAGAATATACCGGGTAGTGAATGAGGAAATGTCCTTCGGGCTGGCCAATGCCTATGCCATCGGGACCGCCTTGCTGGCGGTGGGGTGCATCTACCTGTACTATCGGGTGCTGAAACAGAGCAACAAGTTCAGCATAATCACCGGGAAAGGCTACAAGCCGGCCAAGACGGATCTGGGCAAGTGGCGGTTTCTGGGGTCGGGATACCTGATTTTTTACCTGGTGGCAGTGGTGGTGCTGCCCGTGGCCGCCGTGCTCTGGAGCTCCTTCCTTCCTTACACGCAGCTACCGTCCTGGGAAGCCGTGTCGCATCTAACGACGGTAAACTACACCAATGTGCTGGCCAAGCCGCAGGTAATGCGGGCTTTCAGCAATACCTTCTTTCTGGCCTCCTTTACCCCGGTTATCTGCCTTTTCCTGGCAGTCATAGCCTCGTGGATCGTGGTGCGGACCAAGACCCGCGGCCGCTGGGTGCTTGACTTCCTGTCGTTTGCCGTCATCGCCATTCCGGGCATAACCATGGGCGTGGCGCTGATCTGGGTGTACCTGACCCTTCCTATACCTGTCTACGGCACCATCTGGATTCTGTTGATCGGCTACGTGACGGTATTTCTCCCTATCTGCATGAGGTTCATGTCCCCGGCCATGGCCCAGATACACAAGGACCTGGAGGAGTCGGCTTATCTTTCGGGAGCTTCGTGGTTCATTACCTTCCGCAAGATACTGATGCCGTTGCTGTTACCCGCGGTGGCCGGGGCGGGACTCTATGTCTTCGTTCACGTCTTCAGGGTGTTATCCATGGCCATCATGGTTTATACTCCGAAGACCATCGTCGTCCCGGTGCTGATTTTCAAGCTCTGGGGCGAGTCCCAGCAAGGCAACGCCCTGCAGGCGCTGCTGGTACTGACGCTGCTGGTTGAGCTCCCCTTCGCCCTGGCTTATTTCTGGATCATCAAGAAGTACGGCCTCAATAGCCGGGGCGTCTAGCGCCAAGACACCGAGTAGTGAAGAAGACAGAGAAGGCGGGGGAAACAACAAGATTGATACAAGACTCGTTGTCCCCCTTGTCAATGGGGATTAAGGGGGATCTGCCGAAATCTTGTGGTTCGGAAACCCCGAATGGATGCTAATGAACTCGATTAGTTCCCCAAAAGAAGTAGTAACGGAGGCGAGCAAATGGCTGAAGACCTGAGAGGCTGGCTGGCGAGGGTTGAGCAGATGGGCGAGTTGGAAAGGGTGGATGGCGCCGATTGGGACCTGGAACTGGGCTGTCTGACAGCCATGAACTGGACCAGGAAGGTCAGTCCGGCCCTGCTATTCAACAAGATCAAAGATTACCCCGACGGTTTCCGGGTACTCACCAGTTCTACCACCACTCCCGGACGGGTGGCCCTGACCCTCGGTCTGCCCCAGGGGCTTACCGGCCTGCCCCTTTTGAACGCGGTCAGCCGCAAGGTACTGGAATGGGAAAAGAAGCTCAAGGATTTCGCCCCGAAGATTGTAAAGACCGGCCCCGCCCTGGAAAACGTTATGGCGGGACCGGGCGTGGACCTTTTCAAATTCCCGGTGCCCCGGTGGCACGAGGAAGACGGCGGCCGGTACATCGGCACCGGAGATGCCGTGATCACCAAGGACCCCGACAATGGCGACGTGAACGCGGGGACGTACCGCGTTATGGTCCACGACTCCCGCACCACCGCCCTCTACATTTCCCCCGGGCGGCACGGCTCTTTGCACATTCAGAAGAACCATGCCGCGGGCAAGCCCTGCCCGGTGCTGGTGGTGGTGGGAAGCCACCCCCTGGTTTTCAGGGCGGCCTGTCTCACCGTTCCCAACGGCACGGAATACAAGTATATGGGAGCCATCAGGGGCGAGCCGATGGAACTGATAACCGAGGAGGTAACTGGCCTGCCCTTCCCTTGCGACGCCGAAATAGTCATCGCGGGCTGGTGTCCCCCCGGCAAAGCCAAAAAGGAAGGGCCTTTCGGCGAATGGCACGGGTACTACGGCAGCAAGGAGAGGCCGGCGCCTATCATCGAAGTGGAACGCGTCTATTACCGCAATGACCCCGTCTTGCTGGGCTCTCCTCCCGGACGTCCCCCCAGTGACGGCAGCTACTACCGTGGACTGATGAACAGCGCCATGCTCTTCAACGAGTTGAACCAGGCCGGGGTGCCGGACGTCCACGGCGTCTGGCTGAGCGAAGTGGGCCTATCCCAGTTCATCACGGTGTCTATCAAACAGCGCTATGCCGGCCACGCCCGGCAGGCGGCCCTGCTGGCCTCGCAACTGCCCGCCGGCATTTACATGAACCGGTACGTCGTGGTCGTGGACGAGGACATCGACCCCACGAACATTCAGGACGTCATCTGGGCTATCAGCACGCGGTCCAATCCGGAAACTAGCATCGACATCGTCCGGCGCACCCGGAGCAGCGCCCTCGACCCGACCATCAGGAAACCCACCAAAGACCTTTCCAACTCCCGGGCTATCATCGACGCCTGCAAACCCTATGAGTGGATAGATGAGTTCCCCAAGACGGTGGAATTCAAAGCGGATATCGTTGAACGCATGCGCCGGAAGTTCAGCAGCTTCGAGGCCGATGGGCAGTAGAGTCTCCCCCTTTGAAAAAGGGGGACTAAGGGGGATTCCGACCCTTGCATTTGGATACTAATTAGCTAAGGAGATGTAAATGGCTTACTACAAAGACATGAGAGAATTCCTGGAGGCGCTGGACAAGGCCGGCAAACTGAGAAAGGTCAGCCGGCTCATCAACAAGGACACCGAACTCCATCCGCTGGTACGGTGGCAGTTCAGGGGCCTGCCGGAGCACGAACGCACCGGCTTCCTGTTTGAAAACCTCACGGGCGCCAAGGGCGAGAAATACAAGTGCCGGGTGGCCACCTCGGTCATGGCTGCTTCCCGTGAAGTGTACGCCATGGGAATGCAGTGCACCCCGGACAAGATACACGAGACGTGGCGGCGGGCTTACGCCAACCTCATCCCTCCCAAGCTGGTCAAGACCGGACCGGTCAAAGAAGAAGTCCACGTCGGCAAGACCCTCCTGAAACACGGGGGCATGGGCGAGTTCGCCGTCCCGATGTCCACCAACGGGTGGGAATCGCTTCCCCGGCTGACCGCCGTTTCCTGGCACACCAAGGACCCCGACACCGGCGTCATCAACATCGGCACCTATAACAGCACCGTCCTGGGGCCGGACTACATTTCCTGCCGGTCCAATGCCGCCCGGGCGCATCTTCAGAAGCACTGGAACAAGTGCAAACAGCGGGGCATTCCCCTCCAGGCGGCCGCCGTGCTTGGCGCCGTTCCGGCGGTATGCTACGTCAGCGTCAGCCGCGTCCCCTACGGGGTAGCCGAACTGAGCGTGGCCGGCGGCATCGCCGGTGAACCCATCGAAGTGGTCAAATGCGAAACGGTGGACCTGGTGGTCCCGGCAACCGCCGAAGTGGTCTTGGAAGGCGAGATACCGACCGACGTCCTGGAGCCGGATGCCGCCAGCGGCGAACATGCCGGCTATACCATCGTAGGCGGGCTGATCAACGCCTTCCACATCAAGGCCATCACCCACCGCAAGAACCCCATCTGGCACGATTACATCAGCCAGATGCCCCCCAGCGAGTCCAGCTTTATCCGGGGAATCGGGGGCGAAGGCCGGTGGCTCACCCTCCTGCGCGACCACCTGGGCCTGGTCCAGGTCAAAGACGTGGCCTTCCACGACTGCTCCGGCGGCAACCGCATCTGCGTTATCCGCATGCAGGACATCGGCGGCGCTCGGACGCACACCTCGGTGGTCAACCGGGCCTTGCTGGCGACCCTCACGGTGGACTCCACCACTCCCAAGATAACCATCGCCGTGGATGAAGATATCAATCCCTGGGACCTGGAGTCCGTCTTCTGGGCGGTCAGCTTCCGCTACCAGCCCCACCGCGATACGACCATCATCCAGGGGCGCACCGGGTCGCTGGACCAGTCCATCGCCCCTTACGAAGGGAAAGAGGCCAGAAACGACGAAGACAAGACCTTCCCGCTCTCCCGCACCGGGCCCCAGGGGGCGTCTTCCATGCTCATAGATGCCACGCGCAAATTCCCCTACACCCCGGTGGCGCTGCCCAAGAAGCCCTATATGGAAAAGGCCAAGCAGATCTGGGAAGAGCTGGGCTACCCGCGGCTGAAGGTGAGCGATCCGTGGTACGGAGTCTCTCTCGGCGTTTGGCCGGAGCAATACCAGCGGCAGGCCGCCTGGGCCGAAAAGGGCGAGTTCGACAAAGTGGTGGCCGACCTCATGAAAGGCCGGAGGAAAGTCTAGACCAACTGATTAACCACAGATTACACAGATTAACACGAGATACCTTGTCCTCCCCATCAAGGGGAGGTTGCTCCTGTCCCCCTTATCAAGGGGGATTAAGGGGGATCTGCCGTGTTTCGCTGGAAGCTGCACAGAAGTAGTCGCATGAATGTTTCTATCGAAATCTCGTGTTAATCTTGTGTAATCTTGTGGACTACCGGAATAAACCACGCGATTTCACGAGATTTACACGAGACCCCTTGTCCTCCCCATCAAGGGGAGGTTGCTCCTGTCCCCCTTATCAAGGGGGATTAAGGGGGATTTGCCGTGTTTCGCGGGAAGCTGCGCAGAAGTAAACGCATGAACATTACTATCGAAATCTCGTGTTAATCTTGTGTAATCTTGTGGATTCGTATTATTGGAGGCAAACATGACGCAACAGACTGATATTGGCAGAACTGTCTGGGGGACCGAGACCTTCTATGACAAGTGGGTGAAGGCCCAGGGCATCCCGGTCAACACCGGCTATGCCGTGGAGGACCTGAACACCATCAAGGTGGAACCCTGGGCCAGGAAGGGCGGCAAAGGCGCCTTCGTCATCATGGAGGGCGCCGAGGGCATGGCCGACTCCTACGTCTGCGAAATCCCGCCCGGGGGCAACCTCAAGCCTCAAAGGCATCTCTTCGAAGAGATGATCTACATTCTGAGCGGCAGCGGCGCCACTACCCTCTGGTGGGAAGGCAAGCCCAAGCAGACCTTCGAATGGCAGGCGGGCAGCCTGTTCGCCCCTCCGCTGAACGTCTGGCACCAGCATTTCAACGGCAGCGGAGACAAGCCGGTGAGGTACATGGCCGTCACCTGTGCCCCTCTCATGCTCAATCTGATCCACAATGACGACTTCCTGTTCCGCAACGAGGCTACTTTCACCGACCGGTACGGCGGCGAATCCGGGTATTTCGATGCCTCTAAGGGCAAGATGCACGACAAGCGGATCTGGGAGTGCAATTTCGTGCCGGACATCAAGAACATCAAGCTGTACGACATGAAAGAGCGGGGCGCCGGCGGCACCAACATCATGCTGGAACTGTCCAACAATACCATGGCGGCGCACATATCCGAGTTCCCGGTGGGCACCTACAAGAAAGCGCACCGGCACGGGCCGGCGGCTCACGTGATCGTCCTCAGCGGCGAGGGATTCTCCTGCCTGTGGCCGGAAGGCCAGAAGCGGATGCTCATTCCCTGGCACGGCGGCAGCATGTTTGTGCCGCCCAACCGGTGGTTCCATCAGCACTTCAATATCGGGACAACCCCGGCCCGGTACCTGGCCCTGAAGTGGAACAGCCGCAAGTATCCCATGGGGAAAGCCTACCGCACCGAAGAAGACATCAAGTCCGGCGGCGACCAGATCGAATACCGGGACCAGGACCCTGAGATCGAGAAGATCTTCGAGACCGAATGCGCCAAACGCGGCGCCGTCTCAAAAATGGCCCCGTTCTTCGCAAAATGATGGGCGCCCCGGGCTAGGAGCCACACGCCTTGGTGTGCCCCGCTTGCTTGTTCTTCAGCCACGAACGCCTGTTTGCGGTCGTCCTGAGCTTGTCGAAGGACCTTTCGTCCCCGGCGGAATGGGGCGGCTTCCGAAGCAGTTCATGCCGCGTGGCCACCCGCCTCCGCCGAAAGGCCCTTCGCTGCGGCTCAGGGCGACAGAATGCCGCAGCTCGGTGGACAAATGCGCGGCCTCCGGCGGACAGTCACATCGTAGCCTTGTCAACGGTGATATAATAAAATTATTATAAGAGGAAGGGCGCTCTTGACGCTATAAGGAAAAACTGATAAGATGGGGTCATCTGGATACACCTTTTACGATTATATCGATGCCGACAGAGATGGAACCAACCTCATAAGGTGTTGGCTCAACGGCGATGGCAAAGGAGCAAAAGGCTTCTTTATGGTGATGATACCCCTATTGGAAGACTCTTCCCCACCCGGTTGGGAAGGTTCGCGCTGGGTGTCACCCCGCACGAAGCCTATGTCAGGCGAGTGGAAAGGTTTCACGGAACTTCGCAAACTTGGGAAGGTTAACTATCGCTTAATAGGCCAAATGCGAGGCCATGACGTATTTCTGGTGGCGTATGCGGTTCATAAGGGAAATAACTTTGACACTAACATCTCGCCTCGAACAGCTTTAGACAGAGTGAACCAAATGATAAACAACCCTACAAGATACAGGAGAAAACATGAATATGGGTAACGATAAGTGCGAACAGGTATGGAAAAGCCTTCGGGACCCTGAGTTTCGCAAACAACTCATTGACGAACACATAAACGTCGGCATTGCTTTCCAGATTCGGTCACTTCGAAATCGGCAGGACTTAAAGCAGACTGACTTGGCTAGGAAGCTCAATATAAAACAACCCTTGGTTTCAGCTTGGGAAAATCCAAACTATGGCAAATATACACTCAATACGCTTAAGGACCTGGCGAAGGCGTTTGACGTGGGACTATTGGTTCGATTCGTGCCATTCAGCACGTTGGCTGATTGGACGGTCAATGTCACGAGTGACCGCATTGCGCCGCCGAGCTTTAGCGAAGAAGAAGATGACAGAGAACGGTCCAATGCCCAGATCGAGGCATTGGTTCAATCTGCTTTTAATACTACTGAAGGCTCTAAGAGCTTAGAACCAAGTGGCCCCTTCGACACGGTTAAGCCCACTTGGGTGTCCGCAACTAAATCAACGACTCAAAAGGAGTTTGCACTTGCGTGAAGAATTTCGGCAACGTCTTGCAGATGAATATCGCCTTGCCGCGACCAAGATGCGGGAGGCAAAGCAGCCGGCAAGGAAATTGTTCTATTTCAGCGTTTGTTTCGGAGAAGCGCAACGCGTTCTCAATTGGGAATGGGACCGCGACCTTGCGCTCATATACACGGTTGCCCAGCATGTTCATACCCAAATCAACGGTGCGGGGCAATTGTCTAACGTGGCGGTCCTGCCCATTGATTGGGCGATTGTGTACGAGAAACTGACAGAAGCTACTTCTGACCTTGCGGCTTGTTTTGAGAAGTCCGGGGACGATAACAGAGAAGAAATGTACGAAATATTGGGGCGGCTAGCTGAGATCGCCTATGCCATTTCAGGGAATGGCAGTTACCTATACGAGAAAGGCTTGATCAAGCTCTAGCCTTCCACCGCGCTTGAGCCGCTTTTTGATCTATCTCTTTGCGCTGCTCAGGCTGAAACCCTCAGGCAAAAGAGGCCACCAGTGGCGGAACCCAAGGAGACCTGGTGATGCCAACGGCATCCGAGACCCTAACCTCAGCCGTACCAGGGTTTTTCGTCAGGCTCGACCTGGAGGCCGTCCATCAGCTTGTTGAAGCCGCTGAACAAGTCTACCACGGCCATGAGTTCCAGCACAGCTTCGTCGTCCATTCCCAGCTTCTGCACCGCAGAAGTGTGGACGTTCAGTCAGTAGCCGCAGCCCATCACCGCCGACACGGTGAGGGCGATCATCTCCTTGGACAGCCTATCGAGTTTACCCGGCTCGATCATGACGGTTTTCACTTTGTCCCAGGTAGCCTCCAGATAGCCTGGCTTCGCCGCCATGACTTTGTAGAGGTTGGGGACAAAGCTGATGCCCAGTTTGGCCTTGATTTCCTCGTAGATTTCTTTGACTTTTCCTTTGGCCTCTTCTTCGGAGACCATCTTGATGGATGCCATCGTTACCTCCGTTGTCAATGGAAATGTGTTGGGCCGGTCGCCAGTGAAATCATATCACCTCCGGGCGGTAACAATCTCCTGGCCCCACAGCAAACCGACCAATTTTTCGTAGAAACTGCGGGCCGGGACCGGCTTGTAGCGTCTTTGAACGTCGCTGAAACCGAGCGACTCCAGGTACGGGGCCATGAGCACGGGACGGCACGGAATCCCGGTAAAGCGATAGATTCTTTCAAAGAACGTCTTGCGCCCGTCAGGCTTGCTCATGTTGAGCAGGACCAGCTTGCCGCCGGGCCTGAGAACACGCCGCATTTCCTCCAGGATGGGAACAAAGCCTTTCTTTTCGATAAGGTCGAACATGTAACCGTTGTAAACGATGTCGAATGACTCATCGGGGTACGGCAGGCTCCTCACATTCCCCTGTCGGAAATGGACACGGTCGCTGAGTCCCATTTTCTCCATTTTGGCTCGGGCCTGCTCGATCATCGCCGACGACAGGTCCATGGCTTCGATCCGGCCCTTGGGCCCGACGGCTTTAGCCAGTCCGTCCATGCCGCGGCCGGTGCCGCAGGCGGCCACCAGAACGCTCTGGCCTTCCCGGGCGCCGGCCAGCCGCACCGCCTCCTCATGCGGCTCGGTCTCCCAGTGGGACAGAGCTTCGTAATTGGAGGCGCGCCAGGCGTAGTACTTTTCGGTCTTGCTGTCGGTAAAGGTTGCTTCGACGACGTTGTTCTTCATGCGTGCACCATGAGTCTTCCGGCGGCTTCTTTCGCCCAGAGAGCGGCCCGCTCCAGTTCTCCCTCTTTCAACGGACCCTCTTTGCCCTTGACAAAGAAGGCCTCGGGAGACGCCGCCAGGGTGGCACCTCTGGCTTCCAGGCCCTCGGCGATCTTTGCGGCGGCGGAGCCGAAGATGCCCACCCATTTCATGGAATACCTGGTATCGAAGGCAGCCGCACTGGTCTCCTTCAAAGCGGACTCCGGAATACTGTTGAGGAAACCCTGAATGGCCTTCGTCGGCTTGCCGGACTGGACCGGGGACCCGACGAACAGGATGTCAACGGGTTCCCACGCAGCCGGGTCAAACTCGCCGGCGCGGAGCACCTTTACCTCGCCAGGCATCGCGCCGCCGATGGACCTGGCGATGCGCTCCGTATTCCCGTAGGCGGAGTCATAGATTACTAGGGTTTTCATGGTAGACCTCCTTTTTGATAGTTCAGTGGCGCCTGATTGCCAGGCAATTATCGGGAAACTTGTTGCGTTTTACTTTTGCCGGCCCGGTTGAAAACCGCGGAGCCGGAGGGAATTACTGACCACCGTTATGGAACTGGCCGCCATGGCCAGCGCCGCCAGCACCGGGTTGAGAAAGCCGTAGTCTCCAAGAAAGAACTTCAGGCTTTCAGGCGTGGGGCTCTGACTGAAGACAAGGTACAGGACTCCGGCAGCCACGGGTATCAGGGCAGTATTGTAGGCAAAGGCAAAGAACAGGTTTTGCTTCACCGTCCTCATGGTCTTCTTGCTGAGGGAGATCGCCGTAACCAACCCCCGGAGATCACCGCTCATGAGCGTGATGTCGGCCGCTTCCATGGCCACATCAGTACCCGTTCCAATGGCGATTCCTACGTCAGCCTGTGCCAGCGCCGGGGCGTCGTT
>ORJL011586514.1_pt1 | contig 15698 bp, 18 predicted proteins | sample 1779941 | NCBI WGS metagenome assembly ORJL01 (sample SAMEA104232317, study PRJEB22302) | groundwater metagenome | biome: forest; feature: aquifer; material: groundwater | place: USA | collected 2011-08-07 | depth 5.8 m | reverse complement strand
TCAACATCGAAGGAATAAAGCTTTCCAAGTCCAAATCAAAGAAAGAAGTTACATCTGGAAAATACAAAGGATGGGATGACCCTAGAACTTGGAGCCTGCAGTCATTGAAAAGAAGGGGTTTTAAGCCAGAAGCTCTTAGGAGGTTTTTATTGAAGTCAGGATTAAGCAGAAATGATGTAACCTTGCCTATTGAAGACTTGTATGCTGAAAATAGAGATTTAATAGAAAAAAAGGCAAACAGGTATTTTTTTGTAGAATCTCCTAAGCTTATAGCAATAGAGAATTTCAAAGGAAGACAGGCTTCTTTAAACCTACATCCAGACTTTCCAGAACGCGGAAAAAGGAAATTTAAAGTTGGAAATAAGTTTTATATAAACAAAAAAGACTTTGATTTATTGCGAGAGGGCAATTTCTATAGGCTGATGGACTGCGTAAATTTCATCAAATCCAAAGGAAAATTTATCTTTCACTCTTTGGAGTATGAAAAGTTTAGGGATAGGGGTTCTAGAATAATGCACTGGCTTCCTTATCAAGCCAATTTAAAGGCTTCTGTTGTAATGGCCGATGGCTCTATAGCTAATGGGCTATTGGAAAAAAATGCATCAAAGCTAAAATTAGATGAAATCTGTCAGTTTGAAAGGACTTTCTTTGTTAAGCTAGACAGGAAATCAAAAAGTAATTTTGTTTTCTATTTTACCCATAAATAACTTTATAAAATATCGGTTATTAATTAATAGATATGAAAAAGAAGAAAAAATCAAATCCAATTAAAGTATTTGAAAAGATTGCTAACTCTGTAAACAAAAGAAAGTTTAGATTTGATGTTCACACTATTGAAGAAGAGTATGAAGAGAAATGGAGAAAAACAATTAAAAATATTAGAAAAAAGTAATTTATATACTAAACAATAATAAAGTTTATAAATAAAATCTGATTTTTTACTGTAAAATGCAAATTACCTTTAATACCGATGATAATTTGGAAGATTTAAGCAAGATCCATGAAATTCTGCTAGAGGCCATTAAAAAGAAAAATGGCTCTGTTAAAACAGAACAAAATCAACCACAACAGCAGCAAATACAACAACAGCCAAAAAGCGTTTTCAGCCAACCTGGAACAGGCAGTTTTGCAAATGCCTTAAAACAGGACATGGCCATAAGTCTTGGATTGGGCCCAAAGCCAGCAGCTCAAGAGTCTCAAAAGCCAAAGAGCGAGGTCCAGATCATAAATGAGCAATACAGAAAGGAATATGAAGAAAACAAGAGAAACCCAAGCAAGCCCAAAAGCGAAAATCCTGAAATAGACATGGGCAATATCTACTATTCTGAGAAGCGAAAAAGATTCTAGCTATATGCAATAAATTTAACAAAAACGGCTCCGTCCTAAATCTTTTTTAGTCGTAATAGTGCTTACTCTTAGACGGTAGAAAAATACCTGCTTTGTCTGAAAATTGAAGTTTAGAATAGCATTTTAAGCCTTATAAAACAATTTTACGACTTTTAGGACGGAACCTATTACTATCTTATTTTAATTCATCATAGTAATCAAAAATGTATACTTTGAATAATCGAAATATTTATATATTCCAACTTATTATGAACATTATGAAAAGCTTAAGGCTGCTTGAAATTCTAAAGGATTATCCGCTGTTTACTACAAATGATGTTTCAAAAATCGTAGGAAAGAATCAAAACTATATTAAAACACTTATTTACAGATTAAGAAAGAATAACTTGATTTATAAGATAGAAAAAGGAAAATATAGCGTTTATAATGACCCGTTAGTTTTTGTTTCATACATTTATGTTCCATCATATATAAGCTTATGGAGTGCTATTAGATACTATGGCCTAACTGAGCAACTACCAAAAATAATTTTTGTATTTGTTACAAAATCAAGAAAATCCCTAATATTTAATAACACAAAAATTGAGTTTATCAAGACAAAACACTTTTTTGGATTTAAAAAAGAAAGATACAATAATTTTGATATTTTTATTGCAGACAAAGAAAAACTTGTAATAGATTGTTTACTATCAAAAAAAGTTTCTTTAGATGATGTTATTAGAATAATTAAGAATGTTGATATAAAAAAACTAATTTTATATACACTAAGAACAAAAAATAACTCATTAGCAAAAAGAATAGGTTTTATATTAGATGAATTAAAGATTGATACTAAAAATCTTATAAGGCTTGTTGATAATAACTATATAAAACTTGATTACGATATGCAAAATAGAGGGAAACGTAATACTAAATGGAGGATACTAGATAATAGAACATGATAACAAAAACAGAACTTATGGAGATAGCTAAAATTAAAAGTATAAACAATATAGGCTATGCAGAAAAAGATTACCTTATTGAACTCTTTCTTTTTTCAATATCAAGAAATACAAAACGAGAGTTAATTTTTAAGGGTGGAACAGCACTTTATAAATTCTACAAACTAGAAAGATTTTCTGAAGATTTAGATTTTTCTGAGATTGTATCAATAAACATAGAAAATCTTAGCAAAAAGATAATTTCTGATTTATTAAAGTTCAGAGTAGAAATACAAGTATTTAAAGTAAAGGAACCATTTAATTCTATACTGTTAAACTTCAGAGCTAAAGGCCCCTTATACAACAGTAATGATATTACTCTTTCAAGTATTAAAGTTGACATAAACAAAAAATCAAAAGTAGAATTAGAGCCATTAAGACTGAGGTTTTCAAGTCTTTACACAGAAATACCACCATTCTATATTTTAGTAATGCAAGAAAAAGAGATCTTAGCAGAAAAAATAAGGGCCTTAGTAACAAGAAACAAAGCTCGAGATCTTTTTGATATATTGCATCTTATTCATAAAAACATAGATATAGACAAAAAACTTGTTAAAAAGAAACTAAATTACTATGACCTAAATATCACTGATGATCTCTTACTAGAAGCTATTGATAGAAAGAAAAATATATGGGATAATGAGCTTAGGCCAGTTATTAATGAATTGCCGTCTTTTAAAGATGTGAAAAACAAAGTCCTAGAAAATATGCCTAAATTTGACTAAGGAAAAATAAAATCACAAAAACAAATATAAACTCTAAACCCAAAGACGAAAATCCTGAAATAGACATGGGCAACATCTATTATTCTGAGAAACGAAAAAGATTCTAATTATATTAAACAAATTATTCTATATTCTACCATTAAATTAATCTAATGTAATTATGTATTTAAACTTTCTTAACATATATTGGATAAAATATAAAGAAAAAAGAAAGAAGTTTACTCTGTCTTGAAGGTAATAGTACCCGCTGATTGCTTGGTTAGAGCTGCACCGCTATCTAAGTAATTAAATGATACATCAGCCTTAAATTTTTGACCTGCAGTAGGTAAAGCACCAGTACACGCAATATCTGCTCTAACTGTTCCGCCGTCAGGAACTGTTCCAGATAATGGAGTAAGTGTTGTAGTTGTAGTTGCACATGAAGTGGAAGGATTTTGATTTGTAAGCGCAAAAACACTAACAGTAGTCTGAACTCCTCTACCATTCCTAATTATAAGATTAATAGTATTAGTGCTTGCAGTTGCCTTAAACTCTTCACATCCGAATTGATTGCCTAAAACACATGCACTTGGTAAAAATCTTCCTGGATTTAATACTCCAAAATAAGCAAGTGCTCCTATTGCGATTAAAACAACTAAAATAGCCCAGCCATAGGTCATCAAGAACTCCATGGCGGCTTGTCCTTTTTTAAACATCATTATCTCACCTCATATTTTACTTAATTTTTAATAGTTTATTGATATGAATGTTGTACAACTTCTATATAAACTTTTTAGGACTACGTTTGAGTAAATAATAAATATTTTAAAGATTTAAACAAAAAAGTAAATCTATAATGAAAAAGGGGCAGATTAGCACAGAATATATAGTAATTCTTGGAATGGTTATTTTTGTTTTGATACCAATAATTTACTTTGCTACTCAAACAACTACTGACACTACAAGATTCAACAATGCTGACCTTGCTGTAAAATTAATAAGAGAAGCAGCAGACAGAGTTTATGCTCTAGGCCCTGGAAACAAAGAAACAGTTTCAATAACAATACCGAGTGGCGTAAACAAGTTTGAAGTTTTTAATAAAGAGATTTCATTGCAATTACAATATCATGGTGGAAAATCAGACTTTTCCCTTATTACAAATGCTAATCTTACGGGGTCATTGCCTCAGACTTCTGGAACATATACTATTTCCTTATTAGTTTTAGACAATGGAGTAGTTAGTTTAAGCTATGCTAGCTGAAAGAATCAAAAAAAAAGGACAAGTTGCGAATGAAGCAATATTTGCTATAGGTTTTATTCTGCTGTTTTTCCTGATGATATTTGCCATAATAAGCCAGAGAAGTTCTCAGTTTGTAAATACTAAAGTAAACCTGGAACAAAGAGAACTTTGCTTGAAGATTTCTACTGGAATTAATGAGATTTACTCAAAAGGCCATGGCACAGTTTTGCAGTTAGATCTAAAAAACCATACTGTAAGCTTTAATGGCAAAGACCAGGTATTAGAAATTGATAATGGATATAGATGCACTATTCCATTAAAAGAAATCAGTGATGGTGGTTCAAATATATTTACGATAGAGCAGGGAAAAATACAGATTGCAAATCTTGAGAACGTTGTTTACATAAACTCAAAATGTGTTACTAATAGAGTTAATTTTGCCCAGGATAATAATCTACAAGTTGTTACAGACTTGGTCAGAGATTTAGACAACAAGAGAGCAAAGGTTGATTTGACTAGATACATTAATGATACAATCTCAAACTTAACTGCTTACCTAATCCAGAACAATATCAGGATAGCTTATGTTACTGAAAGCAGCGGTGTAGACGTTTGTGCAAATAATCAATTGCAAACTTATTTAAGTACTGATTATCAATGCAAGGATTACCCAAATCCTTCCAATACGTTTTGCGATAGATTTTCAAGTTCTGGCGACTTTTGGTCTAGAATAAGTAATTATAGTATAATCTTTTTGGAGAATATAGAGAGTATTAGCGACAATAAGGCTACATTGGAAAACTGGGTTACAAATGGGGGTGCCTTAATACTGCTTGGCAAGATTTCAAATGCTGATACTTCTGTATTAGGCATAAATTATAACAAACTTCAAAACCCACCTAGTAACCTAAAAGCCACAGCTGATTATTATCAGGCTGTTGCAGACGGCATAGAGTCATTTTTACTTATGGGTGGCTCTGTTAGCAATCCTGCTATTTGGCCGCCAAAGAGGGGCCATTATATAACAAATACAACTAATGCCTTTGTTTTTATCAAAGAAGGAACTTATAATAATGGGAACATAGGATTAGCTAGATGGAATTATGGGAGTGGATTCAGCTATTTCTTCTCAAGCTGTTTAGAGGACAATAATAATGATACTTATAACTTTGGAAATTTTACCCAGAGAATTAGGGAATCAATCCAAAGAATGGTCGGAACATATTATAGTGGATTTTTGGACACTAAATTCTTAAACAATGAGAAAGTTGGAGCTACTATTAATAATATTTCAACTACCCTGCAACATCATATGGAGGGCTTGGAAAATGTGCAGGAATTGAATATTTATAATACAACACTTGGAAACTATACTAAAATATGCGACCTGTCAAATTCAACAACTGAGATTACAGAAGTTTGTAATATTCCAAGCTCCACTATTTTAGGAAATGAAGTAAAATTCAGGATTGGAGCAAGAGTCAAAAAGATTAATATAAATAAAAGTGCCTTTTACAATTATCAGGACTTGAGAGTTTGTTATGAGGAAATTCCATAAAAAAGCGCAAGTAAATATTCTGGACTTGATTATAGCTCTGTCGATAGCTTTAATCTTAATAGTTGCGATAATGATAAGCTGGGACAGGTTTGCAATAAAACTGGGAAAGAAAACTCTCCAAAATGATTTACAAGTAATAGCTTTCCAACTGTCAGATCAATTATTGAGCAATACAGGAACGCCAGTAAACTGGGAGACTAATACTAGCAATATAAGCTCTTTAGGGCTTGCTATTGAAGACAGAATACTAAGCAGAAATAAAGTTCTAAATTTTACCATGATAAACTATGATACAATCAAAAGCCTGCTCAATATAGAAAATTATTGGTTTAACTTTAATCTTAGTTATTTAGATGAAAACCAGGTAGTCTTTGTAGGAACTCCTGCGAATGGAAGCTATGTAGTAAATATTAGAAGGTTGGTTAGATATGACAATAGAACAGCGCAAGTTAAGATCTCTATATGGAAATAAGGGAATTGTATTTACCCTAGATGCGGTAATGGCAATGATAGTAGTGATAATATTGCTTACGTTTGCAAATTACTATCTTTTTAAGATTGACCAAACCAGCTCTAGCTCTAGCAATTTGCAGGTATTAAAGACAGGAAGCGATGTGATGAAAATGCTTGACTATAATAAGTCTTTCCAAAATTATAATGCTGCAATAATAGATGCAGACAAAAGATTTTTTTTACAGCCAAACTACGAGATGAGGATTATAATAAATACAACTGATGGAAGAAATTTTGACACCAACCAAATTATTCCAAGTAATAGGTTTGTTGGGAGTGGTTCTATTGTGATGGCAATAACTGATGAAAGTATTTCAAACAAGATTAATCCAGCAATTGGGAGGTATTGGATTTGGGTAAAGTAAAAGGCCAGTTTCTGGTTTTAGGATTTTCGATATTAGGACTTACATTAATCGGGCTAGGTATTTTGATATTGTCAATTTCCAAGGAAAGTACATCACAAGTAATAATAGTCGGAAGCCTGGAAAGACTGAATAATCTTGACTCTTCAATAAAAAAATCTCTTAATGAAATTTTCAACAAAAATTCCGGCATTTCAATATCTGGAAACAATAGTGAAGTGATTTTTAATGAGAATATAAGTAATAATATGCTTAATTACAATTTGAGCATGTATAATTTTAAGAAAATTACAGAGTCCAATTTTAAAAATGTGGAATTGAACACTACAAACCTATCTGCAGAACTTCATCTGATAGTTCACCCGAACTTGATAGATTATAGTCATGATTTTAATAACAAGAAAATAAAAATATTGCCACAGGCTTTGAATGTAAATGGATATTTTTTTAATATTACAATTCCCGCATCAGGAGATTTAATCTGCAATGGGGCTAGAGAAAATGGAAGTTTCTCTTTCAGAATTCAGGCTTCCACCACAAACAACAAGTGCGACAATGTTTATTCTCTTAATCCAACAAAAACAAGCAGCATTGATGTAACCTCAGACATAAACATAAAACTGCAAAATCCGGCGTTTGCAACAATTACCAGCACAAATTCAAATGTAATAAATGTAAAAACTGCTATAATTCTTAATACCACAATAAATAGCGGTTCTATAAAAGTCAAATATCCTGACAACATCTACAAGATTGACTTTTTGAAGGAAATTGGAATCTATAAAAGAGACACTGCAACATTATACACTAGATTGATGAACAGCTCCTCAATATCTCATCAATGCGATGGAGAATGTTAGAATCAAATATTTCATAACACCACCAATTAATTAATACAATATTTAATAAATTATAGAAAAGGAATTTATGCCATGAAAAAGAGGAAAAAATTTCATCATAAAAACATAAAAACATCCAATAAATTACATAAATTACATAAAAAAATACATAAAATACATAAAAAAAGAAAAAAGAAAAAATTCTCATTGACATTTAATTTTGGAAATCAACCCAATAAGATTGCTGAGTCAAAAAAACCACAAAAAGAGCTAAAATTTCCGGAAAAAGAAACTAAACCTATAGATAAAAAGCCATCAAAAAAAAAGATAAACATCGGAAGAATCTTATTTGAATTTTTGTTCTGGTTTGGACTTGGAGTAATTATAGCATCATTTTTGTTACAATTGAAGTTCTACTACAATATTGTTGGATTAATCTTAATGATTGGATCTTTAGTTCAGTATTTTATATCACAGAAAAAATCTACTAAGTTAAAGAAGGAAGAACTTCTTAAACCAAAGCTAGAAATAAAGAAAGAACCAATAAAAAAAGAATTAAAGGGAGAGGAAATTGCTCAAAAAGAGGCAAAGAAAAATAAAGTAAAAAAAATAAATTTAATATCATTCATCATTTTATTGATTTCTGGAATTATATATTTAATGCAAAAATTCAATTTGTTAAGCAATTTTTACGGGATTGCTGTCTTGGTTATAATCTTGTTTGTTGCTTTGATGGTGACATTACAGAATAGGAAGAGAAGTGAAACTAAAAATAAGAAAGGCCTAGCTTCAAAACCAAATCCTGAAATAGAAAAAGCACTTAAATCATTAAAGGCACCTGATACAGAGATTGATTTGCTGCTTAATTACATAAACTTAAAGAAGAGCGTTTTAATATCTACTGCAGCAAAGGATTTTGGAGTCACTAGAGACAAGGTTGAAGAATGGGCGAAAATACTAGAATCCCATGATTTAGTAAGAGTTTATTATCCGGCAATAGGAGATGCCTCATTAAGACCTGTTGAAGAACATAAAAAAGAGGAAAATGGCAGCTAAGATAGTTGAACAATACAAAATTGAAGCAGACAATGTAAAGATAGACATCCTAATAAAAGGCGGAGAGGGCATTATAAAAACCTACAACTTGGTGATTCCAGAACCTAAAGCTGGAACACTTGCATTATTGGATGAAATCAAGGATGAACTGATAGTAGAGGTCCAAGTAACAGGAAAAGAAATTCTAGATCCTACTGTAATAAACAAACTAAAGGGCCGATTTGGAAAGATTGCAGACAGAATATTGCAGAACAAGCTTCCTTATATCAGTCCAGAAACAAAAAGCCTGCTAGTAAATAAGTTAGTAAGAGACATGCTTGGCTTAGGTGAACTAGAATTCTTGTTGAACGACACCTGGATAGAAGAAATTGTAATTAACAGCGCAAAGGAGCCAGTAAGGATTTATCATAAAAAATATGGCTGGCTTGAAACAAACATCACAATAGAGAGTGAGGCCCAAATTTTAAATTACTCAAATATTATAGCAAGAAGAGTAGGAAGACAGATTACAACCTTAAATCCATTGTTGGATGCTCATTTGGTAACTGGAGACAGGGCAAATGCTGTATTGTATCCAATATCAAGCAAAGGAAACACAATAACAATAAGGAAGTTTGCCAGAGATCCGTGGACAGTCACTGATTTTATAGAGAATCAAACTGTTACTTCTGAAATAATGAGCATGATCTGGCTTGGTATGCAGTATGAAATGAACATTCTGGTAAGTGGAGGAACTGCAAGCGGAAAAACCTCTTTCTTAAATGTAATACTTCCATTTATTCCATTAAACCAGAGAATAATAACAATTGAAGATACTAGAGAGTTGGAATTGCCAATCTATCTTTATTGGGTTCCTTTGGTAACTAGGCTGCCTAACCCAGAGGGAAAAGGAGAGATCACGATGCTTCAATTGCTAATAAATTCATTAAGAATGAGGCCTGATAGAATTATTTTAGGGGAGATAAGAAGAAAGGGAGATGCTGAAGTCCTATTCGAAAGTATGCATACAGGTCATAGCGTATATGCAACAGTTCACGCAAATACAGTATCAGAAACAATCCAAAGATTGATAAATCCACCAATTGCGGTAGCTGAAAATTTACTTCAAGCTGTTCATCTAAACATTGTAATGTTCAGAGATAGAAGAAAGGGCATCAGAAGAATTTTTCAGGTAGGAGAATTCTTGTCTAGCGAAGAAGAAGGCCAAGTAAGAATAAAGCCAAATATAATTTACAGATGGAAACCAGGAGTAGACAAGATAGTCCAGCACGGCACAAGCGTGAAATTCTTTGAAGAAGTAAATAGGCATACTGGACTAAGCGACAATGAGATAAACAAGGACATGCAGGAGAAACAAAAAATTCTAGACTGGATGGTGAAAAATAAGATAAGGCAGGTGAATGATGTTGGGAAAGTAATGAAAGAATACTATTTAGATCCTGATAATGTTGTAAAGATTGCAAGCAGAAATTTGAATCCTGGTGAAATATTGAAAAATGATTAAGATACCTTATGCTTTTGTTCCAGCACAAGTCTTGTTGAGATGGTCAAAAAAGATAGAGGGAATTTCATTTAGACTAAAAATCTTGTTTCCAAAATTAGGCCTGGATCTAAGATTCAGTGAGATGGAAGCCAGCGACATTGATTATCTTGGGATGTGCATGATCGCTTCTGGAGTAATATTTGCGTTTTTCTTAATTTTTATATCTTTAATATTATTAAAATTCAATCTGCAAGGAGTTTTTATCTATGCATTATTGGTTTCTATAATCCTGACTTTGTTTATCTTTATCCAGCAGGTTTCTTATCCAAGATTATTGGTTGCTAGAAGAGTAAGGAACATCGAGCAGAATTTGATGCCAGCCCTGCAAAATGTCTTAATTCAAATAAATTCCGGAGTTCCATTATTTGATACATTGGTCAATATAAGCTTTGGCGGCTATGGCGAGATTTCTAATGAATTTAAGAAGACAGTAAAGAGGATAGCAGCAGGAGAGGATGAGATAAGTTCCTTGGAATTATTGGCAGCTAAAAACTCAAGTGTTTTCTTTAGGAGGAGCATCTGGCAGATTGTAAATGGAATGAAAGCTGGAAGTGATATAAGCAAAGTCTTGAAGGATGTAATTGAAACATTGGGAGAAGAGCAGTTGATTAGCATCCAGAAATATGGCTCTCAGTTAAATCCATTGGCAATGTTCTACATGCTGATGGCGGTAATAATGCCTTCTCTGGGAATCACTTTTATTATAGTATTAAGCAGCTTTATCTCTTTAAGTGAGGAAGTTACCAAAACCATATTCTATGTCCTGTCTGGAATTGTAATATTCTTCCAGCTAATGTTTATAGGCTTAATAAAGGCAAGGAGACCTAACTTGATGTAGTAAGATGTATAAGATATTTTCAAAGATAATACCAAAAAAGTTCAGAACAAACTATATTGAATTATTAAAATATAGCGATGTAAGGATAAATGCAGAGAGCTTTCTGGGTTTTATAATATTTTTTGGGCTTGGATTAGGATTAGGATTAGCGTTCTATCCCAGTGCAAAATACGGATGGAATTATGTTCTGGTAGCTTTAGGTATTTTTGCGTTGATAGAGATTTTTATATTTACCTGGCTAAACCTGAAGGCTGACAAGAAATCAAGTTTTGTTGAAAATGTGCTGCCTGATTTCTTACAATTGATGAGCTCTAATCTAAGGGCTGGAATGACGACTGACAAAGCATTATTACTGAGTGCTAGAGAGGAATTCGGGCCGTTTCAAACGGAAATCAACAGGCTTGGAAAAGAGATAAGCACTGGAAAAGAGATTGACAGGGCATTAATAGATATGAGCAAAAGGATAAAAAGCGAAAAACTTGAAAAAACAGTATTGCTTCTTGTAAATGGAATAAGGAGTGGCGGAGAATTAGCAGAACTCCTTGACCAGACTGCTTCAAATCTAAGAAACCAGAAGATTGTAGAGGAAAAAATAAGGACTAACGTATTGATGTATGTAATCTTCATATTTGTGGCAATCTCATTTGGAGCTCCTTTATTGTTCGGATTAAGCTCTTATTTGGTAGAGGTTCTGACTAAGCATCTGGCTTCTGTTGAACTTCCCACAGAATTATCATCATCACAACTGCCTTTTACAATAACTAAGGTCAGCATATCAGTTGATTTTGTTATAAAGTATGCAGTGATAAGCTTGATAATAACCTCAATATTGGGAAGTATAGTGATTGGATTAATCTCGAAAGGAAAGGGCAAATATGGAGCAAAGTTTATTCCTATAATCGCAACAATAGCATTAGTGCTGTTTTTCCTGATCAGGAAGATGGTTGCATTATTATTGGGGAGCGTTTTTGGTCTTGCTTAAAAAATAAGGTGTGAACCTATTTGGAGACATCACAAAGTTAAAAAATCAGCGAAAACTTTAAATAGATATTAAAATGATAATAAATAAAAAAGGTGATATGATTGAAATGGAAAGTTCTTGTTACTAGAAAAATTCCGGATAGAGGAATTAACTTATTGAAAGGCCAATGTGAGGTTGATGTTTGCAATCAGAATGAAGTTATCAGCAAAAAAGACCTCATCAAAAGATTAAAATCAAAGAACTATGATGCCTTATTATGTTTATTAACAGACAAGATTGACGAGGAGATTCTTAGCTCAGTTGGAAATAATCTTAAGATAATTTCTAATTATGCTGTCGGATTTGATAATATAGACATAAAAGAATGTACTAAAAGAAATATAATTGTTACAAACACCCCAAACGTCTTGAATCAGGCTGTAGCAGAACACGCAATAGCTTTAATGATGGCAGTTTCAAGAAGAATTCCTGAGGCAGACAGGTGGACAAGGCAGGGAAATTATAAGGGCTGGGATCCTAATGGATTTATCGGAGCTGAATTAAATGGAAAGACTATAGGAATTGTGGGTGCTGGAAGAATAGGAACTGTAGTTGCTAAAATCTGCAACAAGGGTTTTAATATGAAAGTATTGTATTCTGATGTAAATAGAAATAATTTCATTGAACAGGAAGCAAATGCTAAATTGGTTGATTTTCATACTTTATTGAGAGAAAGTGATTTTGTCTCTTTACATGTTCCTGCACTAGAGTCAACTAAGCACATGATTGATGATAAGGAAATAGCGATGATGAAAAGGACAGCTTATTTGATAAATACGGCAAGAGGCCCAGTAATACAAGAAGATGCATTACTTCATGCCTTGGAAAACAAGACAATTGCAGGTGCTGCATTGGACGTATTTGAATGTGAGCCAAAATTAGTCTGCCATCCTAATGAATATCAGATATTTACACATCTGGACAATATTGTCATGACTCCCCATATAGCATCTGCAACAATAGAAGCAAGACAGGGAATGAGCGAGCTTGCTGCAAAAAATATCTTGGCTGTTCTAAATGGGGAGATGCCTCTGACCCAGGTTAATACTGATTTAAAGATAAACATTGTCAAACGAGGAATAATAACAGACGCTTCAAACTATTTCTATGCGCATAATGGAATGGTGATAAAGAATTTAGTTGAATTGCAAGGTGCTTTGGAAAAAATGGATGATGGCACTTTTAAATATCATGCAAACAATTCAAAAAATGATTTCGCTAACTGGATTAAGAATACTATAAAGGATGATGTTGCTGCTATTCTATTGAGTAAGGCTAAATCAAGAAGCCAGGCAGTTGATTTATTGAAAAAAAGATTGAACGCAAGAATTGTTGCACAGTAATTTTACAATTTTAATACCAGCATTAGATCTGCCACATTGGTTCCTGTTGGGCCTGTATAAATAAAATCCTTTGTTTTTCTGAAGAAGTTATAGGAGTTGTTATTATAGAGATAGTTGTTTATTTTTAGGCCTAATTTTTTTGTCTTTTGTTTTGTAATATCGTCTACTATGGCGCCTGCATGACTACTGTTGTCCTGGCCATCTGAACCTATCGAGATTATTAGTTCGTTTTTTAAATACCTTAATGCTGATAGGCAAAGCTCTTGGTTTCTGCCGCCCTTGCCGTTGCCATGAACAGTTACAGTAGTTTCACCTGCACCTAATAGTATATAACCTTTTTTTCCAAATTTTGTAAGAACTTTTCCAACTAAGCTGGCCTCTCCTGCTATTTTACTTGAGATTATTTTTGATTTAATATTTAGTTGAGATGCTTTTTTTTGCATAGCATTCAGTGCAGTTGAATTGTCTAGGATGCAAAAATTATAAACATTCTTGAACAATTTTGGGTCTTTTGGAGTTTCTACAAGTTTAATTTTTGGAAGCTTGTATTTTTTGATTATTTTATAGGCATCTTTGATTGTTGTTTTATCTAATACTGTAGGGCCTGATGCAATCATGCTTAGATCATTTCCAACAACATCTGAAAATATTAAGGAAATTACAGTTGCTGGATAGCAGTATTTAGCCAGGACTCCGCCCTTGATGTCATTTAGATGTTTTCTTACAATATTAAACTCCTGAATTTTTACCCCGCTTTTTAAAAGAATTTGATTAAATTTTATTTTTTCCTCCAATGAAAGACCAAATCCAGACGTCATCAAAGAACTTCCACCTCCAGATATTACGCAGATGACTAAATCATCTTTAGTGGCTTCACTTGCTATGTTAACCATCTTTTGGACACCTATTGCGCCATCTTGATTTGGAGTTGGGTGGCCTGCCTTGATTACATGAATTCTTTTCAACTTGAACTTGACATTGGAGTTTACTATGCCATTAGTTATCTTGTTGCCAAGAAGATTTTCCAGATATTGCGCCATCAGGTGGGAAGCTTTTCCACCGCCAATCACGTAAATGTTCTTGAATCTTTTTAGATTGAAGCGCTTTCTGTTTACAATAAGAAAATTCTTTTTTAAGGTAACAAAATTTTTCATTACAACAGGGGTTTGAATGGCTTCAAGTCCGGCCTCTATAATCTGCAAGGCTATTTTTCTTTCCTTAGAAATAGCTAATTGCTTGAAATTCTTGATTATCATTAAATAATCAGTTTAGTTCTTAATATAAAAAGTTTTCTAACTAATTAATTTTCATAATAATTATCAATTAGCAATATAATATCTTTTGTATTTAGTATTTTAACTTTAGATTGTTTTTTTAACAACTTATCATTAGACCAAATTGGGCATTTTAATTTTAATGCTAGTGCAAAGAAATCTATGTCATGTGATAGTTCAAGATAATCATCCTTTGGAAGTGATTTAATTAACGAATCAGCTTTATTAATAAATGATTTATACTCCTTTTCAGATATAAACCGAATTATTATTGCAAGTTCTTTTTTAAGTTGTTTAAACTCTTCATTAGACAATTCTGTTTTAGTTATTATGTACGTAGCATATTTGTCAATTTCTTCTAAAGCATATAATGGGACAAATAATTCTAATTCTTGTATTGTAGATATTTTTCTAAAAGTTGAATTTTTCCAAAAAAATGTAAATAAAACATTAGAATCAACAACGAGGTCCATTTACAAAAGTCCTTTCTTTTTTAATTCTTCGACTCTTCCTTTTCTTGCTGTTCTTTGTAGCTTAACACTCCAGTCAGTTATCTCTTTTTCTTTCTCTAAATTTTTTAACATTTCTTCTTTCCACGAAAGGTCTTTAGTTTTCTCTATTATTGCCTTTCTTATAAAACCAGACCAATTCATTTCTGGAAACTTCTTCATGTTCTTCTTAACATCTTCTGGGACAGATAAAGTTATACTTACCATATTTTACCTCCATATGTTAAAAAACATAAATACGTTTAAATATTTAAATCTTTCTATTATAATATAAAAAGTTTTTTAACTACGAGACCAAATAAAAAAATATTTATATAAGATATATTTTAAATTAAATATGGAACTAAGAATGTCGATAGATTCAAAATCTAAACCATCGATAGACTCTCTAAAGGAAACTGCTAAGATGGCGGAGAGTTATTTTAAAACTGGGGAAGATAAAGATCAGATACAAATTACATCTGATGTTAATAATTGGTGGTCATATAACAAATTTCCATCTTCTACTAATGTTATTACGTATAACGGCGAAGTTATAGGTTTCACATTTATACTTCCATGTAATAGATAT
>ORJL011429191.1_pt1 | contig 15705 bp, 15 predicted proteins | sample 1779941 | NCBI WGS metagenome assembly ORJL01 (sample SAMEA104232317, study PRJEB22302) | groundwater metagenome | biome: forest; feature: aquifer; material: groundwater | place: USA | collected 2011-08-07 | depth 5.8 m | reverse complement strand
AGTGCGGTTATCCCGTCTTTGCGCCGTGTCAAGCTGGAGGAACCTCCTCCCCTGCCGACGGAAACCATCCGTATCAAGATAGAGGAGCTAATCCGCGACAAGCTCCAGCAACCGGCAATGCTCGATAGGGGTGGCAAAGCATTACTAGCGGTACTAGCTAAAGCTAGAGACGATAGTAGTTTCCTCGCCGGGCTGGCGGAAGACCCCACCAAAGCCTTGCAGGACTACGACCTCACGTCTGAAGAGAAAGCGGCTTTATCCAGTGGCGATATCGGGTGGATTGAATCCAAGCTCGGTGTCCTGGACGAATCCCTGCGCACCTGGCTCACTGCCAGATTAGCCCAGGAGAAGTGGTAGAAAGCCACCCTTTATCAGACGATGCCTTGATAGAGAAGCAACACTTCTAACCGCAGACACGATATCCTGATTGTTCCCCTCTAATGGTGAGAGCGCCCTGATAAATCTCAGGGCGCTCTCACCATTTGGCAAAGCGAAATGCATGTAACCACTAAAGTAAAGACTTAACCCTACCTTAATCCCCTCGATAACCATCCCTGTATTTCTACGTGCTCCATGTAAATAAGATAGCTAGTCCGTAAACAAACTAAACAGCGCCACCTTGACGCTAAGCGAGGGAAGAGGTAAAATTTAAAAGGAAAAGCTAATCGGAGTAAGAAGATAGATTGGTAGACAAATATGGCTGATTTAACCGTAACGATTAATGGGACTCAAGTGAACGCCCGCGAAGGCATAACCATCCTTGACCTGGCGCGGGAAAGAGATATAGATATTCCAACCCTTTGCTACCGGCCGGAGCTGCCACCTATCGGCGCGTGCCGGGTCTGTGTGGTTGAGGTGGAAGGCTCACGGACACTGGTGGCATCATGTCATACGCCTATTATGCAAGGGATGGTCATTCAAACCCACTCTCCCAAGGTAATCGCCGCCCGCAAGGTTATCGTGGAGCTTCTACTTGCCAGCCACTGCGGCTCTTGTTTCCTCTGCGAAAAAGCCAATATCTGCGAGCTACGCCGCATCGCCGCCGATTTAGATGTAGGGCTACCCAGATTCCAGACCAGCAAGCGCTATTTTCCAATCGAAGATGTTAGTCCTTATGTCCACCGGGACCTTTCCAAGTGTGTTTTATGCCGCCGGTGTGTGCGCGCATGTAGCGAAATTGCTAAACAAAATGTTTTCGCTATCGCCTATCGCGGCTTCGATTCCAAGGTGGTCGTAGACCTCGACCAGCCCATAGATAAGGAAGTCTGCCGGGATTGCGGCGTCTGCGTAAGCTTCTGCCCCACCGGCGCTTTGTCCAAGCAGCGGAAGCTGAGCGAGAAAAAGAAAGGCGAACCGCTGGTTATCACAGGGTAAATACCTGCCAAGGGAGGGCAATGAGCAATCAAGAGAAGCTAGAAGGGTCTAAGAATCTGCTGGTCCGGCTGGAGACTATCCAGAACGAACAGGGCTGTATTTCCCCAACCGTACTTAAAGAACTGTCTGTTTCCCTGAACATCCCGCTCAGTGAAGTCTATGGAGTTGCTACTTTCTATTCCTTCCTTTCCGTCAAACCCCGTGGTAAGTTTATCATCCGCGTCTGCAAAAGCCTGCCCTGCCATCTGAAAAATTCCGAGAAGATAATCAAAAGCATCGAAGACAAGCTGGGAATTGCGCCCGGCGAGACCACCCGCGATGGCAAGTTCTCACTGGAGTTGACCAACTGCATCGGCGCCTGTGACGTCGCCCCGGCGATGTTAATCAATGACAAGGTGCACGGCAATCTGACCCACGCCGAGATATCGAGAATTCTGAAAGTCGTCTAAATAAACCCGAGAGGAATTATATGCCCGTAAAGCGTATCGTTTTGAAGAATTGTGGGGTAATCGACCCCGGAGACATATCCAGCTATTTGCAGCAGGACGGTTTCAAAGCCTGGCAAAAGGCCAGCGCCATGACTCCCGAGGCGGTGATTAACGAGGTAAAGGCAGCGGGGCTGAGAGGGCGCGGTGGCGCCGGTTTCCCGTGCGGCATGAAATGGGAAATGACCCGGAAGGCCCCGGGGAGCAAGAAAGCCTTAATCTGCAACGCCGATGAAGGCGAGGTGGGGGTTTTCAAGGACAGGTATATCATACAGAATGACCCCTTCACCCTGGTTGAAGGTCTGGCTATAGCCGCTCACGCCCTTGGCGCTGAGCAGGCGCACATCTACCTGCGCGGCGAGTATCGTTTCCTGCACGACTTACTGACCGGAGCAATCGCCCAGGCTGGCGCACGCGGTTTCCTGAAACACGTGGACATCGAGGTGCGCCAGGGTGCCGGCGCCTATATCTGCGGCGAGGAATCAGCGCTGATGGAGTCCATCGAAGGTAAAAGGGGTGAAGTCCGTTACCGTCCGCCCTTCCCGCCGACCAAAGGGTTATGGGGACAGCCCACGGTCATCAATAATGTCGAAACCCTTTCCAACATCCCCCAACTCATTTTGAACGGGGCGGACTGGTTCAGTAAAATCGGCACGGAGCGTAGCAAGGGCACCAAGGTCTTCTCCATAAGCGGCGATGTGGCCAGACCCGGAGTCCATGAGCTGGTCCTGGGTACTCCTCTAAAGGAACTGGTGGTGGACCTGGCCGGGGCGAAAGACGTCAAGATGGTGCAGGTGGGTGGCGCCACCGGGCGAATCGTCCCTGAGGCTATGCTTGAATCGCCGCTCTCTTTTGAGTCCATTCTTGGTGCCGGCAGCATTATCGTTTACGACAAGAGCAGGGACACGATAGACATTGTTCACAGAACGCTGGAGTTCCTCGCTGAGGAGTCCTGCGGCAAGTGCTCGCCCTGCCGGGAAGGCACGATAGCCCTGGTGGAAATCCTGGGAAAATTAAGCGATGGCTGTGGCACCGAGCGTGATATCAAGCTCCTGGAAGAGCTATCCAGCGCCATGGCGCTTTCCGCTCTGTGTGGACTCGGCCAGGCAGCGCCGACCCCGGTGATGGATACTTTGAAATACTTTCGGAATGATTATGATAATCGTATTAAACAAAAACAAGGTGGTGCAGTAGCATGATAACCGTTACCGCGCAAAAACCATTTGAAGAGATTATGCAGCTTCTCAGCCGCTGTCATAGCGTATATCTTATCGGCTGCGGCAGCTGTCCCACGATGCAGCATACCGGTGGGAAATCCGAGGTCCTGGCCATGAAAGAAAAACTCTTGGCTAATGGCAAAGAGGTCTCGGGATGGATGGTAATTCCCAACGTCTGTGATACGCTCACGGAAGAGGTTTTGGTCAAGGACGTCGGCGGGATTAAAGCCAGCGATTGTATCCTGGTATTGTCTTGCGCCTTCGGCGTACAGAGGGTCAGCCCCTCCAGCCAGAAGCCGGTCTATCCTGCCTTGAATACCATGTTCGTGGGTAAGGAAGAAACCCCCGGTACTTTCCTTGAGGTCTGCGCCCAGTGCGGCAATTGCGTCCTGGGGCGCACGGCAGGGATATGCCCGCTGGTCCGGTGTGCCAAGAGCCTGCAAAATGGGCCTTGCGGCGGCTCGGTCAAGGGTAAGTGTGAGATTGACCCTAATATTCCCTGCGCCTGGCAGCTTATACTTGACCGCCTGGCTGCCCTGGGACAGTTAGACACTTTGGAGGAAATCGAACCCCCGAGAGATTGGAGCACGACACATTCTGGAGGGCCTCGCAAGATTGTTATCACAGAGGCTTAAAACAGCATGAATAGCCAGTCCCCCAAAGAACAGGGTGAAGCCGGCTACACGCCGGAAGAAGCCACCTTATTGATGCGGCTTAATGTCTTTATTAACATGCGGTGGCTGGCTATCCTCGGTATCATCATCGCCGCTCAACTGGCATCCCAGGTTTTCCATATCAGCTTTCCCATTCTCCCGGTCTATATCACCTGCGTCTTCATGGTGGCCTATAATTTGGTACTCCTGCGGCAGTTCCAGGCTCTCAAGCGGGAGAAGCCCGGTTCTGTCATCCAGAAAACCCGTACCTACGGTAACATACATATCTTCCTTGACTTGTTCGCCCTGGCCGTTTTGTTGCACTTCACCGGAGGCATCGAAAACCCCTTCGTTTTTTATTTTGTATTTCATATTCTTTTGGCCAGTATCGCGTTGCGTTACACTACGGTATACTTGCTGGCAACATCGGCCATAGTGCTGGTGGCATTGCTGGTGGGGTTGGAATATGCGACGGTCATTCCGCACGTTAACCTGGTGGGGTTTGCCCGTCCCGAACTGTACCGCCAGCCCAGCTATGTCCTGGCCGTGGTGGCTGCGCTGGCGACACTCCTCTATGGCTCTGCCTATATGGCAACGGCCATTGTCGGTGAACTGAGGAAGAGACAGCGGGAGGTAATGCAGCTAAGAGAGGGGCTTCTTCAAGAAAAGACAAGAGAGGTAGGCAGGCTCGAAGAGGAAAAAACCCAGTTCCTGCGCTTCATCGGCGTGGCAGCGCACGACCTCAAAGCGCCCTTAGCCGCTATTCAGAGCTATATTGGTGTCATGCTGGGCGGCTTTTCCGGTGAGCTTAATGAAAAGCAAAAGACGATGCTGGAAAGAAGCAGCGCACGCATCAACGACTTGCTGCATTTGATAAGCGACCTCCTGGATATCCCGCGTATTGAAACGGGACAGATTATTCCGGAGATAAAACAGATGTCACTGGTACAGGTGGCTAAAGACTGTCTCGATGACCAGCGGAAACTGGCCGAAGAAAAAGGCTTGAAGCTGGAAGCCGAGCTTCCCGAAAACTGTGCAGAGATTCGTGGCTCAGCCCCCCGTCTGCAGCAGGTGATAACCAATTTGCTCCACAACGCTCTCGCCTATACCGCATCGGGGAGCGTAACCTTGCGGGTGAAAGAGTGTAAGGACGATATCGTGGTTGAGGTCGAGGATACCGGGATTGGTGTGCCCGCCGAAGATTTACCCAAACTTTTTGCCGATTTTTACCGGGGCAGTAACGTCGAGACAAAGGGGACTGGCCTGGGATTATCTATATCGAAGAGAATTATCGAAGCGCATGGCGGTAAGATATGGGCAGAGAGTCCATGCCGGGAAAGCAACAAAGGAAGCAGGTTTACGTTTACACTGCCCAAGAATTGTGAGACTGAAGGGAGTAATAAATGAAAGCAGGAACAAACCTAGAAAAGGTCTTGGAGAGCGGAAAGTTTGCCGTTACCGCCGAGGCCGGCCCGCCCAAGGGCACCGCGGCTCGGATAATCCAGCGTAAGGGAGAGGTACTCCGTTCTTGTTGCGACGCCGTAAATGTTACGGACAACCAGACCGCTATCGTGCGAATGTGCAGCCTGGCCGGCTGCAGCATCCTGAAACAGCAGGGAGTTGACCCGGTGATGCAGATGGTCACCCGCGATAGGAACAGGATAGCTATCCAGAGTGATGTTCTCGGTGCTATTGCTCTGGGTATCGGCAATATCCTGTGCCTTACCGGCGACCATCAGAAGTTCGGCAACCACCCTTCGGCCAAGGGGGTGTTCGACCTGGACTCCATCCAGCTTATTCAAACGCTTAAAAAGATGCGTGATGAGAAGAAATTCCTCTGCGGGGAAGAAATCGCCGGAGATACGCCGTTATTTATCGGAGCGGTAGAAAACCCATACGCGGACCCTTTTGAGTTCCGGGTGATTAGGCTGGCCAAGAAAGTCAAGGCCGGCGCCGATTTTATTCAGACCCAGGCGGTCTATGATGTACCCAAGTTTGCCCAATGGATGAAGATGGTCACCGACCGAGGCCTGGACAAACAAGTGCACATCCTGGCGGGAGTGATACCCATCAGGTCGGCCGGTATGGCCCGCTATATGAGAGATTATGTTTCCGGATTAAGCGTGCCGAACGCCATTGTCACCCGCATGGAAGAAGCCAAGAGCGCCAAAGAGGAAGGCCTGAAAATAGCGCTGGAACTCATCGAGCAAATAAAGGAAGTGCCCGGCGTTCATGGTATCCACATTATGGCGGTGGGTTGGGAAGATGCTGTTCCTGAAATCGTAAAAGGGGCTGGACTATTGCCGCGACCCATACTATAATTCCAGATGGGAGGAGAAAATGCACGAGAAGATACTGTTGGTTGATGATGACCCAGATATCCTTGACGCTTTAACCATGATTCTGGAAGCTAAGGGTTTTCAGGTGGTCACCGCCCGTGATGGAGTGGAGGGGCTGGCCAATTTGAAGGCTGAGAACCCGGACCTGTTGATTCTCGATTTACTCATGCCCAAGATGGATGGCTTTGCCGTGTGCAAAGAACTTCAGGACCCAAGATGGTCCAGGTACAAGGAAATACCTATTCTGATACTGACCTCTGTTAGAGAAGAGGCCAGCCGGCGGCGCTATGAGCTGGAAACCGGCCTTGAGCTGGATGTGGACGACTATGTGGAAAAGCCGGTTGCCCCCACCGTCCTGCTGGAAAGAGTAAACAAACTCATCAAGAAGAAGCAAAAGGTTTGAAATCCTCTCCCATGAGTTAGGCTTTGTATCAGCGTTGCTAGTTTGACTTCATACCGAACGAAGCGGAAGTGCTTCTTGGAATGACACTTTGATACAAGACCCGGAAATTAAGGAGGAGAGAAATGCCAAAGAGAGCCAAGGTCTTGCTCGTTGATGATGATTTGGATTTCATCGCAGCAACAACGGCCGTTCTGGAGAGCATTCCCTGTGACATTGTGACGGCTAACACCGGTGAAGCGGGCGTACAAAAGGCAAAACAGGAGAAACCCGATTTAATCCTTCTTGACGTTATCATGCCGGTACGGGATGGTTTTACCACCGCCGAGCAGCTGAAAAAAGACCCCCAGTTGAGTAAAATCCCGGTGATAATGTTGACCGCCTTTGCGGCGAAAGGCGCAGGTTCATCGGTACCGCGTAGCCGGGGGTTCAGTCTGGAAAGTGAAGATTATCTTGAAAAACCAATCGAACCGGCAGTGTTGTTAGCCAAAGTAAAAAAATACCTGAAGAAATAAGGCTTTTGGTATTACTGGCTTTTCACTTCTCCGAGGAAGGGCCATCTTTTTCCCTTTACCAGAAACTGCTCCACGTCTCTCAGCCTTGTCCCGATTATCCGGGACAGGCTTTGCAGTACTTGGTAGCCCAGGTGAGGGTTTCGCTCAAAGAGTACGAGAAGCTCGGCGCCACTAATGGCCACGATGCGGGAAGGCTCTGTACAAACCGCAGACATAGTATAGAAGTGTGGCTCGACAACCGCCGACCAGCCCAGCAAACCCCCGGTGGTTATCCTGTCAACTGTCGGCTTCGTTGCTTGCCCGAACTCGAGGGAACCACTGGCTACCAGTTTTACCTGCCCTTCGGAGAGCACGTAAAGGAATCTGGCTTCATCGCCGGCGCTGAATATTACTTGCCCTGCACTATATAGCTCTTCACGGCAGGATGGAAGAGCGGCAATCTTCCCCAAAGCAATATCATCCAGTCCCAGGAACACCTCAGCCCGCTTCAAGTTCTGCACAACGGTCATGCCTGCGTTCTCCGGTACGGTACTTTGGTCTGAGTTGCATTATACACCAGTCACTCAGCAGCCACAAGATATGCCCGTCAACTTTGACGAACCTGGTAAATATCCCGGCCGTAAATATTGAGTTAGCTTAATCGGGCAGGTTGTTCTACCCAGGTTAGTATATTGGAAACAGGAACTTCTCACGGAGGAGGCAAGCCCAAGGTTAGCTTGGGCTTGCCTCCTTGTTTTTCTTGATGCCACTCACTTCCGGCCCGGAAGGCGAACCGTATTTACACTCGGCTTTGCCCTCGAGGCCATAGCTTGTGCAGGTTTACCTATTACCTGTGTTTGGCATTCTCAATATTCAGGATGATTGATTGGCTCCCCGGTGGGAAACTAATATCGACACGAGGTCCCAGTCCCGCCATGGTGGGCGCGGTGCCGATTACCGCCACGGTATAGGCATCCAGCCCCAGCCGTATAGCCTTGGCTACCATCTCATTCCTCTTGGTAGCATCAATCTCCCCGAAGGCAGCATTAATGAGGCCAGGAAGTTCGAATGCCGGGTTACCCTGGGCTACCCCGAAAAGCGTCTTATGCGGGCCGTCGTGGGCGTAGGTGTTCGCCAGGTTTCGTATCGCATTGGTGCCACCGCCGGGAGCATTGGTGGCAGCCTGCCCCACGATTATATCGTTGCTTCCACTACCAGGTGTAGTCCGCTGCGTCCATCCCTGATATGTCCCCTTATCCACGGGGATTACCTCGGCTTTTACGCCTATCTTTGCCCAGTAAGCCTGAATAATCTCAGCCAGTTTGGGCAGGTAAGGAGCCTCGCTATCGGGGAAGGTATACAACTTAAAGGTGAAACCATTGGCATAGCCGGCCTCCTTCAGCAGCCGCTTTGCCTCTTCTACATCGTAGCGGAAAACCTTGGCCGCTTCCGTTCTCCAGAAAGGCAGGTCAATATCCGCCTGGTTTTGCCTCATGCTCGGCGGGAGCGGGGACTGCAGCTTTCCAAAGAAAAAGTTCTTGCCAATCTCCTCCCGATTAATGGCTAGAGAAAGTGCCTGTCGCACCCTGACATCGGAGGTCGGCATGCCCTTCGCCCGGGGGTCATAAGAACCATAGAAGTTAACACCCGGGTGAACGCCGCTGAGACTACCTGCTCTAAAACCGGATGCTTCCAACTCGGCGGCTGATTCTATGCCAATATCAATAATATCCAGTTGGCCGGTCTTGAGCATCGCCACCCGCGTCGTCTCTTCCGGTACGAGTATGGTTATGAGCTTCTTGAAAGCGGAAACCTGCCGGTAGTGTTGCGTCTGCGCTTCGTATTCCACCAGGTCACCGCCGACATGGCGCACAAACCGGAATGGGCCTGTGCCTACCGGGCTTAGTTTGAAGCGGTCTTTGCCCACTTTTTCAAAGTAGCCCTTCGGCATCACCATCCCTTGCTGGGTATCTTCAAAACTGGCGAAGAGCCAGTAGTAAGGTTGTGGGCCTTTGGTAAAGACACGCACGGTATAATCGTCCACAACTTCTACCCGTTCCTGTGCGTTCTTGACAAACGCATAGAACGTATCGTCTACACCGTAGCGGTCCAGACTGAACTTGACATCCTTGGCGGTGAGGTCATCACCATTGTGGAACTTAACCCCCTTGCGTACGAATACCGTCCAGGAAAGACCGTCAGTAGCCATTTCCCATCTTTCCGCAACGCCCGTACCTTTCTTCCCTGTGGGGTCCCCCCGGAACAGATAATCGAATATTGGCGACAGCAGAAGTTGCTTCGTAGACCCGGTTGCGGTTAACGGGTCAAAACTTTCCGTGCCGAAAGTGGACACCCCAACCGCCAGCTCCCCGAAAGGTCCGGTTGGTGTTGGGGTAGGTGTCGGTTTTGGCGTGGGCGTTGGGGTCGGTGTTGGCGTCGGCGTCGGCGTGGGTGTCGGGGTCGGTGTTGGCGTCGGCGTGGGTGTGGGAGTAGGTGCCGGCTTGGAACAACCAGCCACCGCTAAAATCAAAACTAACGCTAGAACTACCAGTACCTTGATTCGATTCAAATATTTCATCTTTGTCTCCTTTCTCTTTTGCTCTCCGTTCGGTTATTGGTTCCCTATATCATCTGATTAAGCCTCCCGTTTTCGTTTCCCTTTTCTTTTATTCGTACGTTTTGCGATAACGACTCAAATCGGCAAGATAGAATAAACCCTGTTCCCCTTTTGGGAACACCTATGGCTGTCCACTAATTAACACTTCATCCCCATCCCAGGAGAACTTAACCTCCAAATCCTGGCTCTCTGATATCTGTTTTATGTAATCGAAGACTTCCTGTGCCCGGGCCTCTTTTCGGGTTACTACCTCAGGCTCGATATCAGGATTGATGTAAGCAGGAATGTATGTTACCTTCCGTATACTCCTGTTCTGTATGTAGGTCTTGGCGATTACAGTTTTACGAGCGTCTGGATGAAAACGAAATTTCTCCCAGCCGGGTATAGGCTTTATCCCGTAGAATTGCCTTATATTGCCATAAGTACGGTCCCTGGCTTTCGGCTGGCCAGGATGAGATGAGAACTCGTAAGCAAAATGATTGATGCCATAGAAGATAATTTTACCTTTATATACTTCGATGCCCTTGAGTATATGGGCATGATGCTGAAGCACTAAATCCGCCCCGGCATCAATAGCGGCATAAGCCGCCTCCTTTTGGTACATGGCTAGGGTCGTCGGCACCATGTGAAGCCCACAATGCATAGATACGACCAATACGTCTACCTGAGGTCTCAGCCTGGCAATATCTTCCTCCATAGCTTCCTTATCTTCAGGAAAAAGTTTGGTAATAATCAGTGGCGGCGTCCCCGGCTGAAAATCCCATTGCTGGTAGAAGTGGGATGCCCTCAGGGGAACACATCCAGGAATACCTTCCTCAGCAACGAGGCCGTTAGGCATAATGGATATATAGGCCAAAAAACCGACTTTGGTTCCCTTTCTCTCCAGAATTGCCGGTTTTCTGGCTTCCTCTATATTTTTTCCGGCGCCCACTACTGCTATGTTGTGCTTCTTAAGTACCTCAAGTGTATCGAAGAAGGCTTCCCAGCCATAGTCCATGGCGTGATTGCAGGCGAATGACATAACATCGAATCCCGCCCCTTCCGCGGTAAGGGCAGAGACGTTCTTGATTGGCGACCTTTTGGGCGCACCGGGGATGAACATCGGGGTACCTCTATCGGATAGCGGAGACTCCATCTGCCCGAAGACTATATCCGCCGTGCGAAAAACATCACCACAATGACGGAAAATAGAGGGAGGGTCATCCCGAATAGGGCTGATATCACCGACACCGACCAGGGTCAAGACATCCTGCCGTTCTTGAACCACCTATGCTTCTCCTCGCGATATTCGACTCTCTTCGAACGAAGCCAGACCGGAAACAATCATTCTCGCCTACTTGATTAACGTCAAAAATCAAGAAGGCACCGTGAACCGCTGTGGTCAGCAATCCCGGTGCCTTCATTAATCACCATCTGTTTTCCTTTTCAGTCGATTACAGATAATTTACTCATTATAAGTACCCTGTAATATAGCCTTTTGACGGGCTTTTGTCAAGGCAGAATCGTGCGGTGTCCCGGACATACGATACCGTTTTCAGTATGGGGAGTGGCGGGTTGGGTGTTCAACATCCGGGAAAAGCAAGCGGCTGAACATCGTCCTCCCCACACTGGTGATTCACTAGGCCTCTATATATTCCTTTAAGGCGGCCTCGTTAACCTCCAAACCCAGCCCGGGTTTCTCGGGTACAGTTAACCAACCTTTTTCGAAACGGGGCGGGTTCACGAAAATAATCTCATCCCGGAGCATGGTGGCATACTGGCATTCGACAATCCAGCCGTTAGCTACACCGGCAATAAGGTGCATATTATGGTGAGGCTGGCCGCCGCCATTAGCTACTGGGAGACCGAATGCCTGAGCCATATGCGCAATTTTAAGAGCCTCGGTATATCCCCCCACATGGACGACGTTGGGTTGAACTAAATCCACTGCGTTATGGAGGAAGAACTCCCGGTAGAGCCAGCGCCTGCCGGGAACGCTGCCACCTGCCGTAATGGGAATAGAAGTGCACTTCCTAAAAGCAGCCAAGAGCCGGAAGTCAGAATTTGAAAAAACCGGGCCTTCGAACCAGCTAATGTGGTAAGGCTCGATACGGCGGGCAAGTGCTCTGGCCTCAATGAAATTGAAACGGTCGTTGCCGTCTACCATGAGCATCCCATCTTCTCCGATAACCTCGCGCACAGCGCGCACCCGTGCTTCGTCCTCGGCGATATTCAACCCGGGGGTAGTCCCCAACCCCAACTGCACCAGCAGGTTTTTCTGCCCCATCTGTACAAACTGGCGCGCTACTTCTACCAGCTCCTCGCGGTTATAGACGCGGAATCCGCAGGTAACGTAAGCCGGTATCGGGTTGCGACTCCCGCCCAACAACCGAAAAACGGGCTGATTAAAGTACTTTCCCTTAATGTCCCAGAGGGCGATATCAACGGCACTGAAACCCCAGCGAATCATCGCGGCAGTGGTAAACAGGCTGTGGGCTACGTTAAGCTCGTTTTCGGCATCTTTGTTCCAGATACGCTCGGTTTCAAAGGGATTCTTCCCGATTAGGAAGGGGGCAAGCTCACGGTTGATGAACTCTCTGGTAGAAAAGCGCAACTGGTGGTGGGTGAGACCATATCCGGTGATACCCTCGTCCGTCTCTACCCGTACGAATACGAGGTTCTGCTTCATGGGCTTATCCAGCGGTAGCATGACCGGGATACTATGACAGGTGGCCTCAACTTTGGTGATTTTCATATCCTATCTCCTTATGTTGATTTTTAGGGAGCTACACCACGGATATGGGAGATTGCGCTAGAGGGTAAATATAAAGGCAAGGACATGATATCCTCGCCTTTATATTTATTAACCGCTTGTCCGGCATCGGGCGGCCTATTCGTTACCAGATTTATTTCTTGTGCTTGACCAGGTCGAGATACATGGGTATCGCTAGAGTGCCTGACGGGAATGCCACATCTATCCTGGGACCAAACGCCGCCATTACCGGAGTGGTCATAATCTCAAAACCAGCGTAGGAATCAACAATGAGTTGCGTGACTTTGGCGAGAGCTTCCCTCCTCTTGGCATCATTTAGCTCACTCCCGACTTGAGTAAGAAGAGCATCCACTTCGGGCTTGGCGGTGCTCAGCAGTCCCCAGGTACCTTTACTCCGGAAACCGGCTTCCATTTTCGTTGCGGCAATCGGTGACTGCGAGAAAGTAGAGAGAGAGGCCTGCCCGACTATTTCAGGTTTCGGCTCCCTGTTGGGACCACCGGCTCGCGTGGCCGTAAACACACTAAAGTCAACCGGGTATATCTCCGCTTTTACCCCTACCGCTCTCCAGTAGGCTTGTATAACCTGGGCCACCTTGGGGAGATGAGGAGAACCGGCCTGGGTGAACGACCATATCTTAATGGGGAAGCCATCGGCGTAGCCCGCTTCCTTAAGGAGACGCTTCGCTTCAGTAGGGTCATAGCGATAAGCCTTGGCTAAATAGCTCTTCCAATAATCAACATCAACATCGGCGGCGTCATAGGTATAGAAAGCAGGCCCTGGCGGCCCGGCCTTGCCATACATCAGGCTTTGCCTGATTTCGTCTCGATTGATGGCCAGGGAGAGTGCCTGACGCACCCTGATATCGCCGGTCGGTATTTTATCCTTCTCCGGCCCATAAGTACCAAAAAGCTCCAGACAATCGGCGCCCACGCTCAACTGAGCCGACCTGAACCCCGCCTTTTCTGCCTCAATAGCATCTTCTACCCCGACGTCGATTAAATCTACGGCGCCGGTCTTCAACATGGCCATCCGCGTGGTCTGCTCCGGGATTAATATCAACGTAACCTTCTTGAAGTCAGGAACTATCCGCCAGTGGTTAGCCACCGCCTCATATTCAATCAGGTCCGAAGCAACACGGCGAACTACCTTAAACGGACCATTACCTATCGGGTGCTGCTCATAGTAGTCTTTACCATTTTTTTCGTAATAATCCTTGGGCGCGATAAAACCCTGATTGCCGGCACCGATAGAAATAACCCAGGGAACATACGGCTGCGGCCCCTTGGTGAAGGCTCGCACCGTGTAATCATCAACGATGTCTACGACACCATTAAGGTAGGTTCTTAAAAAATTAGTAAAGGCGGTGGGTGCAGCATATTGCTCCAGGCTGAACTTCAAATCCTTAGCAGTTAGCTCCTCGCCATTGTGCCACTTAATTCCCTTGCGGATGTGGAAAATCCAGGCAGTTCCATCAGGAGATAGCTCCCACTTCTCGATTATCCTCGGGGCCAGGTCGTTGCCCTTCACCCCTATCATGAAATCTGACATCGGTGCGATGACGGTTTCAACATCCGTCGCGCTCACCGTCATCGGGAAAAATTTCTCCTCACCGAAGGTACCCACGGCTACCCTCAGCTCCCCGTAGGGTCCGGTGGGAGTGGGTGTGGGCGTAGGTGTAGGTTTGGGTGTTGGCGTTGGCGTAGGTGTGGGGGTTGGTGTGGGTGTTGGCGTTGGTGTGGGTGTTGGTGTGGGTGTTGGTGCTGGCGCAGCACAGCCAGCCAGAAGCAAGATGATAACCAATCCTAATGCTGCGATAGAGCGGACTCGGGGAATGTTCATCATTTTCTCCTTTATTTCCTGATTTCCGCCAAGGCAGGGGCGAGGCTCGATAATGAAGGGATGTTATCACAAACGGTTCTTGACTGTCAAATTTTCGCGAGACGGTGCTTGGAGTTCGGCACACCCGGGTGTCGCACGGGTTTTTTCGGGGATTAACGGACACCTATCATCAAGCAACCGAGGCAAGATAAGTCCGCCGTTGTTTGGCTGGAACCTCCCGAACACTGACTCTAGATAGCAACTTTTCCACATCTCCCTTGCGACATAGTGCGGTGCCGGGTGTCAATACACAAGCCGTGCCCATGGCAACCCCTATTCGGCATGCTTCGGCTAACGGCTCCCCATTGGCTAACTTTAGCGCTATTCCCGCCACGGCACAATCGCCGGCACCAACCGTGCTCCGCACTTTGACCGGAGGAGCGTCGGCTTTGATAATCTCCTTACCATCAGTGGCAATAATACCATCTTTCCCCCTGGAGATAACTACCACCTCAATGCCGGAGGCCACAAGTTCCAAAGCAGCCTCAATAATTACCTCTTCGGTGGGTAATTCTTTCCCTAACAGCGCCTCAAGCTCGGAGACGTTAGGTTTGATAAGATAAGGCCTGGCCTTTATCCCCTCGCCTAACCAACGGCCGGTGGAATCAAGAATAGTTCTTATACCATACTCTTTGCATGTCGTAACAATATCGCGGTAGACGCTAACCGGGACGCCGGGTGGCACACTCCCGCTGGCTACCATCATGTCCGGGTGGGGACGAATTCGTCTCAGTTTTTTGAAGAAACGTTCTAATTCTCCCTTGGAAATACGGGGGCCGGGGGCATCTATTCTGGTTTGCTGTCCCGTGGTCATATCGTTAATAATAAAATTGACGCGTGTTTCCTCTTTAATCGGGGTGAAGCTGAATAGCACGCCTGCTTCATCGAGCAATATTTCGAAGATGCGACCGTTAGGACCACCGATAAAGCCATAAGCTACCGTTATCCCGCCCATCTCATAAATAGCTCTTGAGACGTTGATGCCTTTGCCGCCAGGGTAACGGCGTAGTTTTACCCAGCGGTTAGCCTCCTCCACTACCAGTTTATCCACAGTAATATGTTCATCCAGGGAAGGATTGAGTGTTATGGTAGCAATCATCGCCAGCCTCTCACTTTAGTACTCCTGATACCATTTCTCCGCTACTTCAACCAGCTCATGGGCGGTTAGCCCAAACCTTTTGTACCAGGGTACGGCATATTTTTTCGCTATCTCAGCTAGCTGCTGCAGCCGCGCCACGGCTACGGTTGACAGATAACCAAGTCTCTCCGGGGCGTCAACGATATGCATTGCCTCTTGCCAGATAGCCCGCCCACCGAGAAAGCCGGACGCCCCAGCCTGGCAAGCGATTTCCACCTGCTTACGGAAAAGCTCAAAATCAACACCGGCACTAAGGATAACCCATGGCACCCGAGAAGATGCATCCAGCTGCCGGCAGAGTTTGAGAAGTTCAGTTTCGTCTTTTTGGTAGCGGAGGTCGGCGGGAAACTCGGCTTT
>ORJL011390952.1_pt1 | contig 15707 bp, 14 predicted proteins | sample 1779941 | NCBI WGS metagenome assembly ORJL01 (sample SAMEA104232317, study PRJEB22302) | groundwater metagenome | biome: forest; feature: aquifer; material: groundwater | place: USA | collected 2011-08-07 | depth 5.8 m | reverse complement strand
GCCAGCAGCGCCGCCGCCCACAGATACGGCCACCTTCGCGCCCCCTTCGGTGCTCCTGGTGCGCGGGATAGACCCACTCCACGAACTGCCGCCGACGTACGGGTTCAGGGACGGCTTGGCCAGAGTGCCCTACATTGCCTCCTTCTCGAGCTTCATGGACGAGACCACCGCCATGGCTGACTTGATCCTGCCCGAACACACCTACCTGGAAGACTGGGGTAGCGATATTCCGGAACCCGCGCCCGGCTTCCAGGTGATGGGATTCCAGCAGCCGGTGGTCAACCCTGTCTACAACACGCGCAGCTTCGGGGACATCTTGCTTTCCATTGCCAGCTCGATGGGCGTGAGCAAAGACGTCCCCTGGAAGACCCACAAGGAAGTGCTGAGGGAGGGCGCTCGGACCCTCATGAACCTGAGACGAGGCTCGGTTCAGGCGCCGGGGTTCGAGGAGTATTGGATCAAGCTGCTTCAACAGGGCGGCTGGTGGGATGAGGGCGCGCGGGGAGAAGCAGCCCGTCGCAGCGGACCATTCTCCATGCAAGACATCATTCCTCCTACCTTCTACGGGTCAGAGCAGATCTACCCGTTCCACCTTTTGCCCTTTCCCTCGCACAGCCTCGGAGCGGGGGCCGGAGCCCACCTGCCCTGGCTCCAGGCTACACCAGACCCGGTCACGACGGTAGTTTGGCAGACTTGGGTGGAGGTGAACCTGGAGGTAGGCCGAAACATGGGACTCCAAGAGGGAGATATCGTCAGGGTCGATTCGCCCCTGGGGGGGCTTGAAGCCCCAGTCTACCTCCACCCCGGCATACGCCCGGACGTGGTCGCTATCCCCATGGGCCAGGGCCACACCGCCTACGGGCGCTACGCCCAGGACCGGGGAGCAAATGTGATGAGTCTGGTGTATCCGATGATCGAGCAGGGCGCCGCAGGGTTTCCCTGGGCGTCAAACAGGGTCAGGCTGAGCAAGACCGACAAGACAGCCCAGGTCTCCAAGGCAGAGGGACAGACCATGGCCGAGCAGCCGCCCGACGTGGAGATCGTGGGAGTGGTCCACCAATGAGGAGCGTCTAGATGGCCGGTCCGCAAACCCGCTGGGGCATGGTGATCGATATCGACCGCTGCACAGGCTGCCAGGCCTGCGTGGTGGCCTGCTGGGCCGAGAACAACGTCACCATCAACACCCAGGACATCGTCGACCAGTTCCGAGGCTACTACTGGATAAGGATAGAACGATACTGGGAGGGCGCGTACCCGAACCTGAAAGTCCGTTACCTGCCGGTCCTATGCCAGCATTGCGGCAACGCCCCCTGTGAGCCGGTGTGCCCGGTCTACGCCACCCATCGTACCGACGATGGCTTAAACGCTCAGGTCTACAACCGCTGCGTTGGGACCCGTTACTGCGCCAACAACTGCCCCTACAATGTTCGTTTCTTCAACTTCTGGGAACGCTGGCCTCTTCCGGAGCCAGACAATCCCGAAGCCAAAGGCAAGGGGATGAACAGCTACCTGAACCCGGACGTGACCATCCGGAGCCACGGAATCATGGAGAAGTGCAGCTTCTGCGTCCAGCGCATTCGACGGGCGGGGAGGCAGGCGTCCCGTGAAGGCCGTGACGTGCGGGATGGCGAGATACTGCCGGCCTGCGTCCAGACCTGCCCCACCGGTGTCTTTACCTTCGGCAACCTGGCAGACCCCAATAGTAAGGTCGCCCGGCTCGCCCAGGACCCCCGCCATTATCGTCTGTTGGAGAACTTGGGCACCGACACCTCGGTGATCTACCTGAAGAGGATAGACGTAGATGTCTAAGGGCAAAGAGGCCGGCGAATTCTGGGACTCGGCTCCTGAGGTCATAACCAGAGACCTCCTCTCCCATCACGAGCGCGTAGGCGGAGGTTATTGGCTGGCGATAGCCGTGACGGTGATCTTGTTTCTAATTGGCATCGTAGGGTTCATGGTCCGCCTCCAGGGAGGCTTCGACAACCGGGCGGCCTGGGGATACTACGCAGCCACCTTCGCCTTCGTTTTCACCATTGTGCAGGGCGCCCCCATGGTTGCCATCGGATTGGTGTTCACCAAGGCCCATATGCGGCGCCCCATCTCCAACCCCTCCTTGCTTTTTGCGGCAGCCGGGCCCCTGGTCTTCCTGCTTTTCCTGCCCATCCTCTCCTTGATACCCCCCCTCCAGGGCCGCAACAACCTCTGGATGGGGATGGCCATTGGCGGCGCCCCCTACACCTGGGACACCATTGCAGTCGGCTTCCTGGCCCTCTGCGGCCTGGCCTTCCTATGGCTGGTCTCCCGGCCCGATCTTGACACCTTGAGCCAATTGGGACAGGACGGATGGAGGAAAAGCCTGGCAGGGCGGCTGGCGGGCGGCTGGAGAGGCAATCAGGGCCGGTGGCGACGCCTGAGCATATGGATGGTGTTGCTGGGAGGCCTCTATTTCGTGGCCTTTGTGCTGACCAACACCCTGGTCAGCATAGATGCGGCCATGAGCCTGGTCCCAGGGTGGCGGAGCGCTCTCTTCGCACCCTACCACATCCTTACCTCCTTTGAAGGCGGAGTGGCGGCCACTATCCTGGCCATGGGCATACTCCGCATCACCGGGTTCCGCTCCTATCTGCTCTTCGACCAGTTCTGGGGCTTGGGCAAGGTGCTATTTGCCCTGGCTCTCCTGGGAATCTACTTCACCTTCGCCGACTTCATCACCCTGTGGTACGGCCGCATCCCGCAAGAGCAGACCATCCTCCAGTTGACGGTTTTTGGCGCCTATCTACCCGTCTTCCTGGTAGCCTTCTTCCTCTCCTTCTTCGCTCCGCTGCTGGCCATGATGTGGAACCGGGTCCGGCAGAGCATACTCGGCCCCACGTTGGTAGCCGCAGGAGTGCTGGCAGGTCTATTTCTGGACCGGATCAGGCTATACGTGGCGGCCTACGCCGCCGCCAACGTGAGTAACGAGCCCATATTGCAGGTCCCACCCGTACATCTGCCCGATGGCGCCGACTTCATGATAATGATCGGGTTTCCGGCGGGAGCGATCCTGATCTACCTGCTAGCATCCAAACTCGTTCCGGCCGTATCCATCTGGCAGATCAAGGAACTGCTCCTACTGCGGAAGACCCGGCGCTATCTCCGGACCACCGTGACCACCATGGCCAAGCCGGAGTGAGGACTTAGCCATGCAGGATAGAAGCAAGCTAACCGACCGCCAGATCAACGACGATCTTCTGCGCCCAGTACAGAAGACAGGCAAGGCCTTCTGGATCGTTTCCAGCCTTCTGGCCCTTGAGCTGGTGGGGGCGATGGTGGTCCTGGGCCTGATCTTCTACTGGGGCCTGGGCTTCCTCGGCATCGACCGCCCCGTAATGTGGGCCGTCCTCATCACCAATTTCGTCTTCTGGGTTGGAATCAGCCACGCCGGAGTCATGATCTCATCCATCCTCCGGCTGACTCATGCGGAGTGGCGGCGGCCCGTCACCAGGGCGGCCGAGGTCCTGACCATTTTCTCCCTGATCACTGCCGCCCTGTTCCCGGTCATCCATTCCGGACGGCCCTGGCGGACCGTATATTGGACCCTCCCTTACGACTTCACCAGGGGCATCTGGCCCAACGTCCGCTCTCCCCTGATCTGGGACCCCTCCGCCATCTTCACCTACCTGACCGGCGCCGCGCTCTTCATCTACACCATGATGATACCGGACCTTGCCATACTGAGGGATCGGACCACCGGCATCCGCAGCCGCATATCCGGCGCCCTGTCGCTGGGATGGCGAGGCACGGCCCGTCAGTGGCGGTTCCAGGGGATAGCCGGCATACTGATCTCCGGTATCATCCTGCCGGTCTTCGTGTCCGTCCATAGCATCGTCTCGTGGGACTTCGCCATGGCCCTGGTGCCCTCCTGGCATTCCAACATCTTCGCCCCCTATTTCGTCATCGGGGCCATTCACTCGGGGGTTTCTGCAGTCACCACCCTGATGTTCATCCTGCGACGCTTCTTCCATCTGGAGAGATACATCACCCCGGACCACTTCGATGCCCTGGGCCGTCTCTTGATCCCCATCGGGCTGGGCTGGTTCTTCTTCTTCTTCATAGACTTCACCATGAGCATATACAGCCAGGAGACCGTGGACGTTGCGCCGGCGATCCTGCGCCTATTCACTCCCCCCTATAACGTCCTGTTCGTCATCTTCATAATCTGCGCTTTCATCATCCCGGTGCCGGCCTGGTTCTTCCGCAGGGTCCGGCGCAGCCCCCTTCTCATGCTCTTCACCACTTTGCTTGTAAACGTCGGAATGTGGTTCGAGCGTTTCCTGATAATCGTCCCAGGCCTCCTGGACAAGCAGCCACTAACCTTCACCTGGGGCAAATACAACGTGATGCCATTTGAGGTTATCCTCACCATATCATCCTTCTGCCTGGTCGCTCTGGGCGTATTGCTGTTCACCAAGGTTTTCCCCATCATCCCCATATGGGACCAGAAAGAAGGCCAGAAGCTGCAGGACGAGATCCGCACCGGACGGCGCAAGGTCCCGGCCGTTGTATTGAAGGAAGAGTAGAGGTAGATCATGGCCAGGACAGAGGTTCTGGGAGTCTTTCAAGAAGCAGAAGCCGCCGCGGAAGCGGTCGGCCAGCTAAGAGGGGCGGGGTTCGCTCCGCGGGAGGTGGAAGTTCTCACCGGCACCTCCTACCCGGAGGGCGCCTTCGGCGAGCACATCGAGAAGCACCGCCTCTTCGTCTTCCCGCTGGTGGGCGCTGCCTGCGGGCTGGCGGTGGGCTTGCTGCTGACCGCAGGCACTCAGATCTCCTACCCGTTGGTGACCGGAGGTAAACCGATCCTTGCCATCCCACCCATGGCTATCGTCATGTACGAAGGGATGATGTTAGGAGCCATCATCTTCACCGTTCTGGGGATCCTTTTCGAGTCCCGGCTCGGCCGTTTCAAGCCGGGACTCTACGATCCCCGGATCACCGAGGGATACATCGGAGTGCTCGTATCCTCAGACTCCGGTCGCCTGGCCGAGGCCCATAACGTGATGGAAAAGGCGGGCGCAGCCGACGTAAAGAGCAAATCAGGATAGCAGTGAACAACGATTCTGGTAGGGGCGCAGTCATGCCTCGCCCGTTCGCGGCGTCGATCATCGGCATCATATTGGGCGCGCTGATCCTGCTGGCGTCTGCCTGTATGGGCACACCGGGATACATGGTCGATATCTTTCCGGAGATGCACTACGCCCCCTTCTACCGGCCCCAGGAGCCATCACGCCTCTCCCCGCCTGCCGGTGCGGTCCCGATTACCGGCAAGGAGACGCCCTACACCCTGGCCGAGGCCAGGGTGCTTAGGAGCCCGCTGCCTTCGACACCCGAGAACCTGGCCCGCGGCGTGCAGGTCTTTATGGTCAACTGCGCCGTCTGTCCCGGCGCCACGGGGCGAGGCAACGGGCCTGTGTCCGACCGTTTCGCAGGCGCCGGGGCCACACGGCCCGCCGATTACACCAGTCAGGATATCCGCAGCTTCAGCGATGGCGATCTCTTTTTCTCCATAACCAACGGCGTGGGCCTCATGCCCCGCTTCGGCCCGATCCTCTCAGCAGACGACCGCTGGGCGGTCATCCAGTACATCCACGCCACGCAGCAATAGGGCGCCCGCCCGGGGTTCAGGGCGAGTGCTCTCCTGGACATGCGCTGCACCGAGGGGTGCAGGGCAAGAGCAACCCTGGGAACGCCGAGCCCCAGCTCGGCCCGTCTATGCAATGCGAATAGGGGGCGCCGCCCCCTATTCGAGACGTACTACAACGGAGCTTTCCACGCTGGTTCCGTTTATCCGCAACACGGCAAGAGCCATGCCTAAGGCATGGATTCCCGCTTCGGCGGAATCTCCATATCCCAAGGGACACCAAAAAGGATGAAAACGCCCTCTAGATATCTCCGGCGCGGGGTTCTCCCCACCCCCAAGGTTTTAGGTGTGTGGTGCGGGCGCTAAGCGCCCGCACCACACACCTCTTGATCGCTGGGGTGGAGGGCGGAACGGCATTTTCATGGTAATCGCACGATTTCCAAATAGCAGATTCGGAGAAAGCATTTGAGACTCCTGATCATCTCCAACCGCCTTCCTGTGACAGTCGCCAGAGAAGCCGAGAAGCTGAGCTTCCGGCCCAGTGTGGGCGGGTTGGTCACGGGGTTCAATGGTTACGTGCGCTCCCTCCAGGGATCAACCTCTGAGGTGACAGGATACATTTGGGCGGGCTGGCCCGGCGGCGCCGTCCCTGACCAGGAGAAAGCTCTGGTTCGGGGGAGACTCCTCAAGAAATACAACTGCTACCCGGTCTTTGTCCCGGTCGACTCCATGGACAAGTTCTACCTCGGTTTCTGCAACAGCACCATATGGCCGTTGTTTCACTACTTCCCATCGAACACAGTCTACAACGCCGACTCCTGGACCCAATATGAGCGTGTAAATGAGATCTTCCGGGATGCCATCCTGGAAATGGCGCAGCCGGACGACATCATCTGGGTGCAGGACTTCCATCTGATGCTGCTTCCCGGTCTGCTCCGGAAGGAACTGCCCAAAGCCAGGATTGGCTTCTTCCTCCATATCCCGTTCCCGGCCTACGAGATCTTCCGGCTTCTGCCCAGCGACTGGCGCAGGAGCATATTGAACGGCCTCCTGGGAGCGGACGTGGTTGGGTTTCACACGCATGACTATACGGAGTACTTCCTGAGATGTGTCGCCAGGATTCTGGGATTCGACAATGATATGGGCCGGATCGTTCTAGGCGAACGAATGGTGAGGGCCGACACGTTCCCCATGGGTATCGACTTCGGCCGGTTCCACGAAGCTGCCCGCCGGCCGGCAAACCGGAGGCGAGGAAAGGCCCTTAGGACCCGATTAGCCACCACTAAGGTCGTGCTCTCGATAGACCGGCTCGACTATACAAAAGGCACGATCCACAGATTGCGCGCCTACGAGCTATTCCTGGAGGAAAACCCTGAGTGGAGATGCAAGGTAGTCCTCGTCCTGGTGGTCGTCCCGTCGCGAGAGGGCGTGGAGGACTATCAGAGGATCAAGCGACAGATTGACGAGATTGTAGGGAAGATCAACGGTGTCTTCGGCAGCCTGGAATGGACTCCCATAGTATACCAATACACGGCCCTACCGTTCTCGCAGATGGTCGGACTCTACGGCGCCAGTGACGTGGCGCTGGTAACGCCTTTGAGGGACGGGATGAACTTGATCGCCAAGGAGTACCTGGCCTCTCGTGCCGACAAGACCGGCGTCTTGATCATCAGCGAGATGGCGGGGGCCGCGAAGGAACTGGGAGAAGCCGTGATTGTAAACCCCAATGACGTACAAGGGATTGCAGGCGCCCTCAAACTGGCATTGACCATGCCTGAAGAAGAACAAGTGCTGCGCAACGAGATCATGCAGAGCCGCCTCAGACGATACGACGTGGTCAAATGGGCGGCCGATTTCATCCAGGCGCTTCTTCGAACCAAGGCGGAACAGGGCAATCTGGCGGCCCGGCTGATGACCCCCGACGTCAGAGGGACTTTGGTCACGGATTTCCTGCGGGCGGAGACAAGGCTCTTACTCCTGGACTATGAGGGAACCCTTATCCCAAACCTGCGGCCGCCTCAGACGGCCAGGCCGGGCGAAAAGACACTGACCCTTCTGGACCGCCTGGCGCAGGATCAGCGCAACCAGGTCATCCTGTTCAGCAGGCTGGACAGGCAAACGCTACAGGCATGGTTTGGCCATCTGAAGATAGGGCTAATAGCTGAGCAGGGAGTGTGGATCAAGGAAGTGCTGGCGAATTGGGAAATGGTGCATCCTCTCAGCAACGATTGGAAGCATACCATAGTGCCCATTCTCGAAATGCACGTGGACCGGCTGCCCGGCTCGCTTCTGGAGGAAAGAGAGTATTCCCTCGTATGGAATTACCGGAACGCAGACACAGAACTGGCTTCGGTACGAGCCAGCGAACTGTTAGATGCCCTGGTGGCCTTTACGGCCAACGCCGACCTTCAGGTGACCCAGGGCGCCAAGGACATCCAGGTCAGGAGCGCCTCAGTCAACAAGGGGTTCGCCTACCTGCACCTGGTGGGGCCGAAGCGGTTCGATTTCGTCCTGGCCGCCGGGGACGACGTGACAGACGAGGAGCTATTCAAAGTCACACCCCGAACAGCCTACACCATCAAGGTCGGGCTGACTCAATCCAGCGCGCGGTTCAACCTGTCCGATTCGCAGGAACTGGTAAGACTGCTTGAGAGTCTGTCGGATGCCGCCGGGACCCCTTCCGCCGGCCCGGGTTAGAACCCATGTCCCGCCTCCGGCCGCCCCGGTTGTCGCGCCCCTGCTCCCCGCTCCTCGCTCCCCGCTCCTGGTTCCTTGTTCCCCAGCCTTGTGATAAACTGTTAGGCGGGCACCCGTAGCTCAGAGGATAGAGCATCGGTCTTCGGAACCGAGGGTCGTGGGTTCGAATCCCTCCGGGTGCGCCAAGATTTGAACGTAAAATGGCCCCCAAGAGACTTGCTACTGGGGCCATTTCTAGTTCTTGACACCAAAACCCTGAAGACTCATCCTCCGCAGACCTCACCCATGTTCGCCAACGCCCCTTTTCTGCATGGTGGGTAGGACGTGGCTGTAGATGTCCAGCGTGATGGTGATAGAGGAATGGCCCAGCATCTGCTGGATTACCTTGGCGTTGACGCCTCGGGAGAAAAGAAGTGTAGCTGCAGAGTGGCGCAGATCGTGAAAGCGAATGCGGGGGATCCCAGCCGTCCTAAGTATGCGCCAGAAGGACCGGCGCCGTAGATTACCGGCGTCCATCAGCCCGCCAAGCTCATTGGAACCTGCAAAGCCATAATAGGGGCTAATACCCTCGTCGGCGGGCGATCCTCCGGGCTATTGCAAGCGCCCTTCCCTTCCGCTAGACTAAGCGACATCGGCACCCCTTTAGCTTTGAAGCCTATACATGGACGACCAGAAGGCGATAATAAGCATGGAGACGATGTGAATGCAGGAGAGAGAACCCATGCGCGTGACCAAGCAAATAATTACCTTTGAGGCAGAGGTCCTGGTGGAGCCTGACGAAGGGGGATTTCATGCTTGCTGTCCGGCTCTCAAAGGCCTCCATGTTGGCGGAGAGACCGAGGAGGAGGCCATCCAGAACGTGAAAGACGCTATCCTGGCCTATGTGCGATCGTTGATCAAGCATCATGAGCCCGTCCCGCTGAGCATGACCGTCCAGGAAGAGGGTTGCCTGACCGGCCCGAACGGCAAGCCGACGCCGGGTCAGCATCGGGAGTCTGTGCAGGTCGAATACGCCTACTCATAAAGTATCCTCCCCACGTCTGGGACCAGCTCAGAAACAAGACGGCAGAGGAGCTGGCCAAAGCGTTGGTAAAGGATGGATGGGCGCAGGACGAGGCCTCCGGAGCCGTCCACGTCTATCGCCATCCTGACCGCCGGCGGGTCACGATCCACTGGCACCCCGGCAAGACGTGCCAACCCAATCTGCTCAAGGCCCTCCTGGACATCATCGGTTGGACCGAGGTAGACATGCGGCGCCTCAAGCTCATCAAGTAACCTTTCGATAACCCCGTGATCGCTGGCGTGTAGGATGGGAGACCAATCCGCGCACCAGAACATGGTCCCAGCGTCCTACGCCCTGAAGATCTTCAGCTTTCCTCCGCAGCGCCGGTGGTAGGCGCGTTCGTGCTCCAGGACAACCTCCGGAGGCCAGTGCACCCCGGCGTCGCTGGAATAGGCGGTTTCCGTCCAGAAGCAAGAGCCGCACACCAGCCAGTAATCCCGGCTGGCGCTCCGTGCTACCACTGTGGTTGGCGTTTCGGTCTCCTCGATTGCGGCTGTGTTCGACATGCGATTGAACTCCTTTTCGATTTGTCCCATCAGTCCCACAGCAGGGAGTCTGTATCCTACACTCCCTAAGCCCAAGTGTCAATTCCACTGCCCTCAAGGGTACATTTGTCAGGTAAAAGGAATGGTGTAGCCTAGTGTAGGCAAGGTATATGGCGGGTGAACGATTTCTTCGCTCGCGCTTACCTCGGCGCACTGCTCGTGGCGGCGGTGTTGTCGCCCTAGTTGGGGTGACAGAATCACAGGCCATCCCCCCGGTCTCTTTCTTCCCTGATATGCCTCCCGTTGCCTGCTGTGATTCCCATAACAGAAGAAGTTCGAATCCTGTGAGAGGGGACCCCAGCCGGCGGATACCGCGGGCTATTTCTTACCGCTCGGAGGAGGAAGCGCCGTGGGATACTCGTCGTGGAGGTGATAGTAGTTCTGGATGAACTCGCCGGGTGAGACGATGATCAATTGGAGGAGGGCTCCTCCAACGGACTCCTTTAGGAGGTGCTTCTTGTCCAGGGTTAACAGGTACTCAGCCAAGCAGGCAACGGCAGAGGCAATAACGTGGGCGTCCTTCGCGGCTACCACTCCGTGGAAGCACTCTACTGCCTCCTTGGATGGCAGCGGTTCGATCTCCCATGAGATCTCCGCCAAGAGGCTGTAGTAACGCAAGAGCGTAGAATGGGGCAGGTCCTCTTTGATGTTGGTCTCTGCCTCTTTGAGGACTGCTATCGAAGCACAGGCCCGGAAGCCCCCCATCTGGCAAGCTCTCAGGATCAGGCTGGACGCCCCCGTTAAGGAATGGGATCCTGCAACCAGGACGGACGCATCAAAGAAGAGCCTGGTCTGACGGGTTAGCTTCACGGGGCCTGAGATGATAGAGCCGATAGGAGCTTACTGGCCTTCTCCCTGGTCTCTTCGTCAACCTGATCTTCTTTGAGGAATTCCTCGATCCTCTGGCGTCCGTAGCGGCGCAACTGAACTGATCTAGGGATCGCAGTAGCCATCAGCAGAAGCTCTACGTTCTCCCTGGGGATACGATACTGCCTCCCCAGCTTCGAGGCCATGAGTTTGCCTTCGCGTATGTACCTGTAGACAGTGGCCTCGTCTAACTGGAGGTACTCAGCCACTTGCTGTGGGGTCAAGATCTCCCTCGTCACCATATCTGTCCCTCTTTTGTTGACTGCTTTGGCTCTTGACTTTAGTCTATTCTAGTTCACTTAACATGATATGTCCAGAAGCCGGTGCGCCCTGTAACATGCTTCCGAAGACGATCCATCAGGCGTCGACCCGCCGCACCTCACAGAGAAACCGCCGGTTGGGGGTGCTGGCGGCGATGGGGTCCCGGTCGCCGTCATCGACCAGTTCATTCACGTTATAGCCGTCGTCTGAGGGGTTGCCCCAGCCGAAATCAACCACCACCTGCCCGGGCTGGGTCTCCGGCGAGACCGACGCCTTCAGCTCTATCTTCCCCCTGGGAGAGCTAACCACGACCAGGGTCCCGTCCTCGATGCCGCGGGCGCCGGCGTCCTGGGGATGGATGGTCACGACGGGCAGCGGGTGAAGCTTGTTCAGTCTCGGGATATTGCGGAAGCGGGTATGGACGTACATCGGAAGCTTGCGTGACGTTCCCAGCAGGGGGAAGTCCCTGGAGGCCTCCGGGCGTACATCCGTGGACTCCGGCGGAGGCACAAAGGTGGGTATTGGCGATTGTCCCAGCCTGTTGAGCTTTTCGGAGTATAGCTCGATCTTGCCGGATGGCGTGGCGAAGCCCGCCCTCAGATACTTGCGATACTCCATCGGGGGCGTGGTATAGAGCACCGGCTGCGCTTCGAGTTGCTTCACCGTGACCTCGGATGATCTCAGCCGGTAGTCCATCCACTCCCGCGTGTTGGTCCAGGGAAAGAACGCCGCCAGTCCCATGCGCTGGCCTAACTCGTACTCGACCTCGAAGACGGGGCGTGATTGTCCGACGGCGTCCGCGACGGGCTGACGCAGGGCGACCACGCCCCCCTCGGCGCTGGCGTAGGTCCGGAACCCGAACCGCTCCAGGTCGGAGGTCTCTGGGAGCACCAGGTCCGCCAGGGCGGCGGTCGCGGTGAGGAAGATGTCGCAGACCACCAGCAGTTCCAGCTTGCTCAGGGCCTCCGACACCCGGCGTGGATTGGCGTTGATAAGAGCCGGGTTGGCGTGGTAGACGATCATAGCGCGGGGTTGGTAGGGATCGCCCGTCAGCAGGGCATCCACCACCTCGGGAAAGACCACTTCGGGGTACAAGGGATAGTTGTCGGCCCCCAGGCGCTGGCCCTCGGGCTTCACGGTGGGATAGGCGCTGAGCTGGGGCGCCGGGAAGAAGACATTGCCTCCGGGGTTGTCCACATTGCCGGTGACCGCCTCGAGCATTCCCAAGAGCCTGGCGGTCTGCACCGAGTTGGGGTGCATATCCAAGCCGTTGCCGTCTTTGAGGGCGGCGGGCCGGGTCGTCGCGTAGGTCATCGCCAGTTCCCTTATCTTGCCGGCCGGGACCCCGGTCAATGGCTCAGCCCACTCGGGACTGAGCGTGCGAACATGATCGCGAAGCTCGGGGAACCCAGTTGTCCATTCGTCAACGAATCCCTGGTCGTAGAGACCTTCGCCGATGATTACGTTCAACATGGCCAGGCCCAGGGCGGCGTCCGTCCCCGGATAGATCGGCACCCACTCATCGGCCAGGTCCGCGGTGGGCGACCGGACGGGGTCTATCACGATGATCCGGCAGCCCCGCTTCTTGGCCTCCGGGAGCACCTGGTGGAATCGCCCGTAAGCCGTTGCTTCGGACGGCCGCATGGAGCCAAGCGGATTCGCCGCCCAGACCATTATGAGATTGGCCTGAGCATAGTCGCACTCGGGGCGCCTCCCGAATACCAGGCCCAGGGCTATCTTCCTCGGCTGTGAGCAGAGATGGCCGGAGCCCGTCCGGTTGGGCGAGCCGTAGGCCGCCATGAGCTGAGCGAAGCCGTCTCTGGCCTCTTCGGTCACCGGCGCACCGCCACACTGGAACAGCGCTCTGGCGCCATGCCTGCTTCTGATGTCCAGAAGGCGGTCCGCCATGAAGCCCAGAGCTTCATCCCAGGAGACCGCCTTGAATCCGCCCTCGGTCCGCATCAGTGGCGACGTCAGGCGGTGAGGAGAGTGGACCACCTCCGGCGACGCGAACCCCTTGACGCAGAGATGGCCTCCGTTGGCAGGGTGGTCGGGGTTGCCCCGCACCTTCTTCAGCTTCCCGCCGGACACATGGGCAATCATTCCGCAGTTGGTGTGGCAAAAGCCACAGATCGTGGGGACCAGTCTCTCGCCGTGTTCATTCGATGTCATCGTGATGCACCAATTCCCTTTCGTCTGACAGGAGTCAACTGGATGACTTTCTGGCATGGTCTCAGCGACCCCAAACCTCTTATGGCCAGGCAGGAATCTGTCTGCCACTACATTGGGAACCACAATACCATTCCCTCTCCTCCCTGGGGAGAAGAGGGAATCAGGGGGGATACCGGAGGAAGCCCTTGCATCCCCCAAACAAGAGGCCAGCCCCCTTCTTGACTACCCCGTTGGGATAGATTTCCTTCTCCCTTTGGGAGAAGGCTAGGATGAGGGAACCCATGACCGAAGCCGATGTCTTCCCCTTCCCCTCCGCTCTGGGCTTTGAAGGAAGCCCTCATATGCCCCATGCTTTGGCGAGGGTAGCGAACAAACCGAGCGATAGGTAGAGTACAATTAAGTCGTAAGGATAGCAGCCCAGGGTTAGGGACTGGAGCATAGGACTCATATCCGTGATAGCGTTGCGCTCAAGGGGGAAGCGAGTTCAAAGCCAGCCAATGCCAAAGCCACCCGAAATGAACGCATCAATGTCTGCCCTTTCGAGCCTCCTCTTCCATGAGGGCCAGTTGTTCCAGGGCTGGACCACGCTGCTGGCGAGACTCTGAATTGTCCGCCCTCAACAATGCCTGGCTCATGTCCGTTTCTACCGGCATCACAAAAGGATAGACCGTCTTCTTGATCCATGCCTTCTTATACCGTCGCATGAGATTCTCGAAGTCGGTCCCCAACCGAAACCTGGGATTCCCGACTAGACCGCCAAGGACAGACTCGCAATTCGCCGGAAACATCTCCGCCACACGCCTGAACGGCAGAGTGGAAACGCTGGCGCTCTTGAGATAGCCCCATAGGGCTTCACGATGTTCGCGGTCCTGCGCTAGCTCCGGCCGCTCAAAGGCCTCCAGGAAAAGAGCGAAGTTGGTGTAGAAGTTGATGCCCTCCTTCTCGTCGAAAATGGCTCCCACGGTATCGGCAGCCACGAAACCCGCCGGGAGCTCGATATTCGGCACGCCCGGGGTCGAACCCATCCGGACAGATCTTTCCGCGGGTGTCGACCCATCCTTGCCCATCCTGACAGACGTCCAGTGATGGTGGAACTCGGTCCATTTCCGGGCAAAGGAGGCCCCATCCGTGATCACCAGATCGCCTCCAAAATATGCAATGAATGCCTCCCGATACTCGGCTTGAAGCTCCCAAGCCTGCCTCAACTTGGCCGGATTACGTTCGAATACGGCCGTAGGGTTGCTCAGTCTATTCTTGTAGGCCAACCGGTAGAGCCTGTCCTTTTCGCTACTTGGCAGGACGCCCATCGACCCGGACACCATCCAGAAGTCCTCCAGCGGGACAAGTCTGCCGATCGCGAACGAACCGGGCCGGATTTCCGCGAGAGCCTCCGTGCCTTGATTGGACTTCGCCAGATACCGGCAGTCATCGACCAGGTCCCGTAGAAGGAGTCCGCCGTCCTCTGATCCCTCCACTTCGAAGGTACCCTCGACCACGCGCTTCCAACCGAGCAACATCCTCTTGTCCGAGTCAGAGAGTTCCCGATGTTCCTTTACGAACTTGTCAACAATCGTCCTTCCGTCATGAAGAAGGTGCTCAAGTATGAACCAGTCCGTGAAAAGGATCGCATCGGCTTCGCTCTCTACCACTGCGGGTTCCCCGAAGTTGCGACGGACCTCCCGAACCATTTCCTTGACGAAACGCTGGCCCTGCCCGAATTCAACGAGCTCCCGTTTCAAGTCAAGCGCTCGCCTCAGAAGATCCCCAGACATCTGTCCCCCCTCTTAGATTCGCGACGTGGTCATATAGCGGTCAAACGGAGCGTCCGTGGCATTTCGCATTCGATGCAGGCTCTCCCGGTTGAAAGGTCCGGCGAACACACCTGCATGGTATCGGCCTCGCTGAGACATGTCAAGGGGATCGGCGGGCCCATCACGCACGGCTCCCTGGATCGGTCGTCAAGACAACGAATTCATCTCCCCTCAAGCCTCTGCCATGGCGACCCCCTGGCCCGCTTCACGGGGGTTCAAAACCCGCCTTCGGCGCGCTGTTGAGGGATACCGAACGACACTGGCGGGGGCTAAGGCCTCCCATCCGCGAATCACGAAGAACCCGTGTGGCATGAATAGATACTCTCCTTGGGGCCTGTGTTAGAATGTACTGGAGTGTTGTATACACCCAATGTTATCAGGGTCAACTACAGAGCCGGCGGGTAGCGAGATTGAGGGAGGTGGATCATGGCAAGGAGACTGGCGTCCCTGATCGGGATCATTGTCTTAACACTTTCGGCCGTGACTATGGTGGCAGCGGCGCCCCCGGGAGGGGAACCTCCCCAGAGCACCGGACCGAGCAACGCCGCACCGGACCGTGTGGATGTCATCATCGCGTTTCACAGCAACCCCGGCCCTGCCGATGAAGCCCTGGTGAGGGGGTTGGGTGGCAGAATCAAGGGGATGTACAGCATAGTCCCAGCCTTATCTGCCTC
>ORJL011501265.1_pt1 | contig 15713 bp, 13 predicted proteins | sample 1779941 | NCBI WGS metagenome assembly ORJL01 (sample SAMEA104232317, study PRJEB22302) | groundwater metagenome | biome: forest; feature: aquifer; material: groundwater | place: USA | collected 2011-08-07 | depth 5.8 m | reverse complement strand
TTGCGGGCTTCGGCACGCCGCCGTCCCCCCCCGCCCGGGCCCCCGCCGGAACCGCTTCCGATGCCAGTGCCGGCCGGCCCGCCGCCCTGGGCGAACCTGGCCCGCATCTCCGACATCGCTTTTTCGTACCTCTCCTTCTGCTCCGGCGTGAGGGTGGCGGCATAGGCGGCGCGCTCCGCGTCCGTGGGACGGCGCCCCTGTCCCCCGGACATCCAAGGCATGACCGGAAGTCCGGCGAAGGGACCTGCTTCGATCAAGGCGACCGGCGCGGGCGCCTTCGAGGCCGGAGAGTTGGTCTCGCCCTTCACCACAACCCCGGCTCCGGGCCGGAATCGCACCGCCGCGTTCGGGATCGTCAAAACACCCTTCCGCTCCGCCGTGATGAACCGGGCATTGGCGGTCATCCCGGGCCGTAGCTTAAGATCCTTGTTGTCCACTGCCACGACCGTCGTATAGGTCACCACATTCTGGTTGGTGGTTGGCGCGAAGCGAACCTGTTGCACCCTCCCGCGAAATGGGCGGCCTGGGAAGGCGTCCACCGTGAACTGCACGGGCTGTCCTTCCTCCACTCCCCCCACGTCGGCTTCGGACACGGCGGCTTCGATTTGCATCTTGGCCAGGTCGTTGACCATCACGAAGAGGGTCGGCGTGTTCATGCTGGCCGCAACCGTCTGTCCAGCCTCCACCTTCCGTGAAATTACGACACCGTCCATGGGGGCATAGATGGTGGTTCGACCCAGATCGACCTTCGCGCGATCCACGTTGGCTTGACGCATCTTGACCGTGGCCTTGGCCTGGCTGAGGTTGGCTCGTTGCTGATCAAAGTCGGACTTGGAGATGAGGCTGGCGGCGCTCAAGCCGACGGCCCGGTCGTAGTTCAACTGGGCGAGTTCCAGCGCGGCGTCGGCGTTCGCCAAATCCGCTTCCGACTGCCCTAAAGCGCGTTCGTACGTGGCGGGATCGATTTGTGCCAGGATATCGTTTGATTTCACGACGGAGTTGTAATCGACTCTGATTTCGTTGATCGTGCCCGAAATCTGGCTTCCCACTTCCACCATGCGCACTGGGTTCAGGGACCCGTTCGCGGTGACCGACTGTGTAATGTCGCCCCGGGTCACACTCGTCGTCTTGAATTCCGGAGCGGCCTCCTTGGGCCGCCTCCAATGATTCACGCCAGTCCAAGCCGATCCGCCCAGCACCGCCAGGACCATCAGCCACTTCATTGCATTCTTGCCGCGCTCGCTTGCCATAGCTCGATTTAACCAACCCAACCGTTCCGGTTCAATACCATCTTATGACAGAGGTCCCCAGTCGCGGGTTACGGATTTCGCCGAGCCTCTTGGCGCCATTCCCCAGCCCGTCCGGGTGGCCTCGGCTGGACCGGCCCTGGTGTCGGTCGATTCCATCGCGCTTGCGTTCGCCTTCAGCGCCGCCATCGGGATTTTCTTCGGGTTCTGGCCGGTCCGCAAAGCCGCCCAACTGGATCCCATCGAGGCCCCGCGCCACCGGCAGCCCACCCTTTTGTGGACTGGAGCTCTGAAATAATAGTTGCTTCCAGCGCCCGAAGAGAGCAACTTCGGTCTGTCCTAGACAGCGTGTTTATTTCAAGGCACGGTGGATCTTCATGTGAGCGTTTGTTCATTGACGATTCGAAACCCGATGCTCGGGAACAGTCTCAGAAAGCGCATCCGGCCTAGGTCAGAAAGTCATCATGAATACAAAGCTCTATGTGGGAAATCTCTCCTACAGCACCACCGACAATCAGCTCCGCGACCTTTTCGCGGCGCACGGCCCAGTCGCAGCCGTCGATCTTTTGATGGACAAAGTCAGCGGACGCCCCCGCGGGTTCGCGTTTGTCACCATGGAAACCAAGGAAGGCGCCGAGGCCGCCATCCAGGCGTTGAACGGCCATTCCCTGGACGGACGAGCGCTGACCGTCAATGAAGCCCGTCCCCGCGAGGAACGTAGCGGCGGCGGCGGTGGTGGTGGTGGCTATCGGGGCGGCGGAGGGGATGGAGACCGTCGCGGTGGCGGTGGAGGTGGAGGACGTGGCCGGTATTGAACCCCGCCAGCAGAACAATCCAATAGGAAGGCTAAGTCAAGTGATCGAAATCAAACTGAAGAGAAACGAGCCCGTCGAGAAAGGGCTGCGCCGGTTGAAGAAGCAGATGTTACGCGAGGGCGTGATCAAAGAGTTGAAAATGCGCCGCAGCTACGAGAAGCCGAGCGTGACTCTCCGGCGCAAGACGAAGGTTGCCAGGTTCGAGGCGATGTTGAAACAACGGCACGCCGAGGATTAACCCGAGCGGTCTGATAACGCGCGGTAAAATCCGCTTGCGCGGGGCGCGGTTTTCTCAGATGCTTCTCGTGTGACGCTCAATCCCGTACGGAGCTGAGCGTCGGTTTTGGTCGCGCGGTTAGCTCAGTGGTAGAGCACTACCTTGACACGGTAGGGGTCACAGGTTCGAAACCTGTATCGCGCACCATTTTCACCCCCGTTAACCCAGACCCCTGAGGCTATGGGATCTTGCCAACGCCCCCCTCGGTTGGGCCTCGGCCCTGCCGCGGCCCTCCTCAGGAATCCTCGTGAAGGACCGAGCCCCGTTCCAGTCTCGCCAGAAAGCTCCTCCCATGTCTTCTCGTCTAGCAAACCAGTGGATTCTCATCACGGGCGCATCCAGCGGCTTCGGCGCCGCGGCCGCCCGGGCGTTCGGGGCCGAGGGCTGCAACCTGCTCCTGGGCGCCCGGCGCATGGATCGTCTCGCCGCTGTTGCGGCCGCCGCCCAGGCCGAAGGCGCGCCGCAGGCCCTCTGCCACCCGTTGGATGTCTGCCAGACCGACAGTGTCGAGACATTCGTCACTTGGGCGCGAACCTCCACGACCCGCGTGGATGTGCTGATCAACAACGCTGGCGGCGCCCACGGTCTGGATCCCATCCTGGAGGGTAAGGATGCGGACTGGGAAGCCATGATTCAATCGAATGTCCTGGGTCTGCTGCGGGTGACCCGCGCGGTGCTTCCCCTGATGCTCCCCTCCGCCGGCGGCACGATCCTGAACGTCGGATCGGTCGCCGGCCACACCGCCTATGAGGGCGGAGCCGCTTATTGCGCGGCGAAAGCGGGCGAGCTCCAAATCACCCGCGCGCTGCGCTTGGAGGTCTGCGGTTCGGGTTTACGAGTGGGGACGATCGATCCCGGCATGGCCGAGACGGAGTTCTCGATGGTCCGATTCAAAGGCGACTCAGCGAAAGCACGGAAGGTGTATGCGGGGGTGGAACCGCTCACAGCCGAGGACGTCGCCGAGACGATGGTCTGGATGGCGAGCCGCCCGCCTCACGTCTGCATCGACGAACTCATCATCAAACCCACGGACCAAGCCGCCTTGCACAAAGTCCACCGCCGGGCGCCCTGACTCGCGCGGCAGAAGAGCCGCCTACTTTCCTGCCCGAGCGCGCCGGAGTCGAGGCCAACTCCAGGGCAGTGGACGACCCCAGGTGGTAGTCCCGCAAGTCAGGGAACTTGGGATTCACGCCAAGCCAGTCCCAGCTTTCGAGCTTCCTGCTCCAGCAGCGGGAGCAAACCCTTCGAGTTCTGATTGAACAAGACGTACGTCTTGCCTTGCAGACGCACCAGTTCATCATCCTCATGGTCGAAGCGGTCCGCGACGATGGCGTCGTTGGGAAACCGATCGCGAACCTGCCTCACGACCTCTTCAGGCGTCGGCGGACCCTCGGCCACATGGAAGAGACTCGGTTTTCCAGTAACCTCCATTAGCCGGTCCGGGCTGACACCGAGGCTGACCAATCGCCGAATGATCTGTGCAAAAAGGCGCCTGCGGGAGAATGGACCACTGGGATCCGCCTGTCCGCTCACCACTAGATCGTATTTGACGCGAGTTGCCTTTGCCGTCCCTTCGGCCTCCCGTACGGCCTCGTTCCGCCTAGAGATGCGCACGAGGTAATCGCGAGCTTCGGGCAAGGGCAGAACGGTTTCGCTATGAATCAGGACCTGGCCGTCCAGGGTGTACGGCACCAGTCGGACACACCGGATGTCAATTCCGTAATCGCGAAGCCAAAGCACGGTGGCCGAGATTTCTTTGGAGAAGTCCGCAGCAGCCAGGATGATACGCACAGCGCCCGAGAGCGCCAATTCTGGTTGGTCGTCATCTCTTTGTTTTAAGTCCGATCTGATGAACCTCATAAGCTCGTCTCCTGCCTTGGCGGCGGCAGCCTCATCGCCGCGAGACCCGCAGAAGGTGGCACGGGCGTGGACAGCATCGCCGAAGGTCATGGGCGCAATCATGGCTGCATAGCGAAGGGCCTGCAGTTCCGCGTGCCCTGCGTGCTCGTCGCGCTTGAGTTCAACGACCACAAGCGATCCGTCGCGGTCGATGGCCAGCAGGTCGATTCGCCGATCAACGTCTTCCCACTCTTCGAACTCTTCTGCCAGAATCAGGAGATCCTCGCCAAGCACTTTTGGATGGTCGCGGATCGCCGCCTGAAGATGTTTGCGCTCCAACACACCCTGCTCTTGGAACGTGCTCTTCGGCACCGGCTGTAGCGAGGACTGATCCATCTTGTAGAGAGGCATATATATGAGCGTCTCTCAGGTTGGACTCAAATGCAACAGCGGAGGCCGGGTGGTCAAACGGCCGGTGGGGAGGGCGCCGCCTCCCATCGATTCAACCGGGCGGGTTCATCCAGCACATCCAGAATGCTCCGTGCGCAACAGACGCGCCCTCGCCGTGCCTCTCGTTTCTGGCGCAGCACTCTAATTTGCTCCAGCCGCCGGATGGCGCGCTGCGCTGTGGTGAAGGCCATATCCAATGAGAAACAGTGTCACCAAGAGCCTCCCCGCGCGGCCATTCCCATCAAGAAACGGATGGATCGCCTCGACCTGGTAGTGCGTCGGCGCGGCTACCACCAGTGGCGGCAAGTCCGATTCGTGCAGGAATCGCTCCAATCGACTTCTCAGCCGCACAAGTTCCGGCTGCCCCTTGCGCCTCACCCGGCGGCTCGCCTGCGTCACTCTCGATTCGTTTCCTGTCCCCAACCGCTCGCTCACCCGACGACGTCTCGGCGGCGAGGAGGGAGGCACACCGAAGACCATTATCGCGTGTGTCGTAACATGGTCTGGACTATTTTACGACACACGCGATAATGGTCCGATGAACGAACACCCGCGCCTTTACACGGCTGTCCTGCGGGACCACCTCGAAAGGCACCGTCAGATGGCCATGGTCGCCGGGCCTCGCCAAGTCGGCAAAACCACCGTGTGCCGGGCCATTGGCGACGCCTACTTGAACTGGGACAACACCGATGACCGACGACGCCTGGTGCGCGGCCCTGCGTCGATAGCCGAGGTGCTGCAGTTGGAGCGTCTGCGCGCGCGCCCCCTTGTTGCGGTTCTCGACGAACTGCATAAATACACCAAGTGGAAGGTGTTCCTCAAAGGCTTCTTCGATACCTACAGCGACCAGGTGCGGTTGATCGTAACGGGCAGCTCCCGCTTGGACGTTTTCCGCCGGGGCGGCGACAGCCTGATGGGACGTTATCTGCTCTACCGCATGCATCCGTGGAGCGTGGGTGAGTGCCTGAGAACGGGCCTGCCCACGCAAGAAATTCACCCGCCAGCCGAGATGGTGTCTGCCGACTGGGACGCGCTCTGGGAGCACGGGGGATTCCCGGAGCCGTTTCTGCGGCGAGACAGCCGCTTCACGCGCCGCTGGCGTTCGTTGCGCCAAGAGCAACTCTCGCGAGGGGACCTTCGCGACCTGGCACAGATCACCGACCTCGGCACCATGGAAGTCCTCATGCAGCTTCTCGCCGAGCGCAGCGGGCAGCAGCTTGTCTATTCCAACCTCGCCCAGGAAATCCAGGCAGCGGTGGACACCGTCAAGCGCTGGATCGATCTCCTCGGAAGGATGCATTACGGGTTTATCGTCCGTCCGTGGTTTGCGAACGTTGCCAAAGCGCTACGCAAGGAGCCCAAGTGGTTCCTGCGCGACTGGAGCGGACTGGCGGACGAAGGCGCGCGGGCGGAAACCTTTGTCGCCTGCCACCTGCTCAAGGCGGTTGAAGGTTGGACCGACCTCGGGTTCGGTGACTTTGAGCTGCGTTATCTGCGCGACAAACAGAAACGCGAGGTGGACTTTCTGGTCGTGCGGGACCGCAAGCCCTGGTTCCTGGTCGAGGCCAAACTCTCTGACACAAGCCTCTCGCAGTCACTCGCTCACTTCCAAGCTCAGACGAAGGCTACCTACGCCTTCCAGGTAGTGATGAACCTGTCCTATGAGCCGGCGGATTGCTTCAACGTCCGGCAACCTGTGGTTGTTCCTGCCAAAACCTTTCTAAGCCAGCTCTTGTGACACCCTGGATGGATCATCCCATCAGGCGCGATGCTCCCAGATGCCGCAGCTAGAACGCTCGGAGAATACCGCACGCGGGCTCTGAACCAGCCACGACACACTCGTCCGCGCTACTTGGAGCGCGGACATACCCTTGCCTCGAGTAGGAGGTCGCGCCCCACCATGGTGGTCTCGACTTGGCTGAGTCGGATGACCTCCGACCATCGGCGCGCCCCACGCCCGGCCACCGCCTTCCTGGCGTCGCGCCCCCCAATGATCTTCGGCGCGTAGAAAAACGCGACACGGTGGGCGAGACCCTGCTCCAGAAACGACCCACCGACTTCCCCCCCTCCTTCCACCAGGACGCTCGTCACGTCCAGCGCACCGAGACGGCGCAGCACCCAACGAAGATCGGGGCGGCCCTGGCGGAGTGGGGCGACGATCACCGTCACGCGCTTCTCCAGGGCCAACAGCCGGCCCTTCGGCGCGGCCCGGGTGGCCACCACGATGGTTTGATGAGCGTTCTCATCCGACACAACGCGCGAGGTCAAGGGTGTCCGCGCCAGCGAATCGAGCACAACCCGTCGCGGCTGGCGCGCCAACTCGCCCGTTGTCGAGGCCGTACCCGCCTCCCCAGCCTCGCCCGGGCCCCGCACCGTGAGCGCCGGATCATCGGCGAGCAATGTGTTGATTCCCACGAGGATGGCATCGGCCCCTCGACGGAGGTACATCGCCCGGGTGCGAGCCTCCCCGCCCGTGATCCACTTGGACTCGCCCGAGGCGGTGGCAATCTTCCCGTCGAGGGTCATCGCGGCCTTCACGGTCACGAATGGGGTTCGGGAAACAATCCAGTGGTTGAACGCCTCGTTCATCCGGGCCGATTCCGCGGCTAACAGGCCATGAACGACCTCAATCCCCGCCCGCTTCAGGATCCGGAAACCCCGTCCGGCATGGGCGGGATTCGGATCGGTCGCGGCCACCACCACCCGGGCGATGCCAGCGGCAACGATCTCCTGCGTGCAGGGGGGGGTCCGCCCGTAGGTAGAGCACGGCTCGAGAGTCACGTAGAGAGTTGCCCCGGCAGTCGATGCGCGACGGCGCTGGCAGTCCCGCAACGCCTCGATTTCCGCATGCGGTTCGCCCGCTCGATGGTGCCATCCCCGCCCCAGCACCTTGCCGGATCTCACAAGCGCGGCCCCCACCATTGGATTGGGCGAGGTGGCGCCGTACCCGTGTTGCGCCAGATGGAGAGCCAGACGCATGAAGCGGGTGTCACGCGCGGAGTCTGCGTTGCGCTTCTCCCCCTTCATTTACGCGAGCAGATAGGGGTGCTGCCAGGGAGCGCGATACGGTCGCATGAGCAAGTCGGACGCCTCCTTGTTCCCAAGAATCTGCTCCTTCTCACCATCCCATGAGAGCCTCGCTCCTGTCTGGTAGGCGATCATCGCCAGTTGCACCGTCGCCGCCGAGCAGTAGGCATCCTCGATGACGCACACGGGTTGAGTGCGGGTGCGGACAGAGTCAAGAAAGTTGACCATATGCTTGAGTCCCGCGTCGCTCTTCACCTCGGTCACCTTTTGATCCTGAGGCTTGCCCTTGGGTATGATGATCCATTTGTCATCGGTCACGAAGACGGTCTCTTTTTCTCCGTAGAAGAAGATCCCGTTGCTGACGTCAGGCGAATGCTCCGCGGCGCCCCAGATATGATGCCGCCAGATGACCGGGCATCTGGCGAAATCGAAATGGGCAGTGAGGATGTCGGGAGTCGTGATCCTGTCTTTGAAGAAGTAGGTGCCCCCGGATGCCTGAACGGCGGTGGGCGTTGTCTCCCCCAGTATCCACCGGGTGGCATCGATCAAATGGATACCCCAGTCCACCAAATGACCGTTTCCGTACTCCTTCTCGAGGCGCCAGGCCATGTGCCCGACCTGGGGGCAGTAGGGCAACTTGGGCGCGGGACCGCACCAGAGGTCCCAATCCAAAGACTCTGGGGGACTCTGGGGAGATGTGTCCTTGATCCCGGCGGCGTAGTGGATCTGGGCCTCGACGTGCACGATCCGGCCAGCGTTGCCGGCCTGGATGTAATCGCGCGCCTGCTGGATCGCCGCGCTTTGGCGTCGCTGGAATCCCACTTGAACAATCCGTTTGTGCTTCTGGGCCGCCTTGACCATGGCGCGACCCTCGCGGATGTCATAGGCCAGCGGCTTCTCGCAGTAGATATCCAGCCCCTTTTCGAGCGCCATGATGAATGGGAGCGCATGCCAATGAGGGGGTGTTGCGATAATGAGGGCTTCAAACCGGGGCTTCTCCAGCATGTCGGAGTACATCTTAAATGTCCGCGGGCGTGCGCCCTGCAACTTCTCGATGCGCTCGGCGCTGCTCCTGAGGTGCTCAGAATCGACATCGCAGATCGCCGTGATCTCCCCCCCTCCGGCTTTGAACGCGGCCTCTACATCGACCATCCCATACCACCCACACCCGATGAGGCCCATCCTAAGCTTAGGCGTGCTTGACGTGCTATCGGCGGCGTGGGCCGGCAGGGTGCCCAACGCAGCGGCCCCAGCCGCGGCCGTACCAAGGAACGATCTGCGATTCATTTGATCCATAAGCTCGCTATATGTTTGTCCCGTTCAGTTACAACCTGATCGCACGGAACTGGGCGACTCCTCTATCAGGCCAAGGACGCTTCGGCAAGCCCGCTAGCAGCATCAACACGCTCCAACCCACGCAACTCCAGCCGAACCAATCGCCGTGACGATTGTAGAAGGTTTGGACCCGCTTCTGTCCCGGCGGGAGCAGCGGGATGCTCACGCTCTTGAATCCGGCGCTGTAGACGTCCTGGGCGTTGGCAAACCCCACGTCATGCATTCTGCCCAGGGCGTCGATCCAGCATGTGAGCCCGTTGTTCGTGCACCGTACCAGGGACAATCCATTCTCCACCGCGCGGAAGATCGCGGTAGCCGCGTGCTGCCACTGGGCGGCGCTCTCGCCAAACCAGCCGTTATTGGTGAGATTCAAGAGCAGATCGGTGTCCTCGTCCACATACTCGCGGACGAGGTGAGGGAAAACATCCTCGTAGCAAATCAGAACGGAGATCTTGCATCGCGGATGCGTCAGAAGGAACGGGACCGGGCCCTTTCCGGGAGTGAAGCCACCCTCAATGGGTGTAAGCTCTCGCAGAAACGGAAGCCACTGGGCCAGTGGCACGTATTCCCCGAAGATCACGAGCTGTCGTTTGCGATAGCTGGCGGCGTATTTGCCGGCGGGATCCAACAGAAGGGCGCTATTGTAGTAGTCGTATTCCTCCGAGCCATTGGTCGAGGGGCGACGCTCGGCATCGTCGGCGCCCAGGATCATCCAGACAGGATGGGTGGCGATCAGGTTGGTAATGGATGCGTAACGGCTCTCGTTCAGGCTCGGCAGGGAGGCCTCGGGCCAGACCAGCAGATCGGGTTTGGCAGCCAACGCGAGGCGGGAGAGTTCCATCAGCGCGTTGAATCGGTTTGTGGTCTCCATCGGGTCAAAGATGAGACGCTGGGGGATGCTGGGTTGGACGAGCGCGATCCTCAACTGCGGGCTGGGTGGCAAAGGCCGGACCAGACGACCCGCGCCCATGAACGCAAGCAGCGTGACGACCATCAGAGGCGCGGCAAGGTCGCTCGCGAGGCTTGGCCGGAACGACAATAAGAACGGATGGGGAAGCGGCGATGGGAACCGCATCCGCGCCGGTGTCGGACGCACCGAAAGGACATTCCTTTGGCCGAGTTGGGCCGCGACCTTGAGCCCGGCGCACAGCAGGGCCACGGACCCCCAGGCAACGAGGAAGGAGACGCCGTACACGCCGGTGACCGAGGCGATCTGGATGAGGGGCAGGACCGCGTGCTGGGAGACACCCAGGAAGTCCCATGGGAAACCGGTAAGAAAGCGGGCTAGGATCATCTCGAATGTGACCCAAACCGCGGCGCATCCCAAGCACCAGACGGTGCGTTGAGACCATGTGGCCGACTGAAATCGGGCGAGCCACAACGAGGTCGGAGCGGGTCCTGCCTCAGAGGGGAAGATCTGCTCGGCCAGGCCGGGATCGCCAAGAGGCGTGGCGTTGAACTCAGCCTGGGCGGGGAACAGCCGCCACGCAAGCCAGACCCAGGTCGCGGGAAACAACGCGAGAAAGGCGCTCAAGGCCAGCCAGCCAGCCACGGCTCCCGCCGGAAAAGGGATGAAGAGCAGCCAATACAGCGAGGTGAGGTAGTGGGCCAAACCGGCGAGGTAGCCGAGTCGGAACGCGCGATTGCCCGGTTCACCCACCGCCGCGGCAAGCATCAGGGCGGGCGCCACCCAAGCCAACCCCGACAGGTTCGCCTTGGGAAACGACGCCGCTAGCGCCATCCCTGCCAGGACGGCCAGGGCGGCGCGAGCTGTGAACCAGCGCTGGAGCGGGAGTCGTCGCAACCCGCGAAGCTTGGCCGAACCGGAGCGAAACGCAAGCCTGCCGCCAGCGGCAGCGCCACCATCGTTCTGCGACCGTTCCCGCCCCGAGTTGTCCACGGAAGGTAGGGCTCGCTGTCCTCAGTGAGCCGCATTCGCTATCGAACGCCCAAAGCGGCGCGGCAGGGATACCGCGCCCTGCCCGCGGAAGGTCGCGATCTACCCACGGGTTTTTCGCTTTCGTCCCGAGTGGTTTCGCGGCAAGGTCATCGCCATGAACTTGTTACCGTTTGGGGACTTGCCGGCGCACACCGCCCGCCGGTTCGTGCCCGCCCGCGTGGACGTGGGCGATTGGGGGCAATTGGCGCCGCTGTTCGACCTGCTCGAAGAGCGGCCTGCCGCGTGCTCCAGCGTCGCGGGATTTGAGCAATGGCTGCTCGACTGGAGTGAGCTGAACGCCGCCCTGGACGAGGAGGGAAGCAAGCGCTACATTGCGATGACGTGCCACACGGAAGATGCGGGCGCGGAGAGGGCTTATCTTTGGTTCGTCGAGAACGTGGAGCCGAATGTGAAGGCCCGGCAGTTCAGACTGGAACAGCTTTACCTGGAGCATCCGATCAGGGCTCAACTACCCCAGGCACGCTACGAGGTGTTCGAACGCGGAGTTCGTGCTCATGTCGAGCTGTTCCGCGAGGAAAACATTCCTTTGGAAACGGAGGAGGCCAAGCTGGGCCAGCAGTACCAGAAGCTGAGCGGCTCCCTGACGGTGCAGTTCCGGGGAGAAGAGAAAACACTGGTTCAGATGGGACGATATTTGGAGGAACCGGATCGCGCGTTGCGCCAGGTGGCTTGGGAATTGGTGGCGAACCGGCGCCTGAAAGAGGCCGAGCGGTTCGAGGAGATATTCGAACGGATGATCAGGCTCCGCGAAACAATCGCCGCGAACGCGGGCCTCCCGAACTACCTTGAATACGCCTTTCGCGCCCGGAATCGCTTTGATTATGGGCCGGAGGATTGCCTCCGCTTCCACGAGGCGATCGAGTTGGAGGTGATGCCGGCTCTGAAGGAACTCCAAGCCGAGCGCCGGCGGCAACTGGGCTTTCCGGCCTTGCGGCCTTGGGACCTGGCGGTGGACCCGCTGGGGCTTCCCGCCTTGCGCCCGTTCGAGAACGTGGACCGGATGGTCACCGTCACTCAGCGCATCTTTGACCGGTTGGATGGCGACCTTGCGGGCGGCTTCAAGACCCTGCGAGACCTGCGGTTGCTGGACCTCGACAACCGGAAGGGGAAAGCTCCGGGCGGCTATCAATCCACGCTGGCGGAATCACGCCTGCCGTTCATCTTCATGAACGCGGTGGGGATTCAGCGGGATGTGGAGACGATTCTGCACGAGGCGGGCCACGCGTTCCATGCGCTCGCAACCCGGTCTGAGGATCTCTACGCCTATCGGAACCCGCCCATCGAGTTCTGCGAAGTGGCCTCCATGAGCATGGAACTGCTCGGCAACGAGCATGCCGAGGAATTCTACACCGACGGCGACGCCCGGCGCGCGCGCCGCTCGCACCTCGAGGACATTTTCGAGATCTTCCCCTGGATCGCCACCGTGGACGCCTTCCAGCACTGGATCTATACCCATCCCCAGCACACTCGCGCGGAACGCACGGACGCGTGGGTGACCCTGATGAGGCGGTTCGGAGGCGACGTGGACTGGAGCGGCCTTGAGATGGCGCGCGCCAACCTCTGGCATCGCCAACCGCACATCTTCCTGCATCCGTTCTACTACGTCGAATATGGCATCGCACAACTCGGCGCTCTGCAAGTGTGGGCCAACTCGCGACGTTCCAGGCCGGAGGCCTTGGCGAGCTACAAGAAGGCGCTGGCGTTGGGCGGAGCGCGCCCGCTCCCGGAGCTGTTCGAAGCGGCGGGCTGCCGCTTTGACTTCAGCAGGGAGACCGTCGCGCCCCTTGTCCGGCTGCTCCAGAACGAACTGGCAACGACGGTGCCCCGGAGGAGGGACGGGCCACCGCAAAAAGCCCGTTGAATAATCCCCGATCCGTGGCTATTTTCTAACGCGATGCTTTCGGATCGTGGATACATGCATGACGCGCCCTTCGACGTGCGTCGATCGGCCACCGTGGCCTTGGTGGTCAGTCTGATCGTCTTGTTCGTGCTCCAGAGCTGCCTCATGTTCTATGCGGGTCTCCCCTTGCTCGATTGGTGTGGGTTGAGCCTGGCTGGGATAAAGCACGGTCGGGTTTGGCAACTCATCACGTTTCAGTTCATGCATTCGGTGCCCTGGCCATGGCACCTGCTCGGGAACTGTCTCGGCCTATATTTTTTCGGACGATCCATCGAGGAAGCCCTCGGACGCGGACGGTTCCTGCGGCTTTACTTCGCCTGCGGATTGCTTGGGGGTGTGCTCCAGCTTGCCACAACCCTGATTCTGCCCGGGCACGCGGACCTTCCCGTGGTGGGGGCTTCGGCGGGCGTCTGTGGTCTCCTCGCCGCTTACGCGACACTGTTTCCGATGAGGGAAGTAACGATCTTCATTGTGGTGTTTCCCGTCACGCTCCGGGCCTTGTATCTGTTCTGGTTCGTGTTTCTGCTCGCCGCGTATGGCACTCTCGTGCCGTTCGAGAACCTTGCCCACGCGGCGCACCTGGGAGGGATGCTGGCCGCGCTCGGGTTCCTGCGTTGGGAGGACAAATGGGTGATCAGGCTCTCCGCATGGCGAAAGAGCGCTCCGGCGCCACGCCCCCCGGAAATGGCGGCGGTGACGGGAGCAAAGCGGACACCCTGGCAACGCGCCGCCCCCACCAAGCCCGGCGTCCTGCCGACGGCGGAGTTCATCAGCAAGGAAGTCGATCCAATCCTCGACAAGATCTCCGCCCATGGAATCCACAGCCTGACCGAACGTGAACGCCGCATCCTGGAAGCCGCCCGCGCCCGGATGAACAAGCGGTGAGCGGCGTCGCTCGACGCCCCAAAAACTTGAGGCAACTCCGGGCTTGGAGTTCGGCCCTTCCCCACTACACTCCCTGCCCTGATGTCGCAGATGCTTAAATCGACGGGCGCGATGGGCTTCGCCACCTTTACCAGCCGTTTGCTCGGGCTGGTACGCGAACAGGTTTACGCGAACTTCATGGGCGACACCCCCGTCGCCAGCGCCTTCAAGCTCGCGTTCCAGGTCCCGAACCTCTTTCGCCGCCTCTTGGGCGAAGGCGCCCTCACCGCCGCCTTCATCCCGATTTTCAAAGAGAAGGAGAAGACCGCTGGCGAGGTCGAGATGTGGCGTGCGGCCAACGCTGTGGCTTCCGGGCTGGTGGTCGCGGTGGCGGTCCTCGTGGGCGTGGTGGTCCTGGGCATCAGCCTCTTCCTCGCGGCCTCGTCCGCCCGCTTCACGAAAGCGGGTCTCGCTGTTTTTCCCGCGTTCCCTTTCCCGATTCTCCAGGACGACACGCGGCTGATGCTCGAGTTGCTGCGGATCATGTTCCCCTACCTGCTGCTGGTCTGCCTGGCAGCGCTCTGCATGGGCATACTCAACGCCCGGGGTCATTTCTTCATTCCGGCAATGGGGGCCACCATGTTGAACGTCGTGATGATCGCCACCGTCCTGCTGCTCGCTCCCCGCTTTGGCGTCGCGATGGAGACTCAGATTTTCGCCCTGGCCATTGGCGTGCTTGCAGCGGGTTTCGCGCAGTTTGTGTTTCAACTCCCCACACTCTGGGGAGAGGGCTTTCGCTACCACTGGGTGCGCCCTTGGGACGACGAGACGGTTCGCAAGGTGGTTCGCAGGATGCTGCCGGCGGCGGTGGGCGTGGGGGCGTTTCAACTAAACGTTCTGCTCATTCAAGGGATGTCCTTTTGGGTTGACCGCACGATTGTGGCCTCGTTCGACTATGCGGTGCGCCTCATGGAGTTCCCCCAAGGGATCGTGGGAATCTCCCTGGCCACTTACCTCCTTTCCGCACTGTCCAGCCTCGCCGCGAGCAAGGACTACAGCGGGTTTCGTCTCACTCTCCGCGAAGGGTTGGGACACCTCATCTTCGTGAACCTTCTCGCCTCGGTAATCCTCTTCGTCCTGGCCGAACCCATCATCCGCCTCCTGTTTGAGCGAGGCGCGTTCACAAACGCGTCAACCGCTCGTGCCACGATGGCCCTCGCCTGCCTGGCGCCGGGGTTGGTGGCGTTCTCAACCGTCAATGTGCTCGCTCGCGCGTTCTTTGCCCTCGGCGATACTCGGACGCCCATGAAGATCAGCGTCGTCTGCCTGATCATCAACCTTGTCATTGCCGCCTGGCTCATCGGACCCTTCCGGCAGGGGGGACTGGGCGTTGCCAACACCCTTAGCTCGCTGGTGAACGTCTGGCTGCTTTTGCACGCCCTGCGCCGGAAACTCACGCGCTTGGATTTAGGACCGCTGCGCCCCGTGCTTCTCTCGCTCCTGGGAGCAACAGCACTCTCTGGAACCATCGCGTGGGGCATCCTCCGGCTCTGGGAGACAAGGATGGGGCACTCGACGCTTCCCGCACGCCTCGGCGCCGTTTTTCTGCCGATGCTCGCGGCCGCGGTGGTGTACTGGGGATTGGCCCTCTGGATGCGCGTGCCGCAAGCCCGAGAAATCGGCGGCTTGATCCTCAAGCGGTTCGGGCGGCGCGGGCAAGATTGAGTGTCCGCTGGGAAACACGGGCAAAGCGCCGCGGCAGCACTGCACCTTACACGGAGTCTCACGTCTTCCCGGTCGAAGCCGAACGTCCTGCGCGGGAGACGAAGTGAGAGCGGACTGACGTCCGCTGCTACAAGGTGGACGGGGCTCGTCGTGGCGGATAGGGGTAGGGAGAGCGGATTGAACGCTCCCCCTCCCTCCGAACCGGACAGGCCCGTTTCGGGCATCCAGCTCTCCAGTTAGTGGTTTTCAGGATTGCTCCGTCCGAGAATCGCTC
>ORJL010940126.1_pt1 | contig 15714 bp, 24 predicted proteins | sample 1779941 | NCBI WGS metagenome assembly ORJL01 (sample SAMEA104232317, study PRJEB22302) | groundwater metagenome | biome: forest; feature: aquifer; material: groundwater | place: USA | collected 2011-08-07 | depth 5.8 m | reverse complement strand
TTATTTAATCAAACATATGAGCAGAAATTAGAATAAACCCGTCACTTTTTCCTCTTCTCAAAAAGCCACTCCCCACTGGTCAAGTGCGCGACGAACGTAGTTAAACCTCGAATTGCTTCTGAATGCTTTGACATCTAAACTACGCTTAGTCCGCAACGGAAAATTAGCCGGTCTGGTCACCACAAGATTTTATCACCACCCCAGAAAGTATTCCTCCCACAGAAGCGGGTCGTGGTTGATACTGACAAAACCAACAATTGATTTTGTAGAACGCTATGCTTTACTGAATAGTTATCATGGCGTAAACCTTTGGAGTGAATTACAATTACCACAGATTGGATAGATGTATTTTTATTTTTTAAATTCAAGTAAGTTTTATATCTCCGCTCATTATCTTAAAACTAATGGATTACTTCGCCCACGGCTTTTGGAGTTATATTTTCTTTCACAAAATCAAGAAACCAATTCATGCTGTCCTCTGGGGTTTATTTCCAGACACTATTTCCTGGGGAGTCTATTTCGTCTACAATCTTTTCACGAAAGGTTTCCTTCTCGGTGCGCCAGTCCTCGACCAAATTCCTTCGTGGGTCTATTTTCTCTACGGTTTGAGTCACAGTCTGATCGTTGTTGCCCTCGTTTTTGGTATCATCTATCTGTGGAAGAGAATGATTCCTCTTGCACTATACGCTTGGCCAATCCATATCTTGATTGACATTCCGACTCATCGAGGTACTTTTCTTCCCACGCCGTTTCTCTGGCCGCTATCTGATTTTGCTTTTCCCGGCATTAGTTGGGCTTCACGAGAATTCATGATTGTTAATTATTTGTTGATTTCAGCTAGCTTATTGTATATTCTCTTGAAGAAACGAAACGAGAAGAAATCTACTTAACCTTCCCTTCTAACTGTTCAACCTTACCACACTTGCCGCATTTCATCTTAATAATTGAGTCTTCATCAGAATAAAACGGTGCGATCTCAATTAATTCTGCCTTTTCATATCCACAATATTTACAATGATGGTTGTGAACGGCGAGTGGATTAATCCCATCAGAAACTTGAATCCGAGATTTTTCATTATCTACTGTTGAACGCACAATCGTTGATTTCTGCTGGATTGTGGGCTGTGTGTGTCCATTCGGACAAGCCATCCATTTTCCGTAGGGAGTCGTTTTCGGTGCGAGCAACGTACCACAATGTGCGCAGAACATCTATTTGGAAAAGGGTAATGTTTTATAAAATAGTCGGCTTAATGAGCAGGACAGCATGAATTTTAGAGAAGAATAGATCTGGTTCAACAATTTGTTTTAATTTTCCATCATTGATAATATATCCATTGTCACAGTCAACGAGCCAATGTGAAATTTCTTTTCCTCCCAGAAGAAGAAGCGCTTTTCCCTGATATGATACTTCAGGTAGTGCTAAAACTCTTTTTTCAGCAATTTCTCCATGTAGTGCTTGGATTGCAAAAGCACGACGTTCTTCTGGTAGTTCTAAAAAGTCCTCTAACTGACTATCACTAAAATCACTACCTTGCAACAGCCCTTCATAGACGTTATCTGTTAAATCGGAAACTAATCGAGTAGCCAGGCCACCATGCATATTACCATTTGCTGCAACAAATGGATGTTTTCTAAACTCAGCGTATACTTTATCTGCTAAAGCGGGTTCTCTGATTAACTCAAAGTAATTTGCCAAAGAGCAACCGAAACATTCTTGGTCACGGTTAGGAAAACGGGTGCTGTACATTGAGTTTAGAATATGGACATTTTTTATAAATCTTAGCGTAATCTTTATATCACAACCCCTATTTTAACCTCCTATGCAACGTATTCAGAAAATAATCAGCAGTTCCGGACATTGTTCCCGCCGCAAGGCTGAAGAGTTAATCAAGCAAGGAAAAGTTCAAGTTAATGGCAAAACTGCTCTTCTCGGTTCTTCTGCGGAAGAAACAGATAAAATTACCATTGATGGCAAACCCATCCGTAGAGAGCGAAAAGTCTACATCCTTCTCAACAAGCCACGTGGCTGCGTTACCGCCGTTGACGATCCTCGTTATAAGACCGTCTTAAGTTATGTTCATGTCAAAGAACGTATTTTTCCCGTTGGGAGATTAGATTTCAACACCACCGGTGCGTTGATTCTTACTAATGATGGTGATTTTGCTAATTTAATCATGCATCCTCGCTATGGTATCACCAAGACCTATTTGGTGGAATTAGAGAAACCGATTACCTACTCCATGGTGCGTGAGATCCAAGCGGGAGTAATGTTGCATGATGGTCCCACTGCACCGGCAAAAGTCCGTGTTCTCGAACCAATATTGGTAGAAATTATGATTCATGAAGGAAAGAATCATATCATCAAACGTATCTTTGAGCATTATAATTATTATGTTAAGAATCTCTCACGGATAAAGATTGGTAAAGTTTCTATCGGTTCCGTTCGTCCGGGTCGCTTCCGTTATCTGACCGCTAAGGAATTGGAGATGTTGACGGGTGGAAAGAAAGAGGAGCGAGAAGAGCGGATTTCTAAGTTGGAATCTATAAAAGAGAAAGTAAAAAAGAAGAAATTAGAGAATGTTAATTGATTTCTTTGTTTAATAGATCATAACGCATACTGATGTGATTACTTTTCTTGATATAGTGCTTATTTTGGTTAACCATAAAATTGAATCTTTGATAGAAATCCGTTTTATTAGGATAAGCATCAACAGTTATAAACATAACTGCAACTTTATCTGAGCAATCAAGCGTATAACCCATTCCCCATTTAAGTATATTTGAACCTATACCTTGTTTTTGATAATTCTTATCCACTGCTAATCTTGCAAATTTTATTGAGGGAACATCCTCCAATTTCTTCTGATGAAGATTATAACTCTCTTTTTCATCCAAGTTGAGTTTTAATGAATCCGCAGCTATCGACAGAAAACCAATTAAATTTTCTTCATAGAAGAATAAGATAGTTGTGGTAAGCTTTTTCTCTTGATACACAAAAGCATCATTCTTGATAAACTCATTAAGATCTTCGTCGCCACAATCAAATTTTGAAAGGTCGTAAATCTTTGATAATCTCACTGCTCTCACTTTAGAAAAATCTAACACAGAATATCACTTTATTGTTTTTCGATAAATCTCTCTACACTCATCTAAGAACTTTTGCTTCTTTTCACTATAGCTTACACTATTCATGAGTTCTAGTACTTTTCTTGCATCCTTTCCTTCTAGGATTGGAGTTGGTTGAATAGGTCTTGCCATGTTCTATTGTAAAATAGAATCGTACTATATAATCTTTTTGTCTAGTAATTGGTTAAACGCTTTCTTTCACAATCTCTTTTGCCTTCTTCAGAACCTCTTTCCCCTTCGGGGTTAGTTTATAGAATTTGAAATTACGATCGTGTGGATTGGTGCATTTGATTAGATCTTTTTCTTTCAATTCTTTTAACGTTCGTGAAACGTGTGACTTGTACATATCATTCTCTTTCTCTAACTGTGAAGATACTTTTTCTTCTTCACGCAGCGAATCCATCACTTTGAGCCTATTTTCTCCTCTCAGAATGTAAGAGATTGTACTCTTCTTTAGCATCAGTTACCGTACGGGTTACGGCTATTTAATCAGCTATTACCGAATGAGTTACCAAAACTATATAAATCCCCTCACCAATTAAGACAAAATGAAAAATAATCAAAACTATGGGGAAGAACTAGATCGGCAATTTGAAGAAGGGATAGTGAACGTTTTTAAGTCAGAGGATGCTGAGAAGTCTGGTGAGGACTCATTTGGCAAAGCCGGATTAGTTTGTGGGATTCTTGGATTATTTACCATTCCTATTATCTTCAGTACTCTTGCAGTCGTCTTTGGCGTAATCGCAATGGACAAAAAACAGAGGTATGGGAAGACCTCATTTGTCATTGGGATTATTGGTTTGACACTGATGTTGGTTATGATGTTCTATTTCGCCGCAGCATTTGGCAGCGCAATCGCAAGTTTACTTTGGAAGTGAGATGGGGATGAAAGAACTTAGATATTATTACTTCATTGTTTTAATGATTATTGGAGTCATGATTATTAGTAGTTGTGCCCCGCCAGAGGATAAAAAACAGCAAGTTCTTGAACATATTACATTAAATGTTTGCCAAACGGATTCAGAAAATGCTGATTACTGGGAAACGACAAAAATAAATTTATTTGATAAAGCTGGACTTGTTAAAGTTGGAGAACTTCCTCCTTGTTCTTCAATTGTTCTAGAAGTTATAGAAAAGCAAGATATTGGTGGTCTCGAACATTACAAAGTAAGATATAATTCAATTAGTGGTTGGCAGACAAAAAGACTTTTAGTTGGAGAAGAGAAAACAGATGGATAGACTAAAATTATGTGTCCTAGGTAGGGTTATTACTCTTTTCTTTGGAGTTATTTTGAAGCAAAATTGTCTCGATACTGTCAAACAGGAGGGCTACTAAATATGTACGAAATAGTACTCTTTATTGCGTTTATTCCGCTTTATTTCTTACCCTCAATAATAGCGTGGCGGCATAGAAAAAAACAATTTACTGCTATTTTTTTCCTCAACTTTCTCCTCGGCTGGACTATTTTTGGCTGGGTTGGCGCATTAATTTGGGCTGTCATTAAAGAAGAAACTGATACGGCTAAGAGTTACAAAGAACGTCAGAAAGAATATTGGATTTCTCATCATAAGAAAAACGAGGTAAACAAAAAAACAGGAAAGAAGAAATGATAGAACAAAAATCTAAATGGCACGAAACGTGGTGGGGGATACTTCTTATAATTTTTCTAGGTCTCTTTCTGTTTAGCGCTATTCTTAAGAATGCTGAAACTCCTCTTACTACTAATAACAGTGCCATTGTTCCTCCCTCTTCGGAGAGTTCTGATTCTGAGGTTGTCGTTAAGTTTTCTTCGATAACAGTTTTGTACGATGACTTATTTAGACATAACGAGAAGTATATCGATAAGATTGTTTATTTTAAAGGAAAAATAATTCAAGTTGCCGGATCGGAAGGTAATGACTATGTCTTGAGAGTCGCCACAAAAGCATTCCATTCAGGTGATTATCTTGAAGATGTAATTATTGTTCATTATACGGGTGAAAGATTGTTAGAAGGTGATTTAATTGATATTTGGGGTAGAGTAGAAGGTCTTGTTACTTATGAAGCTGTTTTTGGAAATGAAATTACCGTTCCATCTCTTCTTGCTCTCCACACAGAACTTAAACAAAAAGATACTGCTCATATTACTTCTTCCTCTGTTTCTTCAAAGAAAACCTATAGTCGTACTCAAAATGGTGTTACATTATCTGTTGTCGGTTATACTTTTGAAAAAGTGTCTAATAATTACGGAAAGCTGGTAAGTATAGATATGACAATAAAGAATATGGGAAGCAAAACGATTAATCCAGATTTACTCGTTCGTGTTGAGGATAAAGAAAACGATGATTTTACAATTCAAAAAGAAATTGGATTAGATAGCTGGATAGGGCAGGATGATAGCATTGAGGTTCAAGTTATCGTTGATTTAGGTATAGCTGGAATATCTAACCCTAAAGAATTAAAAGTTTATGTTCAAAATTATGGGGGTATAATCAGCTCTGTTAGCTTTAATACCAACTTGAGTGCAGGCTTCCAATAATTTCTGTTGTATTTAACTATAGACGTAAACTTCCATCCTCACCACTCACATCCCGTTTTCTCAGCCAACCTCTCTAAAGACCGATACCCCGTAATTCTTGTCCCATCACTTAAAATAATTGTTGGCAAAGATTCAATCTTCTCTTCCGCACATTTTGCTGGCTCAGCTCCACAATCAACATATTTAATCAAACTAACCGACTCTCCCAAGTCCTCTTTCAGATTAGAACAATATCCACACCCCGAAGCGCCGTACACCGTCGCTCCTTTCTCATTTAAACACTGTGCCAGCTCGTTTACTTTCTCTGAAGATGTACAAGAGAACAGGAGCGTTGTTAACGCTGCAAGACCAATTAGTTTCATTAAAAATCTACTGATCAATCACTTCATAAAATTTGTTTTCATAGTAAAAAGAAAAGAGTGCCCCGGCCGGGATTCGAACCCGGGTCCCGGCATCGAAAGTGCCGGATGATAGTTTGTCCCTAGGATCATCACCTAGTCCGGGCTACACCACCGGGGCATTGTCTTTGCAAAGAGGCGTTTGCTTTAAAAATCTTTCTCAAAAGCCTTATATAAAACAAAAAATGACATACCACTCATGGAATCAAGACCTGTCATCGGCTTAACTGAAGAAGTAACCATCCTCCACAGACCAAGATCCGAAAAAGCGATTGCCCGCATTGATACTGGAGCAACATCCTCTTCCATTGATCTTAAGTTTGCCGAGAGACTCCATCTCAAAGAATTGGAAAATTTCAAAATCATTAAATCTGCTTCTGGTGTCGGACGGCGTCCCGTGGTTCACATCAGGATCATCATCAAAGGTCAAGAACTTGAAGGAGACTTTACATTGGCCAACCGTAGTCACATGACTTATTCCGTCCTTATCGGACAAAACATTCTTAAAAAAGGGCGCTTTTTAATCGATCCTCTTAAAAAAGTATAATCCCATGAAAGCAGCACTCATCTCATTAGGCAGTAAAAGTTCAGAAATGACTGCCGAAGCTATGAAGAAATATTTCGAGCAGGTAGATATGATTCTCCTCAAGAACATTGAAGTACGTCTCGGTAAAGAAGCGGCAATTCTCTACGAAGGAAAAGAACTGGGAAGCTATGACTGTGTTTACGTTAAAGGGTCATATCGTTATGCCAATCTTCTCTGTTCTCTCGCCTCAATGCTTGAAGGCAAAGTTGCCTATATGCCTTTTTTTGCCAGCGCTTTTACCACCGTTCACAACAAGCTATTGACTCATCTCGTTCTTCAACAGCATAAAATTCCTATGCCTCGGACGTATGTCACTTCCACTATCGCCGCAGCCAAAGAGTTACTAAAACGCGTAAACTTTCCTGTTGTCATGAAATTTCCCGAAGGCACGCAGGGAAAAGGCGTCATGTTTGCCGATTCTTTTGGTTCTGCTTCCTCGTTACTAGATGCTCTTGGCGTCCTTAACCAGCCCTTTATCATTCAAGAATATGTTGAAACTGGCGGCACAGATATTCGTGCATTAGTCGTTGGTGACAAAGTTATTGCCGCAATGCGTCGCAAAGCTCAAACAGAAGAAAAACGTGCTAATATTCATGCTGGCGGAGTCGGTCAGGCCGTGCAATTAAGTCCAGATTTAATCCGCTTGGCAATAAACACTTCTCGTGCTCTTGGTGCTGATATCTGCGGGGTTGATATTCTTGAAAGTCCTCTTGGTCCATTGGTTATTGAAGCAAACATCTCACCTGGGTTGCAGGGGTTGGGTAAAGTTTCACCAGTTGATCTTCCCGATGAAATTGCTAAATTCTTATTCTTCAAAACACAGGGAAAATTAGAACTGCGAAAAAAACATGGTCCTGTAGAAGTCATGCGCGAGTTAGATCTTGATCCCGAAGCAACACAGGAAATTGTTACACAATTACAGTTACGTGGTGAAAAAATAATCTTACCTGAAATCGCCAACAAGATTGCTCGCTTTAATGAAACAAAAGAATATGTGATTATAGCTAAGAAAGGGAGATTAGAAATTCAAGAAACAAAATAAATTTACTCCTCCAAATCCTCTTCTTTGATCGCATTAACTTTCTTTTTTCGTGGTGTTTTTTTCTTCGCCTCAACTTTCTCCTCTTTCTCTTCAGCTTCTTCAACGCCACTATTATTCTCATCAATAACTTCTTCTTTCTTCTTGCGGAACCAAATTAAATAGATAATTGGTAAAATCCCCAGCGAGTTCACAATTAAAATAACAACAAACCATCTCTTTCTGCCTTCTTTTGCAGAATGCCACAGAGCTAGCCCTTTCCAGAATAATTCCCAGAGAACAACTACTAGTAATCCTAAAACCACTTTTAATGGATGTTGATACAACTCGTAAACTGAAATCATTGTGGAACCTCTTATTAGGGATATTTTTGAGTGAGAATTCCTTCTATATAAATATTCGCGTTTTTGAGTCTTTGTCTCAAGAAAACTCATTTATATTTTCAAAAAAGCACTAACTACTTCTTCAATTTCTTCTCAACCTTCCTAATCTTCTCTAAATCATCAATAATATCCGAAGCAATGAAACAATACCCTCTCTTTGACTTGAGAAGCATGTCCCCGACGAAACCATTAATGTATGCTGCGGCAACCGCACTCTTGAACAAATCTTGTGACTTTGCTAAAAAACCAACCGCTAATCCTGCTAAAACATCTCCCGTTCCGCCTTTGGTCATACCTTGGTTGCCTGAGCGATTGTAGGCAATTTTATTTTTAGAGATAATAATATCCGTTGGTCCTTTCACCAACAACACATTATCATTCTGTAAGAAGTAACGTAAGTTTCCCTGTAAAATCTCTGCTTTCTCTTTAGCATTTGCTTCACGTAATTTTGGCAGAAGAAATTCTTTACCACTATTAATTAACATCATCTCTAACTCCGTTTCATGGGGCGTAAGAATAGAATTATGAAAATCTTTGAATGAAAGTCCTTTTAATGCATCGGCATCAATAACTTTCGGTCGCGGTGATTTCTTGATAAAATAATTACAAAACTTATCTGCTTTCTGAGTAATTCCATTGCCGATCAAAACCGCATCAAACCGCTCTGCCTGTTTAACTAAATCTTTAGCCAACTTGACGGTCCACAATCCCTTCACTTTTTGCGTGATTAAGTCTGGAGAATAACGATTAATCGCCCAAGCAACTTTCTCTAACGTAACCACCGTAGCCAAATCACAGCCAGCTCGCAACGCCGCCAATCCTGCAAGAACAACTGCCCCTACATACTGTTCCGAGCCGCCGATGATTAATGCATGACCATTTTCACCTTTATGAGAAGTCTTCTTCCGTTCCATTAGTTTCTTAACTTGGTTAAAATTCATCCGCCTGCCTCTTTTTCTCGCTAAGCTAATACTTTTTTTTTGCTTTATATATCTTTGTAATTATTCTAGAGTAGAAAAAATGGTTCTGGCCATTGGAAAATCTTTTAAAGAGACGTTCTTCTTCACATCTTGGCCCCATAGCTCAGCCTGGTAGGCTTAGAAAGTCTGGGAAATTAGAGCGCTGGTCTTATATGACTACTACCGTTTCATTTCACAATACGATAGTGCGCGAAGTGAGCCAGAGCGCCCGAGTTCAAACTCCGTATGCGGTGTTCAGAAAACCGTATGCCGATGATAGTCTCGGTGGGGCCACTCACTTTCTTTCCCATAACCCAAAATCAATGAGAACAACTCTATTCCGTTTTGGTTGATAGATAAAGTTACCAAAACTAATATCTTCTGTAATGTAACCTAGGCGGTGAGCTTTACTCAACTCTCTATCTCTAAGCTGAATCACTACTTCCTTTTCTCTTTCATAAAAGTTTTCTTCTTTTGAATGTCCAGAAACATACTCCATAACGAAAGTAGCTGGCCGAGGAACAGCATACCATTCTCTTTTCTCCGGATTGACAAAATTTACCGACATACGATATATCCCTCTGGGTTTTGGAACCGACACCCCATTGGCGAAAAGGTGTTTACAGATTTCGTATTCTTTTTGAAGCTCACAAATTCTGAACCTTGCTCTCCGTTCATCTGAAGCAAAGAGAACTTTTCCCGCAAGACTTTTTCTTTTATTTACCAAATACACATCACCATACCCTCCCTCATCAATAAATCGTGGTCTATTAATATCTGTGAATTCCGGAAGCATATCTAGTGTTGGAATAATGTCACTTAAATCGTCATCAATTGTCATAACTCTTCTCTTCCAGAAGCCACTTTAAAAGAATTTGCTCTCAAAATTCAATAAAATAAAAAATGGCCCCTCCCAGACATTCAAAGCTGCGCTTTTCGGTCGTTACCGCAAGCGTTAACTATTTGAACTGGGGACCTCACGATGTCTACACGTATATATCAGTCGTGCGCTCCACCGGACTAAGCTAAGAGGCCATTTCTCAATCAGAATAAGAGCCTCTTTTTAAAGATTACGCCCCGATGAACGTAGTCCACTAACAATCAACCCATATATCTCTTCCCGATGCTTTTCCTGCAAAGGATCAATCACTGCTCGATCAACTTCCACCAACACTCCATTGTGCAGTCCATATTCTCCAACCTGCCCCGGAAATTCGCGGTAAAACTGTTCCATTGGTTTTAAATCTCGCTCCAATTGCCAGCCTTCCAGTTCTCCCGGGCGACCACGTTTCTCAATACCTTCTCGCGCCAGTTCGGCCGAACCTTGTAGCACTATCATAATTCCGGATGTTGGAGTCTTTTTCACTTGCGCTTTCCACAGTCCTTGTAAATTATCATATTGTTTTTGTTCAAGATAACCATTCTTCAAGAACAAACGATGCAACACCACTGGATCTTCTTCTGGTGTGCGATCTTCAATGAAACTTCTTCTTGATATCCATTTCCCCCGCCGTGCTTCCAGTCTTCGATAACACAAATCATCTTGCAGTACATAACAATGCTCCGGCTTCTCTTCCGCTGATGCGCCGACAAACTTCCATAACAAATCTTGATTTAACACATTATTATCTAATTCCCGAGAAATAAGAACTCCTAAATCTGCGGCAAGCGCTTCTGCCGTTGTTGTTTTGCCTAAACCAATATTTCCTGCAACTGTAATTATCGTCGGATTCTCACTTAAGTATTGTTGTAATTGTTCTTTAGCGTTCATGAACTTTCATCCCCTTCATTGTTGACGTAATCGTTTGCAAAATATCTGTATGGTAAGTTGAATGTTGACGGAAATCCAAATTTGCATTAATTGTGATGACTCGCGGCGCGTTGACACCATAGCTATCATATACCTTATCTATATTTTCAATCCATTCGTTATAGCGGCGGTTCAACCGTTCCAAATATCCTGCTGGGATAACTTCTCCTTGCGTATCTCGTTTTCGTTGACGTTCTTGCAACAGCGTTACATCTGTAACTTGAAGATACACCACCAGCTGTTCCAGCCATGACTTTTGCTGTGTTCGATCTAAGGCATCAAGACTTTCTTTTAAATCACTAATGTAACGGTTGTATCCCGCATGGGAAAAATATCCCTCGCAAAACGAATTCTTGGCAAATGTTTCTGCTCCGCCAATCATACTGCGATCAAAAATGTAAACTCCTTTCCCTTCCTTTGCTTTCATTTGACGAACTTGCCTGCCGGTGAGGCAGCTATTCTCAAAAATATCTGTATAGCGACGCATGTCGTGATAAAATAATTGCAACGCTTCGTGGTCGACAAACTCAGGAATACTTACTACCTCTCCTTCTTCTGGTTTGAGAAACGCTGCAAAAGCGTCTTTATGTTGATCCAGATAACGCACAAATTCTGATTTTCCTGCGCAAATATTTCCTTCAACTAACAATACAAATTTTGCCATTGTCGTCTACCTCATTAAGTATTTTTCTGATTTCCCAAGATCTTTAAGAGTTTGATTAACAATTATTCTAACCCACTCTTCCCGTAGATGATCTTCTTGTGCTGGTCGTGGAAGATTGTTATAGGAAATCCCGTGCTTTCCAAAGAAATCTCTAATCTTGATATCCATCTCTCTCTGGAATTCTTGATCCGTTGAACGAACTCCCTCTCCCTCCGGAATTTCTTCATTGACAACGGGCAGGACGTAAATTTGATTGTAGGGGAAATCTCGAACGTGGCCGAGAGTCATCTGCAGAGCATATTCATCAGCTCCATAGCGGCGTTCTAAATAACAATAATTATCAACTCCTCGATCGCAGATAATCACATCATAGAGCGGTGCTGTCGTCCGCGCTTGATAGGCCAGTTCTTCGGCGAATTGAGAATGAAGAATCCATAACTGTGTCTCTCGCGTTGTCACTTCGTTAATGGGCAGTCCTTTTTCACGTGCTAATGTGGACATTTCAGAAAGCGCTCGTGCTTCTACCTGGCGGCGCTTTAGTTCTCCCGCAACGAGTGTTGCTAACGTCGTCTTGCCCGTACCCTGTGTTGAAGAAAGACTAATTTTGTATACCATCATCAATCTCTTTTTGTTGAACTGAGGAATAATCAGCGTTCTTAAAAGAGTTGTTGTTCTGAAAGATGAGTATTAGAACAAATAAAAGAAAAAACTTCTCTATACACGTCTGCAAGTAATGTACGCAACCTTAATAATATCACTTAATTCAGGGATCTGAACTGCTGATACTTGATATTTGTATCCCGCTGTACTATAACCAATCATTCCTGCGTTTGAATGGTCTTGTTCGATTTGAGTTTGAAATAACCGTTCATATGTGGCTCTATCTGTTTTAGCACAGAGAGTGGAAGCAGTATAGTTATAAGAGCAATAACCCACATTTTCAGTAAGACCATCAATCCTTTCTTTGGCAACAGTAGGATCTGTTTTCATTCCTTGCGCATCAACTAAGTACATCGAAAAATCAACATCACCGACAATTTCGGCTAACCGTTCAGGAGTATCAGCTGTAAAAGAATATCTTGGTTGTTTTGGTCTAGTTGGTATTTCCATTTTAATCTCCCACTATTTATCCTCGATTATCCATTTTCAACCAGAATATTTAAATCTTATCTCTAAATAACACTAAAATATGCGCTACACCATCCTCGATTGTTACACCGATGAAGCCTCCGGTTTAGGTGTACCACCTTACTTAGGGACATATCCTCGTTACATCTACGGTCGTTTGAAAAAAGAAGGGCATGACATCACATACTTAACCATCGACGATCTGCGTCTCTGGAAGAAATACCACGGTGAAAAGAGAGAGACAAAAGGACATCAAAAGACTAACATTCTAATTTACAATCTTACTACCAACAATGCTGAAGAAGTTCTGCGAAACACAGACGTTCTCGTTGTCGTTCTCGGCGTGCACGTCCCTGGAAAATATCTCACTGCTTTACCAGGCACATTACATGAAGTCATTCCTCTCATCAGAGATCTATCGATGAAGAAAGTCCTAACTGGGCCAGCCATCTTTGGCACACAGTTGGAAGGCGGAAAAGCATTTGAGAAAGAAGATCTCTCCCTCTTTGAGGAAGTGCACAAAGAAGATGCTTCATTCGAAGAGATTGAAGAGTACGCTGCCCTTGGCGCCGAAATGCTTGACCAAATTCCTGACAAGAGAGTTATTGAAATTGAAACGGGGCGCGGCTGTAACGTCGGGAAGTGTAGTTTCTGCACTGAACCGTTAAAGAGCAAGTTCATTAATCGAAAAAAAGAAAGTGTTCTTCGAGAGGTAAAAGCCTATTACGATCACGGTGCGCGTTTCTTCCGTCTCGGCAAGCAAGCTGACTTTTATGCCGCTGATCGTCCTATTGGACTGCTTAAAGAAATCCGCCAATCCTGTCCCGAAATCGAAGTACTGCAAATTGATAATGTTAATCCCAATTCTGTTGTTAAGCCTGGCGGAGAAGAAATCACCAAAGCCATCGTTGAATATTGCACTGCCGGAAATATCGCGGCGTTTGGTGTTGAGAGTTTCGATCCCGAAGTTGTCAAATCAAACTTACTCAATACTATGCCCTTAATCGCCATGAAAGCGATTCGCATTATCAACAAATATGGTGCGGAACGCGGCGAGAATGGATTGCCTAAATTTCTGCCCGGTATAAATCTTATTTTTGGTCTGCTTCACGAAACGAGAGAAACACACAAAAAGAATATTGAGGCGTTAAAACAGATTATAGATGAAGGATTATTACTGCGTCGAATTAATGTTCGTCAGGTTGCCGTTCTTCCCAATACTTTTTTAGAAAAGAATGGAGGTCAGAAATATTTGTCTAAAAATAAAAAATATTATTGGAAGTGGCGCGATGAAATCCGCCAGACCATTGACAATCCCATGTTATCACGTATTCTGCCAAAAGGCACAATCATCAAAGATGTCTTTACCGAGATGTACGATGGAAAGACAACATTCTGTCGGCAGATGGGGACGTATCCATTGGTCATTGGGATTAAAGGAAGATTACCCCTGGGGGAGAGAATTTCAGTTCGGGTGACGGGATATATGTTACGGAGTATTATCGGGGAGAAAGTATGAGTGGAAGAATTCCTCACAAATATTTATAAAACACTTTCTTTTTAACACTTAATAATCACTGAGGCTTAGAACATGGATTTTCAAATAAATGATAATGAATGGAACGGTAAATCTGTTTATAGAACCGAACGAAAAGTATTTACAGTTTCCCGTCACCACCTAGACTTATTGACGGATCAACTTTGGGATAAGATGCAAGAAGTGAGAGAAGAAACGAAAGGCTATGTCTCTCTTCGCTTTATGTATCGGGGAGAGGGAGCAAGTCCAGTGGGTATTGGAACTCTTCCCTATGATTGGGCGAAGATCGGTGAATCACCGAAATACAAAGGACTAGACTCGTTGGAAGGGAACAGACTCGAGATAATTGTCGATGTTCCAGGAAAGAAAGGGGGCTTGGATTTTGGCTGTTTAGCGGTGATTGAGAAAGAAGATAAGGATTATGCGTTGGTACATCTTAACCAAGTTAACGCTTTAGTAAATCCTCAACCGTTTTATGAAATGATACGAGGACATTCTCATTCTGAAGAGTCCACTCAGAAAAACAGAAGTGAGTATGTTTCTAAAACCCGCCTTTTTTTTGGTTATTGGTTAAATCGTTTGAGGAGAGGAAATCCTAATAAACTGGACAAATCTATAACGGAAGATATTCGCAAAAAGATGGACGAAGAATAAGGACGGGAAATTCTCACAAAGTTTTATAAAGTATTATCTGGTTTTTCTTCATCAGTGATATACTATGTATGACGATCAGGATGATATTTACATTTTAGAACTAGCGAGAGATGATTTCCTAAAAGATAAAGTCTCCGATCGAGAACGGCAATTGCGTTCAGCGACGATCGATTCTCTCGTTTCTCGTGAATTAAAAGAGGAAAAAGCATTAACTGGTTATGGAAAAGTTCGAGCGAAAGTTAATGATTTCGCTCTTTCTGTAGGTGTGGCTTCGGGGGTATCTGGTCTTGTTGGCTATCTTCACAACGAATCTGTTGCTGAATATGCTCTCAAAGGTGGATTGGTTGCACTAACATCAACTGTCGTACTGTATGGTGTTGCTAAGATTATTCAACACTTTAGACCATCTCCTGAAAAAACTAACGAAGAAAAACGAGAAGAGAAAATAAACGAGTACGACGGATTGCTTTCTGCGCGGGAAAAGTATCAAAAATCTAACCACAAAGTAGCGATCGTTGGTGCAGCTGCTGGTGTTTTCACCATTATCAGTGGAGTTGTTATTGCTGCCCCTTATACTGTTCTAGCAGCACTGTCCGGTATTGGTGCAGGAACTGGTTTAGCGGCGGGAACGTCTAATATGGGTGTTGTCGCAGCCAGAACGCTCTTCCTCACAAAACAAAAGTTAAACCGATATGATCTTGAACGAGCCCGTCTTGTCGGCGCAGAACTGTTCAAGAAATAATCTCTCTTTTTTTTATCTTCTCTAATATCCTAAAACAACACAATAATGTCCAGAATAAACAATAAAACAATAATTATCTCCAACACGAGCATCCGCCTATTACTTGCTTCTTCTTGAAGCATCGTATAAATATTCTGTACCGTATTTAACTTCTCTTTCACTGAATTCT